>Ga0116169_1002954_pt1 | contig 11879 bp, 7 predicted proteins | sample AD_UKC130_MetaG_FD_89796 | JGI IMG/M metagenome (GOLD analysis project Ga0116169, IMG submission 89796) | Active sludge microbial communities of municipal wastewater-treating anaerobic digesters from Canada - AD_UKC130_MetaG | ecosystem: Engineered > Bioreactor > Anaerobic > Digestate | place...
CATTGCGAGGAATTATTTCGCCGATTCGAAGAAGGCACTCGGACTGTGGACGACGGCAAGTGAAAGGCTTGAAACGAGTGAAGCCAAACTCGAAGCCTATCTGAACATTGCTGATATCTGCCTTAATGACTTGATTGATGTTGGCACGGCGAAAAATTGGCTCGAGAAGGCCTCAACCATGGTTGGGGGGCAGGGACGCCATGACGCTTTGGCGGCCTTGTACCAACGACTTATGGGCGACTATTGGGCGGCCGGGGGTGATCAAGAGGCCGCCATCAAGGCCTATCGAGAGGCAGAACGGTTGGCCACGGACCGTCGGACCGAAGTCGAGCGAACAGCCTGGCGAGGGGCACATAGTCGGTCGGTGGAACAGTTTCTGAAATCAGGAGAGTTGGATCGTGCGGCTGCCGAACTACGCCTCTGGTTGGATGAATTTCCAGGCGATACGATCGAGGGATACTTACCCCTTCTATGGGGAAAATACTGGTTTGCACGCCAACGGTATGAGGTTGTTTGCGCCCTGGCGGATCGAATGCTGATTGTCAACCCGTATTCTCCGTACATCGAAGAGTTGTTGCTCCTTTCGGCTAGAAGCGACATGGCCCGCGGCCAGCCGGAGAGGGCCAAAGCGACGCTGGAATCCCTTTTGAAGGATTATCCCGGTAGTCCATTCGTTGGTGAGGCCAAGGAGCTGCTTCAGAAACTGGGTACAGGTAAGCCGTGATCGCCACGGAGGCATGATTTTGGACAGCGCTGGGGAGCAGGAAATGCTTTGTCGAACTGATCGACTCGCTTGGGTAACGATAGTGTCGGTGTGCTTGGCGATTGGGGGAAGACCAGGCCTTTCGTTATCGGCGGAGGTGACGTTGCACATTCGAAATGCCCCGCCGCTGCAACTTGTTGGGCTTATCCAGCGTTGGGACCGCGACGGGAACCCTGTCCGGCCGGTGGACCCAAAGGCCAAGATCGATAGCCCTCAGTGTATCTCGGGCCGTCAGCGGAACCAGGAAACTTGGGTCTTTGAGGGCCTTTCGCCGGGCAGGTACGATGCGGTCCTTTTGGGAAATGAGCGGATCCGCATTGATGGTTTCGACTTCCCGCCGGTGCTCGAGTTCGACCCGTTTTTCCGAGGGGATACCGAAGTGGACGAGGAGCACCGAAAAACGATCGAGGAGGACATCCGGGCCTCGCGTCATTATGAGAATAAGGTCGAGCCGCTGTATTTCGGTGGCAATGACGAGGTGGTGCGCGTCCTCGTCATGTTAATTCGGGACCTTCCCACCAGCTACGAGGCCGATTTTCCGGGGGCTGCCACCATCCGTCACGAAATTTGGCAATACACCTGGATGTACGGCGGCTGGAGGAAGGAAAAACGAACCCGCGTGATCGATCGGTGTATTCTCCACCGCGACGAATTGCGAAAATGGACGTGGCTTTGGGATCCCCGACTAGGCGGAATCGAGGTGAAGAACAAAAACGACGAGATAACGGTGGAGTACGAGTTCCCCAACACCGCTGAGCGTGGCCTGAAGGGACTGTATCCTTATTGATGTAGGTGACCGGCGGAACACACCACCCAGAAGAACGAGAGCGGCTGGTACCGCTCTCGATGTGTAACCTTGCCGGATTTCTTGTGTAGATAGAGTTGGCAAGGGGCCTCGTACGGCCCAATATCGCCATTGACCTAATAAGCTGGCTCGACAATGCCGCCAGTGTGCGGGTTCTGGCGTTCCTGGGTTGAATAGCTAGCGGCCGAGGCTCGCCGGGCATCGTGGAAACGTAGTGACTACTTCCCAAGAGGAGAACTGATTATGCGGAGGTATGGCCGATTCCTGTTCGTTGTGTGTTTCGCTCTTAGTGTGGTCATGACGAACATAAGGGCCGCGGTGGCCATTGAGCCTCCGATGGCGGCAAAACTCTTTCCCGCAAAAACGGCCGTTTTCTTTTCCATACCTGACGTGCCTGAGTTGAAAAGGGCGGTCCTCGCGTCTTCGTCCGGGCAGATGTTACAGGATCCACAGTTGCGACCCTTCTTGACGGATTTGTGGGGCGGGATTGTCGAGGCCGCCGCAGTGGTCGAGAAAGAGACTGGTGTCTCCTTGGAGGCGATCCTCGCGATTCCCAAGGGTGAATTATCCGTGGGCTTGGTATCGTCTGAAAAGCAAGGCTGGGTTGTGTTAATCTTTATGGATGCCAAGGAGAACATTGAAACGCTCAAGAAGCTCATCGACCGCGGGCGAGAGGCCGCAGTGAAGGCCGGAGCCATTCTCAAGGAGGAGGACGTCAATGGTTTGCCCCTCACGGTGCTCCGGCCGAGAGAGCGCCAAGGAAATGAGGATAATCGACGGCCGCAGCCGCTTGTGGCCTACGCCATTAACGGGGCAACGCTCCTTGCAGGGCTAGCAGTTCTGGGGGAGGAGGATTTGGACGTCATCCGTGACGTTGTTGGGAGACTTTCCGGAACGTCTTCCAGTACAGACACTTTGAGCGGGCAGAGCAAGTTCAATCAATTTCTCTCGAGCATAAGACATGCCACCCGAGGTAAGATTCACACACTACTATTTGCTGATCCCATCGAGGTCCTGCGGGGATACGCCAAGATCGAAACGGGGGCTGCTGTCGCGCTGGCGATTCTGCCGGTGTTGGGATTGGATGGGCTGAATTCGCTTGGCGGCGCAGGCAGCGCAGAAATATCCGGCTGGGACTACGTGCGGGAGTTCCACGTGTTTTTGGACAATCCCCGGCGTGGGGCTCTCGACGTACCGGTCTTCAAACCTGCCAATCTCGAGCCTGAAGAGTTTATCCCTTCCAGTGTTATCACCTATGCGACGGTGTCGCTGGACTTACCAACAACGGTTTCCAGATTGGCCAAACTTTATGACGGTTTCCAGGGAGATGGGGCCTTTGAGCGTAGGATTGGTGGGCGAACCGAACGTTTCCTGGGGGTTAACCTTACCCAAGAATTCCTGCCAGCCACAACGGGTAGGATTAGCCTTGTTCGTTGGGTGGAACAGCCGGTGACGGTGACCAGCATTTCCAATGGATTGATCGTGGAGCTCAAGGATGAGGACGTGGCGGCAATGATCGTGGATCGCATCTACCAGACGCGACAAGCCAATTTCGAAAAAAAGGAGTTTGGCACGTGGCAATACTATCAATCCACCCGCACAAGACCGGCCTCCCTACCCGCAACGGTGAGGTTTCCTGTTCCGTGTTTGGCAGCGCTCGGTCGCTTCTTGATCGTGACAGATAGCCCGGCGCTCATGCAAGAGTTATTCGCAACAACCAGTGATCCGCCGCGGGCCTTGGTGGAGTCCCTGGAATTCAAGGTTGTTCGAGGCCGGATCAAAGACCTTGCCGGTCGGGATGAAGTTTCGATGCTCGTGTTCCAGCGGCCTGATGAAGCGGTGCGCGTCTTTTACGAGGGAGTGGTCAATCAACCCATCACGGAGGCAATGCGAACCTCGGCTGAGTCGAATCCGCTTTTGAAGGCCTTCATCGCAGCCCGAGAGCGGAATGCCCTTCCTCCATTTGAGGTCTTGCAGCGCTACTACGCTCCACAGGGGGCTCTCCTAATCGATGATGCCACCGGGTTGCACCTGATCGACTTCGGATTGCGTAAGAAGCTCCCGTGATGGTGCCTTCGAACGGCGGTTTCGTTGCTCAAGATAGACAGCAAGCACGGCCAAATCGGCAGGGGTGATTCCACTAATTCGGCCGGCTTGGGCGAAATCGACAGGGCGAATCTTCGAGAGTTTTTCGCGTGCCTCCGCGCGAAGATGGGGAACGTCGTCATAATTGATATCGGAAGGAATCCGCTTTTCGGCCAGACGGCGCTGCCGTTCGATAGCGGCTTCCTCCCGTGCTAGGTAACCTTCGTATTTGACGTCATACATAACCTGCTCGACGACGTCTTGTCTAAATGCCGCTAGTTCGGGACAGATTTGAACGAGTTCGTCCCACGTTGTTTCGGGCTGGGCCAGTCGCTTGATGAGAGGCACGCCGTGATATTTCACCGATTCCAAGATAGCCCGCAGGCGATGGATACCATCGAGTTTTTCCTGAAACCGCCTCCATCGCTCGTCGCTCACAAGTCCCAACTCCCGTCCTAATGGCGTCAAACGGCGATCGGCATTGTCATGACGCAATCGCAGTCGATACTCGGCTCGACTTGTGAACATCCGATAAGGTTCGTCAACACCGCGGGTCACGAGGTCGTCGATCATCACACCGATGTAGGCCTGATGTCGCGCTAGCACGACAGGGTCTTTGCCGAGCAGCTTTCGCACGGCGTTGATACCGGCCATGAGCCCTTGTCCTGCCGCCTCCTCATAGCCTGTAGTCCCGTTAATTTGACCCGCCAAAAACAGGCCGGCGACTCGCTTTGTCTCAAGCGAGAGCTGCAATTGGTCGGGCGGCAGATAGTCGTATTCGATGGCGTAACCGTAACGCATGATCTCTGCCCGTTCCAACCCGCGTATTTCGCGGATCATGGCCTCTTGCACGTCGCGCGGCACACTCGTTGCTAATCCATTCACATAGACTTCGTGCGTCGATCGCCCTTCGGGTTCCAGGAAAAGTTGATGACGTGGCCGATCGGGAAAGCGGACAATTTTGATTTCCACGGAAGGACAATAGCGCGGGCCCACAGACTGAATTTGTCCCGTGAACATCGGGGCCCGATGAAGGTTCGCGCGAATGATCTCGTGGACCCGCTCGTTTGTGTATGTGATCCAACACGGTACCTGCTCGCACGTGACTTTCTCGGTCAGGAACGAGAAAGGCACGGGATTCTCGTCGCCCGGCTGCATTTCTAGGCGGCTGTAGTCAATAGTCCGTCCGTTGAGCCGGGGCGGTGTGCCCGTCTTAAACCGCAAAACGGTGAAGCCCAATTCTCGCAGTGATTGACTCAGTCCTAGAACGGCCTCCTCGCCGGCGCGACCGCCTTCCATCTTTTTTTCACCGTAATGAAGAAGGCCCCGCATGAACGTCCCCGTGCACAGAATCACGCATGGGGCACGATAGATTGCATCACTCCGCACCGCTACCCCGACGATTCGCAACCCACTCGCTGTCTTTTCCACCAATAACGATTCGACCGTCTCTTGACGTAAAGCCAGATTCGGTTGGGATTCGCAGATCTGCTTGACCTTCTGGTGATATGCGACCTTGTCTGCCTGTGCGCGAGGACCATGCATTGCCGGTCCCTTGCGGCGATTGAGTAGGCGGTACTGGATGGCGGTCGCATCGATGGCTTGCCCCATCGCCCCTCCCAGTGCGTCGATCTCGCGGACAATCTGGCCCTTGGCGACACCCCCGATAGCGGGATTGCAACTCATCTTCGCGATCGTGTCGAGATTACTCGTCAGGAGGGCGGTGTTAGCCCCCATCCGTGCAGCGGCCAATGCGGCCTCCACACCGGCGTGTCCCGCACCGACGACGATCACATCAAAATCGTAGACACTCGTCATGTGTTACGAGGATTGTCTCAGAGTTCTTAGGAAGGTGTCTTGCGGGCTGTAGTGATGGCGATGCAATCGTAACTGACGCGGCCCTGCTGAAAGACCATTTTACTCCTGCGAATAATGCGCCATCCTCCGTTTTGAAAAACACCCTCCGTCTCGATCTTTTCCACGACTCCATTTGCGGTCTCTAGGTATTTTGCCAGTCCGGCATGTTGTGTCAGAACAATGGGGCGAAAATCTGGCCCCACGACCAGCGTCACCGGTTCGATCACAAGGTTGGAGAGATCGGTGATCGGAGGAGGTTCGACTTTGGGACGTTGGAGGCGAATCATTCGCGCTCGGGCATCGGGGCCCACCGTCTCTTTGGCGGAACTGATCAAATCGAGCAATCGGTCTCGAACCTCGGTGAGTTCCTTGGCCGACGGTATTTCCCGCCATTTCGGATCGCTTTGAATGGCCTTGGCGAGGAGCGATATCTCCCGAAGATATTGGTTCCGCTGGTTCTCCGGCACAAGGTGCATGATGATGATGGACACGCGCTCCTTGTCGTCGGGGGAATAGGTAATCCCGTGGGCGCTCCACCCAACGACGCACAACAAGTCACCTTCAAAGGAGACCCGCGCGTGAGGACATGCCCAACCCTGCCCCAGGGAGGTGTATGAAGTGCGTTCGCGTTCCAGTACGAGACCCTCGATGTCAAGGCCGGCTGGCAAGGAGGGAATGGCCTCGAGGATTCTCGCCAGAATTCGCAGGGCTTCCTCTTTGTCGTCGTCTTCGGGAAGTTCGATCAGTCGTCCCTCTTGGAGGGCGTCAAGGAGACTGTCCATACTCACTTATCTCCATATCGCCGGAAAAACCAACATTTGACGAGGTGCGTCAATGTGCCATAAGCAAGAAGAAAACTGCCAATCCATAACCAATATGTTGCCGGAAGGGGCACCATCCCTAAGACATCGGCCAGTGGTGAATACGGTAGCCAAATACCAACGGCCATCACGGCCAGAGTTGTCAAGATCATCGGAGCGGAAGCGCAGCTCCCGATAAACGGAATCCGTTGCGTGCGGATAATATGGACGATTAACGTTTGGGTCAGCAGTGACTCAACAAACCAACCCGTTTGGAAAAGGCTCATCCAGTATTCTCTATCAGTTCCGCCTTGTAGATACGCGGAACACCCAAAAATGAACCACATTAGGGCAAACGTAAGATAATCAAAAACGGAACTGATCGGCCCAATGAACACCATGAAACGGCGGATGTTGTCAATATCCCATTTTAGGGGCCGAGAAACTTGCTCCGCATCAACGTTGTCCGAAGGAATGCCTGTCTGCGACACATCGTACAGAAGGTTATTCACAAGAATGTGGATGGGCTTCATAGGGAGGAAGGGCAGCAAGTAACTGGCCCCGAGAACGCTAAACATGTTGCCAAAATTGGAGCTTGCCCCCATGCGAATATACTTGACGATATTTGCAAAAATCCGCCTGCCTTCCATGACCCCCTCTTCCAAAACCAGGAGGTTTTTCTCGAGAAGGACAATATCGGCGGCCTCTTTCGCCACATCAACCGCGGAGTCCACCGAAATCCCCACATCGGCGGCCTTCATAGCGGCGGCATCATTAATCCCATCACCTAAGAAACCCACGACTTGCCCAGCTTCGCGCAACTTGCGGACAATCTGCTCCTTCTGGCTTGGGCTGAGTTTCACGAAGACATCGACCTCACGGACAACCCTGTCGAATTCCTCCTCGGTCAAATCGGCGAGCTCGTTGCCTGAAACAATCCGCCGGACCTCGAGGCCCACGTCGTGACACACTTTTTCGGTAACGAGGGCATTGTCACCCGTTAAAACCTTAACCGTGACACCCACTTCTTTTAGCAGTCGGATGGCCTCCAGCGCCGAGTCCTTCGGTGGATCATAGAAGGCAATATAGCCTAGCAAGATCAAATCGGATTCATCGGCTACAGAAAAAGTCGTCTTGTCCCGCGGGAACTCGCGGTAGGCAACTCCCAACACACGAAAGCCTTCCCGATTGAGTCGTTCGACCTCCTCAAACAAATCGTTTTGGATAACGGGAATCAGCGGATATATTTCGTCGCCAATCTGGTAGTACCGGCAGCACTCGTATATTTCTTCCACGGCGCCCTTGCAGATGAGGACGTGGTCCCCTTCGTAATCAACGACGACAGACATACGACGCCGCTGAAAATCAAAGGGAAGCTCATCGACAAGGCGACACTGGCTGCTTTCCACGTCGAGATTTGCCCGATCCAGTACCGCATGATCGATCAGACTTCGCAAACCGGTTTGAAAATAGCTATTCAAATAAGCATAGGTGAGCACGTCGTCACTAGGGCGCCCGGTGATATCCACATGACGTTCCAGGACAACACGGTCCTGGGTGAGGGTTCCAGTCTTGTCGGTGCAAAGGACATCCATGGCCCCAAAGTTTTGGATGGCCGGGAGATGCTTGACGATGACCTTTCGCTTGGCCATGCTCAAGGCCCCTTTGGCCAGGTTGACCGTGACGATCATGGGCAACATTTCAGGGGTGAGCCCCACGGCCACCGAAAGCCCAAAGAGCAAAGCCTCTACCCAATTGCCTTTGGTGAATCCCACAATCAGGAAAACCAGGGCCACCATCACTACCATGAACCGGATCATGAGCCAGGTAAACCCCCGAATACCTTGGTCGAAGCTGGTCTCGGGTCGCGTTTCAATGAGCCGTGCCGAGATCGAACCCAGCATCGTCCTGGTCCCGGTGTTTACCACGACGGCGCGGGCTGTGCCACTAATGACATTGCTTCCGAGGAAACAAGCATTCGGAAGATCCCAGGGACTGGTGGCCGCGCTACCGTTGAGAAAAACCGTCTTTTCGACGGGCATCGATTCTCCTGTAAGTACCGATTGGCTGACAAAAAAGTCCTTGGCCGAGAGCAAACGGACGTCGGCCGGGACCATGGCGCCGGCGTGGAGAAGAACGATATCGCCGGGAACGATCTCTGAGATCTTGACCTCAACTTCACGTCCGCCACGTAGGACGAGGCTTCGGGGCTGGACACGCTTTCCTAGGGCCTCCACAGCGCGATTCGATCGGCGGTCGAGCAAATAAGAAAGCCCAATGCTGAGGAGAACCATCGCCGCGACGACAATGGCCGATTTCCATTCACCGATGAGCCCCGAAACACCCCCAATGACAAAAAGCTGAATGTTTAGCGGATTTCTGCACCGGTGTAGGATGTCCGCCCAAAATGAAAGCCTTTGGGCGTGGGGAAGTTCGTTGTGGCCGTATTCATCGAGGCGCGCCTCAACGTCTGCCTCATCGAGGCCGGACCATTTTGTGGCCAATCGGGCGAGCGCTTCGCCGGGGGTCAGGGTGCAAATCTCAATTAAAAGCTTCTCGTGAGGAGCTAATGCCTGAGCGACCCTGGTCTCCTCTTTGGACCGGGTCCGCAGCGCTTCAATCATGTTTCGTGGAAGCGACCGGAGCATGAATGTCTCCCCGAGCCCTCACCTTCTTCTTGCCAATTGGGCGGTCAATCGATCTTCTTTTGTCGAGGGTTCCTCACCTAATACGGGACCTGAGTGCGGGATGCTCCAAAAAGATTTCGCCGGGCCGGGTGGGAGGTCGCCAAATGTTCCGTGTCGTGGCCTAAGTCGGTTTTTGTGCCGGGAGAGGATCGTAAAGGCCGCAACGATAGGGCGAAAGAAAGACGCAATTGAAGTTGCGCGCACCTGAGAATCGAACCGACCCATGTTGCGCCTCCGGTGACTCCCCGAACCCACCCACGGCCGGAGGCGCCCTGTCGGTTCAGCGGACCATCAAGAACAGACAGACGCAAAGGCCCCCAACCGGGCGGGAATTCCAACGCTGATGGTCATCCACGTCGTTATCGGACATCTTTTAACTCTTGCCGTAGCAACAACCCGCGTCGTGACGAAAATCCTGAGCCACGCAAAACACCAACACGTTCTGAGCGCTGCGGCACCCCTTTCTTTTAAGTCTAAGACTGCACAAGGCTTCTTTCAAGGATCGAGATCGGGCGAAATCCGGTTAGCCACAGTGTCTTTCAAACAATCCAAACCGTGGTAATCTGAGTGGTGAGACGATTCTTCACCGGGTGTTCCTCCGCACGCCCCAGGTCGAGAATTCAGCCGCAGAGTGCCCTACCGATACCATGGTTGGGGAAAATGTGAAATCGCTGGTGATGGTAGTAAACGCCTCGTTGATTCGTTATAACATACAGACGGCATAGGGCACCTAATAGGAGGCGTTTTTATGACCACAGTGCTTGTTGTGGACGACTCTTCTCTCGATTGTCAATTGGTCGGTTCGCTGCTCAAAAAGCGATTCGACTGGAAGATCGAATATGCTGAATCGGGGACAGAAGCGCTCGCGCGGATGAAACAAAATGTGCCCGATCTCGTTATCACGGATATCAGCATGCCCGAGATGGACGGTCTGGAACTGGTCCAGCATATTCGGAAAATGTTTCCCGAAGTCCCCGTCATTTTGACCACAGCCTATGGCACGGACATGTTGGCAATTGAAGCCCTGGAACGTGGTGCAGCCAGTTACGTTCCGAAATCCCAATTGGCCGCGCGGCTTGCCGAAACGGCCGACTCCGTTCTCCGGATTGCAGAGCAGAATCGAGAGCGGGAGCGTCTTTTCCGTTGTTTGGAATACATTGAGTTCGAGTACGTTTTGGACAATGAAGCAGAGCTAATCCAGCCCCTCGTGTCGGTGGTTCAACAGACCCTGGCTGGGATGGAATTTGCCGATTTTGCCGGTCGCCTTCAATTGGGGATTGCCCTCAAGGAAGCGCTGCTGAACGCGTTGTTTCACGGCAACCTGGAAATCAGCAAGAGTGAGATTGAGGCCGTCTCGGATCACCTGCTGGAAGACAGCGAACTGAGTTTGGTAGCACAGCGGCGCCAGGATCCTCGGTATCGTGACCGCAAGATCTATGTCCTGGTTCGCATCGCAAAAGAGGAGGCACGGTTTGTCGTCCGGGACGATGGGCCCGGCTTCGATGTGCACAGCGTTGTCCGCAAAAAAGATGAATCCCCCGAGCTGGAGGCACAACGCGGCCTGTCGTTAATTCAAACGTTCATGGATGAAGTCAATTTCAATGAAAAGGGGAACGAAATTACTCTGATCAAACGGCGCGAGAAGCTGTCCAAGGCCTAATCATTTCCGAGTCGTGTTTCCACATTACAGGTCAAATGTGACGGGGCCAGGGGATGGCCTAATGTTCCCGCACTTGCGGGTGCTACTTGTCGATCATCACGATAGCTTTGTGTACAACTTGGGGCGATATTTTGAGTTACTCGGCTGCCGAATTGCGATTGTGCGACCCACGGAAGTACCCGAATCATCGAACATTTTGCGACTCTTTGACCTTGTCGTCCTCTCGCCGGGTCCCTGTGGTCCTCAGAACGTGGTGACCTCCGTGGAGCTTGTTCACAATCTCGCAGATCAAATGCCGATTCTCGGTGTTTGCTTGGGACATCAAATCATTGCCGAGGCCTTCGGCGGGAGGATTATCCGAGCCGCAGAACCCGTGCATGGCAGGGCGACACCCGTTTGGCACGACGGACAACACGAATTTGCGGGAATTCCAAACCCTTTTCCGGCGGGACGTTATCACTCGTTGATCGCCGATCGAGATTCGATCAGCGAGGAAGTGGAAATCTCGGCATGGACAGACGATGGCATACCCATGGCCATACGTCACAGCCGCTACCCGGTGGTGGGTTGGCAATTTCACCCGGAGTCGGTTCTGACTCCGTTGGGACTTGATCTTTTACGAAACCTGTTACTTTCGTGGAATCAATCGCTCAGATTTGCGCGGTGACACTTAAAAAGGGTGTCCCTTGGAGACGAATGTCTCACCTGCTCATTGAAGCAAACCGTAATCGGCGAGGACCTTGCGCAGCCGGTTCTCCTGGTCAGAAGAAAGCGGTGTCAACGGCAGACGTAATTCTCCACTGTCTCGCCCTAGCAGTCGCATGGCTGCTTTGATAGGGATGGGATTTGTGGACAACCCCAGCATGTCACGAGCCAAGGGGAACAGCTTTTTGTGCCAACGGATGGCTTCTGGGATGTTGCCTTCCTCAAAGGCCCGAATCATCGCAATCATATCCTGCGGCACGATATTCCCGATCACCGAAATAACGCCGCGTCCACCCACGGAGAGGATCGGCAGGGTCAGGCTGTCATCGCCACTGAGGACCGTCAAGTCCGTCTGGGTCGTCAATTGTGAGACCTGATCCAAAGAGCCGCTTGCCTCTTTGACCATGGCGATATTGGGAAACTCGGCCAAGCGGAAGAAGGTCTCCGGTTCGATGTTTCGTCCAGTTCGACCGGGAATGTTGTAAATACAAATGGGAATGTCAACCGCCTGGGCAAG
>Ga0116169_1002955_pt1 | contig 11874 bp, 10 predicted proteins | sample AD_UKC130_MetaG_FD_89796 | JGI IMG/M metagenome (GOLD analysis project Ga0116169, IMG submission 89796) | Active sludge microbial communities of municipal wastewater-treating anaerobic digesters from Canada - AD_UKC130_MetaG | ecosystem: Engineered > Bioreactor > Anaerobic > Digestate | place...
GGCCAGCGTGCGCCTGCAGATCGCCGGGGCGACGGGCGAGGTGCAGATGAACGAGACCCGGCCGGGCTCCTATGTGGGGCGCTATACCGTGCGCAGCCGCGACCGCCTGAGCGCAGCCAGTCTGGTAACGGCATGGGTGACCCGGGACGGGCAGACCATCAGCGTGGCCATGGACCAGTCGCTGGTGCGCGGCGCACGCAGCCCCGCGCCACAGTCCCTTGCCCGCATTTCGGATTTCAACGTCACGGCGCGCGACCGGGTGCGCCCGGGCGACGAGATCACCTTCATGCTGTCGGGTGCGCCCGCAGGCGCGGCCCGGGTCGTGGTGCAGGGGGTATCGAGCCCCATTGCCCTGACCGAAGTGCGCCGTGGCGTCTATGAAGGCCGCTATACGCTGCGCCGGGGCGATCGCGTCACGCGCGATCTGGATGCGACCGGATTCCTGGTTGTGAACCGGCAGGAAAGCAGCCAGCGGTTCACGCGCGGTGCGGGCGATCGTGACCATGCCAATGCCAATGCCAATGGCACAGACCGTCGTGGCAGCGAGCGGAACGCGTCAGCGGCTGCGTGCATAGACTGCGGCGTCGTCGAGTCGGTCAACCTGGTCACGGTCAAGGGCGACAAGCCCAACGTGCTGGGGACCATCGCAGGTGGCCTGCTCGGGGGGGTGCTCGGCAATCAGGTCGGCGGCGGTACGGGCAAGGACCTGGCGACCATTGCCGGTGCGGTGGGCGGCGCCTATGCAGGCAACCGGGTGGAAAACAACATGGACAAGACCCAGGTGTACCGCATGCTGGTGCGGCTGGACTCCGGCGAGACCCGCAGCATCGACTATGCCACTGACCCGGGGCTGCAGGTCGGCACCCTGGTGCGGTTCGACAATGGCACGGTTGTCGTTCAATAACCCTGCAAGGAAACCCCATGAATATCCATCTCGGCCTGACGCCGCTGATCTCCCTGCTGGCCGGGGTGCTCATCCTGGTCATGCCCAAACTGCTCAACTACATCGTCGCCTTGTATCTGATCGCCATCGGACTGATAGGGATCCTGGGTAGCGGCGGCATGCGTTTGGGATAGCGGACGCCTTCCATTGGTGGCGGACGAGCGACGCCATCGGTTGCGGCTGCAAGGCCGCGTGGGGGTGCGTTTTGCCCGATGCGATTCTGGTGGGTGCCAAGCCCATATAATCGCGACCTGGCGCTCACGCTCCAACTCGCTGTATTTCAACGGATAGAATTCGGCCCTCCGAAGGCTGAGATCCAGGTTCGATTCCTGGCGGCGGGACCAGATGATTGCGGGGTGGTCGATGGTGGTTTTCACGGCCATCCGCCGGCCTGCTGCAGAGGCAGGCACAGGCAAGGCAGGGTTCTGACAGTGCCGGGCCTTGCCAGATGAAGCCGTTGCGTCGCCAACGGCTTTCATTTTTTCGGGTTTCTTGCTGTACCGGGCCATTCGCGGCTGCAGACTCCCCATTTTCCTTTACAAGAATTGACGTTCAGCATCACGGGCTTCATGTTGCGGGGCTAAGCTCCGTGCATGCATCTCATATCCCGCACCCGGTTGGCAGCACATGCCGACTGATCCCGAAGACTGTCCGCGGCGCACCTGGCAACGGTGCATTCTTCCGGTCGTTATGGCGGGTGGGCTGGTTCTTTCCGGCTGTGCATCGCTGGTGACTTCGGACAACGCTGCGCTGACGCCGATGGCGCTCCCCGCCCAATGGTCTGGCGCCGAAGCTTCGGCCGCAACGTCGCCGACGTCGCTGTCGCAGTGGTGGCAGGCGTTCGATGATCCCGTTCTGGTGGACTTGGTCGAGCGCTCCCAGCAGGCGAATACCCGGATACAGCTCGCCCAGGCAGCCTTGCGCCAGGCCCGTGCACAGCGCGACGTTTCGGCGGCCAGTCTGGCGCCGAGCGTGGGCAGTTCGGCGTCGGCGCGGCGCAATCCGGGCGCCGGCAGCGACGGCAACACCTTTGCCGCGGGGCTGGATGCCAGCTGGGAACTCGACCTGTTCGGCGCCAATCGCCGCGGCGTGGATGCCGGCGATGCGACGGCGGCCGCCAGCGCCGCCAGCCTGGGTGACGTGCAGGTGTCGATTGCGGCCGAGGTCGCGCTGAACTACATCACGCTGCGCAGTGCGCAGCAGCGGCTGGGTATTGCGACCCAGAATCTGGCCAGCCAGGCGGACACGCTGCAGATCACGCAGTGGCGGGTCCAGGCCGGCCTGGCGACCTCGCTCGAATCCGAACAGGCGCGCGCTGCGGTCGAGCAGACCCGCGCCCAGTTGCCGCTGCTGCAGACGCAGATCGCGCAGTCGCGCCATGCGCTGGCAGTACTGGTCGCGCAGGCGCCGGACGCGCTCTCTGCGCAGCTGGACGCCGTGGCCCCGGTACCCCAGGCCCGTGGAGACATCGCGCTGGCCTTTCCCGCCGACACCTTGCGCCAGCGCGCCGACGTGCGCGCCGCCGAGCTGCAGGCCGTGGCCGCGCTGGCCCGGGTGGCCCAGGCCGATGCCCAGCGGCTGCCCAGCTTCCAGATCGGTGGTTCGCTGGGCCTGAGCGCACTGACGCTGGCAGGCCTTGCCAACGGCGCTTCGCTCACCAGTGCGCTGCTGGCCAGTGTTTCGCTGCCGGTGTTCGACGGTGGGGCGATCCGCGCCCAGGTCGGCGTGCAGCAGGCGGCACTGGACCAGGCACGTGCCAGTTACCAGGGTACCATCCTCACGGCCCTGCAGGAGGTCGAGGATGCCCTGGTCACATTGCGCCAGGACCGTGCGCGCCTGGTCAATCTGCAGGCCGCTGCCGATGCCGCCGGCAACGCGGCCTTGCTGGCGCGCCAGCGCTACAGCAGCGGCCTGGTCGATTTCCAGACCGTGCTGGACACCCAGCGCACCCAGCTCAATGCCCAGGACAGCGTGGCCAGTACCGTTGCCACGGTCAGCGCCGACCACGTGCGCCTGTACAAGGCCTTGGGCGGTGGCTGGCAACCGCTTGCCGCCGATGCCCTCGCAACCCCGTTACCCGTCAACCCGTCAGGACGCCCGTCCACATGAAACCCTCCTCCCGTGATGATGCGTCCGGACCCGGACCCGGCCCCGGCTCCGCGGCGCCCCTGCAAACCGCGGCGGTGACGTCCCCCGATACGTCGGCGGTCGACATCGCCACCTTGCTCGGCGAGCCCGCAGCCCGCCCCTGGTACCGCCGGACCGGCCTGTGGCTCGGCCTGCTGGTGCTTTTGCTGGCCGCTGGTGGTGCGTGGTACTGGCAGACGCGCCAGATGGCCCAGGCGGCGCCCAGCTACACGACCCAGCCCGTGGCACGCGGCAACCTGACGCTCAACGTCACGGCCAACGGCAGTCTGCAGCCCACCCGCTCGGTGAACATCGGCAGCGAGCTTTCGGGTACGGTGCTCAAGGTTCATGTGGACGTGAATGATCGGATCCGCAAGGGCCAGGTGCTGGTCGAACTCGACACCGCCAAGCTGCGCGACCAGATCCTGCGCTCGCGCGCCACGCTGGCGGCGGCCAATGCCAGGGTGGCGCAGACAGCGGCCACGGTGGCCGAAGCGCGCGCCAGCCTGGCGCGCCTGGAGGAGGTGGCGCGCCTGTCCGGCGGCAAGGTGCCGTCCAAGGCCGAACTCGATACCGGCCGCGCCACCCTGGAGCGTGCGGTCGCCGACAACGCCAGCGCCCGCGCCGGCGTGGCCGATGCGCAGGCGGCCCTGTCGACCGACGAAATCAACCTCTCCAAGGCATCGATCCGCGCGCCGTCCGACGGCGTGGTGCTGACCCGCAGTGTCGACCCCGGCAATGCGGTGGCCGCATCGCTGCAGGCCGTGACGCTGTTCACCGTCGCCGAGGACCTGACGCAGCTGCGTCTGCTGGTCAATGTCGACGAGGCGGACGTCGGGTCTGTCAAGGTGGGGCAGAAGGCGACATTCACCGTCAGCGCCTATCCGAGCCGAAAATTTCCGGCCACCATCACCCGCGTATCGTATGGCTCGACCATCACCGACAACGTGGTGACCTACCTGACCTACCTCGATGTCGACAACAAAGACATGAGTCTGCGTCCCGGCATGACGGCCACGGCCACCATCACGGCGGTGCAGCGTGACGACGTGCTGGTGGTGCCCAACAGCGCACTGCGGTTCGAGCCCACGCTGGCAGAGGATGGTGCCGCGGCGGCGTCGAAGTCGGGTGGTTTCAGCCTGATTCCACGCATGCCCCGCAGTACCACGCGCAGGTCGGCCGCCAGCAACGCCGGCCCCGGACAAGCCCGCCGGGTTTGGGTGCTGCGCGAAGGTGCCGCAGTCCCGGTCAAGGTCGTCCCGGGCATCAACGACGGCCGCATGACCGAAATCGTCTCGGGCGACCTGCAAGAAGGCATGGCCGTGATCACCGACCAGAAGATGGCGGCAGCGAAATGACCATTCCCCTGATCCAGCTGCGAGGGGTCACGAAGGTCTATGGCAGTGGTGCGGTGGCGCTGATGGCGCTCAAGGGTGTCGACATCGACATCCATGCCGGAGAGTTCGTTGCCATCATGGGTCCCAGCGGCAGCGGCAAGTCGACGGCGATGAACATCCTGGGCTGCCTCGACACCCCGTCCGCGGGGCAGTACCTGTTCCGTGGCGCACGTGTCGATGCGTTGACCCGCGACCAGCGGGCGCGCCTGCGCCGGCGCTATCTGGGTTTCGTGTTTCAGGGCTTCAATCTGCTGGCGCGCACCTCGGCGCAGGAAAACGTCGAATTGCCGCTGCTGTACCGCGGGGAGAGTGCGCGTGCACGGCGAGCCGCTGCCACGCGGGCCCTGCAGTCGGTTGGACTTGGCGGCTGGGAGCACCATACGCCCGGAGAGCTCTCGGGGGGGCAGCAGCAGCGGGTCGCTATCGCACGCGCCATCGTCACCGAACCGGCCGTGCTGCTGGCCGATGAACCTACCGGAAACCTCGATACCCAGCGCAGCCAGGAGATCATGGAGTTGCTGCGTGCGCTGAATGCCGACCAGGGCATCACGGTGCTGATGGTGACGCACGAGCCCGACATGGCAGCCTATGCGCATCGCATGGTGCGTTTCGTCGACGGACGGATCGAGCGCGACGAGCCCAATCCGCATCCGGTGCAGGCCCCGCGCCAGGCAGCGGCAGAGGTCGCCTGATGTTGTGGAGTACGCTGCTGCTGGCCTTGCGCTCGATCCAGCGCAACCTGATGCGCTCCTTCCTCACTGTGCTGGGCATCGTCATCGGTGTCAGTGCCGTCATCACCATGGTCACGCTGGGGCATGGCGCCACCTTGTCGGTGCAGACACAGATCTCCAGCCTGGGCAGCAACCTTTTGATGGTACGGCCGGGTCAGCGCCAGGGACCAAGCGGCAGTGGCGGCGGGGCCCCCGCGTTCAAGGAGACCGATGCGGAGGCGATTGCGTCGCAGATCGGCGGTATTGCAGCCGTTGCGCCCGAGGCGCGCACCGGTGTCACCGTGGTGGCCAATGGGCGCAACTGGACCAGCACCGTCACCGGCAGCACCAATGCATGGCTGGCGACCGGCAACTGGAAGCTCGCGTCGGGCCGCGAATTCGCGCCGGCCGAGTTGCAGGCCGGCGGCGCCGTGTGCATCGTCGGCGAGACGGTTCGGCGTGAACTGTTCGGCGGCAAGGCCGGCGAAACCGGGCTGGGCGACCTGTTGCGCATCAAGCAGTTCTCCTGCGAAGTCGTGGGTGTGCTGGCCTCCAAGGGGCAGGCGGCCATGGGCAACGATCAGGATGATGTGGTGCTGGTGCCATTGCGCACCTTGCAGCGACGCGTCACCGGCAGCCAGCGCATCAACACCTTGCTGGTGTCGATGGAAGACGGCAGCGACAGTACCCGGCTGAAGACCGGCCTGACGCAATTGCTGCGCGAGCGTCGCAAGCTGGCCGACAGCGACGACGACAACTTCAACATCCTGGACACGCAGCAACTGGCCGAGGCGCTGTCGGGCACGACGCAGATCATGACGGCCCTGCTGGGCGCCGTGGCGGCAGTGAGCCTGCTGGTCGGTGGCATCGGCATCATGAACATCATGCTGGTCAGCGTGACCGAACGCACCCGCGAGATCGGCCTGCGCCTGGCGATCGGCGCGCTGGAGCGCGAGGTGTTGCTGCAGTTCCTGATCGAGGCGGTGGCACTGGCCGCGTTCGGCGGTGTGGTTGGCATCGTGATCGCCACGGCGGCGTCGTACGGGCTGTCGCTCGCGATGGGGCTGCCTTATCTGTTCGACCCGACGATCAACCTGCTGTCGTTCGTGTTCTCGGCCGGGATCGGTGTGGTATTTGGCTATTTCCCGGCCCGCCGCGCGGCGCGGCTCGACCCGATCGAGGCCTTGCGGCACGAGTGAGCGGCAGGCCGGCCGGCGATCACGGCATCAACGTGGTTCGCGGGAAACGTCGGCGTCGAAGTCGGCGTCGGTCAATGCGCCTTCGGCAATCTGCCAAGCCGGGTAGTAGCGGGCAAAGTCGGTGCGAATGCGCTGCAGCGGAACATCGTCGAAGCTGCCGTGCTCACGCAGGTACTCCATGTGGCGTTGCCCGCGGCTGTCGAACGGGTGGTAGATCGAATCGTGGGCGCCGTCGAACTCCAGCGGCAGCAGGCCGAACCGCGTACACAGTTCGATGTTGAAGGCCGGTGTCGCCTTGCGCCACGCACCATCCAGCCAGATCTCGGAATAGCCGTGCCAGACGAATTCATCGGTCTGCATCAAGGCCCGCATGCGTTCGGTCGACAGGTGGTTGCGCACGTCGGCGAAACCCAGCCGCGATGGAATTCCCACGGCCCGGCAGGCCGCGCTCAGCAGCGCCGCCTTGGTCACGCACCAGCCCACGCCCTGGGCCAGCACGGTGCTGGCGCGCATGCCCTGTTCGCGCAGATCGACGCAGTAGGGGTCATAGCGGAACCCGTCGCGGACCGCGTCATAGAGCGCGACCGCGCGTGAACGGTCATCGGCGCCAATGGCATGTTTCCGTGCGAATTCCGTGACGGCGGGATGGTCTGCGTCGACCATGTCGGCGGCTGCCAGCGTGGCCGGTGTCGGCGCATCGCCGCCAGGGGCTGCAGTGTGCGGTGCGGTGGTGTCGGGCATGGTGGTTTTTCTCCATGGGTGTAACCGGTGCGCGTTGCGGCCACCGGACGGGTCCCGTGCCAGCGGCGATCCGGCATGCAGGTCAACGATGGTAGCTGCATGCCCCAGGGCGCCTCAGGACACGGCGCCCGACCCGTAGCTACCCGTAAGCAGCCGCCCGCTGCGAAAGCGTTCCAGCGCATAGGGTGCCAGCGATACGTCGGTGGGCAGACCCAGGGCTTCCTGCGCCAGGACACGGCCCACGGCGGGCGAGAGCTTGAAGCCGTGACCGGAGAAGCCGAAACCCACCACCAGCCCTGGCACATCGTCCACGCGGCCCAGCACCGGGTTCCAGTCGGGCGTCACATCGTAGACACCGGTCCAGCTCGATGCCAGCCCAGCGGTCTCGAACGACGGGAAACGCTCCGCGGCTTGTGCGCCGACCTCGACCACGTAGTCCATGGAAATATCGCCCTGCTCGTTGTCGGGTTCGCTCAACGTCTCACCGACCGTGCCTTCGCTGACCAGCATCTGGCTGCCACCATAGCTGCGGCAATACAGCATGCCCGGCGAACCGAGGTCCTTGTAGACCGGCATGGCGTAGCTGTAGGCCTCAGGGCCCTCGAGGGCCAGCACGGCATGGCGTTCCGGCTTGACCGGCGTCTCGATGCCGGTCCAGCGCGAGAGTTCGGTGGCCCAGATGTTCTGTGCACTGACAACCACCGGCGCGTTGAAGCGTCCTTGCGAGGTTTCAACCCCGGTGATGCGACCGTTCTCGCGCACCAGGCCTTGTACCGCCACCCCTTCCATGATCTTCACGCCGCGGCGGCGTGCGGCACGGGCAAAGCTGGTGGCGACCAGCGTCGCGTCCGCGAATCCGGCTTGCGGTTCGAACCCGATCAGCGCGGCATCATCGAAGCGGCAGATCGGCAGGCGTTCGCTGGCCTGCGCCTGCGTCAGCAGCTCGAGCGGGATGCCCGTGGCCACCTGAGCCGCCAGTGCTGCGCGCAGGGGCTCGAGCTTGGGGCCTTCGGGTGCGGCGATCAGATAGCCGCACTTGACCAATCCGGCAGCGGCATCTTCGTCGCCGACGTAAGCCGCAAAGTTGTCGAAGGCCTGCCAGGAGCGGCGCGCGAGTTCGACGTTCTCGATCACCGAGTAGTGCGTGCGCAGAATGCCGCTCGATTGCGACGATGTGCCGTTGCCGATCTGGCCGCGCTCCAGCACCAGTACGCGGCCAGCGCCGAGTGCGGCGAGGTGCCAGGCGACGGAGCTGCCGATGACGCCGGCTCCGATGACGATCACATCCGGGTTGTGCATGGTGGGTTGGCAAAAAGTGCTTGTGAGGATGCCAAGCCTAGCGCGGCCAAGGCCGATGGCATTCAGCCGGGTGCTGCGCTGATCCATAGCATCACACCTGCTGCAACTGGCGTTCGGCCTCAGCTGTCAGTTGTCGATTTCGAGCACGCCCTTGGACAGCTCCAGTGCACCAGTGATCTCGCGCTGCAGCTCACGCACGGCAACCCGTACCAGGTCGGCCACCTCGCGCGGCAGACTGCCCAGTTCGCCTTCGCGATGCACCAGGCGGAACTGCCGCGTCAATACCGGGTACGGCTGGCCCTGGTGGTGGAAGGCGGACAGCGGCAGCAGCCGCACACCGGTGCTGTGGTGGCGTGACTGCCACAGGCACAGCGGTGTCGTCAGCGCAAAACCGAGTCCGTCCCGCACCAGGGCGAGCAGCGGATCGGTGGCGTCGAACTCGAACGCCAGTTCGATGTCGGGATGGCGGGCACGCAGATAGCTGTCGATCTGCCGACCGATCAGTGAGCGCAGGCTGTAGTTCATGAACGGCAGCTTGCGGCCGAGCTGCTGCAGCGATTCATTGGCGCCCAGCGGATGGTCCATCGGCAAGGCAACGACATATTGCTCGGTGAACAGCGGCAGCTGCGCCATCCCGGATTCGCCGGCCGCGTCGCTGGTGGTCATCAACAGGTCCAGCTGGTGGTTCTGGAACTGGCTGAACAGATCGGGCGACAGGCCCGAATACATGCGCACCCGGTGCAGCCGGCCGACCAGGCCCCGCACCAGGTGCGGCCCGATGGTGGCGCCGAACGAATCGATGCAGCCCAGGCGTACCAGCGCACGCTTGGCGCGAGTCAGTGCGCGGATGCTTTCGGTCATCTGATCGGCGCGCCCGAACAGCTCGATCGCGTGTTCATACAGCCGCTGGCCCGACGCGGTGGCGCGTGCAGGACGGGTCGACCGGTCCAGCAGCAAGGTGTCGAAGTCCTGCTCGAGTTGCCGGATGTGCTGCGACACACCGGCCTGCGATATCGCCAGCCGCGCGGCAGCCGCGGATACCGATCCGGTTTCCACCACCGCAACCCAGCTGCCGAGATGCTCCCAGGCCGGGGGCAGGTCAGGTTTTGCAATGTGCTTGCTCATGCGCCAAGTGTGCACCAGCTGCAACCGGATTTCTGATGCTGAGCATCAGGCCGGACGATGGCGTGCCAGCGCTGCGGAGCTGGCCCCAGACTTGCATGTCCACCTTACCACGCAAGCCATCTTGCGGGCTAATACCGATGGTGCCGGGTGCCGACCGCAGATACCATTGTTCACTTTTTTGAAGGAATCTCCCCATGAAACTCAATCGCAGAATCGCCCTGGCTGTTGTTGCTGCCGCGGTCACCGTTTCGGGTGCCGCCATTGCGCAGCAGCGCATCTTCTTCGGTGTGGCCACGGGCGGCACCGGGGGTACCTACTATCCGCTGGGCGGCATGCTGGCGCAGCTGATTTCGAACAAGGCTGTGGTCGACGGCAAGAAGATCACCGCAACGGCCGAAGCGGCTGGCGCGTCGGTGGCCAATGCCAAGCTGCTGGGCAACAAGGACATCGAGTCCGCCTTCGTCGCGGCCGATATTCTGGATGCGGCCTACAACGGCAAGGGCCAGTTCGCCGGCGCACCGATCAAGAACCTGCGCGCCCTGGGTGCGCTGTACCCCGAAACGGTGCAGCTGATCACCCGCGCCGACCGCGGCATCAACAGCGTCAAGGACCTCAAGGGCAAGAGCATCTCGTCGGGCTCGCCCGGATCCGGCCAGTACCAGCTGCTGACCGACCTGCTGACCGTGTACGGCATGAAGCGCTCCGACGTCAAGGAAGACCTGTCCTCGTTCACGCAGGCGGTCGACAAGATCAAGGACGGCAACCTCGATGCCACGCTGATCACCGCCGGTGTGCCCACCGCTGCCGTGACCGACTTCGCACAGAGCCACGACCTCAAGGTCATTCCGCTGTCCGGCCCCGAGATCGCGGAATTGCAGAAGCAGCAGCCGTACTACACCAAGGTGCAGATGCCGGCCAACAGCTACAAGGGTCAGACCGCTCCGGTCGACACGCTGGCCGTGATGGCCGTGTGGACGACGCATGACGCCGTGCCTGACAACGTTGCCTACGAGGTGACCAAGGCCTTGTACGAGAACGTTGCCATCATGGGCCAGGTGCACGTGCAGGGCAAGAACATCAGCCTGCAGACCGCGACGGCGGTCGGTACCGCGCCGATCCATCCGGGTTCGCTGAAGTACTTCAAGGAAAAAGGCCTGGTCAAGTGATGGCCTGGCGGCGCACCGCCCTGGTGGCGTGTGTGCTGCCACTTGCCGCCACAGCCGCCTTCGGCTGTGAACTGGTGCTGTCCGAGCACCGCAGCGAACGGGCGCTGACGCGGCTGCCGCTCGACCCGGTGCGGCCCGCCGCACAGATTGCGTTCACGCATTCGGTGCTGGGTACTCCGGTGGTGGACTACTACGAATGGCGCGTCGATGGCGCTGGCCAATGGCGCGCCCACATGGTGCAGGAGCACTACGAGGGGGACGGCTACGGGCTGCCGAATGCCGCTGGACCGGGCGAACGCCTGGTCCGCGACGGCGAGGGTTGGCGCCTGTACCTGGACCGCATCGTGCATCCGCTGGTCGTATTGCCACTGCCCTCGCAGTTCATGCGTGTCGTCATCGGCGACCGTCCTGCCGTGTTGCTGGGCGGGCTGAGCGACAAATCGATAGACATGCGGGCAGAGAACTGCCTGCCTCAATGACAGGGTTCCCATGAGTGCGACCACGCAACAGGAAATCGATCGGCTGATCGAGCAGTTCGACCCCGAGTCGACCTTCAGGCGACTGGCCGGCTTCGCGGCCATTTTTGTCACCGTCATGACGGTGGGCTTGTCGGCCTGGCACTACTACACCGCCGGCTTCGGCCTGGAAAACGAGATCGCCCACCGTGCGATTCACCTCACGGTGGTGCTGGGCCTGTGTTTCCTGGTGTTCCCACGCCAGAAGCGCCTTCCCGGACCCTGGGAGTGGATCAGCTCGCTGGTGCTGGTGACCTTTTACCTGATGCTGGGATTCCGGTTGCTCAATGCGATCAACGATCCGATCCCACCGCTAGCCCAGGGCATCTTCATCGCCGTGCTGCTGTCGATCGCGGCGCTGTCACTGCCGTTCAAGGCTTACGACGGCAGCACCACCCGCATCCCGCTGCGCGACTGGATCTTCGCAGCACTGGCCTCGGGTTTCTCGCTGTACCTGCTGGTGAACTTCCACAACATCTTCATCGAGCGGCCGGGTGAACATACGCCGATCGACCTGATGGTGGGCGTGATCGCCATTGCCATGGTGATCGAGGCGACGCGCCGCACCATGGGCATCTTCCTGCCGCTGCTGGCCATCGTCACCGTGCTCTACGGCATCTTCGGGCCCTACCTGCCCGGCGGCCTGGGGCAC
>Ga0116169_1002960_pt1 | contig 11862 bp, 9 predicted proteins | sample AD_UKC130_MetaG_FD_89796 | JGI IMG/M metagenome (GOLD analysis project Ga0116169, IMG submission 89796) | Active sludge microbial communities of municipal wastewater-treating anaerobic digesters from Canada - AD_UKC130_MetaG | ecosystem: Engineered > Bioreactor > Anaerobic > Digestate | place...
TAGTTATTTCTGCCCACACCTACGTAGCGGCGTGCTGGTTGGCCCTTCCGTACGCTGTGATCTCTCGAATTTGGCGGCGGAACAAGCGAAAACCGCCAGTTCATCATTTCACGGCTCAAGAATCGGCCTTCGGTGCACGCCGGCCCGTCATGAACTGGCGGCCTGACCGTAGCAAGATCTCGCGACGACCCACCTCGGGAAGGTGGCTCCCTTCTTTGAAAAACTTCGTCGCTGCTCGCAAGGTTTTTAGTCACGCAGGCCAACAAAGCCTCGGTGAGGAGAGAAAATCTCCTGTTTGGCTCCCCACAGTGGGTTCCCTGCACCAAGTACGACCATCCTTTTTTCCAGAAAGAAATCACCAGTCGCGGGGTAGGACAGGAGAACCTCGAGATTCCCAAGCAGACCGGTCCCCAGTGGTTCGCTTTTCGAACCACAAGGATCACCACTTCCTTTTGCGTCTGCCGGGAAACGAATCGCTCATGTGCGAACAGGTCGATGTCGGTGTCCGTCTAGCCCGTCTTCCCAAGCACCTCGAAGGAATGACGATTCTTCTTCTTTCCGACTTGCATTTCACAGGCAAGATTGGCTTGGATTATTACCATCAAGTCGTTGAACACACGAATAAGCTACAACCGGACCTGATCTTCGTGACTGGCGACATTGTTGATCGTTCTGACTGCATCGGCGATGCGGCCACTGTCTTGTCGGAGCTGCGGGCACAACATGGTGTTTTCTTCGTGCTAGGGAATCACGACCTGCGGGCCGGTCCCTTGGCGGTTCGCACCGCCCTCTCGCAGGCCGGGTTAACCGACGTAGGCGGACGCGTGGTTCGCCTTCCGGTGGATGGTATTGCATTTCTTATCGCGGGAAATGAGCTTCCCTGGTTGGGACCGGCACCTGATTATTCCGCGGCGGTCAACGGAGACCGTCACCCCCCTTTACGATTACTCTTAGCTCATACGCCGGACCAATTCTCCTGGGCAGTGCGTCAAGGGGTTGATTTAATGTTGGCTGGCCATACCCACGGCGGGCAGATTTGCCTGCCCTGGCTGGGTCCAATCATCGTCCCAAGTGCGGGAGGCATCCGCTATGCACACGGACTTCATTACCGACGGCCAACGGCGATGTACGTCACACGGGGCCTGGCGGGGGAATTCCCCGTCCGATATTTTTGCCCACCCGAATTGACACGCATTATTCTCTTCTCGGGCAACCGCGCACAAAAGGATTGATCGGACACTTATAGCCGGCTATTGGGCATTCTCACCGCGCCGGCTTGAAGTTGTACGGTTGTCTTAATTCCTAGTGTGAGTCTATCCCAAAACTCCCTCTCCCTCTGGGAGAGGGTTGGGGTGAGGGCAAGCCATCGTCGGAGTCGATCGAGAAAACCAGCAGCGGTTCGAGCCACCCTCTCCCCCGACCCCTCTCCCACCGAACGGGCGAGGGGAGGCAGTGGGATAGGTTCTATGCTGTATTCAGTGTCTTCTCCGCCATAACCCGTGTCCCTCCGACTTCTCCCCTTTTACTGTTATCATTGCAGATATGTGCGCAGCGCATGTAAGGCGGTTTTGTGAATAGGTAATCTTGGAGGGTCGGCAAATGACGCAGACACAGGCCACCGACCGGGAATTCGGTTTTATTGGCATCGGGCAAATGGGGCGTGCCATGGTCGAAAATTGGCTAGCCCTTGGGTATCGGGTACGCGTTTACAACCGAACCCGTGAGAAGATTCTCCCACTGCTCGAAAAAGGCGCCGTCGAGGCCCCCACGCCCGCCGATGCCGTTGTTCCGTCGGGCATCGTCATGTCCTGCGTCTCTGACGACCCATCGCTCGATCAGATCTTCAGCGATCTGGAGATCTTCCGGCGATTGGGGTCAGACGGCGTTCACGTTTCCATGAGCACGATTTCTCCGAAGATGGCGCGGCTTCTTGCCGAGCGGCACAAGCAGCACGGTGGCGTCTATGTGGCGGCACCCGTGATGGGTCGTCCCGACACTGTTGCCCTACGTCGGCAGACATTCTACCTTTCCGGCCCCACCAAGGCGCGGGAACGCGTGAAACCCCTGCTGGTACCGATTTGCCGCCAGGTCCTCGAGTTAGGGGAGTCCGCTGAAGCTGCCCACGTGGCGAAGTTGGCCTCGAATTTCCTCATTGCCACCGTCGTGGAATCGCTGGGTGAGGCTTTTGCGTTTGTAGAGAAAAATGGCCTATCACCGCAAACATTCTACGAGACCATCACGGAATTCCTCTTCGATTGCTTTATTTACAAAGGCTATGGCCGACATCTCTTGAGCGGTCAGTTCCGCGAACCCCTCTTTCGCCTCCAATTGGGACTCAAGGATATCCAACTCTCGTTGCAATCGGCCACAGAGTCACGAACCCCAATGCCGATCTTGAGTCTTTTGCGGGATCGTTATTTGACGGCCGTTGCACAAGGTTATGGGGATTGGGACTGGACGGCCATCAATCTCGAGATTCGCCGGCAGGCCGGCTTGGCCCATGATCAAGGTCAGTGACCGATTGATCAACAGCCGCCGTGCCGCCAATGTCTTTCCCACCTCGTAATTTTCACACTACACGAGGTAAAAGCCGGTCTCGCCGCGAACGTTACTTTCCGGGGGTGTCAAACCAACCTGGCAACCCCCGAAACATAATGTGCAGTCCACCTGTCAAAATAAAAGCGAAAAGGGCCCAATTGAGCTCGATCAACAGTCCACCCATCAGGACCCATAGCAGGATGGCCAGCAAACACGAGACAAAAAAGGCATAGGCCGCCACCGCCGAATTGGCATCGGTGCGTCCCAACTGTTTGCCAGTTTCCATAAGGATAAGCGCTGCCACAACGCCAAGCACAATCCGGTGCCTTGTGTCCAAATTGGTCAATTGTTGGCGCAACCAGTCCTGCGAGTCGGTGCCTGTCGATACCAGAAAGACGAGAATCACCACCGGCAGAACGCTCCCCACGGCGCGGCGGATCGCTCCAGAGGTGGACTTTGCCCGCTTGACAAGAAAAATGAGCAGGGCGATAAGGTACACAAAAAGTCCCAGAACAACGGCGGGATACAGCACATAAACGAAACACGCGCGGAGAATGTCACGAATGGTCTCCATGGTGTTTTCTCTTACTCAGGCTGACAGACGAGGCGATGGCAAAAAACCCTCGCTATGACGAAACTCATCACATCCCGCTGCTTTCGACTTGTCTCGGGAAAGAACTTTTTTCAATTCCTTTCAACATTCAGCATATACCATGTCGTGACGACTTTTCCTAACGGGATCAGCCACCCACCGTCACCCTTATCGGCAGCGACGGGACCGCCAATGGGTCGGCCTTGGGCGTCCAACGGTTGGACACTCACTCGTTTGGCAACAACACCCATTAGGGTCAGCGTGCCTGTGACTGGTTCGATAACTGTAGGTGACTGACCCCAATCCTCTAAAGATGTCTTGTCTGCATTCCATCTCTGCCCCCGATTACCAACCTGCGAGCAAGCGGTCAGAAGCAGCCGCTCGGCATCGGCAATGGGCTTTTCATCCACCGATGCCAGAGTAATGGCACAAAATGCGTTCGTCACGTTAAGCCGCAAATGATCGGTACCCTGGGACACACCTCGGCAATGACCGATGACGGCCTGCCATCGCGGAGAATTGACGACAACACAGCCTGTCTTATCCTTTCCTAACCACCACGATAATTCCCCGGTGTCCGAGGTCAAAGGATTCTCGTTGATTTCGGGAAAACTGGCTGTCGCTGGCCCATCAAAGGACGCGACCCGCACCGCGTGTTTCAGGGGAAGCGTTTGGGGAAATCCCGGCGTAAAGAACGGCCAGAGGTCGCTTCGTTTGGGAAGACGGATACTCTCCCTGACCTGCTCAAGGGTGTAGGTTCGAGCGATCATCTTCTTCGCCGGTTGGACGTCACCCCGCAAAAACGCCAATGCCCCAACCGGCAACTGACACATCTTCACGGGATCAAATGCCAAATCAAAATGTCCCCCTACCCGAGGCTCGGTCCCCACGACTTCCGAATGAGCCAGCGTGTACCAAAAAATGCCATCCCAATCCTGAAAGGCTGCGTAGGCTGCCAAAATCGGAATTCCTTCACAAGCATACTGATTGGGAAACGGATGATTAACCTCTGAAACGGTGTAAGGTTTACCCATCACGGGTGTTCGGGCCAGTTGAACCACCGTCGAGTGCTCGGGATCAAGCACCATTGGTGTATTCGGAATACGGAACCCAATATTTCGTCCCGTCTGGGGATCACGGATATACGACGGGTGCTGCCAGTACACGTGCCCGTCCACCACGTCCAAGAGGGAAGTCCCCACCACAATGGGGTAGCCCGAATGCCCATGGCCATGATCACTATTTCCGATGATCAACTGCTTGACGCCCAGTTCCTCTCGTAAAAACTTCCTCATGGCCACGAAGTATTGCCGCTCGACGTCCATATAGAAACGGGCTTCGGTATGGAAGCGTTCCGGTGAGGCGTTGGCAAATTGATCGGGACTTAGACGTGGTATAAGTTGGCCCTCCTGGACACCAGCCTCCTTTGCGATTTTTTGACGCACTTCCTGCGAAACGTTCTCTTGAAGCCATTGGTTGTATAGGCGGGTCAGGTCTTCGGCGTAACTGGCCGTAATGTCCGTCCACGTTCCCGGGTTCTTGCGCGTGTTGGTACCACGGAGACGGCCATCCATCCAGGCCTCAATCAGGGAGTTTTCGTTAACCAGTTCCACTAGAGCCACCGCGGGTTCCTCACGGTATTCATGACCAGTGTAGGGATTGCGGTGGGTCAATAACTGCCGGGCATACTCCCGCTGCAATTCGAGCAATCGGGAATCGAAATATGTGAGCGCCTTGGCAAAGCCGAGGTACTCGTAGTCCCGAACCCCATCCCCTGGCTTGTAAGACCGCGCGACATTTAGATTGAGGTCTGTGTAAATGCCCCGCTCCTTTAGCTGGGCCACAAAGTAGTCCAGACGATCGAGCTGTTCGGGATCAAGTTCCCGCGTGTCATCCCGCGATGCGTTAATGATCCCATTGGGCGCCGGACGGTCGAAGAAATGAAATCGCACACAATTGACGCCCCACCGCGACAACCGTTCCGCAATAATGGGCGCGTGTTCCTTAGGAGGAATACAGCCCCTCCCCGAGACATTGACTCCCCAAAAGCGAATGCGTTGGCCATCAGGCTTCGCGAAGTGACCATCTCGAATTGTGATAAACCCCTGCTTCCCCGCCGGCTTTTCCAGAAGAAATGACAGGTCGATCAGGCTTCCCTCCAATCCTTCCCACGTCACAGAATAGGGTTGAAGCCCTGTCTCCTCCAATGCAAAAACATTTCTCGACCCTGTGATGCAAAACGCAATGCACAACAGAGACGTCAAAGCAGCTATTCGGCTCATGACGTAGCCTCCCACAACATTGTCTCAAGACTTTCGCTCAAGCCATCCGGAACACCGCTACCGTTTGATCTCGTACAAGTGTGCCCCCATTTGTCTTGGTTCTTCCTTACCCCCTGCTCAACCACATTTGGCAGAAACTTCCCCCAGGCCTCGCGATTGGCCGGATGAACCCCAAGGTCTTTACGTGGAAACCGCGCTCTTCCTCAGCAGCAGATCGAGGTAATTCCCATATCCAATGATACCTGTTGAAGCGATCAACACCACTATTGCGGAAAACACGAGAATCTTCGTTATGAAACGGGCATGGTGCCATTCCTTAAACACAATCCCCCACAGATTGGAAAAGACGATGATAAAAGCCATGTGAATCGACCAACTGGAGAAGTCGTATTGCGGCCCGAGCTTGGTCGTTCCCATTCCGTAAAAGAAGAATTGAAGGTACCAGACAATTCCTCCCAGGAGGGCCAGTCCGTAATTGAACAACTGGGCCGAAAACCGACCACAAACGTAATCGCCAAATGTTCGGTTTTTCACATTCAGCATCAAACACCACACCGCATTGCTGATCAGTCCACCTACGAGGATGACCACAAGACTGGCGTTGTTCGAGAAGACTTCGGCAGCCCCGAGATTGTGGGCAGTTTGGGCGATAGGCTTCCCCGCAGCCAGGCCAAAGGCGAAGCAGGCACTGAGAATCCCTGAGACCGTGGCCACCGCGAATCCCTTGCCAAGGGCAAACCGCGATGTTTCTTTGGAATCAAGGTCTTTTCCGGTTTCCTGCTCTCGTCGTAACCCTGCCCAGCCACACAGGGCAATTCCCCCAAGACACACGGCGATGCCCAAGAGGACGACCTGACCCGGTGTCGTCACAAAAAGGTTAACAAGTTTTTCGCGGTCGGCCACGGAACCAAATACTCCCGCATATACGGGCGGGATGAGTGTTCCAAAAACCATACAAAACCCAAGGGCCACGGCGTATCCCAGCCCCATGCCGAGGTATCGAACGGCGAGCCCAAAAGTAAGATTGCCCAGCCCCCAAAGGGCCCCGAAAAATGCCGCCCAAAAGAGAGCAGCCATGGGGCTGGCCCGGAGGACCTCAAAGAGGTTGGGAATGGTCCAGTACGCCGCGACCCAAGGGGCAATCAACCAGGCCCCCAATCCCATCACCAGCCAAAGGCTTTCCCAAGACCACCGTCGGATCAATTTGAGAGGCGAGTAAAAACTGCCTGCTGCAAAACCGCCCACGGCGTGAAGTAAAACACCAATCGCGGGTTGGGGAGTCATGCAGAAAGCCTTTTTCCCTGGGATCACCGGTTAGGATTACATCCAAGCCTGGTTTCGACGATCGCCGACACGCGAGGTTTTTCCCGAAACCTGAAGATCTCTCAGTCGAGGCTCCAGGGCTTTCGGTACTCGTAGTGGAGGAGATTGTTGGCAGCGTCGTTGTTCGTAAACCGCTCCTTTTCTGCGTCCCACTCTAACCGTGCGGCAACGGCATACGAGATATTGGCGATCAGGCTGCACGTGGTCGAGCGGTGCCCAATCTCAACATCAGCGTTGGGCAGTGCCCGAGACTTAATGCAGTCGAGGAAGTTTCGCGCATGATCGACCGTCATGTCGTTTTCGCCAGCGGGCACCTGCACGGTCATTGGTTCCAGCCGTGGACTTGGATCTTGGAACTGTCCGCCTCGTTCCGGGATGATGTCAAATTTTCGCCCGCCAATATAGGCAGCCCCTAACGTCCCTCGCAGCTCCAACTCACCCAGGGCGATGGCCGGGACACTTGACGCCTCATACTGGCCAAAGATGCAAAGACAGCCTGACGGGAATTGGAAAACGGCTTCCAAGGTATCAGGGATCGTACGGTCGTCATCAACGGCGAACCGTCCCCCCATGGCGCAAACCGAGGTGGGGGCCAACTGATCAATCAGCCAACGCATGGCATCCAAATAGTGGACCCCCCAGTTGGCCATCTGCGAGGAATACAGGTCCCACCAGCGGAACTTATACGGGGCAATTGTTTCCTGGAAAGGACGTTCCGGTCGGGGACCGAGCCACAAGTCCCAATGCAAACCCGGAGGTGGATCAGAAGGCGGGGCCTTCCCGATGCCACTGGGGAACATATTGCTTAAGCGATAAGCCCGGCACACAGTCACTTTGCCAATCTTGCCCGATTTGATGAGTTCATGAAGTTGCGCGTAAAGCTTTGACGATCGGCGATGTGTCCCCACCTGCACAACGCGATTGTACTTCCGTGCCGCCTCGACCATTTTTCGCCCTTCCACCACCGTGATCGAGAGCGGCTTCTCCACGTACACATCTTTTCCCGCCCTACAGGCCCAAATCGTCTGGATGGCGTGCCAGTGATCTGGGGTTGCGATCACCACGCCATCGACGTCCTGCCGGTCGAGCACTTTACGGAAGTCGATCTCTTGAGGAACTCTCGCTGGCAGTTTCTGCTGTGCCCGTTCAAGGTATGGCTCGAAAACATCGCACAAGACGGCAACTTCCATGTCCTTGTGCACCAAAAACGCATCCAGCAGTTGCCCGCCACGATTTCCCACGCCAATAAACCCAAGGCGAATTCGATCGTTCGCCCCCCAAATTCGAGAACGCGAAAGGGCCGACCACGCCACGGCTGCCATTCCAGCCTGAGAAAACCGGCGACGTGTTAGCTTGTGACCTCCCATAGGAAACTCCTTAAGTTAGAAGCTCGCCAAATCACACACACGCTGAACGCCACCCCAATTGACACCCAGCCAAGCACTGAATAACCACGGCAGTTCAGTTAGCTGAAATGCTAATCGCAACAGGGTAAAGCCGTCAAGTATCAGCGGGCCATACAGCTTTGCGCAACAGCGTCAAAGAATTGATCAAGCTGCGTGACAGAATAGATACAAAAAGGCCAGTCGCGAGAAGAAAGCACCTGCGTCGCCTCTAGTTGCTGAATCGTCGCCTGGAGCCTTCGCTCCAACTCTTTACGTTCTCCGACCAAGAACTCTTGAAGTGCTCTGTTAAAGGCTCGGATGGCGAGAAACCGGTTCCTCGCATTCTCCCATGTCACTTCTTGCCTAATCCATTTCCATTTCTCTTCAATCAAACGTTCGGCAGTTTCTCGCTGTAAGGATGACAAACGGTGATATGGGATAAATCGTTCTGGGTGAAACTCCAGCTCGCGCAAAAGTTGCCGAAGACGTATCACATCGTGGATTGTCACCTGACCAGCCGAAACAGGAAGCCGCACTGTTGCTGTAGCCGTACAGTAAACGGGCGGTTCACACTGAAAGAATTGTCGAATGATTTCGTCTGTTACTTGATCGTATTTGGCGCCACCGAGGCCGTGGATGAACAAATCACTTAGGCACATCCTCGCCCACAGCGTCGTGACAACCGCCCGACTGCGAATCCGGCGTCCCTTATTACCCTGGTCGCGCCACCAACCGAGCAATGTACCGAAACCGGAAGCTCCTCTCGGGACTTCGTCTTTCCAGGCTATGCCGTCCGTGATTTCCAAACCGCCATTAACCTCACGGACAAAAACTTTTCGTCGCACAGGTTCGTCAACGGTCCATGTCCAAAATGGGGTTTCGCACCAGTCATCCACCTGTTGCAACTCTGGAAACGGATGGGAGCGCGAGCGAAGACGATGCACTCGTCGATACGCCTGGACGGCGTGATTATGAATTTCTCGAAACCGTTCTCGGTGAACCCAAAGATGCCAGACCAGTCGCAAAAAACTGGGTTGCTCGCAGACAACACTTTGCGGTACCTCCAGCGTGTTCCAACCCCAGCGTTTTTCCCACAGGTGACGGGCCTGGGCAATTGCGTGTCCGAGCCGTGGGTTCTCACGGGCACGAAGTTCAACGAGCGGCCAGAACTGATCAACCACGGGATCGAGGATCATCCCGCCAAGCGAATCTTTCACCCGCTTGCCGAAATTGCGGAAAACATCCGCGTCATGAATCCGTCGGTCCTCGTAAGGAATTCCGGATGGGCCATCATCGATCGGGACGTTGATCATTCGCGGACGGTCGCAGTCACCGCCAAGAACCCGGACACTCGCCGATTTCATCGTGTCGTTGTCAATGATCAAGTGAATCGCGACAGCCTGCCCCAGCGCGGCGGCATGATGAAGGATGGCATTCTTGAACCACACGCCGGGATGAAATAACTCAGGTTGATGTCCCGTAACATAAACCGCCGGAAGGCCCCCATTTTCCTGTTCGAAGGAGACACTCACGTTGCGGTATTGTCGTGTCCATTCGACGGCCGCCTGGATGAGTTCCGCGCGTGCCTGAACTGCCAATTGCGGACGGGTGATCTCGCCGATCTTCATCGGGCAACCGGCGAGGTTCATCGCATTAGCGCGCGCGACTTCTATCAAGCTGGAAAAAGCCGGTACGACGAGCCATCCCCCATCCTCTGAAGGGACCCGAAGGTCTCGCAAGTGAACGGCATCCGTCAGTACGTCTGTACGATTCACCATGATGCTTTGGTTACAGTTGCCATGACCCATCAATGTTGAAACCGGCTCGCAACAGGCTGCGTTCCAAGACTGCCCGGTACACACCTAGTCGGATTTCCGCATGATCGAGGGCCCCACCAAAGGCCCTTTTCTCTTCCAAATAAATCAAAGGCACCGGCAGTTCGACAATCTTCAGTTTGTGTTTGGCCGCCTGGACCCATAATTCGATGGGCATCGCGTACCCATCCTCGGTCAATTCTAACCGCGCAAGCGAGGCCACCCGATACGCCTTGAACCCGCAGAAGGCGTCCGTGAGATTCAGCCCCAAAAGGCGATTCAGCTCTTGCGTAATGAGCTGGTTGATTCGTTGTCGATCCGCAGGCGGTTTCGAGTCGCCCGGAAACCGGCGAAGATAGCGACTTCCGGAAACGATATCTACATCATCACTACAGGCAGCCAAGAATTGCGGGATACGACACGGTTCGTGCTGACGATCACAGTCGATCGTGACGAGGATTTCGTAACCCTCGGCAATGGCATAGGAAAACGCGGTTCTCAAAGCGGCACCGTAGCCCCGGTTGGTGGGGTGACGGACGGTCTTGATCCCAGAGATGCCCTGTAAGACTTGCTCCGTCCCGTCCGTGGAACCGTCATCTACGACCAGGACATCCGATACATACCGCATCACTTCCTCAAGGACACTCTTAACATGTGCGGATTCATTGTAAACGGGGAGTGCCGTTAATGTCTTCATATTCTGCAAAGACCACCCAAGTCCCAGGAACAACCGTGGCTATCTATCCCCATGGCTTATCACCTTTGCCGACAACATTCTTCATCATACACGACCTGTCCAGCGCGGCTGGCATCGACGGCAATGCCGGGCGCATAGAATTGTAGATACCAATTGCCCGGGAGGTGAACCGATCACTGTTGGACAACGTTCGGAAGACGATTGCCAACCGTTTGCATAACTGCCGAGTATTACCGCGGAACACAAATAGGTAAACTCACCCTGGTGTTAGGCTTTCGTTGGGCACTTGTTCAAGTGGACATTTCATGAAAATCGCAGTCTTTAGTACAAAACCCTACGACCGAGAGTTTCTGGAATTGGCCAATCAGTCTTTTGGCCACGAACTTGTGTTCTTGGAACCTCGCCTCACCAGTCAAACGGCGTCGTTGGCCGACGGATTCCCTGCCGTGTGCGTTTTCGTCAATGACGAACTCGACGCGAGGGTATTGCTCCATTTGCATCGGAACGGAACCAAACTCATTGCCCTACGGTGTGCAGGATATAACAATGTTGACTTACAAGTGGCCGAGCAGTTGGGCTTCGTGGTTACTCGGGTCCCCGCCTATTCTCCTCAAGCCGTGGCCGAACATACCCTGGCGTTAATCCTGGCCTTGGCCCGGCGTCTTCACAAGGCGTACAACCGCGTTCGGGAGGGGAATTTCGCCCTTGATGGTCTTCTCGGGGTTGATCTGGCGGGAAAGACAGCAGGAGTTATCGGCACGGGTAAGATCGGTCGCCTTGTAGCCAAGCGACTCATGGCCTTTGAGTGCCGCATCCTTGCCTTTGATATCCGACCCGACGAGCAGTTACAGGCTGAGGGGGTAGAATATGTGGGTTACGAAGAACTTTTTCGTAAAAGCGACATCATCACCCTGCACTGTCCCCTAATGCCTGCCACTTATCATCTGATCAACGAAGAAAGCCTTGCACTCATGAAGCGCGGAATTATCCTCGTCAACACAAGTCGTGGGGCGTTGGTGGATAGTCAGGCTGTGATCCGCGCACTTAAATCGGGACGCATTGGCGCGTTGGGGCTCGATGTCTATGAAGAAGAGGCAGACCTCTTTTTCGAAGACCTATCAAATCAGGTGATTCAAGATGATGTTTTCATGAGGATGCTGACCTTCCCCAACGTCATCGTCACGGGACACCAGGCGTTTTTCACCCGAAATGCCATGGAGGCCATTGCCAA
>Ga0116169_1002965_pt1 | contig 11851 bp, 6 predicted proteins | sample AD_UKC130_MetaG_FD_89796 | JGI IMG/M metagenome (GOLD analysis project Ga0116169, IMG submission 89796) | Active sludge microbial communities of municipal wastewater-treating anaerobic digesters from Canada - AD_UKC130_MetaG | ecosystem: Engineered > Bioreactor > Anaerobic > Digestate | place...
GAGATAACAACGCCGGAAGCAAAGATTCATGGCCGAAAGAGTCAGCAATACACTTATGACGCAGAAGGAAACATAACAGGAGTAGTTGACGGAAACGGAAACAGCACAAGGTACAGTTTGGACTTATGGGGTAAGATAATAAACATAACGGAACCTGACGGAACCAATATAAAATACGATTATGACTATGCGGGAAATCTTGTATCCACTACTGACGGTAACGGAAACACTACCCGTTATACATACAACAGCTTGAACCTTCTGTCGGAGATAATAAATCCTGACGGAAGGAAAATAACCTTCAAGTATGACAGACAGGGAAGAGTGGTGCAGAGGATAGGGAAAGACGGACGCAGTACATATTACACCTACAATGCGGATAACAATATAACCGGCCGTTGGGAAGAAGAAGGACAGATGGAGAGGTACGAGTATAATATTGACGGAAGTCTGGCTGCGTCAATAAGCGGTACCACTATACATACTTATACCTATACCTTGGCAGGGAGACTGAAAAGCAAGACGACTAACGGGCGGAAAGTATTGGAGTATGATTACAATAAAAATGGGCTTGTATCGAAAGTTACCGATATAAGTGGAACTCCGGTGGAGTATACGTATGACGTACTGGGTAGGTTAACTGCGGTAACAAACGGAGGAAAGATTTCCGCAAAATATGAATACAATATTGACAACACGATAGCGCAGGTGCTGTACGGAAGCGGAGTATGCGCAAGATATGAATACGACATGGATAAGAATATAACGAGGCTTTTAAATATAGATCCGACAGGAAAAGAGATGTTTGCGTACAGGTATGCGTATGACGGGAACGGCAACCAGATTTTGAAGGAAGAGAACGAGAAAGTAACGGCCTACAGTTATGATGCGCTGAACCGTTTAAAAGAAGTAATATACCCGGGGGATATAAGAGAGAGGTTTGAATATGATGCGAACGGCAACAGGCTCAAGAGAGAATATGGAGACATATTGGAGCAATATGAGTATGATAATTGCAATAGATTAATTCAAAAGATAAAGAACGGCTTAGTAACTGAGTATGAATATGACGAAAGAGGAAATCTCATAAGAGAAAGAGAAGGAGAGTTAAGCAAGCTATACAGCTATGACGGGTTTAACCGATTGGTACGTGTACAGAATCCGGACGGAACATATATGGAAAACATATATGATGCCGAGAATTTGAGAACGATATCAATAGAAAACGGAAAATACAACAGATATATATACAACGGAAGGGACATAGCATGCGAAGTAGGCGAGGATTGGAGCTTGAAAGACAGGGTGGTTCGAGGACATACGATATTGCAGAAAGAGGACGGCAATAAGAATGCTTACTATTATATCCACAATGTCCATGGAGACATTACTGCTCTTACCGATGGTAGAGGAGAGATAGTAAACAACTACAGCTACGATGCGTTTGGAAATATATTAGATAGTGTTGAAAAGGTAGAGAACAGATTCAAGTATTCGGGAGAAGTGCTTGATCCCCTGACGGGACAATACTACCTGAGGGCAAGATACTATAACCCAAGTATAGGAAGGTTTATGCAGGAAGACACGTTTAGGGGTGATGGACTTAACTTATATACCTATGTTGCTAATAATCCGATAAAATACGTTGACCCAACCGGACATTGCAAAGAAGGAATTGAGTTTACTGATTCAAACAGCATTATTTTAGATAAAGCGCAGACGGGAAATGGTACAGGAAATAATCCTATAAATGGAATTGATACTACTAGTAGTACGTTTGATGTAATGATTTCGTATATAGCAGAAAAGAATGGTGGCACAGCTGTCTATTCTGAAAAGAGTATATTTGGAATAATTGTATGGGATAAAAAAGTAACAGTCACTATTGGTGATACTACTAAAGTATATACTATCGGTAAAAAGGACTCTGTTGTGAGAATTGTTAATGGAAAAGCTGTAATTAAAATTAATAATAGTGTGTTAATGAATGATTTTGGATTAGATGAAGTTTCTTCGACTCATCAAGTAGGGGATGCTTTCGATAGTGCAGACCATGCAGCAATGGCATGGGGATTTATGTACAATGGAAAGTCTATAACGGACAATATAGAATATGCATCAGCAATATATGAGGATGGAGGTAAATACAAATACACTGCTATAATTGGAGGACAAAATGCTAACGTGGGAGTTCCAACTGCACCTTACGGGAAAACACTGAGTGCTATAATACATGCACATGCGGCGTACGATAAAAGGTATGATAATGAGAATTTTTCCGGCCAGGATAAAAGTGTAGCAAAATTTTTTGAAGTTCCTGTATATGTTACTACACCGGGAGGAAAATTGAAAAAGTATGATCCTGATATTGATAAGACAACAACTATTAACAAGGATATGCCAAAAGACCCGAATTCACCATGATAATCAATATTTATCAAAAAAGGAGGAATTTTATGAATAGTATAAAAAAATGCAAGTGGATTATTATAAGTGCATCCATTATTCTTGTTGCTTTTTTATCAATAATTATGAATTTAGATAAAGGAGGAAATGGAATGGTTTTAGCGTATGGTAAAACATCGCATGATGCAATAGAGGTTTCTTTAATAAATTTAATTGCTACGCCGGAACAATATGATGGGAAATTAGTAAGAGTTATAGGAGTAGGAGAAGTTAAATTTGAAAGCAATGGACTATATTTTTCAAAGGATGACTATAAAAAAGTAATAACAAAAAATGCTGTTTGGTTAGAATTAGATGAAAAATTGCTTGAAACAACATATGAAAATCTTAAAAAATCAAATGGGAAGTATGTTCTTGTTGAAGGTATTTTTAATAGTAAGAAAAAAGGACATTTTGATAGGTATTCAGGGACAATTGATAACATAACAAGATATGAGTTATGGAAGTAGCTCAAATTGATCTATTATTGCTATATATTTGTACTATTATAGTAAATGTTTATGTATAAAGGGTTATGACTCCAAAAAGCTATGCGGAGGAGAACGAATATTTCAAAGGTGGTAATTCAACAGAGAAAGTCTATTACTCAAATTGTTATACATACTTTTATTCCGGCGAAATTAAAAATAAACGAAGACAAAATTTTAGAAAAATAACGATTATACAGATGAAAAGACGCAAACAAATTTATGATGGTGTTTACTATCTGGTTGGTTAAAGCTTTCTGCGGAGAATTTTGGGACGGGAAAAACCCGTCCTTTGTTTTGTCCAAAAAAGTTATAGATTGAAACTTAAAATATTCGGTGATATAATCTTTCCATAAAATACGGCAGGGAGTGGGGTCAATGAGAATAAAAGTATTGCCGGAAAAGATGACTGAAATTGCGAGCAGTTTAAAGCGCTTGTCCGATGAATTTGATGGTATAATACGGGATATAAACAGTATAGTAAAGTCAATTGACTGGGAACTGAGAAGCAAAGAAGGGGTAGATCAGAAAGCGTCGGATGCGATTAGAGTTGCAAAGAAAATATCCGGAAGTCTTGAGTCAATGGCAAAAGACCTTGAGTTTGCCCGAGACAGAATGATTGAAGAAGATAAAAAAGCATCAAACATTGCCGGGAAAATGAAGAGTGCGGTCATCGGAGCTTCTGTGGCTACAGCTTCCGCCGGAAATGCAAAAGTTGCGGATGTGAATTATACATCGGATTACAAAAACTTAGGTCCCGGACGAGCAAACTGCCCGAATACCTTTGTCGGTGACCCTGTAAACGTAACAACGGGAAACTTCTATGTGACTAAAAAGGATATCCAAATCCCCACAAGAGGTATTCCCCTTGAAATAAGGCGATATTACAATTCCATTGACCAAACCTGCGGAATTTTGGGAAAGGGCTGGAGAATAGGATATGAAACCGGCCTTATGAGAGTGGAAGACAGTCAGGATATCCTGACGGTGTATCCTGACGGAAGCATAGGCGTATTTGAGTTTGATGAAAAAGACAATAAATATATTGCCCCACGGGGAATTTTTGATATACTACAAAAGAACGAAGATGAAAGCTTTACGTTGAAACTTCATGACGGAACTACCTACAGATATGACAAATCCGGAAATCTCACATCAATAAGCGACCTTAACGGTAATGCAATTTCCATAAAATATAACGGCCAAGGTATGATTTCATCGGTAATATCACCGGGCGGAAAATTTCTGGATTTTTCATATGAAGATTTAAAACTGAGAAAAATAACTGACCATACCGGTCGGGAGATAATTTACTCCTATGATAAATCCGGCAACCTTATTCAGGTAAAATATCCTGACGGAGGAATCATTAAATACGGATATGACAATAAAGGCATGATATCTATCACCGACCAGAACGGAAACACATATGTCCAAAATACATACGACGAAGCAGGCCGGGTTGTAAAACAACTTGACCATGAAGGAAACGAGCTGGTTATAGAATACTGCCCGGGAGAGTGCAAGAATATATTTAAATGGCAGAAAAGCGGTATAACCCGCATATACAAATACAACGAGGAAAAGTTGCTGACGGAAATCATATATGATGACGGTACCAAAGAAGTATACACCTATGATGAGGATAAAAACAGAAACAGCATAACCGACAGAAATGGCAGGACAAGAAGGTTTAAGTATGATGAAAGAGGGAATCTCATAGCCGAAATAATGCCGGAACCTTTCAACTATACCGTACGATACAGCTATGACGGAAACAACAGAAGGACAAAAATCAGCACTCCGGCAGGCGGTCTTGCAAGATTTGAGTATGACGAAAAAGGAAATCTCTTAAAACGTATTGTGAAAATAAACAGCAATACCAATTCCGAAACTGTGTATACATATGATGAATTCGGAAGAGTTTTGACAATTACCGATGCCGAGAACAACACCACATCCTTTGAATATAATGATGACGATATAAACAAGCCCTCTGCAATAATTGACCCGGAAGGAAACAGATTTACCTATGATTTTGATGCCATTGGAAGAGTTGTGGCGATAACAACGGGTTATGGAACTGTAAAAATAGAATATAATGAGCGTGATAAGATAACAGGTTTGATTGATGCGGAAAATAACAAGATCCGAATAAAATATGATGCCGTCGGAAACATGGTTGAAGTTATTGCTCCGGAACAATATGCGCAAAAAGGCGATAAAGCTCAAAGCTATACCTTTGCTTATGATGCAATGGACCGTATGATAAAGCAGATTGACCCCTTGGGAAACGTATTTATGGTAAAATACGATGAGCACGGAAATAAAATCAAGGAGGTCAATCCCAATTACTACAATGAAGAGGAAGACGACGGCATAGGAATGGTCTATAAATATGACTCCAGCCATAGGCAAATAAACACAATTTTCCCTGACGGAAGCAAATCCAGAATAAAGTATGACCCTCAAGGGAATATAATAAAAACCATATTGCCGGGCGATTATAACGAAGAAACCGATGACGGTCCGGGAATGCAGTTTACGTATGATGAAATGGACCGGCTTGACAAGATCATTGACCCGAATGGAAATGTAATTGCAAAATATTTGTATGATGAGGACGGCAGAGTAATAAAGGAAATAAATGCAAAAGGGTACAGTAGCGCGGACAATGATGAAGAACGCTGGGGCACATTGTACAAATATAATCTTGCCGGCTGGCTTGTTGAAAAAAGGACTCCCCTTGAAAGCATAAACGGGCAAATCTTTTACAATGTAACTGAAAATGTCTATGACAGAAACGGCCGGCTTGTACAGCAAAAAATTTCTCCTGAATATGTGACCAAAACCGGCTATCCAAAGACATGGAATATCATAAGCTATAAGTATGACAAAAACGGAAGAATTATAGAAGTATCGGACAGCATTGGTTCATGTGTGCAGTATGAGTACGACTGTCTTGGTAAGAAGACTTTGGAAAAGAAAAAAATAAATGACAATACATATAAAATAACCAGATTTGAATACAGCAGTGCCGGAAGACTCAAAAAAGTAATTGAAGAGTATGATGGAAAAGATTTGGCGGGCGAAGAAAAAGGAACCGTGAAAGCAGAGACCTTGTTTGAGTATGACAGAAACGGCAATATTACAGCGGTTATTTCCCCGGAAGGGTACAGAAAAAGATTCATTTATGATGCGGCAAACAGAAGAATAGGTGTTGAAGAATATTTGCCTCCGGAAGGAGTGAAAATATCAGGAAATGCCGTCAATGCACTGTTAAAAACTATAGTCAGAAAGACACTGTACAGCTATGATAAAGCCGGAAACCTTGTACAGCAGAGGCTTCCCAACGGAAGAACCGTTGAAACCGAATATGACGAAATGAACAGAAGAATCAGGATAAAAGATGCGGAGGGAAATATAACAAGGCTGTTTTATGATGCGTCAGGCAATTTAATAAAATATGTGGAACCGGAAAATTACGATCCAAAAATCGATGACGGTCCGGGAACATCCTATTTTTATGATTCAATGAATCGGCTTTTACAGGTGACAAACGCGGCGGGTATTGTTGTGGAAAGAAATATATACAACACGGCCGGAGAAATAATAAAGAAAATTGACGCAAGAGGATATCTGGCTGCAGCGAATGATAATGACAGATATGGTGTGGAATACGGATATGATCCGGGAGGAAGACTTAGATATATTACAACGCCGGAGGCAAAAGCCAAAGGAATTGTAAGCCAGCAATACAACTATAACTCTTTGGGGTATATTACGGAAATTATCGACGGAAAAGGAAACAAAACCGAATACACTCTTGATTTATGGGGAAAAATCAGGGAAGTTCACGAGGCTACCGGTTCTGTTTTCAGATACGAATATGACTATGCAGGAAATCTCACAGCAGTAATTGACGGAAACGGAAATGTGACGCGGTACAATTACAACAGTCTCAATATTCTTTCAGAGATTATTGATCCACTGGGCGGCAGGATCTCTTATAAATATGACAGGCAGGGAAGGATGGTTTGGACTTCTGACAGGGAAGGAAGGGTAACACATTACAGATACAACTTTGACGATAAACTTGTGAGCATTTGGAGTGAAAACGGAATATTTGAAAAATATGAATATAATCTTGACGGAAGTCTTGCAGCTTCGATAAGTGACAGGACGATTCATTCATATACCTATACTCCGTCGGGAAGACTCAAGAAAAAGAACACAAATGGTGTTACGGTTTTGGATTGCGAGTATGACAAAAGCGGACGGGTGACAAAACTTACCGATGTAAGCGGAAAAACGATAGAGTATACTTATGATATTCTTGGCAGACTCACGAATGTAATAAATGAAGGAAGAAAAACAGCTCAATACGAATATAATCCGGACAACACCATATCCAGGATTCTATATGGCAGCGGCGTTTTTGCAAAATATGACTATGACATGGATAAAAAGATAATTGGAATTTTGAATGTTGATCCTTTTGGCCGGGAACTCTTTAACGGAAAGTATTTCTATGATACCAACGGTAGCCAAATAAAGAAGGAAGAAAACGGCAGGGTAACGTTATACGGCTATGACAGCGTAAACAGACTTGAGAAAGTTTCTTATCCTGAAGGAATCGATGAGAAATTTGCTTATGATAATGCAAGAAACAGGATTGCCCGGGAATTTGGCAAGTTACTCGAGAATTATAAATATGACAAAAGCAACAGGTTGATACAGAAAGTGTCCAATGGCATAGTGACAGATTATGAATATGATGCCGGGGGCAACCTTGTAAAGGAAATTGAAGGAGAAAGTGTAAGAAGATTTGAGTATGATGACTTTAAAAGGCTTGTAAAAGTAATAAATCCTGACGGTACATATATGGAAAACATATATGATGCCGAGGGAATGAGAGTGCAGACGGTAGAAAACGGTGAATACCGAAGATTCATATTTGACGGAAATAATGCAATAGCCGAGGTTGGAGAAGATTGGAGTTTAAAGGGCAGGAACGTTAGAGGACATGCATTGTTGGAATTGGAAGACGAAAACAATAACACATATCACTATTTGCACAATGCACATGGCGACGTGGCCAATCTTGCGGACAGTTCGGGAAAGATTGTAAACACTTATGATTATGATGCTTTCGGTAACACTTTAAGCGTAAAGGAAACAATACATAACAGATTTCGCTATGCGGGAGAACAGTATGATGATTTTACAGGTCAGTATTATTTGAGGGCAAGGTTCTATAGTCCGTCTTTAGGGCGGTTCACCCAGGAAGATACATGGAGAGGTTTCACATATAATCCTGCAAGTTTGAACCTATACACATATGTTGAAAACAATCCTGTAATGTTTGTCGACCCTACAGGACATTGCCCCAAATTTATTGACAATGCGTTGGATTGGGTCGGTAATAAAGTCAATGAAGCTGCCGACTGGGTGGGAAACAGAGTAAATGATGTTGTTGACTGGGCAGGCGACAGAATCAATGATGCACGCAATTTCATAACAAATACGGCAACAGGCGTTAAAAACTGGTGGGTTGAAAACAATGTCGGAGCATATGTTGTCGGAGGTTTGAAAATATTAGGCGGGATTGCCATAGGTGCGGGAGCAATTGCAGTTACTGTTTTAACCTGTGGAGCAAGTGCACCGCTGACCGGTGCATTGATTGGAGCGGGTATAAGTTTGGCGGCAACTTATGCAACGGATGTTGTCGGCAACTTTATGAAAAATGACTGGAAATGGTCCGCATCCAATTTCCTGCCGTCATCCTCACCGGGTGAATATATAGCAAATATGGTCTCGGGTGCTGTTGGTGGAATGCTGCCGGGAGGTTTTGGCTTCTGGAAGAGTTTGGGGCTATTGGGTGTGGATGCTGTAATGGCTGCAGGTATATCCACGTTGATAGATTCAGGAATTGAAGATATACGTACAGGAAAGATAAATGAAATTGATATAGAAAAAGGCTTCGAGGACGCAATGCTGAATTTTGCCGGAAATATTGTCGGAGCTGTAGCGGCAGGACTTGTTCCGGATGTTTATGTACCTGCGTCAAGACAAAAAGCAAGGTATATATTGAGAAAAGCAAATCAAGCATACAATGGTCCTGCTGCCAGAACTTTTATTAAGAAAATGCAATTCCGGAAACAAATATTTGACTTATTGGGAAATATTATTGATGAGCTGGTAGGTGGAATAACATCGGAAATAATTGAAGGACACGGTAAGTGTACTGCAAATTAGATGTGAGACAAAAAGTTAACAGTTTGGAGGTTGGTGAATGGAGGAATTATACAGTAGATTGCTCTTTAATGAAATGTTGTTCAAGTTGATTTTTGGTGTGTTGGGTATTGGTGGAATGCTGGCTTTCTGGTTTGCCGGTGATGTTATTAAAATAAAGGATAAAGGCATAGTTGTACGGGAAATAAAGTTAAAAAAGTGGCAGAAAGTTCTCTTTAAGAGATTGATACCATTAATATGCATACCAATTTTTGTGATGGCAATGGCAAATCCCACTTTGGATTTCATAAAAAAGGATTATCTTTATGGAGAAGGAGAGATGACAGGCTATCAAAGGGTGAAATCCGGGGAACACATATATATTGACGGTGAGTACTATGATTTGCCGGCGATTTATAAAAAGCACTTTTCACGTGAGAATATAGGAATGAAGTACAAGTTTGTATATGCAAAGAGAACAAAATTAATATTGTACATAGAGCCTGTGGATGATAATGAATAGACTGTTTCGCAGATGGGAAATAAAAAAGTTACATATAATGAGATTTAGGATACCAAAGATGAATGCAAGAAAAAATGTTATTCAGGAATCACATAAAATCCTGCTTGCAAAGATAATAAAGTGCAAAAAAATTATAAAAAATAGTACTGGCATGTATAACATATTTATGGTATTATAATACTATAAATTATGGAATTAAAATGTAATATTTTTGTAAATTATAGACTATTATTATGGGGAGATGTATACGTTGGAGAATTGTGTTTTCTGCAAAATAATTAAAAGAGAGTTGCCTTCAACAATTTATTATGAAGATGAAAGGGTTATTGCCATAAAAGATATAAATCCTGCTGCTCCCGTGCATGTTTTGATTATTCCGAAAGAACATATTGCCAATGTAAAAGAAATTAACGAATCGAACGCTCAAATATTGATAGACATCCACAAAGCCGCAAACAAAGTGGCCGAAGATTTGGGAATTGCAGAAAAGGGTTACAGGCTGATAACCAACTGTGGAGTGGCGGCAGGGCAAACGGTTTTCCACCTTCACTATCACTTGCTGGGTGGAGTGGATATGGGTCCTAAAATTCTGTAAGACATCGATTGATTATTGCAATAATATTACAGCTGTGATAATATAAACACATAAGACATATGATTGGTTTTTTTTGGTATATTTAATTGGAATATATTGTATAACGTATATTATGTGTTGGATTTTGGCTCGGATCCAACATTACAATAAAAATAAAAAAATTCAGGAGTATTTATAGGAGGGACAAAAATGAAAAAATTCCATAACAAACAACTTCAAAATATCATCTGTAGTATTATTGCCATTGTTATGATTTTTGGTGTTATTGCGACGGTGGCATATGCAGAAGTGGTACAGCCGGATGCGTTTCAAAAGGTAGTATTGCAGGTGATTAGTCTTACAGAGCAACAGAGGATAGATTTTGTGAACAATGTTCTTGATCAGATTACTACTGAGAACTACGAAGACTATGTGGATGATGCAAAAGCAATTCTTGGTTTGTCAATGTCTAACTCGGACATGGAAGAGGCATTGAAGAGTTATGCTTACTATCCGGACACGCACAAAGGCACTTTGAAGGAATTGATAAAAACCTTCAAATTGCCTTCAAAGCAGTACGATACGTCAGCTTTTTCAGACATTGAGAAGAGGATTAATTTCAACATAACAGGAGATTCCAATGACAGCAGAGGTTTCAAACTGTTTGTTGAAATTTTCAAAGCCATCAGGAAATTTAATAATGCACCTGTATTCTATGATGGTTCTGATGATATTTACAAACTTGATATTACAGTTCAAGGAAACAATACGTTGAAGAATGAAATTAATGCTCTTATATCTTCCGTAGAGTCTCTTACCACGAAAGGTATTAATGATTTTGATTCGTTTACAGAGTATATCGAAAATGAAATTAATTCGAATTCTTATGGACAGATATATGGATTGAAAGTATTCTTGAAAAATGAACTGGGATCCAGTACATATGCCGGTACTTCGCCGAAGCCTTCTGAGATAGATCCTTTACAAAAAGTATTCCTGGCGATTATCAGTCTCCCTCAGAAGGATAGACAAGCATTTGTAGCGAATGTGCTTGTTAACCTTACACCGGACAATTATGCCGATTATGTTTATGAAGCAAAGAAAATCCTGGGCGTGACAATTACTGACGGACAAATGAAAGCTGCGCTCAAAGTATATGCGAGCTATTCGGAAACTTATCGGGCAAAAATTGAAGGCATGATATTGGCATTTGATTTGTCGGCAATTAAAATTGATACTTCCTTATTTGCTGATCTGGCAGCCGATATCAATTTTGCAGTTACAGGAGATGCTAATGATGACAGGGGAATAAAATTTGTTGTAAATACATTGGATTGGCTGTCACAATTTACTGGACCGATAGTATTTGACGGAACTGAGGTTCCTTACAAGGTGGATTTCAGAATTCAGGGCAATGCGACAATGAAACGTCATCTTGACGGATTGATAAAACTGATTAAGTCTTTGGAAAAGAGAGAAGTTACGGATTTTGATTCTTTCCTCGGTTTGGCTGAGGATATAGTTAATGCTAATGATGACTATATTCAGATTTACAACTTTAAGAAGCTGTTGCGCGAGTCGTATGGA
>Ga0116169_1002967_pt1 | contig 11851 bp, 9 predicted proteins | sample AD_UKC130_MetaG_FD_89796 | JGI IMG/M metagenome (GOLD analysis project Ga0116169, IMG submission 89796) | Active sludge microbial communities of municipal wastewater-treating anaerobic digesters from Canada - AD_UKC130_MetaG | ecosystem: Engineered > Bioreactor > Anaerobic > Digestate | place...
GAACGAGCAATACCAGCCGAAAGACTTTTTCGCATACGGAATAGAGTATAACCTGCACCAACAAGCATACCACCGATAGCGATTGGACGAACAATGTATTTCCAGACTTCAGTCATCTGGAACATTGGATTATTTACTCTTTCAGTAGCAACAGATAAATCCCAGCCTCGAGTTTGGGTCAGAAGCACAGCCCATTGCTGCAAGTCCAAATATGGAGCGATAAAGTAATAAATAATTGGTGTAAGCAAACCCCAAGCCATAAGCCCACCACTGAAGTTCAAAGCAGCAAGCTTCGGACCAATGATATATCCCACACCCATATATGCAGGAGAAACGCCTGGACTGCTGAGCATAAGACCGCCCTGACCAGTAAAGTTTGTGCCTGTTACAGTTTGTTTGCCAAAAGCAACAAATTTTTCCCAGATAGTTGGGAATACTTTGAATTCACCTAAGAGTTTAATTAATCCACCAAGTCCCATAGCGCCGAATAGAAACTTACTGTTGCCACCGGCATTTTGACCTGATTTGTGGATTTCAGCAGCGGCAACCGACTCGGGATAAGGCAATTCTTTGTCTTCGACCATTACGCGGCGAAGCAAAGCAACAAACATAATACCTAAAATACCGCCGAAAACTAAAATAAGCGAAGCCGTAATATAGTTTTCAGTAGTGAAGAACGGCTTCCAGATGCCTGCAATGAAGAATGCAGGAAGAGTGAAAATAGCACCAGCAGCAACCGACTCACCAATCGAGCCGACTGTTCGGGCAAAGTTTTCCTCTAAAATCGAGCCACGCATTGCTTTGAGCAATGCCATACCGATGACAGCAGCCGGATAAGTTGCAGCAATTGTCATACCAGCTTTAAGACCGAGATAAGCGTTCGCAGCACCAAGAACGACAGCCATTATCAAACCAAGAATAAGGGCGCGAACAGTCATCTCTGCCATATTGCTATCGGAAGGAACAAAGGGTACAAATTTCTTTTCTTCTGCCATTTAATTCTCCGATTTGTTAATAAAGTAAATACAATACCCCATAAAATACAAAGATATAAAAGGAATTATAAATTTCAATAAAAAACTTAAATGCATATCAAAAATTATTCAGAATAATTAATATTTATTTGAAGATAAAGGCGATTATCTTTGTTGCTCTTGATTACGTCGTAGGAACTGCCGAGATTGTCCAGTTTCGGTTTTTCCAATCTTGTGTATGCCAAAAACAACTTGATATATTTTAAAGGCGAATAATTCAAGCGAAGTAGAAAACAATTTCCTTCATCGTAAAGCGGGTTTGTATAGATGGAAGTAGGCATTCTATATTCATAATGCCACACAGCTGAGGAATAGCTATCAGTGTTAAAAATGGAAATTCTGCCTGTAATTGAGAGATTATCGAGCATATCGTAGCTTAATTGGAAATAAGTTGCATAGCCATTTTCATTTGGCTTTTTCTGCTCGAATGATACATCTGTTGCGTCAAATCGTGTTTTGAGAGTTAAATTTTTGATTAATTTTCGTTCGTATTCAAAACGGACTTCATTGCGACGATGAGTATAAATAACCTGATTTTGGGCACCTTTGGGCTTAAATCCATCGGTTTTGGCTTCTGATTTTATTGTCAGGTAAAACGAACCGAGCAGTTTGTTGTCGTATAAATTTCTAATTGAATAATCGACACCTTTGATTGGTTTTTCGACAGAGTAGGTGCGCAAGTGAGTGCGGTATAAATCTAAATATGCTTCAGTTTTAAGATTTTTGCTAAGCTTTGCAGAAATGGAGGTGTAGATACCTTCTTCATTTGCGGGGATAGAACTTTCTCCGAAATTATAGCCCCAAAAACTTCTGTAATTTGAATGGTAATTTCTGTAATGCAGGGCAAAATCTACGTTGTTGATTTTGAAAATGCTATAAAGCTTCATAGCAGGGAATTCGTGTGAATACAGAGAATATTCTCCGCCGAAGCTAATTATGCGGGTAGAATAAAGACCGTATAGAGAGAAAATATCTGAGTATGAGCCTTCGAAAGCACGGCTGGACGAACTTTTCAGCGGATAATCATACTTGATAGAGAAAAATGTGGCGCCAAGCGTAATTTTTTTGTAATTATAAGCAAAATTGAGGGCAAAAGAATTTTCTCCAAGAGCATCTTTTTTGTTTATTTCAGTTTTTGTGCGGAAGTAGTTGGTAGTATAAATTGAAGTGGCAACTTTTTTGGCTGTATCAACGTTTGCGGGACGTTTGATGTGTGAGACGAAAGCTGTTAGCGAAAAATTATGCCATAGGCGATTGAAATTGTATTCGGCAGCGGCGCCACGCATAAAGTTTGTTCGCAAAGTTGTTGTATTTAGCTTAATTGAATTATTATAAGGTGCAGCCGAGCGAATAAAATCGCCACCCTTGCCCATTGAATAAGATTGCCAGAGTGAGTTGCCGCAACCAAAAGCGGCGTTGAAATCACCAACAATTAATTTTAATTTATCAGTTTGGTATTTTGCTCCGATTGAGAAAAAATCGTAAAGATAAATTTCGCCTAAATTTTTATTCCCAATTGCTTGAAGTTGAAAATCAGAGTAACTTGCCTGAAATCTCTGGTATATATCGTATTTATCGCCAAGATATTTCTTTTCCTCCAATCCGCGAACAGTTTCAAATCGTTCCTGGCTGCGAACTCTGTAATCGCTTGAAAATTTTGAAGGTGGTGCTATTTCTCGATTAGTTGCCTTGATAATTATTTTTTGCTGAATGTCGGAAAGCCCTAAACCGTCGAAAAGAGCAAGATAGGTAATCCTGGGATTATTATTAAAGCGTTCGACAATTGTCGAAGAAGTATAATAATCAACGTTTGGCAGAACAGTGAGGGCGTCGGGTCGAGCTTTGTAAAGTTTGATTGGATTGGCGAAGTAATATTCGAGGGTTTCGATAACATCGGAAAGTTCATCTTCCGAGGAAAATTGAATGAGAAATCTCTCTAATTCAAAATTATCTATATTTTGAGAATACAGATAATTTGAAATAGGCATAAGTGCAAGTAATATTAATATTTTTTTGCACATAAAAGCGAAATGAAAAACGCTGGGTTCCTCATTTCAACCAAATAGCAAATGTATGTAAAAGTAAATTATGCTAAATCTTCGTCGTCTTCGAATAAATCATCTTCGTCGTCGAAATCAATATCATCCTCGTCGAACTCTAAATCTTCTTCGTCGAAGTCGAATTCTTCTTCGTCGAACTCTAAATCTTCGTCATCGAATTCTTCTTCGTCATCGTCGTCGCCAAAATCGAACTCTTCACCTAAATCATAGTCTTCTTCTTCGTCGTAATCTTCTTCATCATCTTCATCGTCTTCTTCATCAAAATCTTCGTCGTCTTCACTTAAAGTGATAGGTGCCAACGCAGAAATTTGAGGGAAATAAGCAAAGAAATATTGCTTACCATCGTTTTGCAAAGAAATAAGAAATATCTGGATTAATTGATTTAAATTTAGCATACAAAAACCTTTATATAACAACAATAATTATTATCAAATTTCATAAGCATACAAATATCGTAGAAATAAACAATTCAAACAAAAAAAATTTAGAAAAAACTTACATTTTTCACAATATACACTGATAAACACAAATTTTATTTTGATTTAGTTGTTTTTTTATGTTTCATAATAATTTGTATAGATTAACATAATTAGTTATATTTCGTTAATTACATAACAATAACGGTGATAGAATGAAAAAAATACTTTTAATATTATTATTGTCATTATTTACATTTGATAATCTAATTTCACAGGAAATTAGAGCAACTGTTAGCGTAAATATGGAGCAAGTCGACCCTGATAAGAGAATATATGTGTCTTCGCTGGAAAACGACTTGCAGAATTATATTAACAACCAGCAGTTTGTCAGCATTGAATGGGAAGGCGAACGCATTCCTGTGGATATAAACATAGTGCTTTCGGGCGGCAATAGGAACAGGTTTGCGGCAAGGATGTATATTGTGTCGCGCCGACCGTTGCTGGACGACCCCGAGGCAAGTTCTGTTGCTGTAAGATTGCTTGAAAACAAATGGGCTTTTACTTATTCGCAGGGTGCAAATTTAACGTTCAATATAAATAGATTTGATGAAATTACAAGTATAATTGACTTTTATATGATGCTAATAATTGGAATGGATTTAGATAGTTACGGCGAACTTGATGGGAATATAGCATTCGACCGAGCAAAGCAGGTGCTGCTGCTTGGAGCAAATAGAGGAGTTGAGGGTTGGGGGACATACGCTGCACCTGGGGAACTCACAAAGTATACGCTAATAAGTGAGCTCACAGACCCGCGTTATTATAATTTCCGTAAACTAATAACAGAATTATACTTAGATGGAATGGATTTGCTTGCGAAGAACAAACAGAAGGCACTCGAAAATATTGCTCAAACAATTGGCAAAATGGCGGATTTCAAAGAAAAGCGAATGGTTGGACCGAGTGCATTGCTGCAAATGTTTTTCGATACTAAATCGCGGGAATTTGCTGCACTTTTCAAAGGATATCCGGACGGCAAGGTGTTCGATAATTTGATATATTTAGACCCAACAAATGCACACGTTTATAACGAAGCAAGAAGATAAATTGCGAGGGAAAAATTGAAAGAACGCCAAAAAGACACTGTTTCGCCACTGAAAAACAAAGAAGATGAATTAGATATAACGCTGAGACCTGCCGTTTTCGATGAATTTATCGGGCAGAGAAAAATAGTAGATAATCTGAAAGTATTCATAGAAGCAGCACTGCAAAGAAAAGAAGCATTAGACCACGTTTTGCTTACCGGACCTCCCGGGCTTGGCAAGACAACATTAAGTTATATAATTGCTCGTGAAATGGGCACAAATATTAAAACAACATCGGGACCAGTGCTCGAAAAGCCAGGAGATTTAGCAGGACTGCTGACCAATTTAACCGAAGGAGATATATTATTTATCGATGAGATACATAGGCTATCGACCGTTGTAGAAGAATATTTGTATTCAGCGATGGAGGATTTTCGGCTGGATATTATGCTGGATAGCGGTCCATCGGCTCGAACAATACAGATTAAAATACCAAGATTTTCATTAATTGGAGCGACAACGCGTGCGGGCTTGCTATCGGACCCGCTACGCTCGCGGTTTGGTATTGTAAATCGGCTTGATTATTATGATAGCAAAGATTTATTTGTGGTTGTTCTGCGTTCAGCAAAAATACTTGATATTCCAATAGACGAAGAAGGAGCAATGGAGATAGCGAAGCGTTCGCGTGGAACGCCCCGAATTGCGAACCGCTTGCTGAAACGCACGCGCGATTTTGCACAGGTGAAAGGTGATGGGAAAATCACTCGCGAGATAGCGCAGTATGCACTTTCTGCACTCGATGTAGATAAATATGGGCTGGACGAAATGGATAAGCGAATACTTCAAGCAATTATCTACAAATTTAACGGCGGCCCGGTAGGAATAAACACGATATCGGTATCCGTTGGCGAAGAACCTGGAACAATCGAAGAAGTTTACGAGCCATTTCTTATTCAGCAAGGTTTTATCAATCGCACTCCGCGTGGACGAACTGCAACCAAGCTTGCTTATGAGCATCTGGGTGCAGCACAGAAAGAAGAAGAAAATAGTTTGTTTTGATAGAAAAAAACACGAAAATAGAAATCATTAATTATGGTTTATCGATGGAAAAATTAGAGTTCAATAATATTTATAATATGGACTGCATAGAAGGTATGAAAAAAATACCGGACGGTTCGATTGATTTAATTATCACAGACCCACCATTTGCAATCAATTTTGGAGCAAAAAGGAGTAATTATAATAGAACTTCCGAAAAAGTATTAGAAGGATACAACGAAATACCACAAAATGATTACTATGCATTCACCTTAAAATGGATGACCCAAGCGTATAGAGTGCTAAAGGAAACAGGTAGTATGTATGTTTTTTCGGGATGGAATAATCTGAAAGATATATTAGTTGCAATTGATGAATTAGGATTTATTACTGTAAATCATATTATCTGGAAATATCAATTTGGTGTTGTTACTAAAAGAAAATTTGTTTCATCGCATTATCATTGCCTTTTTATATGTAAAAACGACGAAAAAAGGAAATTTTTTCCTTATGCAAGATATAAAAAAGATGAGAAGGACGCTGATGGCGGTTGTTTGCACTACAAGGATAAAGAAGATGTTTGGTTTATTAACCGAGAATATTGGACAGGAGATAAAAAAACACCTACAAAATTACCAATGGAATTGGTCAAAAAAATACTAATGTATTCGAGTGAGGAAGGTGATGTTGTATTAGACCCATTTTTAGGTTCGGGACAGGTTGCGGTTGTAAGCAAGATGATGGGCAGACAATATATTGGATTTGAAATTGTGAAAGAATATTATGAATTTATTAAAGAGCGATTAGAAAAGGGAGTGTATAGAATAAAAAGTTCCGAGAACGAAAATAGACAAATAGAGAAATTGGGATTATTTGGAGACGCCTAAATGTCGGATATTATAAATGCTGCAAAAGTAATCTCGCAAGAATTATTGAAAATACCTAAAATATGGGATGGCAAAACATCTATTGTTCAAATGAAAGAAGCAGGTTATTCGCACTGGAGGCAAATGGAATGGATTGGCTTTTATTTCCAATTTTTATGCGAAAACTATCTGTCTAATTTGCTCAAAATTCCTGGTCCCAAATTCGGGAAAGTTCAATTTGATGCTTTTTATGAAGTACCGTGGGATTTTAAAGCGCACGCAATCAATACCAGTAGTCATCAAATTATTGTAAATGACAGTATAGCTATTTCTAATGGAATAAAAGAATTTGGCTCGGTTGGTGTAATACTCGCATTAGGTGAAGTAGAATACAATGATAATGATAGAAGCTTTCAGAAATGGCATCAATCAATAAAAGGTGAATTGTCTAAATATGAAATCGAGAGAATACAAAGAGGAGCGTGGTCGAGACTAAGAAAAGTATCTTTCGATTTGAAACAAATATCTTTTATATTAATTAATGATGACACTTTGATGAAAAGTGGTTCTTTCCAAAAAGATTTCAGAAATTCTGATGGAACTCCAAGAAAAGCTAAAGTTTTGCTCGATTTAGAAAAAATTGATGACGAAATTATTATGGTGATAGACTTCTAATGAGCTTTACTGTTTATCACTAATTAGAAATTTAAATTGGTACAGCAAACGATACTCTCGGAAAGTTTTGGTGCTGGTGCTTTTGGAACAATTTTTATAGTTATTAAACTAAAAAATATTCTGACAGATTAGATTTGAAATACTAATCTATCTTTCTCTTTTAAGTGCAACTATTGTAATATCATCGTAGTAATTTGATTTGAAGGAATGCTCTTCAACTTCTGAAATGATTTTCTCTACAAGCAATTCTGCATCATATTTGTTATATTCTCTGATTAAGCTTTCCAACCTTGCTTCTGTGAATTCCTCGCCACTATTGTTCTGTGCTTCGCTTACTCCATCGGTAAACATAATTAGCGTGTCCCCTTCGGCAAAGTGTATCTCACCAACTTCATAATTGAAAACTTCATCTAAACATCCAAGCAGCAGACCGCCTTTTCGCAATAATTCAATTTCGTATGTTGCTTTTCTCAATAACATTGGTGGATTGTGTCCCGCATTTATGTAGTTCAGCCTGTTCGACATAATGTCAAGTTTTGCGACAAAAAAAGTAATAAATTTATCGGGTGAAGTATTTGAATATACCAAACTATTCAATTTTTCAACTAATGCATTTAAATCGAGTTCAAGCGAAGCCAAAATACGCAAAGCTGATTGAAAATTTGCCATAAGCAGTGCAGCAGGTAAACCTTTTCCCGAAACATCTGCAATAGCAATCAACAATTGATTGCTATCAGTCATAATAAAATCGAAATAATCACCACCGACCTGACGCGAAGGGATACTACGACCAAAAATTGAGTATTTATCTAATTTTGGTGCGGTTTTGGGAAGAAGGTTTTTTTGTATTTCAAGTGCGTAAGCAAGTTCGCTCTCGATTGCTTTTTTAGCAAGTTCTTCCTGAAATAATCTCTCATTTTCCAGAGCAGTAATAGTTGTGTTTGCAATTGCAGTAATAAACAGTTTTTTTGTTTCATCAAAAGGCAAAGAATTCAATGTCGGACCGACAATCAGCAGTCCTTTCGTTTCGCCTTGCACAATCATTGGCACAAGCAATTGAGCCGTTGGGAATAAATCAGCAATATCGTTAGGAAATTCAGATTTTTCAATTACGTTAACGAATTGATTTTCGCAGGTGATTTCTAATTGTGTGCCCTCATCTGAATTGTTAAATCTGTTAATAAGAACATCGTATTTATTCGCATCAATTCTAAGCAATAGCGCAAAACGATTGACCATCAACTGACCCATCAGATGGTAAGAAAGCATTTTGATTATTTTCTCACGTGAGAGCAAATGACTGAAATCTCTTGAAATTTCGAAAACAGTCGAAAGCATCTGGCTGTGGCGTTCCGCTTTAAGTTTCGCTGAGCTCAAACTGTGAACATATTTTGTTGTTTGCAAAGCATTTGCAGTAATTTGCGAAATAAGTTCTCCGTAATGGCGTTCTTCGTCTGTCAGGTTAGTTTTTCCGAACGGGCTGGCAAGCAAAAATACCGCAAGCAGTTCATTTTTGTAATAAACAGGAAAAAAATTGCTTATTTGAAATTTCGAAAAAAATTTACTCAGTGTGTTTATTTTAAAATCGCTAAAATATACACATTTTGGTATGGATTTTATTCCCTTATCAACTACTAATTGCAGACTATCCTCAATTCTGATGAATGCAGCGGCACGAGAAAATTTAAGCTTCCCCATCATACTCAAAAGCGACGCATTGAGTATCTTTTGCTCGTCGCTAAGTTCATTAAGTTTAGAACTTAAATCGAGCAGCGATTGCAGATTGACAATTGATTTTCTACGTTGCTCTAATATATTGGCAATATCCATCGAAGTCCGGCTTTTACATTTACACTATAATTAATTGTTCCCATTGAACGGTCGCAAATATTTATCTTTTTCGTGTTCCCTTGCTCGTCTATTGCAAGGGCAATCAGCTCGTTTCTGAAATTATTGAAGAATAGTCCTTGATAGGAAAATTTTCCTACGTTAAATGCAGCAGTTCTATTTTTTATGTTTATTCTTAATAAATTACTACCGTTCGTTACAAATAAATAATTCGAATTTGTGATTACAGAGGAAATTGGCAATACAGTTTCAGCTTTGATGGTTGATGTTCCTATCGGGATTTCGGCAACTTTCTGCCTTGTGGCAACATCAATTATTGTTGCAATTGCAGCCGTTGGGACAACATCTGTAAAGTCTTTCCCAAGTCCACGAGAGACAACGACAACTTCTTTGCCGTCGGAACGAACGCCAACATAGACGGGAAATGGTGCAACTGAAATAACTGCTTCCTGCTTGTTTGTTCGGCTATCTATTACAGAAACGCTATGGTCTGAGTAGTTCGCAACGTAAATTTGGTTGCCTGCCGCTGCGATTGAACGTGGGGAATTGCCAACTTTTATCTGCTTTGCTACTGCAAAGTTTGTTAAATCTAATAGTGCAACTTTGTCCGAATTCTCAAAAGTTATGAACGCATCAGTTGCATTAGCAAATGCAATATCAGCGGGAATAGACTGGCTTTGCGAAAAATCAATTGTATATTTGTATTCAAGAGTATTAAAATCTAAAACATAAATTTTGTAGCTAGCTTTTGCAAAAAGAAAAATATTATCCCGGAAGTGTCGTGCAAGCGAAATTGTGTCTTTATCGCTTATCTGAGAGATCTTTGCAAGAATATTTTCGTCGAGCACACTTCCATTCAGCAAATCGACTTTCGCAATAGATGCTTTATTATCAATATTATAGATAAATAGTGCTTTGCTTGTATCATTGAAATTGTCAATTAGTTTTTCCTCGCCACTGCAAGCAGTAAGAAGCAAAAATATAAGTAAAATGTATTTTGGTTTCATTGCGACCTCGTTTTTTGATAATACGAAATATAATTAATAAAAGTTTATACTGTATAATAAAACAAGCAACTCGATTTTGTTACAAATTAAAAAATAACACATTTATATGCTAAAATATTTTGTTTAATTATTTGTTTGATAAATTGTATAATTGTAATTATTAATTTTGTTTTTTAGAAATGAACGATTTTTTCAATGAATATGATGACGAGTTTCCCGAGGACATCGAGGAGCAATTCAAGCGTTTTCGTCGGGCAATTCGTCGTCGGAATAGAAGCCAGGAAGACCTTCCAAGTGCTGATGCACTTGATGATTTAATAGATTATTCTCTTTCGAAAAGTAAGTTCGAAGATGCTCTTGCTTTTTGCGAGCTACTTCTGGAATACAATCCTGCATCTATTGATGCCCGAAATAAAAAATGCGTGATTTTATTCAATCTTGGTAGATATAAAGAAGCTTTCGAGATAGCCGAAGAACTTTATAACGAAAATCCAACTGATATCGATACATTGATAAATTATGCTATTGCTCTGGAAAATACAGGCAATCCCAAAAAAGCTTTGAGTATAATAAAATTCGCCAAGCAACTCGACCCCGCAAACGATGACATCGATTTTCAGATGGGTATTATTTATCAAACTCTCAAAGAATACGAGAAATCTGTCGCTATTCTTAAAGGTCTGGAAGAAAATGCTTCATATCACAAAGACTTATTTCAAGAAATTGCTTTTTGCTATACAAATTTAGATAAATACGACGAAGCTATTGAATACTACAAAAAAGCAATAGACGAAAATCCTTACGATTACTACCTTTGGTTCAATCTTGGGCTTGTCTATTCATACAATAGTATGCACTATAAGTCTATCGACGCTTTTAAAATGGCAATCGCGATAAATCCAAATTTTTTAGTGTGCTACTACAATTTAGCAAACGTTTATACTACTATTGGACACACCAACGAAGCCATCGAATGTTACCGTGAATGTATAAACATAAATCCATCAGATGTAGATGCTCTGCACAATTTAGCAAGTTTGCAGGGCGATAGTGGCGACTATACTGCGGCAATTACTACATTTACTCGTTTGTTGCAAGTTCGACCTAATTACTATCCTGCTCTCTATGGGCGTGGCATTTGCTACGATGCAATCGAAGAATACGAACTCGCTATTCGTGATTTCAAGCAGTGTATCAAAATCAAGCCCGATTATGCAGACGTTTATCACTCTATGGGCGACGCTTACTATAACCTTGATAAATTAGCAGAAGCCTCTAAATCATACGAAAAAGCTCTTGAAATTGAACCCTACAATTCGGAATATATTTTCGATTATGCTCAGGTGCTTTTTGAATTGAACAAGTTCGATGAAGCACTAAAAGAAGTTGACCATCTTGTCGATTTAGCACCAAATTGGCTTGAAGCATTATACCTGAAAGCGAAAATCCACGCAAAATTAAATCACTTCGACGAATTTATCGAAGTTGTTGCAGAAATTACTTCGCTCGACCCAAACGGAATTCAGGTTTTTATGGAAGAAATGAAGGACTTTACTGCTAATATCCCTGATTTCGAAGAAAAACTGAATAGAGCAATTCAGCAATTTAGTTAATTCTTTTCGCCCGTGTAAGTGTGCGGTGTCGAAACAAATTTGTTGCGTTGACCTCGTGCCTTTCCCCAAGAAATTAACATTAGAACAAGCATCTTGGGAAGTTCCAAGAGTGCCACAAGCATTCTTTTTGTGTAGAAACGCTTTGGAATTGATAGCATCAAAGTTATTACATAAAGAAAAAATAGAGAAATCCACCACACCGCAAA
>Ga0116169_1002969_pt1 | contig 11842 bp, 10 predicted proteins | sample AD_UKC130_MetaG_FD_89796 | JGI IMG/M metagenome (GOLD analysis project Ga0116169, IMG submission 89796) | Active sludge microbial communities of municipal wastewater-treating anaerobic digesters from Canada - AD_UKC130_MetaG | ecosystem: Engineered > Bioreactor > Anaerobic > Digestate | place...
CGAAAAGCTGCGCATGGCGCTGTCCGATGTGGTGCTGGCTGTGCCCCAGATTCCGGTGCTCAACAACGTGGATGTGGCCGTGCAGCAGGATGTCGACGCTATTCGCGACGCGCTGTACCGCCAGGCCTTTGGTGCTGTGCGCTGGGTTGAGTGTGTGCAGGCGCTGAAAGGCCGTGGCATCACCCATATCATTGAATGTGGCCCCGGCAAGGTGCTGGCGGGCCTGACCAAACGCATCGACCCTGAACTGGTCGGCGCAGCACTGTTTGATCCGGCCACGCTGGCCGAAACCCGGGAGTTGTTGGCATGACGCATTCTGTATCCCCAGCCCAGGTGGCGCTGGTCACCGGCGCATCGCGCGGCATCGGTGCCGCGATTGCCCTGGAGCTCGCAGTGCGTGGTTACCAGGTGGTCGGCACCGCCACCACGGACGAGGGCGCAGAGCGCATCAGCAAGGTCCTGTCAGCCTACCCGGGCTGCCGGGGCGCCAACCTGAATGTCAACGATGGCGCGGCCATCGAGGCGCTGATGGACTCCATCGTCAAGCAGCAAGGCGGATTGCATGTGCTGGTGAACAATGCCGGCATCACGCGCGACACGCTGGCCATGCGCATGAAAGACGAAGACTGGGATGCCGTGCTGGACACCAATCTCAAGGCTGTTTTCCGCGTGAGCCGTGCGGCGATTCGCCCCATGATGAAGCAGCGCTTTGGGCGCATCATCAGCATCACCAGCGTGGTGGGCGCATCGGGCAATGCCGGGCAGGCCAACTATGCGGCCGCCAAGGCTGGCGTGGCTGGCATGACGCGCGCGCTGGCCCGCGAACTGGGCAGCCGCAGCATCACGGTCAATTGCGTGGCGCCGGGATTCATTGAAACCGACATGACGGCAAATCTGCCCGAAGAGCAGCAAAAGGCGCTGCAATCCCAGATCGCCCTGGGCCATCTGGGCAAGCCTGCCGACATTGCCCATGCGGTGGCCTACCTGGCATCGCGTGAGGCGGGCTATGTGACGGGGCAGGAATTGCACGTCAATGGCGGCATGTACATGTAATTGTTGAGAGTTAACGTCGGTTCATCCGTGCGACGGGTCGTGTTGAGGGGTTTCCTCAAGCGGCTAGAATCGCGGATTCATTCACAACCCCCAGAGGGAAACCATGAGCGATATCGAAGCACGCGTCAAAAAAATCATTGCCGAACAACTTGGCGTTGAAGAGTCCCAGGTCACCAACGAAAAAGCCTTTGTGGCCGACCTCGGCGCTGATTCGCTGGACACCGTCGAATTGGTGATGGCACTCGAAGACGAGTTTGGCATCGAAATTCCTGACGAAGACGCAGAGAAGATCACGACGGTGCAAAACGCCATCGACTACGCCAACACCCACCAGAAAGCCTGAGCGGGCGTCCAGCGCCTGTCTTGAGCGATCAGCAGAAGGTTTTTACGCATGAGCCGTCGTCGCGTTGTCGTGACCGGCCTGGGATGTGTCAGTCCCGTGGGTAACACGGTGGCGGATTCCTGGGCCAATGTCCTGGCCGGTAAGTCCGGCATTGATCTCATCACCAAGTTCGACACGTCGAACTTTTCCTGCAGGATTGCAGGCGAGGTCAAGGGATTCGATCTGGAGTCCTACATCAGCGCCAAGGATGCGCGCGCGATGGACGCCTTCATCCATTTCGGCATCGCTGCGGCGGCCCAGGCTGTGCAGGATGCAGGCTTGCCCACGGGTGAGGCCCTGCACGACGAACTGGCAACGCGCATTGCCTGCGTGATCGGTTCTGGTATCGGCGGCTTGCCGCTGATCGAGAACACCCACGCCGAGTTGACCGCACGGGGTCCTCGGCGCATCACTCCTTTTTTCGTGCCCGCTTCCATCATCAACATGGTGGCTGGGCACGTTTCGATGCGGTTTGGCTTCAAGGGGCCCAACCTCTCGGTGGTGACTGCGTGCACCACCGGGCTGCACTGCATTGGGCAGGCAGGTCGCATGATTGAATACGGCGATGCCGATGTGGCTGTGGCGGGCGGCACCGAGTCCACCGTGTCGCCCCTGGGCGTGGGTGGCTTTGCCGCCATGCGTGCACTTTCCACACGCAATGACGACCCCAAAACCGCTTCCCGCCCCTGGGACAAAGACCGCGACGGTTTTGTGCTGGGCGAGGGTGCGGGCGTGATGGTGCTCGAAGAGTACGAACACGCCAAGGCGCGCGGTGCAAAGATCTATGCCGAACTGAGCGGTTTTGGCATGAGTGCCGATGCCGGCCACATGACGGCTCCGAGCATGGATGGTCCACGCCGCGCCATGCTGCACGCCATGCACAATGCCGGCATCAACGCCGATCAGGTGGATTACCTCAACGCCCATGGCACGTCCACTCCGCTGGGCGACCTCAACGAAACCAACGCCATCAAGGCGGCCTTGGGCGATCATGCCTACAAGACCGTGATCAGCTCCACCAAGTCCATGACAGGCCACCTGCTCGGTGGTGCCGGTGGAATTGAAAGTGTGTTCACCGTACTGGCGTTGCACCACCAAAAGGTGCCGCCGACGATCAATATCTTCAACCAGGATCCCGAGTGCGATCTGGATTTTTGTGCCAATACGGCGCGGGACATGCCGATCGACATCGCCGTCAAGAACAACTTTGGCTTTGGCGGCACCAACGGCACGCTGGTCTTCAAGCGGATTTGATGCGGTTGCTGTCACCAGCCCTTGTTGGTGACAGCCCCGAAACGGTTTTTTGCCCTGCTTCGCTCCGCGCGCTGGGGTTGTCCGGCTTTCGGCACTTGCCTTGGCGACGCTGATCATGCGCCGCGGCTCCCATTATTTTTCTGCTCCACCTGTCCGATATCCCGTCGGACAGGGTTCGGTGCTGCTGTGGGGAATGCTTTTCCTGTGGGGTGCGGGCGGTGCCGGGTTGTGGTTCTGGCTTTTGCAAGGGGCCGGCGATTCGGTGGCGCGATTGTCCGTAGTCCTGGGCGTCTGGCTGTGTGCTGCGGGTGCGGTTGTGCATTTCTGGCGCCAGCGGCTGGATGGGGTGCTGCAGTGGGATGGTGTTCGCTGGCACCTGGAGGCCGGTCCGCCTGGCGACCCGGCGCATCCCCTGAAGGGAGCCCTGTGGGTAAGGTTGGATCTACAAAGTCACCTGTGGGTTTGTCTGGATGAACCAGGTGGGCGCCGCACCTGGTTATGGCTGGAGCGTCAGGGCGCTCCTGAACGATGGGGCGATCTGCGGCGTGCGGTATATTCGCGCCCCAAGCCCGAGGCCACCCCGGCCGACGAACCCGCTGCGGCCAGACGCCCGCCAGCGTGAATTCAAAGTGACAATGACCGTAACTTCCCCTGCAGCCCCCACAGACAGCGACCTCCAACTGGTGGAGCGCACGGTTGCGGGCGACCAGCGCGCTTACGAATTGCTGGTCATCAAATACCAGCGGCGCATCGAACGTCTGATTGGGCGCATGGTGCGGGACACGGACCTCGTACCGGATATTGCGCAGGAAACTTTTATCCGTGCTTACCGGGCGCTGCACCAGTTTCGTGGCGAGGCACAGTTTTATACCTGGCTGTACCGGATCGCCGTCAACACGGCGAAAAAGGCGCTCATGGACATGAAGCGCAATCCCGTCATTTCGGAAAACGCTCTGCGTGGCGGTGATGACGAAGATGAAACTTCCCGCCTTGGACATGAACTAATTTCCGAAGAAACACCCGAAACCATTCTTGCAGCACGTGAAATTGCCGAGGCCGTGAATGCGGCCATGGAGGCATTGCCGGAGGATTTACGCCAAGCGGTGACCTTGCGTGAGATAGAAGGATTGACTTACGAAGAAATTGCCGCGGCGATGGAATGCCCCATCGGAACGGTACGGTCGCGGATTTTTCGTGCCCGAGAGGCGATTTCTGCGCGTGTGCGCCCGCTGCTGGAAAACCAGTCGGGCAAGCGCTGGTGATGGACGTTTCTTCGGAGGCGGTACATGGATGCGGCCATTGGGGCCGGGATGATGTTTGGCAGGTGACGCAATGAACACAGACTTGATGAAACGCGAACAATTGTCGGCCTTGGCCGACGGGGAACTGCAGGGCGAGGAACTGGCACAGGCCCTGCAATTCGCGACGCAGGACGAGGGTCAATCCACCTGGCAGATTTATCATCTGGTGGGTGATGTCTTGCGTGCTCCCGAACTGGCCCGACACCAGCCGGGCAATCAGTCCATGGTGATGCGGCTTCGCGAGCAACTGGCGCAAGAGCCCCTGTACGGGCGTCTGTCCGAAGCCATGCCGGAGGTGCAACAGGTTGCTATGCCCGAGACGGCGGTTGCCGCAAATTCATCGGTTTTCCTATGGAAGATGGCTGCCGGATTTGCGTCATTGGCCGCCGTAGCCGCCATTGGCTGGAGTTCTTTGGCGGGGTTGCAGGGCGGGGCGACTTCTGGTGCCCAATTGGCTGCCGCGCCTGCGCCTTCCCAGCCGGCAGCTGCCGTGGCAAGCGTTTCGGTCAACGATGGCCAGCAGGTCATGATTCGCGACCCGCGCCTGGATGAGCTTTTAGCCGCCCATAAACAATTTGGAAGCACGTCCGCATTGCAGATGCCCGCAGGTTTTCTGCGCAATGCCACTTTTGAGGCCCCTGCCCGCTAATGCCAACGCAATTGCCTGGACAAGTTTGTCGTGCCGCCGGTTCTGTGGGGCAATGGCGCGCGCCAAAGCCACGCATGCTGGCAGCGGATCCCGGCAAATCAAGCGCGTAGAGGCGACACATGGCGCGCCTCGTGCCATCTTCCGGCGCAATGAGGTAATGCGCGTCGTCCTGCTGGGGCTAAAGGTGCTCGCCTGAAGACACGGGATGCATCCAGACTGGTCCGAGAACTGCTAGCAATCCTGGGCGATATACCAAAGCTTTATCGCCGCCGGACGCCTGACCGGCGCCTGGCCTGTTGCTCACAACGCGATTCCACTGCAATCCCTGCATCTGATGCGAGCCACTTGGGCAGGGCGCCCACGTGCATGCACCGTATGCTGGATCGCGCCAGCTGTTGCGTGGGGTACAACGGAGCGTGTGCTTCAGGGAACCAAGTGACTCCTGTTGCCTTCACAGGCATACAACATCTGTTCGTAACCATTGCCACAATTCAAGAAAGGTCGATGATGCTCAGGATCGATTGGAAAAAACTGCACTTATATGCACTCGCAGGCGTGCTGATGTGAGCAGCGAGTCTGGTGGTTGTGCCCCATGGTGCAGCCCATGCGCAAACTGCCGTGTCGCGTGGCTTGCCGGACTTCACCGAACTGGTGGAGCAGGTGGGGCCATCGGTGGTGAACATTCGCACCTCCGAGAAGGTGTCGGCCCGTACCAACACCAACGGCATGGACGAAGACATGCTTGAGTTTCTTCGGCGTTTTGGTGTGCCCATGCCCAACATGCCCCGGCAACAAAGGCCTCAGCGGCCCCAGCCCGACGAGGAGCAGCCTCGGGGCGTGGGATCGGGATTCATCCTGACGGCCGACGGTTACGTGATGACCAATGCGCACGTCGTGGACGGCGCTGACGAGGTCATCGTCACCCTGACGGACAAGCGGGAGTTCAAGGCCAAGATCGTGGGGACCGACAAGCGCACCGACGTGGCTGTGGTCAAAATTGAAGCGACAGGACTCCCCGCTGTGAAGGTGGGAGACGTCAGCCGCCTGAAGGTGGGTGAATGGGTGATGGCCATCGGTTCGCCGTTTGGCCTGGAGAGCACGGTCACCGCCGGTATCGTGAGCGCCAAGCAACGCGATACGGGGGACTATCTGCCATTCATCCAGACCGACGTGGCCATCAATCCCGGCAACTCTGGCGGGCCATTGATCAATATGCGCGGCGAGGTGGTGGGGATCAACAGCCAGATCTATTCGCGGTCTGGCGGCTTCATGGGTATCTCGTTTGCGATTCCCATGGACGAGGCCATTCGGGTCAGTGAGCAACTGCGTGCGTCTGGCCGCGTGACCCGCGGGCGCATCGGTGTCCAGATTGGTCAGGTCACCAAAGACGTCGCCGAATCCATTGGCCTTGGCAAGGCATCAGGCGCACTGGTCACGGGCGTGGAGTCCGGGTCGCCCGCTGAAAAGGCAGGCATCGAGGCGGGCGACATCATCACCCGTTTTGATGGCAAGGCGATCGACAAGCTGGCAGATCTTCCGCGCCTCGTGGGCAACACCAAGCCCGGAACGAAAAGCACGGTCACGGTGTTCCGCCGCGGCACCGCCAAGGACCTGAGCCTCACCATCGCGGAAATCGAGGGCGACAAGCCGGTGCGCAAGGCTGCGGAGCGGGAAGAAAAACCAAAAACCTCGGCTGCTGCACAGTTGATCGGGTTATCGGTGAGCGCGCTGACCGATGCGCAAAAGAAAGAGCTGAACATCCGGGGTGGGGTGGTGGTGAATTCGGCCACCGATGCCGCTGCACGTGCCGGCCTGCGCGAGGGTGACGTCATCCTTTCCATCGCCAACACCGAAATTGGCGGGGTCAAGGATTTCGAGGCGGCGCTGGCCAAGGTGGACAAGAACAAGCCCATCAATGTGTTGTACCGTCGGGGTGAATGGGCCCAATATGCCTTGATTCGCCCTTCCAAATAAGCTGGCACTGAGGGGGCGCCCTGAGGGCGCGCAGGGAAATCCCGGGTGTATATCCGGGATTTCTTTCGTCTGGATCGCCGCCGAGAGCAACTGCGGCCAAATTAATTTCGGAAGATGAGGGTTGGTTTTCGCTCACCCGGAAAACTGCGCATCGATCAGATTGGATAGAATGCGGCCCTGCGTTCAACACATATCGACATATGAGTCGGCGCTGGGATCATATTGTGAAATGGGCATGGCCCCTGCACCACAGATCCGCAGCTAGCCCACAAGTTGTCCCATGTTGCTCGGATGCTGCTTGTGAATAAGTTGTGTATAAAATGCTTGTTGCACTGCAGCAACGCGCTTCACATGTGGGGTTGATGGCTCATGGGTTCAGGCTTTTTGCCTACAATGAGGCTCCAACCTTCGCAGTTGCCAATGATTGTTGGTTCAGGGCGCGTCGCCATTCGACGCGCCCTTTTTTCTTGTCCGCGCCGTTTCAATTCAATTACTTGACGCTTCCCGTTGATGAAACACATCAGAAATTTTTCCATCATTGCGCACATCGACCATGGCAAATCGACGTTGGCCGATCGCTTGATCCAGCGGTGTGGCGGACTTGCGGACCGCGACATGGAGGCGCAGGTGCTTGACTCGATGGACATCGAGAAAGAGCGTGGGATAACCATCAAGGCACAGACTGCTGCCCTGCAATACAAGGCCCAGGACGGGCAGGTCTATAACCTCAATCTGATCGACACACCGGGCCACGTGGACTTCTCTTATGAAGTGAGCCGCTCGTTGTCGGCCTGCGAGGGTGCGCTGCTGGTGGTGGACGCATCGCAAGGTGTTGAGGCGCAGACGGTGGCCAATTGCTACACCGCGCTGGACCTCGGTGTGGAAGTGGTTCCCGTGCTCAACAAGATGGATCTTCCGAACGCTGATCCCGACAATGCCAAGGCGGAAATCGAAGATGTGATCGGTATCGACGCGACTGACGCCATTCCCTGTTCGGCCAAGACCGGCATGGGCATTGACGAAATTCTCGAAGCCATTGTCGCGAAGGTGCCAGCGCCCAGGGGCAACGCCACGGGCCCCCTGCGCGCGATGATCATCGACAGCTGGTTCGACAGCTATGTGGGCGTGGTGATGCTGGTGCGCGTGGTCGATGGCCGCCTGCTCAAGGGCGAGCGCATCAAGATGATGGCCTCGGGCGCTGTTTACAACGCCGACAACCTGGGTGTGTTCACACCGGCCAACGAGCCACGCAATTCGCTCGATGCCGGTCAGGTGGGCTACATCATTGCGGGCATCAAGGAGCTGCAGGCGGCCAAGGTGGGCGACACCATCACGCTCGAAAAGAAGCTGCCCAACAACGCGGGCCCCGCCACCGAAGCGCTGCCCGGTTTCAAGGAAATCCAGCCCCAGGTGTTTGCCGGGCTTTACCCCACCGAGGCCAGCGAATACGACTCGCTGCGCGACGCCCTCGAAAAGCTCAAGCTCAATGACGCATCGTTGCATTACGAGCCCGAAGTCAGCCAGGCGCTGGGCTTTGGTTTCCGTTGCGGCTTCCTCGGTTTGCTGCACATGGAAATCGTGCAGGAGCGACTGGAGCGCGAGTTCGACCAGGACCTCATCACCACCGCGCCCAGCGTGGTGTACCAGGTGGTCCGGGCCGATGGCGAAGTGATCATGGTCGAGAACCCGTCCAAGATGCCCGACCAGGGGCGGCTGGAGGAAATCCGCGAGCCCATCGTCACGGTGCACCTCTACATGCCCCAGGACTACGTGGGCCCGGTGATGACGCTGGCCAACCAGAAGCGCGGTGTGCAGATGAACATGGCGTACCACGGGCGCCAGGTCATGCTCACCTATGAAATGCCGCTGGGCGAGATCGTGCTCGACTTCTTCGACAAGCTCAAGTCGGTGTCGCGCGGCTATGCCTCCATGGACTATGAGTTCAAGGAGTACCGTGCTTCCGATGTGGTTAAGGTCGACATTCTTCTCAATGGCGAAAAGGTGGACGCGCTGTCCATCATCGTGCACCGCTCGCAGTCGCAGTACCGCGGTCGTGCCGTGGTGGCCAAAATGCGCGAAATCATCAGCCGCCAGATGTATGACGTGGCCATTCAGGCGGCCATCGGCGCCAACATCATTGCGCGCGAAACCATCAAGGCACTGCGCAAGAACGTGCTGGCAAAATGCTACGGCGGTGACGTCAGCCGCAAGCGCAAGCTTCTCGAAAAGCAGAAGGCAGGCAAAAAGCGCATGAAACAGATTGGCTCGGTCGAGGTGCCCCAAGAGGCATTTCTGGCCATTTTGCAGGTGGAAGATTGATGCAGTTCATGCAGATCCTGACTTCTCTGGTGCTCGCTGCCTTTGCGGGCTACGTCGGCGCCTGGTACATGGGCGCCATCGAGGGCAACTTTGCGTTGCTGCTGTTTTTGGCCACCGTGGTTACCGGGGCCTACTGGCTGGCAGAGCGCATGGTTTTTCTGCCGCGCAGGCGCCGGGCGGCGCAGGCCATCGAGGATGCGGCCGTACAACGCCGCGCCGAACTCGACCGCATGGGCATCCAGAAGGTGGATGTGGACGTGCACGAGGCCAAGGGCCGCATCCTGATGCAACCCTGGTGGCTGGACTGGACTGCCGGCTTGTTTCCGGTGATCGCTGCGGTGTTCTTTCTGCGCTCGTTCCTTTTCGAGCCCTTCAAGATCCCGTCCGGTTCCATGATTCCCACCCTGCTGGTGGGCGACCTGATTTTGGTGAACAAGTTCACCTATGGCGTCCGGCTGCCGGTCATCCACACCAAGATCATTGAAGGCAACCAACCTGCGCGTGGCGATGTCATGGTCTTTCGCTATCCGCCGCAGCCCAGCCTGGACTACATCAAGCGGGTGGTGGGCGTGCCCGGCGATGAGGTGGCCTACCTGAACAAGCGCCTCACCGTGAATGGCAAGCCCGTCGAAACCAAGGCGATGCCCGATTTCTTTGACGAAGACGCAATGCGTTATTTCAAGCAGTACGAGGAGCAGCTGGGTGGGCAGCCGCACCGGCTGCTGAACAACTCCGATGTGCCTGCTTTTGTGCAAGGTGCCAGCAACTTCGCTTACCGCGACAACTGCCGCTACAGCGTTGAAGGCGTCGTCTGCAAGGTGCCACAGGGGCACTATTTCATGATGGGCGACAACCGCGATAATTCGCTGGATTCACGCTACTGGGGGTTTGTGCCAGAGGCCAACATCGTGGGCAAGGCGTTCTTTGTCTGGATGAACTTCGGCAACCTCAAGCGGATTGGATCGTTTCATTGAATACAGCAGACACACAACAACGAGAGGGTAAAAACATGAGCATGCATCGCACAGCCAGTCGGTCGCGCCAGCGCGGCCTGTCGTTCTTCGGGCTGATTTTTGTCGGTTTGTTTGCGGTGGCAGCCTTTGCCATTGGTGGGCAGTCCGTTCCGATTTTTCTGGAATATGTCGCGGCCAAAAAGGCCATCGAGAAGGCCAAGATAGAGAGCACCGTGCCCGCCATCCGGGCCGCTTTTGACCGCGCGGCAGCCATTGACGATATCAATTCGGTCAAGGGCTCGGACCTCGAAATCACCAAGCGTGGCGACAAGGTGGTGGTGTCCTTCAAGTATGCGCGCGAGATTCCCCTGGCAGGCCCCGCCTACCTGGTGTATCGCTTTGATGCACAGACCAACTAGGTGCAGCCGGCTCTACTAGCGCTGCAGAACCGCCTGCAGCACGCCTTCTCCAACGCCTCGCTGCTCCAGCGCGCCGTCACGCACCGCAGCTTTTCAGCGGACCACAATGAACGCCTGGAGTTTCTTGGCGATTCGGTGCTCAATCTGGCCGTGGCCAGTCTGCTGTACCAGAGGTTGAGCGATCTGCCCGAGGGCGATCTCTCCCGCGTGCGCGCCAACCTCGTCAAGCAAGACACCCTCCACCAGCTGGCGCTGCGCCTGCAGGTGTCGGATGTGCTGCGCCTGGGCGAGGGCGAGTCCAAGTCCGGTGGCCAGCAGCGGCCTTCCATCCTGGCCGATGCGCTCGAAGCCCTGATTGGCGCCGTGTACCTTGATGCTGGTTATGCCAGTGCCGAGGCGCTGGTGCATCGCCTTTTTCAGGGTGTGGAAATCAACCCCCAGATGCAGGCCGCCGCCAAAGACCCCAAGACCGCGTTGCAGGAGTGGCTGCAGGGCCGCAAAATGAAGCTGCCGCAATACAGCGTGGTGGCCACGGTAGGGGCGGCGCACCGCCAGACCTTTGACGTGGAATGCGTGATCACCGAACTGGGCCTGGCCGAACGTGGCATTGGCGGTTCGCGCCGTGCCGGCGAACAGGCCGCCGCCGCCGCCATGCTGGCCACACTGAAAGCGAAAAACATATGAACGATGCTACTAAAGATGTAGCTGATGGCGCAAGCCCAGCAAGCGCTCCGGTGCAAAATGACCTGGATGCCATGTTGGCTGCTGCGGGCGCTCCGGCAGCCGTGCCGGGCCAGCGCTGCGGCGTGATCGCCATCGTGGGCAAACCCAACGTGGGCAAATCCACGCTGCTCAACGCCCTGGTGGGCCAGAAGATCAGCATCACCTCGCGCAAGGCGCAGACCACGCGGCACCGCATCACGGGCATCCGCACGCGCGAGCAGACGCAGTTCATTTTTGTCGACACCCCCGGATTCCAGACCCGCCACGCCACGGCGCTCAACAAGTCGCTGAACAAGACAGTGATGGGTGCGATCGGCGATGTGGACCTGATCCTGTTTGTCGTCGAGGCCGGCAACTTCACGCTGGCCGATGCCAAGGTGCTCTCGCTGTTCAAGCCTGGCATTCCCACGCTGCTGGTGGCCAACAAGCTCGACATGGTGCACCGCCGCGCCGAACTGGCGCCCTGGCTCAAGAGCATGCAGGAGCGCCACCCGTTTGCTGAATTCGTGCCCATGTCGGCCAAGAACAAGGGCGACATCGAGCGGCTGTTTGGCATCTGCGCCAAATACTTGCCCGAGCAAGCCTGGTGGTATGCCGAAGACGAGCTGACCGACCGCAGCGAAAAGTTTCTCGCTTCCGAGACTGTGCGCGAAAAGCTGTTTCGCTTCACGGGCGATGAGCTGCCTTACACCTCCACGGTGGTCATCGACAAGTTCGATGAAGAAGCCAGCAAGGCGCACAAACGCATGGTCAAGATTGCCGCCACCATCGTGGTCGAGCGCGACAACCACAAGATGATGGTGATTGGCGACAAG
>Ga0116169_1002970_pt1 | contig 11841 bp, 11 predicted proteins | sample AD_UKC130_MetaG_FD_89796 | JGI IMG/M metagenome (GOLD analysis project Ga0116169, IMG submission 89796) | Active sludge microbial communities of municipal wastewater-treating anaerobic digesters from Canada - AD_UKC130_MetaG | ecosystem: Engineered > Bioreactor > Anaerobic > Digestate | place...
ATGCGATCGGTGGCCGTGTCGTGGGAGGCCAGCACCGTGCGCGGCTCGATCGAGGCCGGTGCCAGCCGCTGGTTCACCAGCGGGTCGAGCGCAACGACATGCGCGGCGGCTGCGAACACCGCATCGACCGCCTTCGCATCGCCATAGCGGGCCTCGGCGGCGATGTTGTCGGGCGCTGCCGGCCAGACGATCGGCGCGCCGGGGGCCACGGCATCGCTCAGTGCCGTGACGGCAGGCAATTCCTCGACGTCCAGCGCGATGGCCTCGATGGCGTCGCGTGCCTGCTCGCGGGTTTCGGCGATGACCGCCGCGACGGCTTCGCCAGAAAATCGGATGACGTCCAAAGCGAGCGGAAACCGCGGCGGCGAGACAGCGCCCGAACCGTCGGCGCGCTTGAACATGGCGGCATGCGGCAGAGGCTTGACGCCCGCTGCGACGAGGTCCTGCGACGTGACCACCGCCACCACGCCCGGCAGCGCAAGCGCCGCGCTGGTGTCGATCGAGACGATGCGCCCATGAGCATAGGGGGAACGCAGGAAGGCGAGCACCAGGGTGCCCGGCCCCGCCATGTCATCGGTGAACTGACCCTTCCCCAGCAGCAGACTTGCATCTTCGACCCGGCGAACCGCTTGACCACTGCCGAACCGTACTGCGACGCCTGCTGCTTCACTCATCGTTGCTTCCTCAAATTGATTGGCTTACCAGTCGATGGTCTGAGCCACCGCGTCGGCCGCCTGACGAAGCTGGGGCAGGAATTCGATCGCTTCTTCCAGGCGCAGCCGGCTGACCGGGGCCTGAACCGCCACGGCTGCCACGACTCGCTGATCGGCATCGCGCACCGGCACGGCCAGGCAGCAGATGCCGGCGAGGTATTCCTCGTCGTCGCACGCATACCCGTTGGCACGGATGGCTTCGAATTCACGCCCCAGCCGTGCCGGGTCGGTGAAAGTCTTCTGAGTATGCCGGATCAGGGGAGTGACGCGAAGGAAACGCTCGCGGCTGCGCTTGGGCAGATAGGACAGGAACAGCTTGCCGCTGGCCGACGCGTAGAGCGGCACCTTGGAGCCGGCGCCAAAGGTGACGCGCAGCGGCCAGTTGAATTCGACGCGATCGAGGATCAGCACCGAGTTGTTGTTCGGGATGGTGAGGTTGCAGGTTTCACCGATCTGCTCGACCAGTTCCTCCAGAACCGCGCGTCGCGGGCTGCGGGCGGGCGAACGGACGAGGGTTTCGACGGCCAGTGCGTTCATCCGCTCGGAACAGGCGTAGCGCTTGCTGCCGGGCTCGCGGCCGACCAGGCCGGCGTGCTAGAGCGTGGTCAGGATGCGGTAGACGGTCGGTTTGGGGAGTTCGACTTCGCGGCAGATTTCGGAGAGCTGCGGCGGCGTGTCATGGCGGGCGATCGCCTCGAGGATGCGCACCGCGCGGAGGATGGCCGACCCAGCGGGTACCGCTTCGGGTAAGTCTTCGAGGACATTGGAGTGGAAGTCGGAATCGAATTCTGAGTCGTCGGTCATCATGGTCTCGTCTCCACAAGGGTTGGTATGCGTTCTTTTTAGACCCCCATTATGCAGAAAACGAAACTGGAAGAAACGCATTGATTGTGTCGATGTTTCCTCTGTCGAAACAAATTTCGATGCCTCTCAAACCATCATCCTCCTGATGATTTTCAAAGAAAATCCAGCTTGCACTTGCCAACCCGAGGCACCCACGGCAATGTTGCAGGTTGCCTGCGTCCTGCATCTTGAGGGCTGGCATCGGCAGCGCAAGGGGTCGAAACGACCAGTTCTCCTATGAAGGCGCGCGCCGTAGCGCCCCAGCCTTCATGCCGACAGAGCCCGCCCGCAGCGCGGCAGTGCCCGCCGATTTTTCCCGGGCACGGATCCTGAAATCGGCTGCAGCCCCCTGCGAAGCCCCTGTCTGGGACGAGATGGCGCAGGCCAGCCGCCGGTCAGTTGCACTGACTGAACCTTTCGGCGCCCATAACACGTATCCCAAAACGTTGCAGCGGCTCGTTTTCCGCTGGCCGCGACTTGTGAATGCGCGCGATTGCCAGCCGTCGGCCGGCCCGCTCGGCCAGCCTGCGCTCAGGGTGCCGCGACGGTGTAGGTGACCTGACCCGTGTACCGGCCGGCCGGTGGCGCGACCGTGTTGGCAAACGAGTAGGTCCAGTTCGCGCTCTGCACGGTCACCCGACCCGAATAGCCGGTGGCGGCCACCGACACCGGCGTGCTCCCCGCATTGGTCAGTGCCGGGGACGGCAGTCCAGGGTTGTCGCTGACGGCGCGGATCTGGTCATAGGGGATGAAGCCGCCGGCGCCGTTGCTCAGGCCCGCACCGGCCCCATTGTTGGTCGCCGAGAGCGTGACCGGACCGGCGTTGCTGCGCACGACCACGCTCAGGGTGCCCGTGCCGGTGGCGGCCACGGGGCTGGCGCTGCCCACGCCGAAGGGCGGCAGGGTGGCGGTCAGACCGGATGCGGGCACCAGGCCCGTCAGATCGAACTGGATGGTGTCGATCACCGCCCCGGCGCTGCCCACCTGAAGGTAGATGAACGCGCCGACATCCAGCAGCAGGTTGAGGTCGGCGCGCGCCTGGTAGGGCGGCGTGCTGTCACCGACCCAGATCGCCTGCGCCTGCGGAACCCAGGCGGCCCCGCACAGGGCGCCCAGCCACCCCGCCAGGGCCAGCCGGCTCATGGCAGCTGCGCCTCGATGTCGAAGCCGCCATTGTCCCAGTCGAGGCGCCCGGACAGGGTGACCGGATAGCGCAGGACCGGCTTCTTCTTGGTGGTGAGATTCTCGGCCGGCAGCAGCGGCAGGCGTCGCGTCTGGCCAGGCAGCACCGGCAGCGTCGAGACGGGGAAGAACACGCTGCGGCCGTCGGCATCGGTGCCGCGCAGCGCGCCCTCGAGACGCCCATGGGCGTTGCCGTCGTTGCGCACCGTCACCATCGGGACCCGCTCGCCGTTTTCCTCGCCCATGGCCACCGTGACGAGGCTCATCCGGGGTTGCGCTCCGCCGACCGCGATGTAGACGATCACGCCGAGCCGGCCGGTGAGCGGCAGCTGGATCGGCGAATCCTTGATCAGCGGAATGGCGCGCTGCTCGTAGTTCTCGACCAGGATGGCGAGCCGGCATTCGCCGACCGGGGCATCGGCAGGCACGTGCACCTCGAAGCGCAGCTTGCGCCGCACCCTCGGTTCGAGCCTCACGGAGCGGCGCTCCAGCCTGAGCCACGGGCGGCAACTGCCCGGCTGCAGGGCATCGAAGAACTCCAGCCCTTTTTCTTCCGTGAGCCCCCAGTCGGCGCTGCGGATGACGTACTCGGTGCCCTCGGGCCCGATGTGCTGCAGCTCGAGCGTGCGCGACAGCACTTCGCCAGGCCCGGCCTGCAGCTCGAAGCGCGAGGGGGAGGCAGCCGCGGCGAAACCCGCCGACTGGGCCTGCGTGCTGACCAGCATGCCAAGCAGCGCGGCGGCGATGAACGCACGCCCATGCACGCACAGCCATCGTGACGGACTCATGGCGACTCGATCTCGAAGTAGGGATCGAAGCGCAGGCGCCCGGTGAAATATCGGCTGTCGACCTCGAGCTGCACGTCGAAGACATCCTCCAGCAGGCCCGACGCGACGCGGCCCTCGAAGACCGTCACACGATCGCCCGCCCGGCCTTCGCCGGCCCGCATCGCGCCCTGCGAGCGCCAGCGCACCTTCAGGCCCTGCGGCGACGTCAGCCCGGCATCCAGCGGAATCACGTACAGCACACGCACCTGCCGGCCGACATGGCGGGCGACATCGAGTCGGTACTCGACGCGCGGCACGTCGGCGCTCATCAGGTGATAGGACGGATCGCGGTCGCCACGCTGCCACTGGATCGGGGCCCACTGGAGATCGACCCGGACCTGGCGCGCCGGGGCGATGTCCGTCAGACGTTCGGTGGCGGCTACCGCGCTGCCCGAGGCTGCCAGCAGCAAGGCAAACGGCAAGGCCGGAACAAACCCGGTCACGGCATGCTCACCGTGTAGACGACCCGACCGGAGTAGCGACCTGCCGGAACGACCACGTCGTTCGAGTAGTAGAAGGTCATCGTGACTGAGACATAACGAGAGTTGCGAAAGCTGGCCAGGGGCTGGCTGGCAGAGCCGTTGAACGAGCCGCTGGCGATCTCGGTGCCGCCGGCCACCGTCCACCGGAATGCGGTCAGCGGTATCGTGGTGCTGCCGCAGGTTGCCGGCGTGATGCAGGTGAGCGGTGTCGACGAATCCACCGTCCAGACCGCGGTGCGTGAATTGTTCACCGGTGCCCGGGCCGAGGCGTCGATCAGGGTGTCGGTGCGCACGCCGTTCTCGAGGCCGGTGATCGCCGACCCGTCGCCGACGTTGGCGCCCGGCACGGTGAACCGGATTGTGTCGACCGATGCGTCGGTCCAGCCCGCCCCGGCGAACACTTCCGCCGAACCGTTGGCGATGACGCTGGTGCCGGCCAGTGCATGGCCGGCGGCGAGCAGCATCGCAATTCCGGTCGCCTGCCAGGCCAGTCGTTTCATGCGGCGAGTGTAGCTCAGCGACTGAGCACACCCGCACCCCATGGCCGCTGTCACCGCTCTGCCGCCGCGGCGCGACAGCGGCGCCCGCCGGCGCGCGCAGGGCGGCCGGTGCAGCGGTTCAGGGCTGCGAGGCGGTGTACGTAACCTGTGTCGTGTAGCTGCCGGCGACCGGCAGCGCGGTGGGCGCGTAGCCGAATGTCCAGATGTCGGCGAGATTGTTCACGCCCGCCGAGCCGCGTGCGGCGGCGGTGCAGCCCAGATTCGCGCCCGGGTGGCCGAGCGTGCCGCCGACCGTCGAGGTGACCGTGATGTCGGACAGCGGGATCGTCGATGCGCCGGCGGTCAGGGCCGCGCCGCTGCAGGTCAGGTTGGCCGTGCCGTTGTTGGTCCACAGCTGCACCGCGACCTGCCCGTCAGAAGCACCGTTGTTGTCGGTCGCGGTCACGGTGCCCAGGGTCGCCGGCATCGCGCCGCCGAAGACCTGGTCGCTGACCGGCAAGGCGGCCAGCGAGCCGGACAGGCCGACATTGAAGTTCACCGTGTTGATGGTGGCGCCGGCATCACCGACCCGAAGGTAGAGAACGCGCGGCACGTTCACGGCGAAGTTGAGCCGGGCCGTCGCGGACAGACTGGTTGTCGTCGAAGGGACGGCGGTGACGCGGCTTTCCGCCCAGGCGGCGCCCGCCAGGACCGAGATCGCAAGGAATGCGGCGATTTTTTTCATGTATTTGCTCTTTCCAATCACCCTGTAAGTGGGAGCATTGGAAAGCAGCTGAACCGCAAACTTGAGCGTGCACCCCCCGGGCGGTCGAACGCGGCTGACGGCTGGTTTTTCAGGGTTGCGCGAAGGTCAGTCCGCTGGCCGGAAGGTGCAACGCATGGGTTCCGCCGACGCCGCTGGCCCGTGACACGCAGCCTGCCTGGCCGGTGCAGCCGAGCATCACCGTGCCGCCATTGGTCCATGCGGCGCTGCCAGCGGCACCCGGCGCCTGCAGGGTCAGCACCCGCACCACATTGACCTCGACGCGCAGGCCGGCGCTCACGGCGGCGCCGCTCGCGGGCGAGGACTGCGGCCCGAGGACGGTGATGCGGCTCTCGGCCAGGGCAGCGGCCGCACCGGCGCCAATGCTGGCCAGAATGACCGCAATCCCCACTGCATTGCGCCAGGCCGCGCCGGCGGGCCGGCGAGGAGGCTCGAAGTCTGGAATGCCCATGACTGTCATATCGGCCGATCCGCTGCGCGCTTGAGCTGCGGGACGGCCGCCAGGCGCGTTCATTCACCGACTCGCAGCAGCGGCAGGTCGGTGGACCCGGCACGCCGAGGCTCGATCGCGACCGGCACGGCCCGCTCATCGGCCAAGCCCCAGGGCAGGCGCACCGTCGATGCATCGATGCGCAGCGCATGGCGGCCGCTGCGCACCAACGCAAACTCGTAGCGCCCATCGGCCCCGGTGACGGCCGACTGCACGTTGTCCAGCCAGACAGTGACACCGGCCGCGCCGCGCTCCGAGGCCTGCCGCTGGCCGTCGCGGTTCTCGTCATGGAAGACAAAACCGGTCAGCGAACCCGCGCCCCGCCCGTCCCCTGGCAGGCTGCTCATGTAGGGCAGGCCGCCCGACTCGGCATAGCGCATCGTGAACCAAGCCGAGCGCTCGTTCAGGCGCGTCGGCAGACCGCTGAAGAATGGCGACTGCGTGTCGTAGCTCAGCCGGTTCAGGCTCAGGCTGGACACCATCGACCACGCCGGCGAAAGCGGCCACAGCAGCGCCAGGGTGCCCGTCCAGGTCGCGCTGGTCGTGAAGCGGTCGGCATCCCGGGCGTGACGCAGAAACCCCGACACCGATCCGCCATTGGCCAGCTGCGTCGAATAGGTGACACCGGCGGTCGGTCGCCAGCGCCGGCCGTTGTCGTCCTCCTCGTGCACCACGCCCACCGAGCCGCTCCACAGCGTGTCGTCGTTCAGCCGCCACTCACGGGTCCACACGGCTTCGGCAATCCGCGAGTTGAGCGCGCCCCGCGAGCTGACCCAGGACAACTGAAGCCGGTCGCTGACATCCGCACGCGAGCGCAATGCATAGGCCGACAGCGAGACATATCGCTGCGACTGCGAAAACCCGTCGTCGCGGGCCGGCGCGCTGGTGCGCCATTGGCCGATCACCCCGACCGACACATAGCGGTCGATTCGAAAGCCGGCGTTGCCTGACAGGTAGGTCGCATCGGTGGGCGCGCGCAGTGCATCGAACGCGGCGTTGCGCGACCGCTCGACGCCGATGCCCCAGAAGCGTCGCGGATCACTGAAATCGTGGCGCCAGGCCAGCCCGCGTTGCCCGCTGGACAGCAGCGTCGCGTACCAGTAAAGACCGGGATCGAACTGCCACAGGCTCCAGCGGCTGGCGTGCAGCCCCTCGCGCCATTCGCCCTCGAACCAGTGGCCGCTGCGCGAGCGGGAATCGGTGAGCGTCTGGGCCCGCAGCCGCACACCGGGCAGCGTGCTTGCATAGCTGAGCGCGCCCGACCAGGCGCTGAACCGGCCGGCGTCGACGCTGCTGTCGACGTTCTGCACATGCAGACCCGCCCGCCAGTTATCGTCGAAGCGGTGCGACAGCGCCATCGAGCTGGCCTGACCGCCCAGACGCCGCGCGCCCAGGCCCTGCAGGCCTTCGATCTGGGTGAACTGGCCGTGCTCGAACTGCAGCGAGGTGTCGGGCGATGACCAGTAGCTGCCGGCCCCGGTGAGCAGCGTGCTGGGCAGCGAGAAGCGAAAGGCGGTGACAAACGCATCGGGCACGGCCGAGCGGAACAGACCGAGCGCATTGCCCAGCGACCACTGCCCGGCCAGCGGCATGCCCACCTGCCGTATCGACACCCGCGCGCTGGCGCCGCCGGCCAGCGTCGGCTGCAGGGGGTCATCGGCAGACCGCCGCCAGGACGCCTCGACGAACCACTCGCCATGGTTCAGGGTTTCCCGCCGATGCAGTCCGTACAGTCCGCCTTCGGACAGATCGCCACCGCTGGCACGGCGCAGATAGCTGCGTGCCTCGATCACCGTCGCGCGAAACCCCTCGGGCTGCGGATCAGCCGCACCGGGCGCACGCGGCTCATCGCGGGCCTGCGCGCCCTCGATCAGCTGGTCGACATAGGGAAAGGCCGGAACGGGGGCACTCACCGGACTCGCGACGGCCGGCCCGCCCTGCGCCTGCGCCTGCGCCTGCGCCTGGGCCTGGGCCTGCAAGGGCGGCGACACAAGGAGTGCGCTCAGCAAGCCAGCGGCTGCCGCCGGTCGCACGCGGGCCCGGATGCGGCGGTCGTGCGCGCCCGGCGGACCCGTCATTGCGCAGCGAAATGCCGCGACTGCATCACGCCGACGATCGTTCGAACACCAGCATCAGGCCATTGGCATGCGAGGCCGGCACCACCCATCGGCCACCGGACTGCACGGCCGGCACGGCGGCCAGGGCCTTGCCGGCGCGGGCGATATCGGCCACCCGGAGCACCAGTGCAGCCGCGCCCTCGTCCGGCAGGGCGTCGACCGCAAGTCCGGGGTACCGCGCTGCCAGCTGCGCGCGCGACAGGAACACGAAATCGGCGCGAGTCGAACCCGACGGCACGCACCAGGCGCCGTCGGCCTGCGCCTGCGGTTCGCGGTCGATCAGGCGGCCCATGTGCTGCGCGGCCCGCAGCGGATCGCGCGACAGCAGTTCGACGCGCGCGATGCCGGTGGCGCTGTTGGCATGCTGCTGCAGCTCGGGGATCCACACCGTGTCGCGGGTGTGATGCTGGCAGGCAAAGATGCGCATGTCGCCCGGACGCTCTTCGATCGGCCAGTTGAAGGTCGAGAAGCGGGCCATCGTCGCTGTGCCGTCTGGCATCGTCACCGGGCGGCCGAAATCGACCGGGCCGGTGGCGGCGATGCCGCGCGCCTGCAGTTCAGCCACGCCCGCAGCGGCATCGCGCGCCGTGAAGGCGGCACGCTCGATGCCCTCGCGCTTTTCGAGATAGGCGCGGGTCGGCGCGTTGTGCGCGGTGTCGGTCAGCACGCCGAGCAGTTCCAGGTAGTCGTCGCCCAGCATGATCGTGTAGTTGCCGGTGCCCATGTGGGCGCTGTGCGTGCCGCGCGGGGACACCGTGAAGCCGAGCGCGTGCCAGCCGGCCGCCGCCGCGTCAAGGTCGTGTGCAACGACCACCACATGATCGAGCCCGATAACCTGGTTGAGCATCTTGCGTCTCCGTTTGAGCAGTGCAGCGGTTGGCGGGTCGGCCGGCAGGGGCGCGCCGCGAGGAACTGAATGCTACCTGCGCCGGCGTCCGAAGGCAGCCGCAACGCGGGCCGCGCACTGGAACCTCGTCCGATTTGGTGCGACAGTGTGGGCCCCCCGGCTCGCGGACGACGACTCCCCATGACCCTGACACCCGACTGGCCGCCGTCGCTGTGGGCCGCCGCCACGCCCGCCGGCCCGCTCTGGCCGACCCTGGATCAGGCGGTGCAGACCGATGTCGCGGTGATCGGAGCCGGCTTCACCGGGTCGTCGACCGCACTGCATCTGGCACGCCGCGGCATCGACGTCACCGTGATCGAGGCGGCCGAACCCGGCTGGGGCGCATCGGGGCGCAACAACGGTCAGGTGATCCCCACCCTTTCGCGACCGGATCCCGAGGACATCATCCGGCGCCACGGCGCGGCCGGCGAACGCCTCGTCCACCTGATCCGCGACAGCGCTGCGGGGCTGTTCGACCTGATCCGCGCGGAGAGCATCGACGCCGAAGCCGAGCAGAACGGCTGGATCCAGCCGGTCCACACGCCGGGCCGCATCCGGATCGCCGAGCGCCGGGTCCGACAGTGGTCGGCCCACGGCGCGCCGGTCGAGATGGTCAGTGCCGAGTCGATGCGCGAGCGCCTGGGCTCCGACGCCTGGCACGGCGGCTGGTGGAATCCCACCGGCGGGCATGTCAATCCGCTGGCACTGGCCCGTGGCCTGGCCGCGGCCGCCCAGCGGGCCGGCGCCCGGGTATTCGCGCGCAGCCCGGTGCTCACGATGACGCACAGCACAGGCCCGCAGGGTGGATGGCTGCTCACCACGGCGAGCGGCCAGGTGCGCGCCCGGGCGCTGGTGCTGGCGACCAATGCGTACACCGGCGAATTCGCGCCGCAGCTCGCGCCGTCGATCGCCCGCGAAGTGGTGCCCATGATGTCCTGGCAGATGGCCACCGCGCCGGTATCGGAGGCCGCGCGGCGCCTCGTCATCCCGGGCCGGCAGGCGGTGTCCGACACCCACGGCGAGCTCTATTTCATGCGCTATGACGCGCGGCACCGGCTGATCACCGGCGGGGCGCTGGTCAACCGCCGCGATGGCGCCCGACGCTTGCGGCCGTACGTGGGCGCTCGGCTGCAACGCCTGTTTCCCGCGCTGAGTGAAGTCCGCTTCGACTACGTCTGGAACGGCTACCTGGCGATGACCGACGACTATTTTCCAAGGATGCACCGGCTGGGACCCGACGCCTACACCTGGGTGGGGTGCAACGGGCGCGGCGTGGCCCTGTCCGTTGCCCTCGGCCGCGAGCTGGCGCGCGCAGTCACCGGCACGGCCGAGGACGAGCTCGCCCTGCCCTTCTCCGAACCGCGGCCGCTGCCGATGCACGGCCTTGCGCGACGACTGGCTCCGCTGATGCTGATGCTCTACCGATACCGCGACCGGCGCGAACTGCCCGCCTGAGCGCCCGCCGGTCCGTCGCGACTGAAACATCAGTCGGCTGCGCCTCGAGCCAGCCGGCTGCACCTCTCCCTTCCTTTTGCATGAATGCAGGATCTCCCATGAAAGCCATTGGTTACCAGCACTGCCTCCCGGTCGACGACCCCCGGTCCCTGATCGATATCGAACTGCCGTTGCCGGTGGCCGCCGGCCGCGATCTGCTGGTCAAGGTGATGGCGGTGTCAGTGAATCCGGTCGACACCAAGGTGCGCCGCTCTGCCGCGCCGCCGGCCGGCGAGACCCGTGTGCTGGGCTTCGACGCGGCAGGCATCGTCGAGGCCGTCGGCCCGGGGGTGACGATGTTCAAGGCGGGCGACAAGGTCTGGTACGCGGGTTCGCGCGCCCGCTCGGGCACCAATGCGCAATATCACCTGGTCGATGAACGCATCGTCGGCCACATGCCGGGCACGCTCGACTACGCGCAGGCGGCGGCCATGCCGCTCACGACCATCACCGCCTGGGAGGCCCTGTTCGACCGGCTGCAGCTGCGCATCGGCAAGCCCGCCGGCCAGGGCACGCTGCTGATCACCGGCGCGGCCGGCGGGGTCGGATCGATTGCGGTGCAGCTGGCACGCGTGCTGACCGCCACCCGCATCGTCGCCACCGCCTCGCGCCCCGAAAGCCGCGCGCATCTCGAGGCCCTGGGCGCGGACGTGGTCATCGACCATTCGCAGCCCCTGTCCAAGGAGCTGCAGAAGGCCGGCATCCGCTGGGTCGAGAACATCTTCAGCGTCACGCACACCCACCTGCACTTTCCGGAGCTGGCAAAGTCGGTCGCGCCGCAGGGGCGGATCTGCGTGATCGACGATCCGGAAATGATCGATGTGCGCCTGCTCAAGGCGCGTTGCGCCTCGCTGCACTGGGAGGCCATGTTCACGCGTTCCGGGTTCGAGACAGCCGACATGGCGGCCCAGGGACAGCTGCTGACCGAGACCGCCCGGCTGATCGATGCCGGCCTGGTGAAGTGCACCCACGGCGCCACGCTCGGGCCCATCGATGCGGCTCATCTGCGACAGGCCCATGCGGCGATCGAATCGAACCGCACGATCGGCAAGATCGTGCTGGCCGGATGGTGACCGCCGTGGAGGCGTTCGACTACGTGATCGTGGGCGCCGGCTCGGCCGGCTGCGTGCTGGCCAACCGCCTGACCGCCAGCGGCCGGCACAAGGTGCTGATGCTCGAGGCCGGACCTCGCGACACCAATCCCTGGATCCACGTGCCGCTGGGTTACGGCAAACTGTTCACCAACACCTCGGTGAACTGGGCCTACGAAAGCGAGCCCGAGCCGACGCTGGGCGGGCGGCGCGTGTTCACGCCGCGCGGCAAGGTGCTGGGCGGATCGTCCTCGATCAACGGCCTGGTCTACATCCGCGGCCAGCGCGAGGATTTCGATGGCTGGCAGGTGCCGGGCTGGAGCTTCGACGAGCTGCTGCCCTATTTCATGAAGTCCGAAGACCAGCAGCGCGGGCCTGACCAGTGGCATGGTGTCGGCGGCCCTCTGGCGGTCTCGGACCTGCCGGACAAGCACCCGCTGTGCGACGCCTTCA
>Ga0116169_1002974_pt1 | contig 11837 bp, 7 predicted proteins | sample AD_UKC130_MetaG_FD_89796 | JGI IMG/M metagenome (GOLD analysis project Ga0116169, IMG submission 89796) | Active sludge microbial communities of municipal wastewater-treating anaerobic digesters from Canada - AD_UKC130_MetaG | ecosystem: Engineered > Bioreactor > Anaerobic > Digestate | place...
ATTGTGTCGCAGTTCTACGAACGGCGGTAGATTCTTCAGGAGCGGTGTACGCGGCCCGTACGCACCGTTCTGTGAGAGGAAAGCCGCTAGGCTGATCACCTAGCGGCTACCTACTCGATTTGGGAACACTGCTCGTTGGAGGGTTTCTCTTACGCTTCCCGAATACGAAAAGGAAAGAACTGCTGGTAACTGAGGTGATCAGCAGCTAGGTCTTGTGGCGAGGAGGGAGTACTATCAAGAGCTTTAGCAGATTAAAGGAGTTTTTTCTAGCCCACAAGCGCTTCTACATTGTCGGTGTCTTAGCCTTGCTTTTGGTGAACTCGGCACAGCTGGTTATGCCCAAGATGCTGGGCAACCTCACCGATCAGGTGGCCAGCGGAGAGTTTTCCCGGGGGGAGCTGGCCCGCTTTGCCCTGCAGTTCATGGGCCTGGCGCTGCTTATTGCCGTCTTTCGCTATGTCTGGCGGATCAATATTATGGGGACAGCCAGGAAGATGGAATACACGCTGCGCAACATGTTCTTTGCACACCTCCAGACGCTGTCCACCGAGTTTTTCAATCGCACCAAAACAGGTGACCTCATGGCCCACGCCACCAATGACATCCAGGCCGTACGCATGGCCTTTGGTCCCGGCATCGTCAGTGCGGTAGATGCGGTGTTTCTGACCACTGTTACCATCTATATGATGGCCCGGACCATCAGCTGGCAGCTGACCCTGGCGGCCCTGCTTCCCCTGCCCTTTATGGTGGGGATGGGCGTTGGCTTTGGGCGGGTGATCCACAGGCGTTTCCTCCGTGTGCAGGAAGCCTTTTCCATGCTCACCGATCGGGTCCAGGAAAACTTTGCAGGTATCAGGGTGATCAAGGGTTTCGCCCGGGAGAGCAGCGAAGATGAACGCTTCCGGGAAGTGAATGAGCTTAATGTCCAGCGGAACATGGAACTTGTGCGCATTCAGGCACTGTTTAGGCCGTTAATCGGGTATTGCGCCTCCCTGGCCATGGTGATCATCCTCGGCTACGGCGGAGCTTTGGTGCTGAGGGGAGCCATTACCCTGGGCGATTTTGTGGCCTTTTACAGTTATTTGGGCATGCTTACTTGGCCTGTTATGGCCATCAGCTGGGTAATCAACATGATCCAGCGGGGTAAAGCGTCCATGGACAGGCTCAATGCCATTTTTGAACAGCGCTCAGACATTGAAGATCCACCGGTAAGTGCCCTGGAGCGCCTGCAGGGGCGCATCGAGTTTGACAACCTCACCTTCGCCTATCCCACATCCACAGAGCCTGTGCTCACAGGCATCAGCGCAGAGATTCTACCGGGACAGGTGGTGGGTATTTTGGGCCGCACCGGGGCAGGGAAAAGCACGCTGCTGAACCTGCTACTGCGCCTTTATGATGCGGACCGGGGCATGATCAAGCTTGATGGTGTGGATATCCAGGACATCTCCCTGGAGGTACTGCGCACCAACATCGGTTATGTGCCCCAGGAGAGCTTCCTTTTTTCCACAACCATCAGAGAGAACATCGATTTCGCCGCCACAGGCAGCAGCCTGGAGCGGATCATGGAGTACGCCAAAATCGCTGAGGTGTACGGCAATATTGTGGAGTTCCCACAGAAGTTTGACACCATGGTGGGCGAGCGGGGCGTGACCCTCTCGGGCGGCCAGAAACAGCGCATTGCCCTCGCCCGGGCCTTGCTGAAAGAACCCCAGATTCTGATTCTAGACGACAGTTTCTCGGCAGTGGACACGGAAACAGAGGAGAACATCCTGCACAATCTGCGCCGGGTGTTCCCAGGGAAGACGGTGCTTATTGTATCCCACCGCATCTCCACCCTCAAGAATTCCGATCAGATCCTGGTGCTGGAGGAAGGCCGGGTCACCCAAAGGGGTACCCACGAACAGCTCCTGGCCCAGCCGGGACTGTACCGGGAACTGTATCACAAGCAGCTGTTGGAAGAGCAGATCGAAAGCGTTAGCTAAATGCGGCAAGGTAGGTGAACAAGTTGCAGTATCTGCAGGAAGAGCAAACCCTCGGTAAAGCTTATGACAGCCGGCTCATGCGCAGGCTGTTGCGATACGCCAAGCCCTATGGGGCCTGGATTCTATTGTGTATTGTACTGCTTTTGGTGGTGGCAGCCATTGACCTAGCCACACCTTACGTGATCAAGGTGGCCATTGACGATCATATTCTAACCGCCGACCGTGCCTATGTGGTGGTAGACAGCGCGGTGGAACACCCCGCGACCGTCACGATCCAAGGATATACTCTGCTCCGGGAAGATCGCTTGGGGGATTTGGCCCCAGGCCCCCGGCTGGAGCTGGTCAAAGGGGAGGGACAGCAGTATCTGCGCAGCAGCGATGGTGCGATTTCCTTGGCCTTAAGCCCAGAGGAAGCGGGGCAGCTGAGAAGCTATGAGCTCAAGTCCATCATGCGGCTGGGCGGACTGCTTTTGCTGCTCTTGACCGTGGGTCTCCTTTTGAACTATGGCCAGGTTTATCTGCTGCAGTACACCGGTCAGCGGATTATCTTCGATATCCGCAAGGAACTCTTTGCCCATGTCCAGCGCCTGTCCTTAGCCTTTTTCGACGGAACCCCCGTGGGGCGCCTGGTGACGCGGGTGACCAATGACACCCAAAACCTAAATGAGATGTACACCGAGGTGGTGGTGAACCTCTTCAAGGACGTGTTTATGGTTCTGGGGATCATAGTGGTCATGTTTAGACTGGATGTGCGCTTAACCATTGCCTCTTTGGCCGTCCTGCCTGTCATTGCGGTGATGACCGCGTTTTTCCGCACCAAAGCCCGGGCCGCCTATCGGGAAACCCGGGTGCGCTTGGCCCGGATCAACGCCAACTTCGCGGAGACCATTTCCGGCATGCGAATTGTTCAGATCTTCCGCCAGGAGCGGCGCAAGTACAAGGAGTTCGAAGAAATCAACCACGACCATTACCAGGCCAGTATGCGGGAGCTGAAGGTTTATGCCATATTTAGGCCCGCCATTAACCTCGTGGATCTTTTGGCCAAGCTGCTCCTTTTGTGGGTAGGGGGCAATTTGCTCCTGGGCCGCTCCCTGGAGTTTGGCGTGCTGTTTGCCTTTGTAAACTACATTGAGATGATGTTCAGACCCATCAATGATCTCACCGAGAAGTTCAATATCCTCCAGGCGTCCATGGCCTCGGCGGAGCGCATCTTCTTGATCTTGGACGAGCAGCCGGCCATCCAAGATCCACCGGCTCCCCTGCCTTTGGGCCAGGTTCAGGGGCGCATTGAGTTTAAGAATGTGTGGTTTGCCTACGTGGGGGAAGAGTGGGTGCTCAGAGATGTCTCCTTTACAGTGGAGCCGGGCCAAACCGTGGCCTTTGTGGGAGCCACCGGGGCGGGCAAGACGACCATTATGAACCTACTCACCCGTTTTTACGACATCCAAAAGGGGCAGATCCTGATCGATGGCAAGGACATCAGGCAGCTGAGCAAAGAGGAGCTGAGGCGCCAGATTGGTTTGGTAATGCAGGATGTGTTCTTGTTTTCGGGGAACATCCGGGAGAACATCAGGCTGTATAATCCCAAAATCAGCGATGAGCAGATTGAACAGGTAGCCCGCTATGTGAACGCCCACCACTTCATTGAAAAGCTGCCCGGAAAATACGATGAGCCGGTTACGGAGCGGGGCTCTACTTTATCAGCTGGCCAGAGGCAGCTCATTGCCTTTGCCCGGACTCTGGCCTATGATCCTGCTATTCTGATCCTGGATGAGGCCACGGCCAACATTGATACAGAGACAGAACAGCTGATCCAAGATGCCCTGCCCAAGCTGCTTCAAGGGCGGACGAGCCTGGTGGTGGCCCACAGGCTGTCCACCATCCAAGATGCGGATCTGATCATTGTGCTGCATAAAGGCAGGGTGCATGAGATGGGCACCCATCAGGAGCTTTTGGCCAAGAAGGGCCTTTACTACAACCTCTATTTACTCCAGTACAAAGAGGATTTCAGCGAAGTGCAGGAGGCCGACTACGTCCGTAAGTAGCTGGAGAGCTCAGCCCTGGGTATAGGAGAGCAGATGGTGATCAGCTCTCCTTTTTTCTGTGGGTGGGGGAAGCTGACGCTGGAGGCATGGAGGGCCAAGCGGGACTGGCCGCCCTGGGCCAGGCCGTAACGCCCATCGCCAAGGAGGGGATGGCCTAGGGCCGCTAGGTGCCTGCGGATCTGGTGCGTTCGCCCGGTAAGAAGCTCCACGGCAAGTTCGGTGCAGTGGCTGTGTACGGCCAGGGGCTGCACTTTGGTTAGGGCGGGCCGTCCTTGGAGGGGCAAGTCGATTTCCAGGGGTTTTTCCAGACGTCCCTGGCAGATCGCATAGTAACAGCGCTGCACCTGCCCTTGGGCCCAGAGTTCCGTTAAGGCCTGTTGGGTTTGGGCATCTTTGGCAAACACCAAAACCCCCGAAGCGGGGGTATCCAAGCGGTGTACCGGGCGGGGTGTGAGCTTCAGGCCCTGGGCCAAGAAGTATCCCGCCACTTGGTTAGCGGCGCCTTTGGGGCTATGGGGCGAGTAGGTGGGCAGCCCCGCTGGCTTGTCAATCCCCAAAAGCCAGGGGTCTTGGTATAAGATCCTTAAGTTTTGGGGAGATGCTGCCGGGAGTTTCACCTGCTCCCGCGCGGGCAAGACTACCTGTACAAAATCTCCAGACCGCACTTTGGTCTTACTGTGGGCGGGGCGTCCATTGAGGAGAAGGCCTTGGGTGCGCACTGCCTTCTGCAGCCGGCGGCTGGAAACACCCATAACGTCCCTGGCAAAACGGCCAAGCTCCATTCCTGCGCAGCCGGGGGCTACTTTATCCTCTGCCACAACTAGTTTTTCTTTCATGGTCTGCAAACTCCGTTTTTGGTACCTAATTGGCTGTGCGCTTGCCGATCCCTTCAGCCTTTTGGTCTTAGACGCTGCGGGCAAAGGTAATATTGAGCACATTTCCCCATTTATCTAAAGTGGTTTTCATCTGCTGTTTGAAGTCGCCTAAACTCATGATCTGGGAGATGGAGGCCATGTTGGTGAACATATCGTAGATGCCCAGGGCATCATCATAGGCGGCCTTCAACTCGGCAAGGCTTGCCTGCAGTTCGGAGTTTGCTTCCTTCAGTTTTGCGTTCTCTTCTTCTAATCTTTTTATATACTCGTCCTTTTCCACCTGACTTGTGAGGTTTCCAGCCAGGGCGGCTAATGCCCTTAAGATGGCTTCGGGCTCCGGGTTTTGCAGCCGTTCCTCGAGGGATTCCAATTTGCGGTTAAGGTCCTGGATGTACTCGGGTAACCCTTGGAAGGCTTCCACGAGTCTAGGATCCACGCTGAACTCGGCAGACCCTTTGGGTGCCTGAGTCTTAGGTTTTGGAGCCGGTTCCTTACGCTCTTTGCGCAGTACGTTGTAATAAAGCATGCCGATGGCAGCTTCAGAACGGTGGGGCAGCAGCTGGGCGCAGCGCCGGAAGGCCTCGGTGAGGGGTAGGTTTTCTTCCTTAGCTTTTAGGGTCTGCTCCCACACCAAATCCTTTTCTTCTTCCGTCCACAGGCGGACCCCGCCCCGGGTTGCCAGCGCAGCTTGCTTGTCATCTGCCATCATGGTCAGTCCCCCTTTGAGCTTTAGTTTATCTATTATTATGACCACCACGGAATGGGTTATACTCAACTCACGAGCAGTAGGAGGCGGCATGGGTTCTCACGGCGCAGAAAATGGGGGAGAAAAAGAGGAATCTGCAATAATGGGTAGAATAAAAAGTGTTAAACAAAAATGAGGTCCTTGGTTCAAGGACCTCCATCTCCCAGAGGTGACAAGGGGCAGGCGCAGATGACAGTTATGTGGACTCGCCTGCTTCTTGTCGTTAGTGTTTCGGTGGGGGTGTAAACTTGGTGGGATCCACCACAATCGTCTTAGCCCGCTCATAGTGCACAAAGCCCGGTTTGGCACCCTTGGGTTTGCGTACGTATTTGCGTAAAGTGTAATCCACTTCAGCTTTAGGGGAGCGGCGCTGGGCAGAGTAATAGGCGGCGAGCTGAGCGGCGAAACGCAAGGTTTCCTCGGGTATGGCGCCCTCCGCGAGGATGGCCACGTGGCTGCCGGGAGTACCCCGGGCGTGGAGCCAGAGGTGATTGGGACTGGCCAGTTTAAAGGTGAGCTCGTCGTTTTGCTGGTTGTTGCGTCCCACCAAAACAGTGAAGCCATCGGGGGACACATAGCGGTCGGGGCCTGAAGGGGCAGGGCGCGTTTTGGCCTTGGCTGTCTTGGCCTCCAGATAACCCAAACGCCGCAGTTCCCCTTCCGTGTCCTGGAGAATAGCCAGACTGTCGGCCTGTTCGATCTGGAGCAGAACGCTTTCTAAGTACTGCTTTTCTTCCAAAACGCCCGCGAGCAGTTCTTCGCTGTGTTTCTGGCTGGCTTTAGCTTTGTGGTAGCGCTTGAAGATGCGCTGAACATTGGCGCTGGGCGAAAGCCTGGGATCCAGCTCAATGGTGACTAGCTGGCCCCCTTGCAGGTAGTCGGGGACCTGCACCTTTTCTGCTCCCGGGGGGATCAGGTGGAAGTAGGCCGTGAGCAGCTCGCCCTGGTGGCGCAGCAGGGCAGCCCGTTCAGCTTGCTGCAGGGCCAGTTGGTGGATGGCTTCTTTTTTACTCAGCCGCTTCAGGTGCTGGGCTACCCGCCGGCGCAGTGTGCCTTTAGCTTCCGTGAGCTCTTTGGTTCTCTGCCGTTCCATCAACACCTGGGCCACCAGGCTGTTTACGGAGGGGTAAGGTTCGCCTGCTTGGCCGGAAAGGGTATAGGCCGTAAAGTCATCGAGCGCGGGATAATACCTGGGGGTTCCCCCAGAGGCGATTTCTTCCAGCAAGTTCTGCCAAGCCTGCTGCACCAGGTACCAATCGGCTTCGGCCAGCTCGCCCCGGGTTGCCTCAGGGGGCAGGCCTGCCCGGTGCAGAACCTCTTGTGCTGCCGTTGTGCTCAAACCCTGGAAGGAGTCGGCCAGCCACCTCCAGACTTTCGTCTGCACTGGCAGCAGGCGGAGTTCATCGAGAAAGGCACCAGCTTCCAGAGCCGTTGGCTCCAGTTTGCCCTGATCTGGGGGCGCCTGATAGGCGCGGCCCGGTAAGATATCCCGCCCGGGGGAGCGCTTCAGGGCATCGATGATCACGTCCTTGGCATCCACCAAATAGAGGTTGCTCTGCCTGCTCATCACCTCAAAGATCAAGCTGAGCTCCGCGGGCCGGCCCAGCTCATCTAGGGCTTCAAAGCGCAGGCGGACTACGCGATCAAACCCCCTCTGCTCAATGCTGAGCAGACGGCTGGGTTCCAAGTATTTGCGCAGCAGCATGCAAAAACTGGGGGGAGTCTGGGGATTGGGGAGCTGGTCTTCAACCAAGTGCAGGCGGGGATAGACGGGGTCTGCCGAGATGAGCAGGGTGTAGGTCGTGCCCGGTACCCGCAGCTGCATGGTGATGGTCGCTTCTTCAGGCTGGTAAATTTTGAGTACACGGCCGTTCTTGAGCAGTGGTTTCAGCTCATTAACCAAAACATGGATTGTCAGGCCATCTAGGGGCATAGTACCACCTCGCTAGGCTATTATATCACCTGGGAAGCCCGCCCACAACTAAGCAGGTGATCGCCCGCGGGTGGAGAAGTAAGGAGCGGGTAAGGAGATGTTGCTCATGAGAAAACGTACAGTATTGACCCTCATCGTGCTGGCTGTGGTCTCCGGCGCCGTGTTAGCCCAGACCAGCGCACCCGTGGATTATCTGCAGAATGGTTTTCAAGCCCTGTTTTACCATGCCGTGAGGATAGAAGAGTCGTTTCCCCGTATTAACCCCTTGGGCCTGGCCATTGAAGAGCTGGCGAAAGCGGCGCGGGTGCAGTCCCAAGCAGGGGAAGCCAATCTGCTGTTGGGGTTGATCTACAGCCACCTCCAGCGCCCCGGCACAGCCCTGGGCTATTACTTAGAGTTCGCGCAGCTTCATCCCGAAGCAGTGTGGGTACAGGCCTTAATTGGCGATCTCTACCTGGAGATGGGGCGCCTCACTGAGGCCGAACGAAGCTACCGCCTTGCTTTGGAGGGAAGCCTAGAGGGGGAATCCTGGGCTAGGGCCCATTTTGGTTTGGGAACGGTGGCCTTGGAACGGAGCCAGTACGCGGAGGCTAAAGAGTCTTTTTCCCGGGCTCTAGAAGAAGCCCAAGACTTTTTCGCGGCCCGCCTGGGCTTGGGCCAGGCCCTATATCACCTGGGGGAATACGAGGAGGCTATCGAGGTGTTGGAGCTTGCCCAGTTGCAGGCACCCCGTTCCTTGACCATGCTGGAGTATTTGGGTCTCAGCTATGAAGCGGCGGGTCGCGGCGAGCAGGCAGCCCATACCTTTGCCCGCCTGGAAGAGCTGCGCAGCGCGAACTAAGACTTGGGGCCTGGCCGGGCGTACTATTTTCCCCTTTCCCGGAATAAAGATGGCGTGAGATGTGTGGGCCAACTGATCTGCCCGACTATTCTGGGAAAGAAGTGAGGTCTATGGCGGGAAACTGGCATCTGATGCCTATAGCGAAGCTCATGAAAGAGCTCCAAGTCAATCCGCAGCTGGGGCTAGCCACCCAGGAAGCCGAGGCGCGCCTGAAGCGCTTTGGTCCTAATAAGTTGGAAACCAAACCGCCAATTGCACCTTGGCGGCTTTTTCTTAACCAGTTTCGGGATTTCATGGTGCTGGTGCTGCTGGGCACGGTAGCAGTTTCCGTGCTCCTAGGTGAATACTTGGATGCGGCGGCCATTTTTGCCATCCTGTTTCTCAATGCTGTGCTCGGTTTTGTCCAAGAGTACCGGGCGGAACGCTCCATGGAGATGCTGGCCAGGCTGGCCGCAGACAACTGCCGGGTGCTCCGGGACGGTCACAAGCATCTTATGAGCGCGTCGCTGCTTGTTCCCGGGGACATAATTCTATTGGAGCCAGGGGATCGGGTACCTGCCGATGCCCGTCTCTTGGAGGCCCAACTGCTCAGCGTAGATGAGGCGAGCCTAACAGGAGAATCGCTGCCTGTTAGCAAGGATGAGAAATTCTTAGGCCGGGAGAATACGCCCTTGGGAGATCGTAAGAACATGGTGTTCAAAGGCACCTTGGTCACCAGGGGGTTTGCCAAAGCGGTGGTTACCGCCACTGGCATGGATACGCAGATTGGCAAGATAGCCCATCTGCTCCAGGAAGGGGACGAAATTCAAACTCCCCTCCAGAGACGCCTCCAGCAGCTGGGGAAAATCCTGGTTTTAGCCTGCGGGGCTATAGTGGCCGTTGTTTTTCTAGCCGGAGTGCGCCAGGGACTGCCCGTTTTCAAGATGTTCATGGTCGCCGTCACCTTGGCAGTAGCGGCCATTCCCGAGGGCCTGCCCGCGGTGGTCACCATCGCCCTGTCCGTGGGGGTACAGCGCATGAGCCGGCAGAATGCCATAATCCGCCAGCTGCCCGCGGTGGAGACGTTGGGCTGCGCTACCGTGATCTGCTCCGACAAAACGGGGACGCTCACCCTCAATCAGATGGAGGTACAGCAGCTCTGGACCGCCCGGGGGCTGCACAGCATGCAGCGGGGCAAGACCCTGAGAGTCGATCCCCAGCTCCAAGATGACCTGTGGTACAGCGCCGCGGTGGGAGCCTTATGTACCAAGGCGGAGACCTACGGAGAGGGGGAAGCCTTCGGCGACCCCACGGAAGTAGCCCTGGTGCGCTTCGCGGAAAAGCTGGGCTTAAGGCAGAGGGAGCTGCGCCAAGTATACCGGGAGGTGGGGGGGATTCCCTTCAACTCGGAGCGCAAGCGCATGTCTGTGGTGGTGCGGGAGGGCCGTGACCACACGGTCATGGTCAAGGGGGCGCCCGATGTGGTGCTGCCCCGCTGTACACACATCCTCAAGGGTACCCAGGTGGTGCGCCTCACTCCAGAACTCCGCCGGGAAGCGGCGGCCGTCTTAGAGGCCATGGCCGAGCAGGCCTTGAGGGTGTTGGCCGCAGCCTTTAAGCCCTTGGGTCAGCAGTTACCTCCTCAAGACCAGTGGGAGCAGGGGCTGATTCTCACCGGTTTTCTGGGCATGCTGGATCCGCCCAGGCCGGAGGTGCCTGCCGCGGTGCAGGCTGCCCGCTTGGGCGGTGTGCGCACCATTATGGTCACGGGAGACCACAAACGGACCGCTGCGGCCATCGCTGAACAGATCGGCCTGTTCACGCCAGAGGCCAACCAGGTGCTCACGGGGGCCGAGTGGGAAGCCCTGACGCCCCTACAGCAGCGGGAGGAGATCAAACGTACGGCGGTCTTCGCCCGGGTGGCCCCAGCCCACAAGCTCTCCATCGTCAGGGCCCTTCAGGCCAACGGGGAGATTGTGGCCATGACCGGGGACGGAGTTAATGATGCCCCCGCGGTAAAGGAGGCCCATATTGGTGTAGCCATGGGTCTGCAGGGAACCGATGTGACTAGGGAAGCCTCTGATATGGTGCTCATGGATGACAATTTTGGCACCATCATCAAGGCGGTGCGGGAAGGACGGGGCATTTACGATAACATCCGCAAGTTCATCCGCTACCTGTTAGGCTGTAATGTGGGGGAAGTGCTCACCATGTTGGCTGCCACCCTCCTGGGCTTGCCACTGCCCTTGGTTCCCCTACAGATTCTGTGGATGAACCTGGTCACCGATGGTCTTCCTGCCATCGCCTTGGGGTTGGATCCGGTGGAGAGGGATATCATGCTGCAAAAGCCCAGGGATCCCCGGGAGGGTGTCTTTGCCCGGGGGTTGTTTAGGCGCATCCTGTTTGCCGGGATGACCATCAGCCTGGCCACCCTGACCCTGTTCCTCTTCAGCCTGTGGTATTACCCAGGCCAGCTCGAGCGCAGCCGCACCCTTGCCTTTACCACTCTGGTGTTGGCCCAGCTCATCTATGCCTTCCAGTGCCGCTTTGAACGCCATTCCATCTTTGAGCGGGGCATCTGGGGCAACTTCTATCTTGTAGTGGCGGTACTGCTTTCTGGGGGGGCCCACGTTTTGCTGCTGTACACACCGTTTCTGGCCCGCCTGTTCCAGACAGTGCCCTTGAACTTCGATGACTGGCTGCTGGTGGGCCTTTTTGCCTGTTTCCCCCTGTTTGCGGAAACGGTGGTGCTCACCTTGAGAAGGGCAGTGAGGAGGCATCTCTCCTTGTTGAAAGTTTGATGAGCTGGCAGGATTATTTTACCAGACCCAGAATAAAACGAGTAACAAACTAAGCTTTGGAGGAAACAAGTGATCAAGAGCATGACGGGTTTTGGGCAAGGCGAAGCGCAGAGCGCGCGGTATGGGGTGCGCATTGAACTAAGGGCGGTCAACCACCGCTTTCTGGACGTTTTCGTGCGCCTGCCCAAGCAGTACAACCAAATCGAGGAAGTTGTGCGCCGGGCCGTTAGCGAGCGCGTAACCCGGGGCCGGATTGAAGCCACAGTTTCTGTGGAGGAATTTGAACAAAGAGAGAGAAATGTAGAGTTAAATGCCCCTCTGCTCCAGGGTTACCTGCGGGCTTTAGAGGGGATCAGGGAGATTTTAGGAAGTGACGAGGCCATCACCCTCAGCCAAATTCTCACTCTCCCCGGCATCCTTGAGGTGGAGGAACCGGAATGCGACTGGGAGGATCTCCAGCAGGTTGTCCTCCAGGCAGCGGCGGCCGCTCTGGATGATCTGGAGCGGATGCGGGCCGCGGAAGGGGAGCGCTTGGCCGCCGACTTGCAGGATAAGATATCCCGCATCGAGCAGCTGCAGGCTCAGGTGGCGCAGCTTGCCCCCCAGGTATTGGAGGATTATCGGGAACGCCTCCGC
>Ga0116169_1002975_pt1 | contig 11827 bp, 9 predicted proteins | sample AD_UKC130_MetaG_FD_89796 | JGI IMG/M metagenome (GOLD analysis project Ga0116169, IMG submission 89796) | Active sludge microbial communities of municipal wastewater-treating anaerobic digesters from Canada - AD_UKC130_MetaG | ecosystem: Engineered > Bioreactor > Anaerobic > Digestate | place...
ACCGCCCAGACTGACACCGATGGCCATGGTCACGGCGCTGGCGTAGAACCCGCCCAGCGTCTGCACCTGGCTGAGCATCAGAAAACCGGCACCGAACACCAGCATGCCGACCTGCACCATGGCGCGCGGACCGAAGCGGTCCAGCAGCCAGCCCAGGGCGGGGCCGAGGATGGCGGTTTCGACCGACTGCAGCGCCGCCGCGCCCGACAGGGCGGTCTTGCTCCAGCCGCGTTGTTCGGACAGGATCGCCACGTAGGCGCCGAATGACTGCATCAGCAGGGCGGACTGCAGGAACTGCAGAATGCCTGCTGCGCCGGCCATGCGCCAGCCGTAGTAGATCTTCACGCGGGGACTTGCGCTGCGTTTGCGGGTCAGGTCCGGGTGGTGGCGAAGCGTCCGGTCAGGGGATAGGCCGGATCGGTGAAGCCCGGGGTCGACGGATGGCCTGACGGGACCAGCGTGTCGACCAGGGCCTCGTCCTCGGCGCTGAGCTGGAAATCGACCGCCGGCAGGTAGTCCTGCCACTGCGCCAGCGTGCGCGGCCCGGCGATCACCGCGCTCAGGGCGCCGTTGGCCAGCACCCAGGCGGTGGCGAACTGCGCCAGTGTCACGCCGCGCGATTGCGCGTGTCGGGCCAGGGTCTGGGCGATCACCAGCGATTCCTGGCGGAACTCGGTCTCGACCATGCGCTTGTCGGCGCGTCCGGCCCGGCTGGAGGGGTCCGGCGCGGCGCCCGGCTGGTACTTGCCGGTCAGCACGCCGCGCGCGATCGGGCTGTACGAGGCCACGCCGATGCCGTAGTGGTGGCAGGCCGGCAGGATCTCGACCTCCGGCATGCGGTTGAGCAGGTTGTAGTAGGGCTGGCAGACCACCGGCGCCGGCACGCCGAGCTGGCCGGCCAGGCGGACGATTTCGGCAATGCGCCAGCCGCGGAAGTTCGACACGCCCCAGTAGCGGATCTTGCCGGCCCGTACCATGTCGCCCATGGCGCGCAGCGCCTCCTCGAGGTCCATGCCCGGGATGTCACGGTGCATGTAGCAGATGTCGATGTAGTCGGTCTGCAGCCGGCCCAGGCTGGCATCGACTTCGCGCAGCATCCAGCTGCGCGAATAGCCGCCCTCGTTGACGCGCGCGGACATGGGGTTGCCCAGCTTGCTCGCCAGCACCCAGTCATGGCGCTGGTCCCGCAGCAGGCTGCCGACCATCTGTTCGGATGCGCCTTTGGTGTACACGTCCGCGGTATCGATGAAGTTGACGCCGTTGGCACGGGCATCGGCGACGATGCGCCCGGCTTCGTCCTGGGCCGTCTGGTCGCCGAACATCATGGCGCCCAGGCACAGGGTGGAGACTTTCAGATTGCTTTTTCCGAGATTGCGGTATTGCATAGTGTGCGCTCGCGAGCGGTAGTCGGGGGAGACCCCGAGTGTTACAGAAATGCGCACGGCGGGTGGGCGGGCCTCTTGGAATTGGCGCTGTCATCCCCAAGTCCTAGAATGGCTCGGCATTTTCCAGCTACTGTTACAAGTCAATCGCATGGTCCCACACCTCGTCACGGCGCTCACCGGCCCGATCAATGAACTGGAGCAGCGCGTGCTGGACTCGATGCCCGCCATCGAGCGCTGGTTCCGGCTCGAATGGATGGAGCACACGCCGCCGTTCTACAGTTCGGTCGATATCCGCAACGCAGGCTTCAAGCTCGCCCCGGTCGATACCAATCTGTATCCCAGCGGCTGGCAGAACCTGACCGCACCGATGATGCCGCTGGCCGTGCAGGCGGCCATGGCGGCGATCGAGAAGATCTGCCCCGAGGCGCGCAACCTGCTCATCATTCCCGAGAACGCGACCAAGGACAGCTTCTACCTGGCCGGCGTGGCGCAGTTGCAGCGCATCTTTCACATGGCGGGCATGAACGTGCGCGTGGGCTCGATCAACCCGGAGATCAAGAAGGTCACGACCATCGAACTGCCCAACGGGGAGAAGGTGCGTCTGGAGCCGGTGATCCGGACCAAGCGCCGGCTCGGCGTCAAGGATTTCGACCCCTGCACCATTTTGCTCAACAACGACCTCAGTGCCGGCGTGCCCGGCATCCTGGAGGAGATCCACGAGCAGTACCTGTTGCCGCCCTTGCACGCCGGCTGGTTCACCCGCCGCAAGAGCCGCCATTCGCAGAGCTACGAAGAAGTGTCCAAGCGCTTTGGCAAGCTGCTGGGCGTAGACCCCTGGCTGATCAATCCGATGTTCAACAAATGCGGCGAGGTCGACCTGTCCAACGACGCCGGCATGGAGTGCCTGACGACCAATGTCGACGCCTTGCTGACCAAGATCCGGCGCAAGTACAAGGAATACGGCATCAACGAGAAGCCGTTCGTGGTCATCAAGGCCGACAACAGCAGCACCGGCTTCGGCATCACCACGGTGCGCGACGTCAAGGACCTGGCCCGGCTGCGCAGCACGTCCAAGTCCCGTTCCTCGGCGCCCCTGGAGGTGATCGTGCAGGAAGGCGTGCTCACCAACGAGCGCATGAACGATGCCATGGCCGAGCCGGTTGTCTACATGGTCGACCGTTACGTGGTCGGGGGCTTTTACCGTGTGCATGCGGGTCGGGGCAGCGACGAGAATCTCAATGCGCCGGGTTCCAGCTATGTGCCACTGGCATTTGCCGAGAGTACGCACTTACCTCAGCCTGGTGTGCGGGCCGGCGCCAGTGCACCGAACCGGTTCTACATGTACGGCGTGATCGGCCGGCTGGCGATGCTGGCGGCCAGTTACGAGCTCGAAGCCACCGACCCGGATGCCGAGGTCTACGACTGAGCCTGGGTCAGTTGTTGCGCCGCAACAAAGTTGCATGAATCTGGCGCTTTAGAGTCGACTATCCGCTGACGGCCTGCATGCGCAGGCGCACAATGGCGACCTTGATTTGACGCAAATCCGGCGCAGCACGAAGCGCCGGGCCCAACTTTTGTCCACTTCCAAATCCTCTCTCGCCGCGCTGACGGTTGGCGCGGTCGGTGTCGTCTACGGCGACATCGGCACCAGTGTGTTGTATGCGATGAAGGAGGTGTTCAATTCCGGACACGTCCCGTTCACGCCCGAAAACGTCTACGGCATCCTGTCGATCTTCTTCTGGACGCTGACCACCATCGTGTCGGTCAAGTACGTGGTGCTGGTGCTGCGTGCCGACAACAATGGCGAGGGCGGGCTGGTGGCCATGCTGGCGCTGGCGTCACAGGCCGTCAAGGGCAGCCCGCGCCTGCGCAGCGTGCTGCTGACGGTGGGCATCTTCGGCACGGCCCTGTTCTACGGTGACGGCGTGATCACGCCGGCGATCTCGGTGCTGTCGGCGGTCGAGGGTCTGGAAGTCGTGTCGCCGACCTTCAAGACCTACGTGATACCGCTGACACTGGTCATCCTGTTCGTGCTGTTTGCGGTGCAGAAGCGGGGCACCGGCGGCATCGGCAAATTCTTCGGCCCGATCACGCTGGTGTGGTTCGCCATCATCGCGGTGCTGGGTGTGATGCATATCTGGCACGACCCGGCCATCCTGTTCGCCGTCAGTCCGCACTACGCGCTCGGCTTCATCATCGACAACCCGCTGGTGACCTTCATCATCCTGGGCGCCGTCGTGCTGTGTGTCACCGGTGCCGAGGCGCTGTACGCCGACCTCGGCCATTTCGGCAAGAAGCCGATCCGCCTGGCCTGGTTCTCGGTCGTGATGCCGGCGCTGACGCTGAACTACTTCGGCCAGGGCGCCCTGTTGCTGCGTTATCCCGAGACGGTCAAGAACCCGTTCTTCCTGATGGCGCCCGACTGGGCCCTGATCCCGCTGGTGATCCTGGCCACGATGGCCACGGTGATCGCCTCGCAGGCCCTGATCACCGGCGCGTTCAGTGTGACCAAGCAGGTCATCCAGCTCGGCTACCTGCCGCGCCTGGATGTGCAGCACACCAGCGTACGCGACACCGGCCAGATCTACATGCCGCTGGTCAACTGGGGCCTGTTCGCGACCATCGTGATGGCGGTCGTGCTGTTCCGCTCGTCGAGCAACCTGGCATCGGCCTACGGCATTGCCGTATGCACCGACATGCTGATCACGACCATCCTGACCTTCTACGTGATCCGCTACAAGTGGAACTACCCGCTGCTGCTGTGCATTGCCGCGACCAGCGTGTTCTTCGTCGTGGACTTCACCTTCTTCGCATCCAACCTGATGAAACTGTTCGAGGGTGGCTGGTTCCCGCTGGTCATCGGCGGCACGGTGTTCACGCTGATGGTCACATGGAAGGAGGGCCGGCGCCTGCTCAACGAAGCCCTGCGGGCCGACGCGATCGACCTGAAGGACTTCCTGGACGCCGTGTTCATCAGTCCGCCGACCCGTGTCGACGGCACGGCCGTGTTCCTGACGGCCGATATCGGCACCGTCCCCAACGCGATGCTGCACAACCTCAAGCACAACAAGGTGCTGCACGAAAACAACCTGTTCGTGACGGTGCGGACCCATGAGGTGCCGTGGATCGGCCTGGACAAGCGCATCGAGATCGAGTCGCTGGGCCGCAACTGCTGGCAGGTCGTGATCAACTACGGATTCAAGAACGACCCGGACCTGCCCAAGGCCTTGCAGCAGATGCGCGGGCGCGGCTGCGAACTCGAGGTCATGACGACCAGCTACTTCCTGTCCCGCGACACCGTGGTGCCCACCATCGGCAGCGGCATGGCGCAATGGCGCGAGAAGCTGTTCGCGCAGATGCACCGCAACGCCGGCGCCGCCGCCGACTTCCTGAACCTGCCCAGCAACGCCGTGGTCGAACTGGGCTCCAAGGTCGAGATCTGAGCCCTGGGCCCGGCGGCTCCGATCAGGCGCCGCCCTTGCTCTGGGGGCGGGCGGGCGCACTGCGCACGCTGAGCCACATCGTCAACGCCAGCACACTGACCACGACGCCGAGCGAGACCATCACGGGGATCTTGAAGACGTCGACCAGGCACATCTTGGTTCCGATGAAGACCAGCACGACCGCCAGGCCGTAGTTGAGCAGGTGGAACTTGCCAGCCACCGCGGCCAGCAGGAAGTACATGGCGCGCAGGCCCAGGATGGCGAACACATTGCTGGTGAGCACGATGAACGGGTCGCTGGTGATGGCGAAGATCGCAGGAATCGAGTCGACGGCAAAGATCACGTCGGTCAGCGCAATCATGCAGATCACCATGAACAGCGGCGTGGCGATCCTGCGGCCGTTCTCCAGGGTCCAGAACTTCTCGCCGTCGTAGTCGCGGCTCACCGGCAGGACGCGGCGCAGCAGTTTCAGCGCCGGGTTTTCGTCCAGGTCCGGCTCCTGGCCGGCGGCCCACCACATCTTGACGCCGGTCAGGATCAGGAAGGCGCCGAACAGATACAGGATCCAGTGAAACTGCGCCAGCAGCCAGCCACCGACCAGGATCATGATGGTGCGCAGCACGATGGCACCGATGATGCCGATCATCAGCACCCGCTTCTGGTACTGCGCCGGCACGGCGAAGTAGCTGAAGATCATCAGGAACACGAAGATGTTGTCGACCGCCAGCGACTTCTCGATCAGATACCCGGTCAGAAACTCCAGCGAGGTGGTGTTGGCCTGCGCGATGGAGCCGGTCTCGTGGCGAACCGCCCACCACAGCAGACCGTTGAACAGAAAGCTCAGCGCAATCCAGACCAGTGACCAGTTGAGCGCCTCGCGGATGCCGATGGCGTGCGCGCCCTGCTTGCGCAGCACGACGAAATCCACGAACAGGGAGACCAGGACGATGGCGGCAAAGGTGGCCCAGAGCCACAGGGGGGCGACAGTCGGCATGACAAGACCTTGAAAAGAAAAGTGGGCAACTTTTCCGAAGGTCTTGCGGGAGAGCGCCTTGCACCGGCGCCTCAGCATGTTCCGGCTGGCCTGGCGCACAGGGCGTCGGGCGCAACGGATTGACGAAACATGCAACCTGTCGCCGTGCGGCGCCAGGGCTGCTACTCCCCTTGCGGATGTGCGCAGTTTCGCATGGCGATGGATTTCCCCTCTGCGATTGGGTAAAACCAGGTCGCTGCGGCGCATGTCGTCGCGGCGCGGCGGGTGCACCGCGCTGCGTCAAAATACCGCATGCGCTTTTTCCGCGATCTGAATCTGTCGGCCTTCACGGCCGGTTTTGTCGCAGTGCTGGTGGGCTTCACCAGTTCGGTGGCCATCGTGTTCCAGGCGGCGCTGGCATTTGGTGCCACGCCGGCCCAGATCGCCTCGTGGATGTGGGCACTCGGCCTGGGCATGGGCCTGTGCTCTGCCGTGCCCTCGTACCTGTGGCGCAAGCCGGTCATGGTGGCCTGGTCCACGCCCGGCGCGGCGGTACTGGCCACGGCCGGGGCGGCGGGCGGCTACACCATGCCCGACGCCGTCGGCGCCTTCATGGTCTGCGCCGCACTCATCATCCTGTTCGGCGTCACCGGCTGGTTCGAGCGTGTCATGAACCGCATCCCGATGGCGATTGCCTCGGCGCTGCTGGCCGGCGTACTGACCCGGTTCGGACTGCAGGCATTCGTGGCGGCGCAGACGGCGCTGGGTCTGGTGCTGCTGATGCTGGCGGCCTACCTGATCGGGCGTCGGTGGGTGCCCCGCTATGCGGTCGTGTTGACCTTGGCGCTGGGCATCTCCTATGTCGTGGCGCGGGGCCAGCTGGTGCCTGCCGCCATCGAGGCGGGCCTGGCCCTGCCGGTGTTCGTGATGCCGCAGTTCAGCCTGGGCGCGGCTGTCAGCCTGGCGATTCCGCTGTTCGTCGTGACCATGGCCTCGCAGAATCTGCCGGGCGTGGCGGCCATCCAGGCGGCGGGATACGGCGGGCCGGACGGCATACCGGTTTCCAGAGTGATCACCCAGACCGGTGTCGTGACGCTGCTGCTGGCGCCTTTCGGTGCCTTCGCGCTGAACCTGAGCGCCATCACGGCGGCGATCTGCATGGGGCGCGAAGCGCACGAGGATCCGGCCAAGCGGTATACCGCAGCGGTCTCCTGCGGCCTGCTGTATGTGCTGATCGGGCTGTTCGGTGCTGCGGTCACCGGGGTGCTGACGGCCTTCCCCCGGGAACTGGTGGCGGCGATCGCGGGACTGGCCTTGCTGGGCACGATCGGCAATTCGCTGTCGGCCGCATTGCAGGACGAGCGCCACCGCGAGGCTGCACTGATCACCTTCCTGGTGACGCTCAGTGGCGTCACGCTGCTCGGCGTCGGGTCTGCGTTCTGGGGGGTGGTGGCCGGCAGCCTGGCGATGCTGGCGCAGCACTATCGGCGGCGCCCGGCCTGAGCGGCACACCCACGCGGCTGCGTCGATCCCACAAGCCCGGGGCCGGCAGAGCCTGGCCAGTGTCGGCACAATAGCGGCTTTCCGACCCGTCACTTCGGCTTGCCGCGGCCCTGTCCGCAGCCGCAAGGACCCACCGGGCCTCGCAGCCCCAGCCGCCATGCATATTCTTTTTGTCGCCGATCCCCTCGAAACCTTCAAGATCTACAAGGACACCACGTTTGCGATGATGCGCGAGGCACAGCGCCGCGGCCATACCGTGTCGGCCTGCGAGGTGACCGACATCGCCTGGACCAGCGGCGGACGGGTGCGCGCGCAGGTGCGCGACATCGTGCTCACCGGCGACCCGCAGCGCTGGTTCGATGCCGGCGCCACCGGGCTGGACCGCCGCCCGAGCGAACTGGCGGACTTCGACGCCATCGTCATGCGCAAGGATCCGCCCTTCGACTCCGAGTTCTTCTACGCCACCCATTTGCTCGAGCAGGCCGAGCGCGAGGGCGCGCGGGTCTTCAACAAGCCGCGCAGCCTGCGTGACCATCCGGAGAAGCTGGCGATCATGGAGTTTCCGCAGTTCACCGGGCCCACGCTGGTCACGCGCAATGCGCAGGACGTGCGCCAGTTCCATGCCGAGCACCGCGACATCATCCTCAAGCCGCTCGATGGCATGGGCGGCACCGGCATCTTCCGGGTGCGCGACGACGGCATGAACCTGGGCTCCATCATCGAGACCCTCAACCGCGACGGCGCGCAGTCGCTGATGGTGCAGAAATACCTGCCCGAGATCGTCGCCGGCGACAAGCGGGTCCTGCTGATCGGCGGCAAGCCGGTGCCGTATTCCCTGGCGCGGATTCCGCAGGGCAGCGAGATCCGCGGCAACCTGGCGGTGGGCGGCAAGGGGGTGGCGCAGCCGCTGTCCAGCCGTGACCGGGAGATCGCCGAGGCGCTGGGCCCGGTGCTGGTGGCGCGGGGCCTGCTGCTGGTGGGTGTGGACGTGATCGGCGACTATGTCACCGAGATCAATGTGACCAGCCCGACCTGTTTCCAGGAGATCCATGACCAGGCCGGATTCGATGTGCCAGCCATGTTCATCGACGCGCTGGAGGCCGCTTCGACAGGCGGGTGACGGAGGCTGGTACGGGGGCCTGTGGGGCACTGAACTCTCGGTGCCAGGGGCCCCGAGGCTCTTTTGTCCTACACCCCGGCGTCTCTGTCGCTGTCTTCGCAGGCGGCGCTCCGACATTAAGCTGAGCTGCACCTGAACTTCTGGAGAGCAGCAATGAATACCATCATCTATATCGTCGGTCTGGTCGTCGTCATCGGCGCAGTTCTGGGCTTCTTCGGCCTGCGTTGAGTCCGTGGCTGGCGCCTGGCATAGCGGCCGGGCGGACACAGCCGCGCGGGGAGACGCCGTGTGCAGGCGCTCAGCCGGCCGCCACCCGCGCGAGCCGGCCGTCGGGCTGCGGACAGCCTTCGACAAAGGTCATGAACTGACCGGGTTCGAGGGCCGTCCAGTTCTCGTTGGTCGTGAGCGGCTCGGTGACGACAATGGCCAGCCGGTCGTCCGGGCCGTTGTGCTCGGACAGATCCATCTTCATGTCGTCGTCGCGCAGATGGACTTCGGTGAACGGGTACTGACGCACCAGGTAATGCAGCTTGGTGCTGGCATGGGCCCACAGCGCCTGCCCGTTGCTGAGCAGGAAGTTGAAGGTGCCGTGCGACGCGATCTGCGGCACCAGCTCCTGCAATGTCAGGCTCAGCTCGGCCACGCTGGGCACGCCGGCATGGGATTTGACGAGCTCCTGCATCAGCCAGCAGAACGCCAGCTCGCTGTCGGTATCGCCCACCGGGCGAAAGTTGCCGTGCAGGGTAGGGGCGTAGTTCTTCAGGTCGCCGTTGTGGGCAAACACCCAGTAGCGGCCCCACAGTTCGCGCACGAACGGGTGGGCGTTTTCCAGCGTGATTGCGCCCATCGTGGCCTTGCGCACATGGGCGATCACGTTGTGGCTCTTGATCGGGAAGCTGCGCAGCATGTGCGCCAGCGGCGAGGTGGCGGCGCTTTCCTTGTCGACGAAGTGGCGGATGCCACGCCCGGGTTGTTCACCCTCGCTCTCGAAGAACGCGATACCCCAGCCGTCGGCGTGGTGGTCGGTCAGGCCGCCGCGGCGGGCGAATCCGGTAAAACTCAGATTCAGGCTGGCCGGCAAGCGGCTGTTCATTCCCAGTAATTGGCACATGGCGCGGATGTCATGGAAACGCCGGCTGCCCCTGCAGACGGCATGACATGGGACGAGTTTATCCCCGGGCACCGCACAGGCGCGGAACAAATACCACAAAGTTGTTACGGCGCGACGTCGGAGGGGCTCTTGAGCGGGGCCCGCAATTGCCAGGCGGCAAGCATGGCCAGCAGACACAGACCGGCAAGCATGACGAAGGACTCGTTGAAGGCCGCCAGCCGCGCCGGGCTGCTGGCGAGCGTTGCCAGCGAGTCTCCGTGGGCCGCGAGCCGCCACTCGAGCACGATGCCGCACAGGCTGACACCGGCCGACCCGCCCAGCATGCGTACGAAATTGATGGCGCTCGCGCCCTGGGGAATCAGGTCCTTGTGCAGGCCGCGCATGGCACCCAGGTTCAGCGACGGCAGGATGAAGCCCAGGCCGATGCGCCCCAGCACGGTGAATGCGACCACATACCAGATCGGCGTATGCAGATGCACGACGAGGATCAGCGCGAATGACAGCGCCAGCAGCAGGCCCAGGCTGACCAGGATGTGGGTGGAATACCGGTCGGCCATGCGCCCGGCAACGGCAATCGTCGCCGCCAGCGCGACACCCGACGGAAGCAGAATGCCGCCCACATACGAGGGCGACAGTTGCAGGCCGAGCTGCATGTAGACCGGCAACAGATAGGTCGAGCCGAACAAGGCCATGCCATAGATGAAGGCCACAACGCTGCCCATGGCAAACCGCCGGTCGGCGAACAACGCCTGGTTCACCAGCGGCGAGCCCGCCTCGCCGCGCGCCATGGCCTGGCTCAGTCGGCGTTGGCGCAACACGAACCAGATGATGATGGCGACCGCCGCTCCCAGCACGGCAAACGTGCTTGTCGTCAGGCCCTGGTGCAGTTCGACCAGTCCGTTGAGCAGGAACAGTGTTCCCGCACCGGCCAGCAACAGGCTGGGCCAGTCCATGGCGGCGGCACTGCGGCTGGCTGCGGCGCCGCCGGGCGCGGATGTCGGCACGTAGCGCATCGACATCCAGATCGAGGCCAGGCAGAACGGCACCACCATGAAGAAGATCGAGCGCCAGCCGAACAGGTCCACCAGCACGCCGCCGATGCTGGGCCCCAGCGCCGGCGCCAGCACCACGCCGGTGCCGAAGATGCCCATGGCGCGGCCCTGTTCATGCGGCTGGAACGCCCGCATGATGATGATGGCCGGTATCGGCTGTACCACGCCGGCGGCCAGTCCTTCGGCGACCCGTGCCGCCAGCACCAGAGGAAAGCTGGTGGCAAGCCCGCCTGCCACGCCGCCGAGCAGCAACAGCCACATGGTGCCGGCATAGGTGCGCCGGTAGCCGAAGCGTCCCAGCATCCACGGCGTGGTCAGCATCGAGACGGTCATCGCCATCATGAAGCCCGAGGCCACCCACTGTGCGCGCTCCTGGCCGATGGCGAAATGGTGGCTCAGGTCGGGCACGGCCACGTTGATGATGGTCGACGACATGATGGCCGCGACCGAGCCCACCATCACGGCGAACAGCAGCAGCCAGCGATAGCGCTCGCCGAATTGCGCCTGCAGCTCCGGCAGGGTGCTGGCGCGCGTCAAGATGTGCGCATCCGGTGGGTCTCAGGTGGTGCGCCGCGCGCTGTTGTTGCCGCGCACCGGTTGCTCAGTCCCGTGGTTCGGACCACAGCTTTCCACCGGTGGCCCAGTTTTCGCGCTTGACGTCGGTGATCAGGATGTCGACCGATTCCGGTGAGCCACCCAGCACTTCGACGGTGATGCGGGTGATTTCCTGTACCAGCTTCTTCTTCTGTTCGACGGTACGGCCTTCCATCATTTCGATGTGGTAGGTGGGCATGGGGACTCCTTGTCAAAATAGGGGGATGCAACAATGCAGCGGTACGGCGCCCGACGCAGACACGTTCAGGCTGGCTCCGTCGTTGCCGTGCTGGCAGGTTCGTCGGGCAACCAGGCCACGATGAAGGCAGAGCAGCAGGCGATCAGCGCCATGGCAAACAAGAGGCTGTCGAAGCCGGCAGACTTCACTGCCGGACCCAGCGAATATACCGCCAGCGAGGCAACGCCGAAGGACACCGCCAGGCGCATGCCCGCGACGCGCGAGCGATAGGCGTCGTCGACGTACCGCACCACCATGGCGTCGGTGAACGGTATCGCGCCGAAGATCGTGATCATGAAGCCGATCTGCAGCCAGAACAGCCACCAGCCCTGGGCCTGTGCCGCGAGCAGGAACATCGGGATCTGCAGCAGCACGATGGCCAGGTACAGGCGTTTGATCGCGAACCGG
>Ga0116169_1002977_pt1 | contig 11824 bp, 13 predicted proteins | sample AD_UKC130_MetaG_FD_89796 | JGI IMG/M metagenome (GOLD analysis project Ga0116169, IMG submission 89796) | Active sludge microbial communities of municipal wastewater-treating anaerobic digesters from Canada - AD_UKC130_MetaG | ecosystem: Engineered > Bioreactor > Anaerobic > Digestate | place...
CCCAGAATTACTGGCGGCTGCTGAACGGATCACAATTCCTGGTGCACGTGCTCCAGGGCGTTCGGTTCATCGACGGGATCGCCGCCTGATCGCGGCCGATCCACAAGATTTGACAATAACTCGTTCCAGAATGGAAAAAGTGGGCATAGTACCCCTACCTCGGCCAATTGGACCGAATTGACGGACTGCTATAGATTGAGGTAAAGGTCGCGGCTCCCCCCCGAGGGATCGCCGAGCCGGCGTGACGGACGCCGAAGCCGTTTTGAGATGCCGGGTGTCGCACATCCCTGTGCGGCAATTCCATGGCCACCACCCGGCGGCAAGGCTGGCATTCGCATCGTGCGAATCGTGCCCTAATATAAACCGAACTGTGGAACGAGTCAAATGAGAAAAGTGATTGCCTGCGCGATCTTGGGGTCATGCATACTTGTCCTTATTTACGTAGGGATAACTCTGGCCGCGGCCCGGGCCGGGGGGGCATTGACTCCATCGTCACGGCTACACGAAACGATTGCGCCGGCACCCAAAGACGGCCGGGCAGAGGCCGAGGACGCACTCCGTGTGCGGGTCGACTGGACTGTCAAGAATAAACCAACTGTTACGCTGGCCCCCGGCATCGAGGTGTCGCTTGAGATGATGGACATAAGGCGGATTGGGGAAAGGGATTATTTTGCAGCGTTTGTTACGGTGAGAAACAGGTCCGCCAACCGGCTGTTTCATCAATTAGGGTGGGGCCGGGGGCTGTCGAGGGCCACTCTGACGGACGATATTGGAAACGAGTACTTCTGGATCAATGACATTCCCGCCGACGTCAATAAGCAATTCCGAGAGTCGCTGTACCCGGGGGATCAGAGCGTGGAGCTTTTGATGTTTGAAGGTCCGGTAAAAGGATACAAGTACGTAGAGTTGGTGCTCGGCGGTGATGTAGTTAGAGGCTGCCAGGACGGGGTATGTCTGCGAATCCCGGGAAGCGAGATCAAGAAGAAGTAGGAGCGGGCGTGCATCCGTGTCCCCGTGGTGAAAAAAATCTGCTTGACACCGCGGCCCAAGCCGAGTAAGGATATACTTCAATCTAGCCTCGGGGTCGAAGCCGGGGCGAAACCTTTCGTGTGATAGACCTTGGAATAGCTGTCGGCTATCAGCTTTTAGCTGTCAGCCAATCGTCCAGGGCGACCCTCTCCTTAAACGATCTGGGGCCAGTCTTCCTACGCTGCGCGGTAGCTATCAGCTATCGGCCATAAACCCAAGGACGGGTTATGCGGTCAGGGAAGACGGACAAGCAGAGCTATCAGCTTTCGGCTATCAGCTATCAGCCGGACCGTGGCTCGCGCCCTTCCTGCACAAATCTACCTCTCGATACTTTTACTGCGCGTGCGTTCGTGGCGTCCTGCCCGGGCGGGACCCGTCCCGCCCGGGGGGGCAGGTCCCCGGTTGGAAACCGGTGCCACATCGGGACAAGGATCACCGGCGAGACGCCGGTGGCACACCGCGGACATTCTCACCGGCGAGACGCCGGTGCCACACCAGGACCAGGGTCACCGGTTGGAAACCGGTGCCACACTGGAAGGCATCACACACCCGGTCTCTACCTTAGCGACCGCGGCCCGGGGCGACGGATCACGGAGGATCGTTTCCCCGGGTCGCATTATTGGCACTCAGCGAGGCTGTGAGCTGTCAGCTATCAGATCTCAGTCGGTCCGGTCTGGCTTAGAGCTTAGAGCTCATAGCTTAAAGCTTCTTCATAGAACTATTGACCTCTATCGCAAAAACGCCAATAAAATCGGGCGTTTGTTGAACGGTGCGTGTTCTCCTGATGGGTGTCACGCAGGCTGCGGCATGGGCCGGCGTGACGCTTTTGTGGCACTCTGTGCAGGAGCGAAAAACATGGTCGGACTCTTAGGCGGGCTCGGAAAAAGTCTGGGGCGGGCGGTCGAGGGGGCGGCCTGGTACGGGGCCGGCCTGGCCGGGTGGCTGGCGGTCGGCCTGGCGGCGAGCGCCGCGGCGGGCCTGATCGCCGGGTGCGACCCCATGGCGGACCGGATGGTCGATCGCCACTCGACGGAGCTGGCCGCCGACCTGCGGGTCCGCGGGCAACTCGCCCGCCAGTCGATCGAGACGCAGTACGAGGCGGTGCGGGCGTCCCGTCACGCCGAGATCGACGCGGTCCGGGACCAGGCGTTCAAGGCCCTGGAGCTCGCCGGCCGGCTCGACGCCCGCCTGGGCCAGCAGGCCGCGGACCGGTTCGCGAGCTATCACCGGCTCGTCGATGCCCGCGTGGATGCCTACCTGGCCGCCGCCCTCCAGCAGACCGAGTGGTTCGACCTCGCCTCGGACACCGTGCTGGCCACGATGGAGTACCGCCAGACCAAGGATGCCGCGGTCATCGCGGGGCTCAACGCGGCCCTGGAGGCGTTCGGGCCGGCCTACGCCGCGACCAAACGCGAGCCCGTCGACGAGGCGGACGCCAAGGCCCAAGGGCTCATTCAGCAGCTCGAACAGCAGCTCGGCGGCATGCTGCAGGCGTACACGGGAGCGCCGGTGGCGGCCGCGAAATAGGGCCGCCGGAGGCGGGCGAAACGCACGGAAACACCAAGGAAAGGACCCCCAATGGCCAGCACGGTGAAAGAGAAAATCGAGCAAGTGACGGCGATTTTTCGTGACGCTCAGCAGCGGGCTGAGCCTCTGCTCAAGGAGCTTGGACCCTACCTCGACGTGGCGCGGGAAGCCGAGCGGTTGGGCCTCGCCGCCGACGCGTCGGGCGAGCAAATCCTCGACGCGTTCGCGGGCAAGCTCGACCTGTCCGTCCCGGCCGCGGTGGATGTGCCGCAGCTGCTCTCGACGGCAGCGCCGGCCGAGATCCGCCAGGCGGGCGAGAAGCTGACCGCCATGAGCCACACCGTCGGGGCGATGGTGGGCCAACTGGTGGGCATCATTGCAGGGTTTCGCTGACGGGCATTGGCCCGCGGAAGAAGGGCCGGGCGGCCTCACCGGTTGAAAACCGGTGCCACAGTTGTCCGGCTGAGAGCTGATCGCTGAGAGCCGAAAGCTTCTACGAAAGGACCTCGAATGAACTGGAAATCAGGGGCGATGTGGGCGGGAGTGGCGACGGCGATCGGGCTAGCCCTCTCGCATGTGCTGACCAGCGAGCAGGCCTTGGCGGTGACCACGGGAGCCGACCAGGTGGTGCAGGTGCTGGCGGTGGCGGGCACGGCGGTGGCGGCGTTTATCGCCGGGCTGGGCACGCGGAAATCGGAGTAGACCTCGGATGACGCGGATGCCGCAGATGGCAGTGATCCCTCAAGAGGCGTGCGAGCCCACGGCTCCGCGCAGGCCCGGCCTGTCGGCCCCTTTCCATCCGTGCCCATCCGCGTCATCCGTGGTCGAAGCCTCAGGGGACGTGACGTTGAACGCTCAGCCGAACGCCGATCCGTACAACACGCTGGCCTTTGCCTACGGGCTGATGTCCGAGGCCTGGCGGGCGAACGGAGCCTGGGGCTATCGGCTGTTCGACAACGCCGACGAAGTGCGGCTGGCCCGCGAGCTCATCGAACGCGAGGGCTGCTTTGAGCTGCAGCCGGGCAAGGATCGCTATCCGCTGGTGGTGGTGATCAGGAAGAAGCTCTGAGCTTTGAGCTGTGGGCTGTGAGCCGGAAGGCGAGATCGGGGCACGGAGAGACCAATGGCGACACCGGGCGAAGTGGCGGAAATCAAGGGCGAGCTGAGGCAGTTCCAGGCCAGCGTGGATGGCCAATTGAAGCAGTTTCACCAGGACATGCGGATGCTGTTTCAGCAGACCAAAGAGGCCAACGATTCAGTCATCCGGGCCAGCGCCTCGCTCGATGCGTTCATTGACCGAACCCGGGATGAGATGGGTGTATTGTTCACCACCCGCAACGAGCACGAGACCCGGCTGAGCCGCATCGAACGCGACTACAAGCCGCAATCCGCGTGTGCGATGGAAATGAGCAAGCTGGAGCAGACCCAGGGCTCGCAGGGCAAGACCATCGTGGGCCTGCAGAAGACGGAGGCCAAGGCCGCGGGGATCGCCGCGGTGATCTCAGTGGCGGTGGGCGTGATCGCCCGGTTTGTGTGGCATTGACTGAAGCTTTGAGCTGTCAGCTATGAGCTTTCAGCCGGAAGAACACGAGAAGGAAAACATGATGAGCAGGAACGCGGCCGAACGATTGTTTCTCCAGCACAGCCGGGAGCGGGATGCGGCCCACGCCGAGGCCAAGCGGGTCGCCAACCGCATCGTGGCGGGCCTGCACGAGGTGCGGACGGCCAATACGTTCGCGGGCCTGGACCTGGCCGAACTGCTGCACGACCTGCAGAGCCTCAACGAGCTGCAGCTCAAGTACCTGGCCGAGGATCGGGCGGTGCGCGAATCGGCGCACGAGGCACTGGGGTGAGGATCACCGGTTACAAACCGGTGCCACACCGGCGTTCGCCGGTTTGATTCTGGCTGATAGCTCATAGCTGATAGCTGAAAGCTGTATCGAATGGGAGCAAAAAACCACAGCGTGTCGATCGTGGCCAAGAGCCTGCCCGCGGAAGTCCGCGGACAGATCGAACTGGATCTGACCGAGGGCAGCAAGAGCCAGGCGGACATCCTGAGCGAATACGCGGGGCGCTATCCGGAGGAGTTCGCCAAGTTTTCCGACCGGGCGTTCTATCGCTGGATGCAGGGCATCCTCAACGAGTGGGACCGCCAGCGGCGGGAGCTGGCCCGGGAACGGCTGCGGGCGACGTACGCCATCCGCAACAGCGAGCTGGCCCAGGCCAGCCTGGCCGACTGCGACGAAGCGGCTCAGCGGAAGTTTCACGAGCTGCTGGCGGGGATCGCGGCCAATCCGGAAACGGACAACCACACGCTCAAGCAGATGGTGGCGGTGGTGGACTCCATCGGCACGCTTGGCAAGCTGGGCGTGGCCCGCGAGAAGCTTCAGATCGAACGGCAGCGTAACGAGCGGGAGCAGGAAGCCCACGACGCCCGCATGTCGCTGCAGCAGAAGATGGACGAAGTGAAATCGGGAACGAAGGACCCGCAGCAGGCCATGACCGAAATGCTGGAAACGTTCGACCGCATGTTCGGCATCGGGGACGGGAAGAAATAGTTCACCACGGAGCCACGGAGAGCACGGAGAGAAAAGGACGAGAATTCAGGCTCACGGCTCATCGCTCATAGCAGACAGATCATGTTGGAACTGGACCACGACATTCTGAACAACCGCTATCCGCTGCTGGCCTATCAGCAGCGGGCGGTGGAGTCGACGGCCCGGTTCACCTGGAACTGCTGGAGCCGCCAGGTGGGCAAGTCGCACGCCTTCGCTCTCAAGCGCGTGCGCCGCGGCCTGCACCGCAATCGGCTGCAGGTCATGCTCAGCGCCGGCGAACGGCAGAGCCGCGAGCTCATGCAGAAGGTGGCCAGCTTCGCCAAGGCGGCCGAGAAGCTGGCTCACTACCGCGAGGTGGACAGCTACCTCAACGGGGCCACCTACAAGCAACTGGAGATCACGCTGCCCACCGGTGCCCGGATCATCGGCCTGCCCGCCAACCCGGATACGGCCCGCGGCTTTACCGGCGATGTGTTCCTGGACGAGTTCGGGATCCATCAGGATTCGCGAGCCATCTGGGCGGCACTGTTCCCCACGGTGCTCCGCGGCAACGGCGAGCTGGACGTGGCCTCCACGCCCAAGGGACTGGACAACATGTTCGCGGCCCTGCGCAACAATGATCGCTTCGAGCGGACCACGGTGACCATCGAGGACGCCGTGGGCATGGGACTGGCCGGGATCGACATTGCCGAGCTGCGGGAGGCCATGGGCGACGAGGAGCTCTTCCGCCAGGAATTCATGTGCGAGTTCCTGGACGACTCGTCGGCCTTCCTGACGCACGAGGAAATCCTCGGGGTCATGGACGCCGCGCTGCCCCTGCCGGTGCGATGCACGGGCGACAGCATCGACGAGGCCCTGGCCCTGGTCGAATCGCTGGCCGGCGAGATCGACGCGTTCGGCTGGGACATCGCCCGGCGGCGGGACCTGTCGGTGATCTGGCTGCTGCGGCGGGTGGACGGCGTGCTCAAAACGGTGGGCGTGATCGAGATGCTCGACGTGCCCTTCCGCCGACAACGCGAGCTGTTCAACGCCATCATGGCCGCCTCGTCGGCCCGCGGGTGTATCGACGCGACCGGCATCGGCAACCAGTTGGCGGAAGAGGCCGTGGAGATGTTCGGCACGAGCCGGGTCGAGCCGGTGATGTTCACGCTGGCGACGAAGCAGGAACTGGCCGAGCCGCTGCGAGTCAGGACGCAGGACAAGGGCATTCTGATCCCGGCCACCGACGCCATCCGCAACGACTGGCACAGCATCCAGCGGAGCGTGACCGGCGATCGCATTCGCTACAAGAGCGAACGCACCAAGGATGGCCACGCGGACCGCTTCTGGTCGGCGGCCCTGGCGGTGCGGGCGGCGGGGACACCCACGGGGCCGGCCGAGTATGTGGGCAGCGATGCCAAGCTGGCGTTCGCGAGGCAGGGGATCTGGTGACGGGAAGTTCGAAGTGAGAAGTGAGAAGTGAGACGCGGGCGGCTGATAGCTGATAGCCAATAGCTGAAAGCTCTTATTCATGTTCGATCGAATCAAACAGGCATGGCGACAACCGATCCTGGCCGAGGCGGCGCCGAAGCGGCCGGCGCCCGGGCGGATCTTCGAGCCTATGAAGGCCGACGCCGAACGTGAGTACGTGTCGGCCGGACTGACCCCGGCTCGACTGGCCACGCTGCTCAAAGACTTCGACGCGGGCGACCTGGCCAAGGGGCTCGAACTGGCGGCCCAGATCGAGGAGAAAGATTTGCACCTGGCCAGCGTGGCCAACACCCGGCGGCTGGCCTTGACCGGCCTGCCCTGGCAGATCGTCAGTGCCGCCGAGGTGGACGAGATCGAGGACGCGGGGCTGCGCCAACGGGCGGATGAGGCGGCGGCCTTCTGCAAGCAGGTGCTGCGCAATACCGCCGGATTCGACGCCGCCCTGCGACACCTGGCCCTGGCCATCGGCCGCAACCTGGCGGTGTGCGAAGTGGTCTGGGGGCCGGACGGTCTGGAGTCGCTCGTGCCCGTGCCACATACGCGGCTCACCTATGCGATGGACGGCGAGCAGCCCGAGCTGCGCATCCTGACCCGGGAGGCCGCCCAGGACGGCATACGGATGGAGCCGGCCAAGTGGATGGTGCACACACCGCACGCCATGGCCGGGCTGCCCATGTGGGGCGGGCTGCTGCGGGCCTCGGCGGCGGCGTACATGGCCAAGGGCTTTGCGGTCAAGGACTGGCTGGTGTTCGTCGAGCTGTTCGGGATGCCGGTGCGGATCGCCAAGTATGAGCCCTCGGCGTCGGACAAGGACAAGCGCGAACTGCTGGCCATGTTGCGGAGCCTGGGCAGCGACGCCGCGGGCATCTTCTCCAAGGCGGTGGAGCTCGAGCTGAAGGAATCCTCCGGCCGACAGGGCGAGTCGCCCTACGAGCGGGTGTGCAGCTTCTTCAACGCCGAACTGAGCAAGGCCTGGCTGGGCCAGACGCTGACCACGGAGGTCGGCGACTCGGGATCGCGGGCGCTGGGCGATGTGCACGATCGCGTCCGCGGCGATCTGCTGGCCGACGACATCCGAGACGAGGGCGACACCGTCCGCGACAGCCTGCTGGCCCCAATGGCGCAGTTCAAGATCGGCCCGGATGTGCCGGTGCCCTACTTCCGCCGACGCAAGGACGAGACCCGCGATCCGGTGGCGCTGTGCGACGTGGCCGAGCGGGCGGCCCGGGGCGGCGTGCTGGTCGATCGGGTCTGGCTGGCGACGGAGCTGGGACTGCAGACCACCGAGGACGCCGAGGCGGCGCTGCAAGTGCCGCAAGCAGCGGCACCCTCGTTCAGGTTCCCGCTCATCGATCGGGACGGGGTAGGAGAGGTGGCTCTCGCCGATGCGGATCAGCGGGCGGCCGACCGATACGCCGAGCAGGCCCTCGGACAATTGGAGGCAGCGCACCGCGAGCAAGCGAACCTGGCCGGCCGGATGCTGGACGCGGCGATCGCGGCCGGCGTCAACGACGCGAACGGGCTTCGAGACTTCTTCAACCAGGCATTAAAGACGGGTGAATACGCGCCGGTCAACGGGATTGCAGAGGCGATCGAACCATTGATGCTGGCGGGCAATCTTCAGGGGCGATTGGCGGTCCAGCAGCGGATCGAAGCTCGTCGCATGCGGGGCGGCAAGATTACGGGAACGCAGCCCGGGCGGCGGCGAACCGAAAGACTCCCGCGGGAATTGCGAAAGATCATCGCGGCCGACGCCGCGTTCAGCAATATTCCGTTCACCGAGGCGATCGAGGCGCTGCGCAACCGGCTCGCCATGACCCGACCGGCGTTCGACGAGCTCAGCCGGCAGGCCAAGAGCCGCACGTTCACGGTGGCCTGGGTGGACTCGCTGCGGATGCTGCGGGACATCCACGCGGCGGCCGTGGCGGCAATGGAGACGGGCGAGACGCTGCGTGATTTCCGCCTGCGGTTACCGGAGATGGCCGAGCAGGCCGGCTGGTTCGGGGAGCGGCCGTGGCATGCGGACCTGGTACTGCGCCAGCAATCCATGATGGCCACCCAGGCCGGCCGCTTCCAGCAGATGGGCGAGGTGGGGATCACCCACTGGATGTACTCGGCCCTGGGCGACGGACGGACCCGGCCGGAGCATGCAGCCCTGGATGGCCGGGTATTCCCGATGAGCGATCGCACGTTCTGGCCCCCATGGGATTTTAACTGCCGGTGCGTGGCCGAACCGGTGTTCGCGGAAGAGTTGGCTGACGCGACCGTAAACAGTGCGGCGGATCTGCTGGGCATACAGATCGGAAGCAACCCCGAAACGGGCGAGCCCATCCGCCTGCAATTGCCCAGCGGCGCCGGTGCATTCGAGTGGGACCCGGCGGCATTCGGCGAAGGCGGGAACGTGGAGCTGGAACTCAAGGCCGCTGCGTGAAAGTGGAAGGTTGAGGACATGGCTATGGAAAGACTGATCGAAGTGCGGCTGTCAGCCGACGTGCAGGATACGCCCGACCGGTTCCAGATTGCGCCGGCCGGCATGGTCAAGACCACCAAGGGCGAGTTCATGGTGGACGAGCAAGCCTATTCGCTGATCAAGACGGAGATGAAGCGGCGTGGGGTGGACACGCTGGTAGACTACGAGCATCACAGCGAGGGCGGGGAGTTCGCCGCCCCGGATGGCCTGGTGCGGGCGGCCGGCTGGATTAAGGACATGGTTTTCGATCGGCAGCGCGGGCTGCAGGCGCAGCCGGTGAACTGGACTCCACGGGCCAAGGAGCTGATCGCCTCCGGCGAGTATCGCTACGTATCGCCGGTGGTGCTGTTTCGGCTGAGCGATCGGCGAGCGGTCCGCATCAAGAGCGTGGCCCTGACCAACACGCCGGCCACACTGGGTATCGAACCGTTGGTAGCCAAGGACGTCGAGATCGACGCGACTGATCGGGAGGGCGTGCCTTCCGACAGCGCGAGCGAAGATGGAAAGGACGATGCGATGAAAAATCGACTGATCGGGGTGCTCGCGCTGAAGGCAGACGCGAGCGAGGATGAGATCGTAGCCGCGGTGAGAGCCGCCCACGAGAAGGCGGGCACCATCGTGGCCGCCGAGGCCAAGGCCAGCCAGGCGAGCGAAACGCTGACGCTGGTCTGCAAGGCCGCGGGCATCAGCGAGAGCGAGCCGGGCAAGATCGAGGCCCAGATGATGGTCCTGGCCCAGAAGGCCAAGGATCACGACACGCTCAAGGCGGAGGTCGATCGGCTGCACAGCGCGGCCCTCAAGGACGAGGCGGACCGCCTCATCGGAGAGGCCAAAGCCGCGGGCAAGCTGGTGGAGGCCCAGGAGGAATGGGCGCGCACGCTCATCCTCAAGGACAAAGCCTCGTTCGAGGCGTGGATGCAGACGGCCGCGGTCATTCGGCCACAGGGGCAGACGACGCCGCCGCCGGCGACGTCCACGGGCGAGAGCAAGGATCGCACGCAGATCATCCTCTCGGCCCGCAAGGAGTGGGCCGAGGACAAGGCGCTGCAGCAGCTCACCAGCGAGAAGGCCTACGTGGCCGACGCTCTGCGGCTCAAGGAGCAGCCGGAGCTGAAGGCCCAGGAGATCGAGACGCTGGCGCTCAAGGAGTAGGCTCAACAAGGGACTCAGGACACACCGGTTAGGAAACCGGTGCCACATGAGAGCCGGTGCCAGCATGGAAGCCGGCGACACAATGAAAAACGGTGCCGGCACGGAAGCCGGTCGCCGCACTGAGAGGAACAAACATGACACTGACCATGGGAATCGGATTGCTGCTGATGATCGGCGGGCTGGCCCGCTTTGCCGCGCTGGCCGCCAACCGCGAGGTCGATCGTTACATCGATACGGAACTGCGGACGCTGCCGGTGCTGACCAACGTGCACATCTACAAGGGGGCACTGGTCGGACTGTCCGGCGGCTACGCCCGGGGGCTGGTGGCGGGCGATAAGTTCGCGGGCATCGCCTACGAGGAAGTGGACAACACCGGCGGGGCCAGCGGGGCCGTGCGCGTGCGGGTCTACACACAGGGTGACTTCGGCCACGCCCTGACCTTCGCCAGCGTGGCCAACAACAAGGCCCCCGTCTACGCGACGGAGGATCAGACGCTGAGCCTGACACCCAACGGCTCGTTCGTGGGCTACCAGGTGGATGTACCGGCGGCCAACCAGATCGTGCTGCGGATCGACACCGGCCTGGCCCAGCCGCAGACGGTGGCCGGGCATCAACTGGTCAGCGTGGCCAGCGTGGCCGCGGCCGGGGCCGACCAGGCGGGGGCCGCGGCACTGACCGCGGATATCAACGTGGTGACCGCGGCCGACGACGCCAAGGGGGTCAAGCTGCCGGTCGCCGTGCCGGGCATGCGGATCGTCATCAAGAACACCGTGGCCAACAAGATCCTCAAGATTTACCCGGCCACCGGCGGGGCCATCAACGCCCTGGCCGCCAACGCCTCGCTGAACATCGCCGCGGCCACCTCGTGCATGCTGGTGGCCACCTCGGCCACGCAGTGGTACTCGCTGCCGCTGCTGCCCTCGTGAGGCATTCGCCTCTTTGTTCTGGCAGTGTGTCTGTCTTACGGTCAAGGAAGGATTCGAAGTTCTGGCTGACAGCTGACAAGCTGACAGCTAACGGCTCATAGCTCAGAGCTTCTTTCGAAAGGATTCGACTATGGCGGTAATCAATACCGGACTGTTGACCAAGGGGCTGCGAAGCGAGTTCTTCAACCGCTTCCAGGCCACACCGAGCGTCTACGGGGATCTGGCCACGCGGATTCCCAGCACGAGCGACGCCGAGACGTACAAGTGGCTGGGCACGGTGCCCAACATGCGGGAGTGGGGCACCGGCCGCCTGGCCAAGGGGCTGCGGACCGAGAGCTACTCGGTGGAGAACCTCAAGTTAGCGGGTTACAGGTTTTACTGCCCTCCTTCAGCGCATGGCTAAGCCTTGCGGCTTCCTTGGCCAACACCGGCGATACCGCTCTCCCTACGCCATCAGCAACGGACACGGTATGGGGGATCTCGACCAGCCCTTTGAACCGAGCCGTGATGTTGCCGCTCTCGTCCTTGGTTACAAAGATGCCGGTCCCCGTCAGTTTGGGCGTGTCGCCGAAGAGGTGGTGCAGGAACCGTTTGATGCTATCGGGACTCAGTTTCCGCCAGTTCTTGCCCTTGTGCTGCCGAACCAGTTCCAGCCTAACCAATGTCGCGGCGCGGGCAATCTCCTCCGGTGA
>Ga0116169_1002979_pt1 | contig 11821 bp, 20 predicted proteins | sample AD_UKC130_MetaG_FD_89796 | JGI IMG/M metagenome (GOLD analysis project Ga0116169, IMG submission 89796) | Active sludge microbial communities of municipal wastewater-treating anaerobic digesters from Canada - AD_UKC130_MetaG | ecosystem: Engineered > Bioreactor > Anaerobic > Digestate | place...
AGCCAAACCATATTCTGATGAACTTGTAGATTCTCTGGTATCGTTACCTCACCCAACCATCCAGAAGTTTGGCATTGTAAATGTTGCTGTAGTTGGAGCGTCGCGTCGCTTCTTAGCACAAATAACACGGCATCAAAATGAAGTCAAGTTTATGTCTGGCTCATTACAGTATTCTGATTATTCTGGTAAGGCACAGTTCGTTGTACCTTATGAGATAATTAAATATGATAAGGAAAACCCAGGCAAGCATGTTACAGACCTCTACATAGACGGTTGCTTAAGAGACTTATCTGAATATGAAGACCTTGTAAAATTAGTTGGTAGAGATGCAGCAGGCTATAAGATGCCACAAGGCATGCGTAATGTGCTATTGATTTCGGCCACGCCATACCAATTAAAGCATATGATACGTCAACGAACTTGTAACAGGAATACGCTGGAGACCCAGTATGTTATGTTGTTAATATGGGAACAGCTATGGAGGCTAAGTAGCATGTACCATGACTGTGGACCATTCTGCACTACAGGCAGCTGCCCAGAAGGTAAGATGTGTTGCGGTAAACCATATAGTATGTTACCTAAACCTACTTGGATACTTGATAATAGATTCAAGTATATAAGGGAGGTAGATAAATGATTATAATTGTTGAAGGCCCAGATGGTGCTGGCAAAACCACAATTATCAAGCAGCTAATGGAAAGCCATCCAGGAAGTTTATACAGACACTTCAGCAATCCTAAGACCGAAGAAGAGGCTGATAATTACTGGAAGGTATATGCAGAAGCTGTAAGTTCAGCAGACCCAACTAAAGTGCATATGTTTGATAGAAGCTGGTATTCTGATGTTGTGTACGGACCAATCTTTAGAGGTAGACTAGAGATGGATCCAATGCATGTTAAGATGTTAGAAGCTCTAGTAAAGACGCATGGCGGAGGTTTTGTAATTTACTGCACAGCACCGCTCAAGACCTTATGGGCACGCTGTAAGCAACGTGGCGAAACCTTTGTGTTGTCAAAGGATACGCTGGATGAGGTGTCCAGATCCTATGCCCATGTAATGGCAACTCAATGCGGCTTACCCGTAATACGATATGACACGGGTGCTACATGGTAGACACTAAAATATGTGAGGGGTGTGGCTGGGTATATCCTATAACGCATCCCGATAAGCGGTGCCGCTTCTGCGGCACCCCATTTAAGAAAAGAATATGCAAGCTATGTGGGCAATTTGCAGAGGTTGCAAAGGGCGAAAATATATGCAAGAAATGTAAGAGCAAAAAGGTTATGGCTAGTACAACACCCGAGCAAGCCTTAGCAAAGTTACAACGCCACCGCGCTAGAGTACGTAAGAAGAACGAGGATAAATTTAATGAATGGCTTGAAATGATCAGTAAAGTTCGTAAACCAATCAAGACACTAACAGAAGATGAATGGATAAGAGCATGCATGCACTTTGGTTCATGTGCGACTTGTGGGTCTAGCTCTATAGATGCAAGAGGCATGTTTATACCATTCAAGTTCGGCGGAAGGTATGCAGCGTGGAATATTATACCGATATGTGACAAATGCGCCACAGCGCTTAAGTTCCAGCATAACCCATTCATTAGATATAAGCCAGATATTCTAGACCCAATTGTAGATTACCTACGCCCAATTCTTGAGGAGGCGATCAAATGAGACGTAAAGTATTCAAAGATTTTACAGCTAACTTGGCAACGTTATCTAAATGTACAGAGCGTAAGGTTGCAGCTATAATAACTGACAGCAGTATGTCGCAGGTATATAGTATAGGTGTAAATGGTGGTCCTAAAGGTTTAGCAGATTGCATGTGCGTGTTAGATGGAAAGTATGGCTGTATACACGCTGAAATAAACGCTCTTATAAAGTGCACTAGTACAGAGCCTGGTAAAATTATGTTTGTAACGTTAGCGCCTTGTAAGCAATGTGCCACAGCAATAATAAATGCACCAGGTGGATTTTCAAAAGTGTATTACTTTGAAGATTGGAAAGAAGATTTTGGTGTACAATTATTAAAGGCTTCAGGTATACACGTAGAACGTATATAATACACATAACGTGTTCGTAGTATGGCTTTAATACAAATATCAAGGGGGTACTCTACGAACCTGCAACGTGCTTTATAATTACAAGGAGGTGTAAATATTGGCACATATTATAATTACAACAACCGCTGAAGAGCATGCTAAAGTACTAAGTGCTTTAAAAGATCTTGAAGGTAAAACTGTATCAGTCTCAGAAATAGCAAAGAAGGCTGGCATGAATCCTAACAGGGTACGATATGTAATATCAGACCTTGTAGATGCTGGGAAAATACTCAGAATACCTACAAAGGCATTCAATAAGCACTATATAAGATATAAGTATGAGATAGTGTCCTGAATGTGGGTTTTCTAAATGTAACTGAGTAGTAATGAGAGGTTTGTCCAAACTATAAGTTATGTTCTATTGTAGTTTACGGCTGCCTTCATATGTGATATAATTATAAAGGAGGTTGAAAGTTAATGTGTGATATTTGTCTCCAAACACCTTGTCACAATCGTTGCCCCAACGCTCCCGAACCACCTGTCGTACATACTTGTCTTAAATGCGATGCTGAGATTTATGCTGGCGATATGTACTATGACATCGATGGTGAGATATGGTGCGAGGGATGTGTAACCGATTGTCGCACTATTGCCGAGATGGATGAAGGAGAGTGATAGAATTGGTTATAATCAGACCAAAAAGGAAAGCCGTAATACAGAAGGGCACCGGCTATACCTACATAGCAGATTCTTTTGCTAAAGATCATAAGGTCGCTAACTTTTATGAAATTGATGACCCACAAGAGATTCTACAACGCATCAAGCCATTTGAACTTTACAATCGCAAGTTTATTACATTTGATACTGAGACCCATGCACATTTCAAAAGTAGCAGCGAAGTGCCAAAGTCTGTTGTAAGAAGATGGGTAGGCTCAGGAAAATCGGCGCACCCACAAGACTATCCATTTTGTTTGTCTATATGTGACGGTAAGAATGCTTACACTATATATGACACAGTAGATAATGGTTTTGCAAAATTTAAGCAGTTGGCGCCATTATTCGAGGACCCAAGCATTGAAAAGATAGCCCATAATTGGAAATTTGATGCGCATATGTTTGCTAATGCAGGTATGAAGATAATAGGAAGGGTACATGATACTGTAGTTCTAACTAAGTTAGTAGATGAAAATAGGCAGTCATTTCAGCTAAGGGATATTGCGGCTAAGAAAAAAGGTGGCATAGTAAAGTTTGAGTATATGGTCGATGCATACAAACAAATGAACAAAGTGAATGATTATCGTCTAATACCGCGTGAGTTATTATCCGAGTACGCAAATGCTGACGTATGGAACTGCTATCTTGTGTTTGTAGATGAATACCCAAAACTCATAGCAGATGACTTAGTTGAGTTGTATGACAGAGAATGTGAACTTATGATTGCACTATATGCAATGGAACGATATGGTATGCGTACTGACCCAAGCTATGAGGCCCCTTTGAAAACAGAACTACAACAGGTTACTGATGATGCAGAACGCGCTATATATGAAGAGGCTGGCGGCATGTTCAATATAAATTCTGGTAAGCAACTGTACGATGTTTTAATGAACTTAGGCGTAAATAAGAACTGGATAGGCATGACTGATAAAGGTAACCCTAAGTTAGACAAGGATACATTAAACACATTAGCTGAAAAGTACGATGTGTCGATAGTACAAAAGATACTTGAGTACAGAAAGAATGAAAAATTACTAAATACCTACGCTGTAGGTATATATGACCAAAAGGACAGCGAGGACAGGGTGCATTGTAGTATAAACCAGACAGAGGCAACTACAGGTCGCATGTCAATAATTAAACCAGCGTTACAAACACTGCCAAAGAAAGATAAGCGTATAAGACGTGTGTTTATTCCAGATCCAGACTATGACTTATACTTTATGGACCTAGACCAGGTTGAATACAGACTATTTGCACACTATGCAAAGATACCACGCTTAATAGAGTCCATTAAAAAAGGTTACGACGTGCATGCAGCAACAGCGGCTATGATATTCCATGTAGATATTGATGAGTTAATAAACAGGATAAATGCTGATGATACGGCAGCAAAAGACATGAGAAGTAAAGGTAAGACAATAAACTTTGCACTAATATATGGTGTTGGTCAAGATCATCTTGCAGAGCTGCTTAAGTGCACAGTTACTGAAGCAACCAATCTTAAAGTTAATTATTTTTCGCAGATGCCTGAAGCCCAAGTATTTATCTCCACAGTACACCAAGTAATAAAAGCACGTGGTTTTGTTAAGAATTTTTATGGCAGGCGTCGCCGCCTCGACCCTGATGATTGCTACAAGGCTCCTAATGCACTGATTCAAGGATGTGCTGCTGATTATATCAAGTCTAAGCTTGTGGATATGTTTAAGTACATTCAATACCACAATCTTAAGACAAAGCTATTATTACCAATACATGATGAAGTTATAGTAATGATCCATAAAGACGAACAAGAGCATATACCTGTGTTAAGATGGCTATTATCAGATTTCAAATCATTTAGGTGCCCTATAACGGCCGGCATTGAAAAAGGAGCACCATCATGGGGTCAGAAAGTTAGCTCAGAAGATATAGGATTTAAAGAGCCAGACGATATGAGCTTCTTATCGTATAATGTGTATGATGGCAAAGTGTTTGATATATACAAGGAGGAGGAATAGTTATGAAAGCGCCAAAGCGTATCTGGGATAATTACAAAGTAATAGGTGAAACGCTAAAGTCAGATCGTATAAAGTTAGTGGTTGCTGCTGCAATTAGAGACGGTGTAAAGTATATCAATATCAGAGAATTCTACCTAAGACAAAAAGACAATGAATGGAGACCTGGTAGAGACGGTATAACGGTACCAATAAACATACCAATCAATAAGGGTACTGAGATGATATTTCCTTATGATGTATTTACTACACTGCTAGCTGCTGCAGCTAAAGAACTAAAAGACATGCCATTATATGACAGCAATAATGCAGTTTATTATATAAGGGAGGAAAAGAAGAGATGAAGATTAAAGAACTTGAAGTCGGAAAGAGTTATGTAATACCGTTAGTAGTACTTGCGGCTGTTGTTAAAGAGACTAAAGCAAAGAAACCATATTTAGCACTAGAATTATATGACGGTATTGATAAGATAAATGGTAACTACTGGGATTGGTCTGGTAAAACAGTACCTGAAAAGAATACTATATTAAATGTAAGTGGACAAGTCATTGAGTGGCAAGGGACAAAGCAGCTAAATGTACACGGGTTCACTACAAATACTGAAAAGCATATCAATGAGTTCATGCCATCATCTGGCATAAACATTGCAACAGTATACAAAGATGCTTATGAATTAGCTTCTAATATAAGAGACGAATTTCTAAGGTCACTGTGCCTAAGGGTTTTAGACGATTTACGTAGCTTATGGTTAACAGCACCAGCAGCCAACAGTATACACCATGCTTATACAGCTGGTACACTGATACATAGCTTATCAGTTGCACAAATAGCAAAGTCGATAGCAGCCGCAATACCTGAAGCCAATGAAGCACTAGTGGTAGCAGGTGGGTTGTTACATGACGTTGGTAAACTATTTGGTTACCGAATAAATGGTATAATCTGTGAAATGACAGATGAAGGTAAGTTGTTTGATCACCTATTCATTGGTGCAGAATTTGTAGGTAACCACGCGGAGAACCTAAATTTACTTAAAGATACTGGGACAGAAGCTAAGCTAGAGATTCTTCGCCACATCATCCTATCACACCATGGTAAACAAGAGCACGGCGCTGTAGTTTCTCCAGCAGCTCTTGAGGCCTATATCGTATCTCACGCTGATGCAATTGATGCGGCAGCAGAGATGATAAGGGATGCAAGTAAGAAGGTTGAGAACTCCAAGTGGACTGAAAAGATTTGGGCGTTAGATAATAAACCTCATCTAACTACTGATTACGTTCAGGCAGTAATGCGCGGCAATATTGAGTGAGCAGCCGGCGTACTTTTTCTATAGAACCTATGTACAACTGCTATATATTACATTATAATATAATAGAAGTTGAAGTTCTCAGCAAAAGTCGATACCCAGCAGGAACCCTGCTGGGTATTAAAAGGAGGTTTAGTCGTGAGGCTTGCAGAAAGTTATTCAAACTCATCTATTGTAAGGACATTTGTTAAAGATGGTAAGACCTATGCAACGATAAGCTACACTTGTGACCGTTGTGGTGGATCAGGTATTTTCTATGTTGCTGTACACAATGGCCGCGGCGTCCCTGCATTGCCAGATGCTGGTATTTGCTATAAGTGCAACGGTGATGGCAAAATAACAAAGGATGTTCGTATGTACACAGACATAGAGTACGAGCGCATGCAACGTTCAAAGGAAAGGGCTGATGAGAAGAAGCGTAAAGAACGTGATGCTAAAGTGGCAGAACAAAATCTACGTACGCTGAACAAGTACGGGTTTGAGAATGTTGATGCTTATATAGTACTTGGCAATACATACGACATCAAGGATAAACTAAAAGAAGCTGGCGCTAAATTCTCACCAGAATTACGTTGGGTGTTACCTACAGAGCCTACCTGGTTAACAACTCATAGTTATGTGAAGGTATCAGTTGCAGATATCTTTACAATATCTAATGGTTACTTCGTGTTAAGAGATGACATACGTGAATTCAGGAATGCACTTGAACCAGTACGTGGTGAATACATTGGTAAGGTTGGTCAAAGACTCAGTGTCACAGCGACATTAACTAAAGCTGTACCTTATGATGCATCGTTTGGCTACCAAAGAAGAATGACAACAGGGTATATCTACATATTTGAGACTGCTGATGGTAACACATTAGTATGGAAAACTACGAGTGCCTTGTTGGACACTGGTAAAGAGTACGATATTGTAGGTACAGTAAAGGAACATAGCGAATATAATAAAGTCAGACAAACAGTGCTGACGCGCTGTAAAATACAGGAGGTATAATTATGATGTATTTACCAGACATGTTTGTAGCCTCAAAGGACAGCGACACGCATAGGGTTTGCGGGACGTGCGGTAAATTGAAGGAACTTGATCAGTTCTACAAGGATGGCAAAGACAGCCACGGTAGAGTGAGGTACCGTAGGGACTGCAAAGACTGCTACAAGCGAGCAAGAATGCTTGGGGCAAATATGAAGAAAGGAAGTGCAAAGAAATGAGATGCCCGTTATGCTCAGTAGATCTTGGGAGCCAGAAGACAATCACAGCTATAGAAGGTCTCCTGTTCTGTAATGACTGTGTAAAGGCTAAGTACAGTGAGCAGGATATCATGGACCTAAGTGAGGAAGTAGTACCTGCAGATATAGGTATTGAACCTGAAATCAAGGAGGTTAAGTAATATGACATTAGCTGATTTGTTTGAAATGGTGGATGCAATAAGCAATACCGCGAAGGCCAAAAAGAAACCAACCGTTGTAGTTAATGCAGAAGAACATCCAGCTCATATCGTCGATCAGGTAAGAGCTATGACTGCTAGTACACCACAACGTATATCACGAGCTGGTAACAGGTACTTTGCACACAGTGTATTTAAATAAGGAGGTAAGATGACCATGGCACAAACGTTAGAGCAGTTATTGAAAGTAACACCAGATGAGGAACTACTTAATATTCAGCTTGAGATCATGAATGCTATTGTACCTGCAACAGGTTATGCACGTAGCTTCTGTCGTAAAGTAAACAAGATGATTGACAGGGGTACGCTATGCATCAACCCTACAACATACCGCAAGGTCTATTTACCAACATTAACAAAAGCAGTGCAGAAAGAACTTGCTAGACGCTACGTAGAAAAAGTACTGGGGGTAGGCTATGAAGAAATTAACAACTAAAGTGACTTACAAGGTGCCAGTATGGCCTTACTGCAATCATGACAACAAAAAATCTACACCATTAACTAGGTGCAGATTCTGCACTGACCTAGGCAAGTACGGGTTCACGTGTGTGTTGCATAATGAACAGCTATCTTCGACAGGTGTACTCATCAACAAATGCGATAGTTGTATGAAGAAGCAGGGCGTTGTAGAGGATGTACCTACAGCACCGCCAAAGGACCTGATGACCTATGCGATCAAAGAATATCGCAAGTTGTATCAGAATTTATTACGTCAAGGCTTTCCAGAGCCAATAGCCGATAAGATTGCACAAGAGGGGGTTTTGAAATGAGTGACAGAATCGAGGTACTTAAATTGCCAAAGTGCGATTTTTGTGATGAACGAGCTAAATATGATGTGAGAATACCATTATTATCAACTTGGGGTTATGTGTGTGAAACGCACTTCCAGCAGTTTGACTGTAAGCTAGGAACAGGTCATGGGCAGAGGTTGATATTGAAGGAGGTTAAGTCGAATGACGACCAAAGTCTGTAGGCAATGCGGCGAGATAAAGCCAATAGAACAATTCCGTAAGTACTACGGTGGTCGTAAAGGTACCTACAATACGTGCAAGTTCTGCGAAAAGATAAACTCGCGGGAAAAGTATCTGGCACGCAAGGAGTCCAATGGTACAATAACCGAGGCTGAACGAGAGGAGCTACACAAGATACACGAGCTCTGGATGCATCAGAAGACACTAGGACTTAAGCCGCCAAGATTTGCTAAGGGCAAGAGCACACCAATATCTGAAAGTTTAGATGATTTGGTGACTAAGTATGCTGAACAAGCTAATGCAGTAAAAAAAGTCACCAATGAAGAGCTACCAGCAGAGTTAGTCAAGTGGCTAACGGTAGAATTAACTGAGGAGCCTGAGTACTATCAGGAAGAGGTCTATGAGGCGCTGAGGGCTAAATACAGACCACAACTAAGAATTGACAAAGACACACTGTTACCAGTATATGACGACACATACAGAAAAGTACTACAAGATATTTCTGCTAGATTTGACGAGTATGAAGATTCATATTATAACAAGGAGTGATATGATATGGTAAGAATTAATTTCTACAAATTAAAAATGGTCAAAGAGGATAGTGTACTTTACGAAGTTCCGGTTATCAAGTCACCAACAGAAGTTTACCAGGCAGCAAAGCAGCTTTTGGCACTCCACGAAGAGCCAGAAGAACATTTCTGCATCTTTTGTCTGAATACCAAAAACAAGATAGTAGGGGTACATACAATATCAATCGGCAGTTTGACTGCCTCAATTGTTCACCCGCGCGAGGTATTCAAGGCTGCAATGCTTAATAATGCAAGCAGAATTATCTGCCTGCACAATCATCCCTCAGGGGACCCTGAACCAAGCAGGGATGATTTAGAGATAACAAGACGGCTTGTAGAGGCTGGCAAAATAATAGGCATTGAAGTTCTAGACCACGTAATTATTGGTGAGCAAAATTACTTAAGTATGAAGGAAAGATGTTTAATGTAGCTCAAGGAGGTGATAATATGATAGGAAGGAGGAGGCCTTAATGGACGAGGATTTCATTAAGATATTGGATGCAGTGTACCAGATTGCTGAATTTAATGGCATGTATTATAGAGCACTGCTAGAGCAAGGATTTGATGAGGATCAAGCATTAGAGCTAGTAAGAACAGTGACAGCTGCAATGCTTACAAGTAATAAGGAGGACTGCTAATGAAAAAGATAGAATTAACTATAGTAAGCGATTATGTCCCGTCATGGGGCATAGCCGATGCTATACGTGAATTATTTCAGAATGCATTAGATCAGGAAGCACAATGTAGCGACAACAAGGCGTCATGGGAGTATGACGCCGCAACACAGACGTTAAGTATCAGTAACAAGAAGTCAGTGTTAACTACAAAATCACTATTGCTTGGTTCGACAACTAAGTTCGGCGACCCAGCGACGATAGGCCAATTTGGTGAGGGTTACAAAATAGCAACCTTGGTGCTTCTCAGAAATAATAAGCCTGTAGTATTCTATAACTACGGGTGCCGTGAAGTGTGGCGGCCAAGGTTTGTTAAGTCACGGCGCTTCGGCGCTGATGTGTTAACGTTCTTTATCGACACTAAGCACCCATGGTCCAAAGTACCCGACGAGGACCTAACGATAAAGATACATAATATCAGCGAAGATGAGTGGAACGATATAATAGTACCTACAAACTTGCACCTCATGACAGACTACACAGTAATAAATGACACTGAGTTTGGTCAGATACTGGACATACCTGGCAAGGTATTTGTTAATGGCTTGTTTGTATGTGACTATGCAGAGTACACGTACGGTTATAACTTCAAGCCCGGTGTGCTGAGACTCGACCGGGACCGCAAATTAGCCTCAGACTTTGACCTCAAGTGGCTTGCATCTAAGATGTGGCGTGTGGCGAAGGGTCCAGATGTGTTACTACACGTAACTAAGTTGCTCGAAAAAGGTGCCGCTGACGTACAGTATATAGCAGATACCTCCATAGGTTCACTACAGCATATAGCCCGCGAGGCGTACCTTCAGTTCACAGAGACGTATGGCAGCAACGCCGTGCCCGTCAGTAACCAGTATGAGGCATCCAAGGTGCCCTACACCCACAAACCTATTATGGTTAATGAAACCTACAAACGTGTTATAACGTCATCACCACTATACAGCGCCCCCGAGCCAATGCCAGAGCCTCCCTCAATATCTGAGAGACTAACAGATTGGCTGCGCAAGTATGAAGAGGAGCTATCAGTAGAGGCCACAGCAGAGCTTAAGGAGCTCATAGAGACAATCAGGGTCAAGGACCATAAACAAATATGGTATACCTACAATCGTGGCTAAATGAGAAGGGCCCAGTCAAATGACTGGGTCCTTTTTCTTATGGAGTGCGTTATAGTACTTTCTGTAACCTACCCCGTTTAGCTAGCGAATCAATCAATTCACGCTTAGCTCTAGCACGTGTCTGGGCATCTGGCGCTATATCGTTGTCTGCTACCAGCGTGTGCTTAACGGGGTTTGATGGTAACGCTTGTGTTAGCTTCATACCGTTCTTTGTTGGTTTCCACAGAGCAATCATATCTTCCATCCTCCTTTAATATTGTCATAGCAAATCCTGGTATCTTCAAGCCTGCCTTAAATCTGTTATATGTCTCATCTAGTAATTCTTTATACGCCGCACGCGTCTTGACAGCTAGTTGCCTCTTCGGTGCATAATGTAAGCTGTTCAAGTAGTTGTAAGTTTTGTAACAATCCGGACACATACTACGCCCTGGATGCAGCGCCTCGACGTATTGACCACAGTACAGACAATACGCCTTGGGCCTGGTCGCATACTTATAGTGCTCCAGCATCGCCTCAACCACTGGCGGAACTACAAAGCCGGCCTCTTTGAGCGACCTATACGTCTCCAAATCATCTAAAATCTTAGTCATGTACTTGCTCTCTTCGTATTCATTGCGAGCCCGTAATAGTTTAGCTTTATTGCTCGCGAGTCTATTGTAGCGCCTTTTGCATTTTTGACACATACCTTCAGAATCATTTGGGCCTCCACAATATCTACAATTCATGCACATCACCTCCTACTTATATTATATGTGATTTTGTAAATTTGTATAGCATTATCTCAACAAATATTATTATCTCAACTTTCTCAACTTTCTCAACATTTTAAGCGCTTAAAATACGAGGGGCTAATGGGGTATATATATACAAAAATATAAAAAAAGATATATGAGTCTTTATTTTGTAAATTTGTGTATTAAGTCGAAAAATTTTTTGGGGGCCGTCAAAAATGCGTCAAAAAGTTGAGATTGTTGAGATTGTTGAGATAAT
>Ga0116169_1002981_pt1 | contig 11813 bp, 4 predicted proteins | sample AD_UKC130_MetaG_FD_89796 | JGI IMG/M metagenome (GOLD analysis project Ga0116169, IMG submission 89796) | Active sludge microbial communities of municipal wastewater-treating anaerobic digesters from Canada - AD_UKC130_MetaG | ecosystem: Engineered > Bioreactor > Anaerobic > Digestate | place...
GAACACGGCATGGCACGAAGCTCGTCCCGCCTCGAAGGGAACTGGTGGACAATTGATGTTGCGGCGTTTCCACCCGCAGTGGTGATCAGCACCAAGTACGAGAGCCTCAAGTCTGAGGTGCGGAACGTCGCTATCGGGCGGCACCGGCCTTCACCTGCAATGGTTTTCCCTGTCGAATGCCGGTGTCCTGAGCCCCAAGCTCTGGATGTCGCTACCGAGCCCGACCGGCCTGCAATTGAAAAGGTTTCCGATCTCGACTTCGCACCGCCACAACTTGACTTAATTCCCGTTTCACCCGTATCGGCCGAAATAGTAGAGATTCCGACTGAGTCGTTTGACATCCCTCTCATCATCGGCAGGGTACGTCGTTCGGGGAGCTCTTCAGAGGAGAAGGCGTCTCAACCCCTAAGGCCAACCTCGGGAAAGCTTGGTGACTTGGCTCCTAAGCCGATCATCCCCCCCGCCTTGTGGGAGCAAATTTGGAAAATTCTATCGCCTCCACCTCGAATTGAGGAAATTGTTTCCGAAAAGTATCCGGGGCAACTCAGACCCTATCAGGTTGACGGCGTGAGACAGCTCATAGAAAAAGAGCGCTTTATTCTCGCCGACGAAATGGGAACGGGGAAGACCGTTCAGGTCTGCGTTGCCCTTTCTTTATTGGTTCGACTGGGTCGCATCCGGCGGATTCTTATTGTCTGCCCAAAGACAGTTCTCACAGTCTGGACAACCCATCTTCGTGACTGGACCCCGGAAATTGTCGTTCATTCATTTGATGATTTCTACTCACCTCGCGTAGCGGTTAACGATACGAGGGCCCATGCCTGGGTTACGAGCTATCCTCGCATGGGTATGCAAGCCGACGCCGTCATCTACTGGGGTACCAAATGGGACGTTGTCGTCCTGGATGAGGTCCACGAGATTCGGAATTCAAACACAAAGAAATACAGAAATCTTCAGATCATTACCAGCCGGGCTCGCTATCGATGGGGTCTCAGCGGAACACCGTTACAAAACCGGTTGGAAGAGTTAACCAACATCTTCCAAATCGTTGTGCCGGAACTCAAGTTACGGGCTGAGACATTGCAGCTAAATCAAGTGAGGGAAAAGATTCGCCCGTGGATGCGGCGCGTTACTCGAAAGGCCGCCCTGCCGGACCTACCCCCGAAAGAACGTGTCGAGATATGGCTTAAACTGGATCCCGAACAGGTTCGGGAGTATGAGTTCTTCGCAGGTAACGCAGCACGGCAGATGCCAATCGGTGCTGCGCAAATGTTCACTCATATTTGGCAAGTCTTGATGCACCTGAAGCGGATCTGTAATTTTGCGAGTAATTCTCACTCCAGTCCGAAGACCCAAAAATTGGTGGAGCTTGTAGAGCAAATCACTCGAAGGGGCGAGAAGGTTGTCGTTTTCACGCGGTTCCGTCATTATGGAGTCGATCGAATAGCTCCGCACTTAAGGCGTTTTGGTCTGGCCGTCATTCACGGAGGGTGTTCCGACGCCGAGCGGTCTTGGGCAGTGCAACAATTTCAGAACAACCCCCAATGCCGGGTGTTACTGGGAACGGTCCAAACAACAGGGTTCGGGCTCACGTTAACGGCGGCCAATCACGTGATCCATTTTGATCACTGGTGGAATCCCGCGGTGGCATGGCAGGCAGAAGATCGCGTTTACAGGATTGGCCAAACCCGTCCCGTCACCGTTTACGAGTTCTGGATGAAAGGCACGGTGGAGGAGCGTGTGCGACAGATCCTCGAGGAGAAGGGATTGCTCCACCAAGAGGTTATCGAACGGCTTTCAGACGCCGAGTTCAAGAGACTCTTCACACTCGACGAGTTGCTCGCCCTCCTGCACCTTCGGCCAAGCTCACTGGACGCCCACGGCGCAGCATCTCGGTCCCAACAAACGGGCACCACAACTTTATAACGCCTTAGGCTCTTCTCTTGACCAAGAGCCTATCCCATAATCTCCCCTCGCCCGTTCGGCGGGAGAGGGGTCGGCGGTGAGGATAGCTCGAATCGCTGCTGGTTTTCTCAATCGATTCCGACGATCGGTTGCCCTCCCCCCAACCCTCTCCCGGAGGGAGAGGGGGTACTTTTTGGGATAGGCTCCAAAAACAACGGTTGGTTTGCTGAGATTTCATCGATCAATAACCTTCGAATCGCGTCACCGCCCCTAACTGACCAAGTCCCTCTACGGGGTGGACTATGTTTAGATGCGATCACCAATTTTATTTGACTCTCATGAGGAAAGAAAACAAACTATGGGGGAAGCAGTTCAGATCGTATAAACGGGTCGCTAAGGGAGTTCTAGTAATGCACGTGTTCAAGTCACTCCTAACGTCTATGGTTGTGGTCTCGGTTATTAGCAGCGCCAACGGTGAAGGCCTCTCGCAGCCTGGCAACCCTAGTCCTTCGCCCAATGCCGTGCGGGCGGGTCGTTTTCACGTGGAGCCGCCCACTTTGCTTAATCTCGGCTTTGAATGGGCAATTGAAGGAGATGCCAATCGAAACGCGACCGTGGATGTTCGCTTCCGACAAGTAGGGGAAATCGAATGGCGACAAGCGCTGCCCCTTGTTCGCATCGGTGGTGAGAGGGTGTTCCGCGAGCGAGAAGGCCTGGACTACACTGTACCCGATGGCTTTGCAGGCAGCATCTTGAATTTGCAACCAGGCACCGAATACGAGTGCCAGTTCCTTATGCGAGACCCCGACGGTGTGGAGGGACAAGCCGTTCACACCGTTCGTGTCAAGACCCGATCCGAACCGCAGCCGTTTCCCGGTGGACGAGTGCTCCATGTTTATCCGCCGGATTACCAAGGGGAACGACAGGAACCCAGTTTTTCCAGCATTATGCAAGCCTACTACGGCGCCGGATTAGGTGACTGGAATGTGGTGTGGGAACACCGTGTCCAGCCGGGCGACACAATTCTTGTTCATGCGGGGCTATACAAGCCCGATCGGCGAAACTACGTGGACCCGCTGTGCACCCCCTTCGACGGCACAACCTATCTTACGCTCAAAGCAACGCCAGACCGACCCATTACCATTAAGGCTGCCGGTGACGGGGAGGTCATCTTCGATGGAGGCGGTAACCATCGCTTGTTCGACGTGATGGCCTCCGCGTATCACATCTTCGAAGGGCTCACATTCCGGAATACCGATGTAGCCATTTTTGCGGGACAAAAAGGCGTAACAGGGGCCGTAGGTCTGACGGTGAAAAACTGCCGATTTGAGAATGTGGGCTTTGGTGTTTGGACCGAAAGCCCTTATTCCCGCGAATTCTACATCGCCGACAACCTCTTCATCGGTCGCGAAGATCGCTTTCGGCTCATTGGCTGGACGGGACCGTTGTGGCCAAGTGCAGGACGCTATGGTTCGCATGAGTTGGTGAGCTATTACGCAATTAAGGTGTATGGCCCGGGACACGTGATTACACACAACGCCATCGCTTATTTCCATGATGGCATCGGCATTTCAACATATGGCACGCCGGAAAACGATCCAGACCTCAGGGCATCCTCTATCGACATTTACAACAACGACATCCACATGACGAATGACGATTTTATCGAAACCGATGGGGCTGTACACAACGTGCGCGTCTTTAGAAACCGTGGCGTCAATGCGGCTCAAGGAGGTTACAGCGCGCAGCCGTCGTTTGGCGGTCCGGTGTATTTCTACCGAAATATCCTATACCACGTGCCGACGGGGGTTTCCTTTAAGTTCTCGGCAAACCCTGCCGGTCTATTTGTGTTTCATAACACGATTATTGGTGAGCAGGTGGGCATGGGGCCCTCGTCAAATGTCCATTGGCGCAACAATCTGTTTGTTGGCACGGATGCACCAGGTCGCGCCATTATGTCGTGGAACAACGCAACGGAAAGTTATAGCTCCGACTACAACGGCTACCGACCAAACCGCGGCGTTTCCGCCCAGTATAGGTGGCGTGTGCCGACAGCGGCTCAACCCCAGGTTTTTGCCACCCTGGCTGAGTTCCGCTCGGCAACAGCCCAGGAGAAGCACGGGATTGAAGTGGATTATGATGTCTTCGAAAATCTCAGGCCACCTGATCCTTCAAACCGTCATGCGGTGTACCACGCGATGGATCTCAACTTTCGCCTTAATCCGCACGGTGCCGCAGTCGATGCCGGCGTAATCATTCCCACCGTCAACGAGGACTTTACCGGAAACGGCCCAGATCTGGGGGCCTTAGAATTGGGACAAAGCGAACCCCACTACGGACCGCGATGGCTTACCTGGCAACCGTTCTATCGGTAATGCAGGATTGCCCCTGGGATTCCGCTCGAATCTGATAAATTTGTGGAATATGCCTTTAAAAAGACGTATCGGATACCATAGAAGAGCGGATCGCGGCTTAAACAATCGACTTGCCCATCAATGCTTGTAAGCGCGATATCCAACGGCGAACGCTTCGCCGCGAGGCCGTTGATGCCGTGGACGTGTGACAGCCGATGGTGGGGTACAATCAGGGCTCAGCCCATGTCTTGATAGCATCGTTGGGATGACGGACCTATTGGACGCCTCTGCAAGGCTCAGTGACCTAAAACGTGCGGCGACAGGTTCAAGTTGGTGTTTCCAAAAGAGGCCGGTCTACTGCACCCACCAACCGCCGAAGGCCTTGTCGGTTGTGGAGTGAATTGGAAAAACTTACCGTGCCGGTTTGTCACTGCTTTTACATTTACAACGTCGCACCACGACCGATACTAGAGCGAATATGTCGGAATGCGCATGGTTTCCCCGTCTTTGAGGGCTGAAAGATGCGCATAGTATCCGGGGACGGTCATATGCAGGGCGTCGATAATATCCACGGCAGGTTTCCGATTACGCAAGATGGCGTCAATGAAATCATGGGCTAAGTAACCGTGCGAACCTCCGTGGCCGCCTGGCCGAACGTTGGGCGGTAATCCCGGTTTCTTCAATGATAAACCCTGAGCGAGGGCCTCTTCGTAGCGCTTTTTCCCTGTCTCATCACCGCTGAACTTCTGGTTGAACCCGCCATATTCACCGCGAATCCGACCAGCCTCAAGATATTCTCCTTGCGATCGGCAGATGATGATCCGACACAGGCCACCTTCTTCCGTCCGAAATAAACCGACCTCCGACCGAAAGATGTTGCCAATGGCGTTGGGGATGCGCCGCGATGGGTCAAAGTCGGGCGTCCCCTGGCAGGAAACACTTACCAAAGGTTTATGGGTCACTCCCACATAATACGCCGTAGCATGCGTGGGGTACCACATGGGACAGCCGTTCTTTCGCCAGTCGCGAAAACTGGGCAGTGAAGGAGCACCGATCGGGTGAGGGTGGCAGTATTCTCCTTCCGCGTAAACTATGTGCCCAAAGACATTGGCCGCGTAGAGCTTCTCCATCGCATACAGGTCATCGTGAAAGACGGAGGTCTCGAACATCGCGTAGATGAGCCCACGGTTTTTCTTGCAGCATTCCAAGAGACGCTCGGCATCTTCGATATCACCGTAAAAGGCGGGCACGGCTGTAGCCACATGCTTGCCGTGTTCCAGGCAAAGAATGGCATGCCGGGCATGGGAGGGTGCGTCGGTTGCGCAAAAGATCGCTTCAATGGAATCGTCCTTGACCATTTCTTCCAAAGAGGGATAGGTCTTTTCGCACTTTGCCAGCTTTGCCATTTCGGCACACCGTTCGGGGATGAGATCACTTACGGCTACCAATTCGACGTTGGGATGATACTGCAAATCAAAGGCGAGGCCGAATTTACAATAACCGTGCCCCACAATTCCCAGGCGAACTTTGCGATCTGTGTAAGGTTCCCATGGTTTGTTGGGGTCTGTTTCGACTTGGACCTGCTCAAAGCCAGGGATGGGCTCGCCTGAAACCCCTCCCGCAAACACGCCCTGTGAAGCCGCCAGGGCTGAACCCATCAACCAGGTTCGCCGAGAAATTTTAGACATGATATATTCTCCTTATTCCTGGGGGCCCGTAGATTCTTTATCTTCTGCCACGCCTTATTATCCGCGTGCCAAACTGTGCTTGTTCCCAAAACCCATCGCCGTCACCGCTGCCCGGCCGGTGCAGCATTTCCCCGGAGGCCCACGTCACCGGCTCACATTGGTGATCGGCAATTCCGAGTCGTTTCCGAGTCGTGCGGCTAGACTTCGATTGTATAAGGTGGCCGTTGCGGCCTTTTTACATATATGGATTGGGCGGCTTCGGCGTCCCCTATGATCTCTTCCTTGGTGGCGTCCCAGTAGATCCGTCGCTTGAGGCGGATGGCAATATTCGCCACGTGACATGCCGTCAAAACCCGATGGGCCACGGCCACTGTGGAGGCCGGTTGCTTGCGGCTTTTCACACAATCAAAAAAGTTCGCCATGTGATCGTCGCTTTCGTAAAGACGAATGGCGTTGGCGGGAAGTGGATTTTCTTTCAGTTCTTCGACCGCCTTGCCGTAGGCGCCACCACGGTTGACAAAAATACGGCCTTTCTCGCCGATAAACATAATGCCGTTGCGCGAAGTCTCCGGCAGGTCCAGTTGGGCCTGATTGAAGAGCTGGACGTCTTCCTCGCTGGTGATGGTCGCCCGATAACGCTCGTCGTGCGCCACGAAGTAAAGCAACTCGATATCTCCGGGAAAGAGCATCTTCACAAAGAAGCGATCGGGATTGTCGTAACAGTCGGGTTTGCCCTCGTTGGGGAAAATGGCTTCGCCTTCCACCCAGAGGGGACCGGAGTTTTCCATGTCCATGCCCCAATAGGCAATATCCATATGATGCTGCCCCCAGTCGGTAATAATGCCGCCGGCATACTCGGACCACCAGCGGAAATTGAAATGAACTCGCTCGGGATAGTAAGGCCGTTCGGGGGCTTGTCCCTGCCATAAATCCCAGTTGAGGTGAGGTGGGACGGACTGCGGCTTGAACGGTCCACCCTTGGTGTTCCAAAAGGGGAGTGTGACAATCACTCGCTGCAACTTGCCGATGCGGCCATTTCGAACCAACTCACAGGCCAGCCGAAAGTGCGCCACGCTCCGCTGTTGGGTACCCACCTGGACGATCCGCCGCGTTTCCGCCACAACCTGGCGGAAAATTTTCCCTTCTTCGATGGTCAGACCGAGGGGTTTTTCAGTATAGACATCCTTGCCAAGGCGGCACGCCATCACATTGATGGCCGTGTGCCAGTGGTCTGGCGTCCCATTAAGGACGACATCGATGTCTTGACGTTCCTCGAGGAGCTTGCGGTAGTCCTGATAGACGGCCGGTTTGCCGTCAAAGAGCTGGCTTGCCGCCTCGGCGTGCTGCAAGTCGGCATCGCACACAGCCACGACATCCCCGAAACGTGCCGCCGACTTGAGGATGGCCGTCCCACGTCCCCCAACGCCAATCGCGGCGATGCGGGGGCGGTCGTTTTTCTCCTCTCCACCCTGCCCCATGACACGTGAATGGGTGAACCAGTAAGGCACCGCCAAGGCGGAGGCGGCGGCTAACATCCGACGACGGCTAAAACGAAGACGCCGCATATCATGGTTCCTCCTTCATCAACGGAACGCGGTTTGCGCGCCCCTATCGCTGCTTATGTCGCCAAGGCCATGGACCAAAAGACTTCTTTTGCCCACCAGGCGTGCTTTAGCATAGTGCGCTTTATTACCGGTTGTAAAGCGAGGCAAAGCACGTGGCACGATTCGCTCCTGGGTGTAGGAGCCTAATCTCCCCTCACCCGGTCGGCGGGAGACGGGTCGGGCGTGAAAGTAGCTTGAATCGCTTCCGGTTTTCTCAATCAATTCCGACGTTCGCTTGCCCTCACCCCAACCCTCTCCCGGAGGGAGAGGGGGACTTTTGGGGATAGGCTCTACGTAGCATCAAGCATCAACTGCTGGGCGATATCGCAAGCAAGGTCTATTTTTTCTCCGCCGCTCTTTCCACCAGTAGCACGGGTCGCAGAATGCCACCCAAAAAAAGTTCAGTAATTTGCGAGTGATCCACGCGCACCGCCACCACGTTCTCGCCCGATGTGATTGCAGAAGTGATATCGACCTCAAAGGGGACTCGCTTTTTCGGGCTTGTTCCAACCTCTTGGCCATTAACGAAGACCGTAGCGTCACCATCGACCTCAGTGAAAAAGAGGCTCAAACGCTTGGCTGTCTTCGGCACGGAAAAGCGGGTGCGATACCACAAAATAGTCTGCCTGTCGGGCAAACCCTGAGCATCCAGCGGCTTGCTGTAGGTGAGGACCTCATGCCATCCCGAATCGTCGTAGTCTTTCTTGTTGTAGCCCAGCGCGACGCCTTGATCGTCGGGATCATAGGTCATCCGCCACTTGTCCGGCAACACGGAGATCAGTCGGTTGGGAGAAGCCGTGACCGCTGCCCCGGCCCTGACCTGCGGCCCGAGAAACCGCTCCAAGTACGCAACCGTGTAATGGTTGCCCCAACCTTCTTCAACGTTCTTCTTACTTCGGGCGAGGAGGTTTTCGTACGTCTGCAAGGCCGTCACAAAATCACCTCGGTTCATGGCCTGGCGAATTGTCTCGTATTGTGCCGCATTTTCCAGACCTTCAGCCGCCATGCGAACTCGTGCCAAGCAAGCGGGCTCCCCTTCTGCTGCGGCAGCCGCCCGTTCCAGCAAGTCCCGACAGTGCTTGAGGAAGTCTGGGGTATAGACCAGGTGGACCGCATAAAACCCCCCGGCGTGGCAATTCAGATCCACAAACGCACGATCAATGTCCAACCAATACTGTTTCATCAAGGGGCCCGCCCGAGGTCCATAGAACTTCTCGAAGTAATCGTCCATGATGGCGTCGGCATCGGCTTGAGGATCATAGGCCAGCCGAATGCTGAGATAGATGTGCGGACCGTAAATCTGCCAGTTGGCCAGTGTCTCAAGATTGATGCCCAAGCAATTTTTGCTTTTCAGATACGGGATGTCATGTTTCCAGATGGAAATCATCGAAAACGGCACAAGACATTCGGCCAAGTTGTAGTTGTAGGTACGGTAACCCAGGTTTTTAGCGATGGCCGCCCACGCTTCGACAAGCTGGGCGAGCTGCATGCGGCTGGGACAATTGGGATGACCGATGCGGTGCAACCGGCAATAGCGGATGGGGGCCAACCATGCACACAGGTTCGGTTCCAACTTTGTCACGCGGGAAGGCGCCTGCGTGTAATCTGCATAACAGTAGAAGTTGAGAATCGAATCAGGTGCGGCCTGACGGACTTGTCGAGCCACATCCTGAAAGAAATCCACATAACGAGTGCTCACCGAGACTCGACCACTCGACGGCTCAATGAGATGAGGATCATCTTGGGCAAGGCATGCCGCGCACTCGCAATATCCTCGGCCGTCCGGCGGGGAGATCGAGGGGTGCCGGGTACCTTTGGCAATCTCGGCAATCACCCCTTGAGCGAAGAGATGCCGCACTTCTGGGTTCGAGGTGCAATACCAATCCCCGGCACGCCGCTGGCCAGCCCGTAAGGCGAAATACTCCGGATGGGTCTCAAACAAGTCTTTGGAAATGTAACGGCCCCAGGCGTGCTGCGTTTGCAGTGGTAAACCACCGGCACCGTTCCACACTTTCCACAGGGTTTGGCCACTCCACTGCGAGCCCCAAATTGACCGGTAAACAAAGCTGGGCTTCTCGGTGACTTCAAGTCTTTCGATGGTCAAGGTATTTACCTTGGGATAGACCTCCCCGAGAGGATGGTCCACAAAGTAGCGACAGCCCCAGGACTCAAGGAGCCGACACACCGCGCGGGTGGTAGCAATACCGCTTTGCCCGGCTAGGAGTAACCGGTCGCCGCGGAGGGAAATGCGTAGGCCCTCTTGCGATGGGCTATCAATGTCATCAAGTTTAAGCCCGGCTTTGATGGCCGCCGAGCCGATGACAATAGCCGGTTGGTCTGGCGGGACCGAGCCAACCACCGTCAACCGCGCCCCTGTCATCTTCTCGACCCATTCAACCAGTACCTGGGCCGCTCGGCGATCATCCCATGTGTCACCTCGAAGGCGTCCGACGTTGCTGGGCCTGTCGGCCGTTTCGACCACTACGACAGCCACGGGGCGACCATTGCGGATAACATCTAGCGCCACCCCACGCTGTGCATTCACAGTAACTGCGACAACGCCCGCGACAAGAAACGCAATTGCTTCAAACCGCCGCATAACAGCCTCCCCGTGTCTTTGCCAATCGATAAGTTGAAAACTTCCTTAAGCTGACTCACCATAACGGCTAATTTATTTTCACCCTCGCAAAACTAAAATATCCAGGGCCACCGACTTTGTCACGGCGGATGGATTCATTTTCGTGAGAAGATCCCCAGGTTAAGATATGTGAACGATTGCCTTCAGAGCTTTCCGGTCCCAAAATATGATGTCACAATAGATGAGTCGTTCCCGCCTGAAAAAGATTTAACCCGCTTGGACACGTCGCGAGACACACCCTTACCTCCGGTCCTGCCTCTTGAAAAGCGAAAGGATTGAGCATGAGATTCCGACAAATCCCGCTGTCGTTGATGGTCCTGATTGTGTTGGCCTACATAGCCGCCTTGCAGGGGCAAGGAGTGGCTGGCCAATCCGTTGCCGAGGAGCCTCCCAGTGCCCCCAAGTATGATACCTACGTCAAGGCACCGCCCCCGCAAGAGTTCCTTCAACGATTGCGAAAGACTCATCCGCGATTGATCCTTCTTGATGAGGAGCTGCCGAAGATCAAGGCCTTTCTCGAGCAGGACGTCCGGGGGAAAGCGTGGTACCGCAACGCTCGGGAGCGAGCCGAGGAACTTTACGCCCGGCCTGTCGTTAAGCACGAACTCCCCGATGGCCGGAGATTGCTTTCCATTTCGCGGGATGTGCTGGACCGGATGTATCACTGGTGCTTCTTCTATCGCATGGAAAAAGACAAGAAGTGGCTAGACCGAGCATGGCGGGAGATGGAGGTCGTAGCCGAATTTCCCGATTGGAATCCCTCTCATTACCTGGACACCGCCGAAATGATGCACGCCCTGGCCATCGGTTATGACTGGCTGTACCAAGACTTGACCGAGGCCCAACGAAAGGTGATCCGCGAGGCCTTATGGCGGCATGGTCTGCGGCTCTCATACTCGGCGTACAAGGGGTTGAAGGCAGAAGGCCAGCAGAGTTGGACAACCGTGACCAACAACTGGAATTTTGTCTGCAACGGTGGTTCGTCGATCGCCGCCATGGCCCTCTTGGATGAGATGCCCGACGAGTGTAGCGAGGTCCTTTATCACGCCTTCCAGCGCATCCAGATACCACTACAGGGGTTTGAACCCGATGGTGCGTGGTGGGAGGGACTCGGCTACTGGGGATATTCCATGCGTTACTTTTGCCCTTACTTGCGGGCACTAGAGACGGCATTCGGTACCGATTTCGGGTTTATTGAGGCCCTTAAGAACACGGGATTTGCCAAGGCGGGCGACTTTCCGGTGTATCTTGTCTCACCGTTCGGGACCAACTTCAACTTTGCCGATTCGGGAAGTGACACTTCCCATTTTTCCCATTGGGCATTGTTCTACCTCGCTGACAAATTTGAAAATCCACTTTATCAGTCCTTCCAAGAGGAGCGCACCAGCGGCGGACTTCAGGATATCCTTTATTTCCGGGATTTAGGCAAATCGGGCAACTTGGCCGCAATGCCGTTGGACAAGCATTTCCGGGGGGCCGAATTGGCCTCGATGCGAAGTTCCTGGACCGATCCCAACGCCCTTTTTGTGGCCATCAAGTGTGGTAAGAACGGGATTTCCCATGCCCATCAGGACTTGGGAAGTTTCATCTTCTATGCCTTGGGTGAGCGCTGGTTCATTGATCC
>Ga0116169_1002985_pt1 | contig 11801 bp, 10 predicted proteins | sample AD_UKC130_MetaG_FD_89796 | JGI IMG/M metagenome (GOLD analysis project Ga0116169, IMG submission 89796) | Active sludge microbial communities of municipal wastewater-treating anaerobic digesters from Canada - AD_UKC130_MetaG | ecosystem: Engineered > Bioreactor > Anaerobic > Digestate | place...
CTTCGGATAAAGATCAACAAGTGGCTATACAGATTCCGCAAACCGGAGAAATGTATCTGTTGGTAGGTACGTATACTTCCGATGAAGGAAGCAAAGGTATTTATGTATATCGCTTCAATACCGAGACAGGAGAAAGCGAGGAGGTGTCTGTGACGGAAGTTGCCAACCCTTCGTACCTGACATTGAGTCCCAATGAAAAGTTTGTTTATTCGGTGGGCGAAAACGATGAAGGGGATGGTGCGGCATATGCCTTCTCGTTCGATAAAAAAACCGGCCGGCTTGTTCCGATTAATTCGCAGAGTACGCAAAGTGCCGGTCCTTGTTATATAACGATCGATAAAAAAGGGAAAAATGTACATACGGCAAATTATGGAGGAGGCAGTATTTCCTCTTTTCAAGTAAAGAGTGACGGTGGATTGAGCGAATTGGTTTCTTTGATTCGGTTTAAAGGATCGGGGCCCGATACGGTTCGTCAGAAAAGTCCCCATGTGCATTGCGTACGGTATTCACCTGATGGGAAGTATCTTTTTGCTACTGATTTGGGGACGGATAAAATATATCGTATGGAGGCAATGGAGGCTGTTTTTGAAGGACAACCCGCTATTTCGGAGAGTACGCTTATAGCGTTTGTCACTCCTCCCGGAACGGGTCCCAGGCATTTTGATTTCCATCCCGGCGAAGAGTATGTATACTTGCTTGGCGAATTATCGGGAGAGGTGATTGTGTATGACTATAACGATGGTTATCTCAAAATAAAGCAGACCATTGCTTCGGATACAGTAGGTGCGCGGGGGAGTGCCGACATTCATGTTTCGCCCGACGGACGATTCCTATATACTTCCAATCGTTTGAAGGCCGACGGGATAGCCATTTTTTCGATTAACCCCGATGATGGAAAGTTGAAGAAGGTGGGTTATCAACTTACAGCCCGACATCCGCGTAATTTTGCAATTACTCCCAACGGTAAATTTTTGCTTGTGGCTAGTCGCGACGACAATAAAATTCAGGTTTTTGCGATTAATAGCGAAACAGGCTTATTAACCGATACCTCTCAAGATATTCTATTGAATAAGCCTGTTTGCTTGAAATTTGCTTCAATGGAGCAATGAGTTGACACTTATTCCCAATCCAGAATCACTTTCCCGCACTGTCCGCTTTCCATAACATCGAATCCTTTTTGAAAATCGTCTATTGGAAAACGGTGAGTGATAACGGGTGTAAGGTCGAGCCCGGAAATAAGCATTTGTTCCATTTTATACCATGTTTCCCACATTTCGCGTCCGTAAATCCCCTTCAAAGTAAGTGCTTTGAAGATAATGGTATTCCAATCTACGGTAGTGGAATTCGGCAGGATGCCTAACAGCGCTATTTTGGAACCGTTGTACATGTGATTGATCATATCGCAAAAGGCAGCTGGTGCCCCCGACATTTCCAATCCCACATCGAATCCGCGCATTTTCAAATCTTTTACGGCTTGTCCGATAGTTTCGCCTTTCGATAGATTTACGGTGATGGTGGCTCCCATTTTTTTGGCGATATTCAACCGATATTCGCTCATGTCGCTTACCACGATGTAGCGTGCTCCGGCAAATTTACAAATGGCAGTGGCCATATTGCCGATTAGACCTGCACCCGTAATCAAAACATCTTCGCCCAGTACAGAGAAAGCCAGTGTTGTATGCGTAGCGTTTCCAAATGGATCCATTATGGTGGCTATCTCGTCGGGAATACGTGGATCAAGTTTAACTGCGTTGGTTGCCGGTAGCGAAAGGTATTCGGCAAAAGCTCCATCGCGATTAACGCCTACGCTGATAGAGTTTTCACACACATGCAGCTTACCTCGTCGGCAATTGCGGCAGTGTCCACAGGCAATATGTCCTTCGCCTGTGACTCGGTCGCCGATTTTTAGGTTTTCCACACCTCTTCCCATATCCACGATTTCGCCTACGTATTCGTGACCGATAACCAGGGGAGTTTTGATGTTTTTTTGCGACCAATCGTCCCATTTATAGATGTGTAGATCGGTACCGCAAATAGCGGTTTTTTTAATTTTGATAAGTACGTCGTTTACACCAACGGATGGTTGAGGAACGTCCTCCATCCAAATTCCCTTTTCGGGGCGTAATTTTACCAGGGCTTTCATACTATTTATTTTATCACGTTCAGTTTCTTTCCTACTTTTATAAAAGCGGCGATGGCTTTGTCGAGGTGTTCGCGTTCGTGGCCGGCTGAAATTTGCACACGGATGCGTGCTTCGCCTTTGGGTACGACGGGATAGGAAAATCCGGTTACATATATGCCTTCTGCAAGCAGTTCGGCAGCAAATTCTTGTGAAAGGCGAGCATCGTAGAGCATTACGGCGCAAATGGCCGATTGTGTGGGTTTGATTTCAAAGTGGGCTTCTTTCATTCTGTTCACAAAATAGTTCACATTTTCGTGCAGCTTCTCCGGCAATTCGTTCGATTCTTCCAGTATATCGAACATTCTGATACTGGCAGCCACGATCATCGGGGGAATGGAATTGGAGAAAAGATAAGGTCTTGAACGTTGACGCAACAGCTCGATGATTTCCTTGTGTCCTGTAGTAAACCCCCCAATAGCGCCGCCAAAAGCTTTCCCCAGTGTTCCTGTGATAATGTCTACTTTGCCCCTGCAATTGAACACTTCGGTAAGTCCACGCCCCGTTTTCCCCACTACACCTGCCGAATGACTTTCGTCAACCATTACGAGAGCATCGTATTTCTCTGCCAATTCCAGAATTTTATCGAGGGGGGCTGCATTGCCGTCCATAGAAAAAACCCCGTCTGTGGCTATAATACGAAAACGTTGCGATTGGGCTTCTTTCAGCTTTTCTTCCAGATCGATCATATCGGCATTGCCATAACGATAGCGTTTCGCTTTGCACAAGCGTATGCCATCGATGATGGATGCATGATTGAGGTTGTCTGAAACGATGGCGTCTTCTTCGGTGAAGAGTGGTTCAAAAAGTCCACTATTGGCATCGAAACATGAAGCATACAAAATGGTATCTTCGGTTCCGAAAAATGCACTGATTCGTGCTTCCAATTCTTTGTGAAGATCTTGGGTGCCACAAATGAAACGTACGGATGACATGCCGTAACCCCGTTCGTCGAGGGCTTTTTTTGCAGCCTTTATCAATTGCGGACTTGCTGATAGTCCTAGATAGTTGTTGGCACAAAAATTCAGTACTTGCTGACCCGATTTTACTTTGATTTCCGCTTTTTGCGGTGTTACAATAATGCGTTCATCTTTGTAAAGTCCTGCTTCTTTAATGGCAGCTAATTCTTCTTGCAGGTGTTTTTGCATTTTTTCGTACATAGTTTTTTTATTTCATGTTATTTATGTTGTTACACCCTTGATAAAAAGGTGCTTCATAACTCTCTTCTTTTTGTGTGATCCTTTTATTCTTCGACAGTCTTTTAAAGAGTTAAGTCCAAGAATCCCTTTTTAAAGAAGTGTAAAGGTAATTGTTTTCGCATTTCCAAACAAAAGGAGTATAAAAAAGACGGCAACATCCTGCCGTCTTTTTTATACTTGCTTTTATCGATGCATCCTATCTTCTGCTTCCTAACGCAATCAATATGTAATAAATGAGGGTGGCCAACGATCCAAGGGCTGCCACAACATAGGTGTATGCCGCCCATTTCAATGCATCGCGCGCTTGTGCCTCGTTGGTCCCATCGGTTATTTCTGCTTGGCTCAGCCATGCCAATGCCCGCTGTGATGCGTTTATTTCAACGGGTAACGTGATAAAACTAAACAAAGTGGTCATGGCAAACATGGCTATCCCGATCCAGATGAGGGCGGGAAAGGTTTGGATAAGGATGATGCCGCCCAAAAGCACCCACGTCACCCATCGTGAGGTGAATGTGACTACCGGGACCAATGCCGAGCGCATTTTCAAAGGTGCATATTGTATGGCGTGTTGTACGGCATGTCCGGTTTCGTGAGCCGCAACGGCAGCTGCCGCTACGCTATTGCTCGAATAAACCTCTTCGCTGAGGTTTATCGTTTTATTGAGCGGATTGTAGTGATCGGTGAGTTTTCCTTTTGTGGAAGTGATTTTCACGTTGTAAATGCCGTGATCGTGCAGCATTTTTTCGGCTACGTCACGCCCCGTCATTCCGTTGCGAAGAAGAATTTTAGAGTATTTTTTAAATCGTTGTTGCAGGGTTGCCGACACTGCATAGCTTATCAGTGCTATGGCGATAAATATAATCCAGATCATCATATCAAAAAAATAAATTTAATGCATTGTTTTTATTTATAACGTCTTTTATAATGAAAAGTTCAACTTGATGCTTTTCGGGATGGTGGTATCATTTACTTTGTTTTCGGATAATGGTTTGTGCACGATTTGGTCCTACCGAAACAATGGTGATGGGTATACCCAGTTCTTTTTCGAGAAAAGCGAGGTACGAATTGAACTCCTTGGGAAATTCGTTTTCCGATTTTATGTTTGTCGTGTCGGTTTTCCAGCCCGGCAATTCAACATACACGGGTTTAATGTTTTCCGAAATGTCGAACGGAAGGTTTTTTGTTTCTTTCCCGTCGATTTCGTAGGCGACACATGCCTTGATGGTGTCAAATGTATCCAGCACATCGCTTTTCATCATCACCAGTTTGGTAACATCGTTCAGCATGATGGTGTAGCGAAGCGCCACTAAGTCAATCCAACCGCAACGGCGGGGGCGTTTTGTCACCGAACCGTACTCGTAACCTCTATCGCGAAGCAATTTTCCGGTATTGTCAAGCAATTCGGTCGGAAAGGGTCCGCTACCTACACGGGTACAATAGGCTTTAAAAACACCGAAAATTTCGCCAATTTTGTGTGGAGATACTCCCAAGCCCGTGCATGCACCGGCACAAACGGTGTTTGATGAAGTCACAAAAGGATATGTGCCGAAATCGACATCCAGCATAGAGCCTTGTGCCCCTTCTGCCAATATGTTGTCCCCTTTGTTCAGGCATTTATTGATGAAGTGTTCGCTGTCGATGATATTGAATGTTTTTAATTTCTCTATACCTGCGAACCATTCTTTTTCAAGTGTTTCCAAGTCATATTCAAACGAATATCGAGATAATATCTGTTTATGTCGTTCGGTAGCTTTTCGGTATTTTTCTTCAAAATTGTAAAATATATCGCCTATCCGTAGTCCGCTGCGGGCTATTTTGTCTGTGTAGGCCGGTCCGATTCCTCTGCCGGTAGTTCCGATCATGGAATCTCCTTTTTCTTTTTCCGAGGCGATATCGAGTAGGCGATGGGTAGGCAGAATAAGATGTGCCTTTTTCGAAATATAAAGTCTATCGGTGAGTTTATGACCCGAAGCTTCCAACGTTTCTATTTCTTGTTTGAACATGGCCGGGTCGACAACCATTCCGTTGCCTATGATATTTATTTTTTCTTTCTGAAAAATACCCGAAGGAATGGACTTCAGTATGTATTTCTGATTTTCGAATTCCAGCGTGTGACCTGCATTGGGTCCGCCCTGAAAACGTGCTACGATTTGATAGTTTGGGGTTAGTACGTCCACAATTTTCCCTTTGCCTTCATCACCCCATTGAAGGCCTAAAATCACATCTACTTTCATTATTTTTATCTTGCTTCTTTAGTGTTGTTTTTGTTTGAAGATTACTTGCCATTTATTTTTGAGGCAAGTTTTTTGTTTTCGTTTTCTTTTCTTGATCGCACTTGTTGCAAATGCCGTAAATATACATGCTGTAATAGTGTATGGTGAATTTTTTGATCTTTTTTTGTTGATTATGTGCAAATAAATTGCCGTTTTTTATTTCTTGAACATTGCCGCACGCTATGCAGATTAGATGGCTGTGATTGTCGTTACCATAAGCTCGTTCGTATGTCGAGACATTTCCTCCAAATTGATGTTTTACTACCAATCCGCAATCGAGTAGCAATTCGATGGTGTTGTATAATGTGGCTTTGCTCACACGAAAATTTATATCGATCATGGATTTATATAATGAATTTATATCGAAATGTCCTTTCGTGGAATAAATATGATCGAGGATGGCAAAGCGTTCAGGTGTTTTTCGACAGTTATGGAATGTCAGATATTCCGTAAATTTATCTTTCACCTGTTTTTTCAATTTCGCATTATCCATTGTACAAAAATATTTCTTTTTTATGAGATTTCCTTTTATTCTTTGTTTATTTTGCAAAGTCGGATTTTATTTAACTGTTTCGGAATGCCAGAAAAATGCGGGAACGCAAGGTTTGCTCTCGTTATGAAAGGAGTCCGACACGGTGATGAAATAGTAATACGCTTGATCATCTTCCGGAGGGCAATAGGTAAAAACGGGTTGCCTTAAACCGGTAGCAAGCAGGGTGGAGCCGTCGTTGAAGTCCGGATTATCGGTTTTGGTACGATATACATTGTAGGTAATGCGTGCTGCAGGATTTTTTACTTTCCATCGAAGTTGAAATTCGTTTGCCGTTTTCTCGGCTCTCAAATCATGGGGAGGATCGGGCAATGTGTCCGATAGCCAGGTCATTGGAGGCAATTTAGCCGGATAACGATAGTACACGTTGTTTATTTCATGAAATAGGTCTCGATTATAGTTCAACAAATGTTCCGTACGAAAAAAAGCATTGCCCGATGCGCTTTTTTTTCGTGTGTATTCCATCTGATCGATAATGTCTTTATGCTGCCACCCCAATTCTTGAATTTGATAAACACCCAATCCCGGTACGACAAAACGCCCTTTGCTGTTTTCTACCCAGTCGTTGAGATAAGGATAGAAAAGTTTGTTGCGATAGTACATCATCGGGAAAATGGCATCGTGTTTACCCTCGTTCAGCCACTGAATAGGGTCCTGATATACGTTGTTGTACGCTGTCCATCCATCGTTGGGGTTATGCAATAGAGGGCGGTATCTGCCTACAGGCGAGCTGCTTATCATAACCCAAGGTTTTATGCTTTTTACCCGGTCGTATACTTTGCCTACAAAACGATTGATGTTGCTTCTGCGCCAATTGTCGCGTGGTTTACTTTTCCCATAGCGGTTATATTCCGATTGGTCGAAAAAGTTGGTGCAGTTGGCCGGATAACGGATGTAATCGAAATGGATGCCGTCCACATCGTAATTGGTAACGATTTCTTTTACGATGGATAATAAATAATCGTCTGTTTTGGGATTTCCGGGATCCAGATACCATTGGTTTTTATATAAAGTAACGAGTTGAGGGTGTTTTTTTACTACTGATGCGTTTCCTAGGTTTTTGACATGATTTCGTGAGCCCAATGGATAAGTAATGAGCCATGCGTGGCATTCCATTCCGCGCTTATGGCATTCTTCTACCACGAAAGCCAACGGGTCAAATGCCTCTCCGCCATAATTTTTAGCTATACTTCGGTACATTGGCTCAATTTGAGATCGATACAATACTTCGCCATTGGTGCGGGTTTGGAAAAGTACCATATTGAAATTAAGATTTTTCAATTCGTCCAATAATTGAACAAGCTCATTTTTTTGAGCGTCGACGCTGAGTTTGTTTTTGGGCCAGTCCAGGTTGTAATTTGTTGTCAACCAAACAGCTCTTATTTCTGTAGCCGGACATGGTTGCGAATAAACTTGTATTGCGGTAGTTATTAAAACGATAAAAGAAATGAATATTTTTCGCATTGTTGATTATAATCGTTCTAAACTTTTCATGCAAATTTAGAATAAAAATACGGATAAAAATACGGATAAAAATGATAATGTGTTTTGTATTTCAATTTTTTTAATGAAATTGTGCATGAATTAAAATTTGCCCCGCTTCCATCGGAAAATCCGACGCAGGAATGCAAAACAACCCGCCTTGCGAAATTCGCAACCATCAACGAAAGATTTTCTCTCCGACGAAGGAATACACAACAATCCACGTATTCCCGATTTTTCCACACTCTTTTATCGAATCGTGTCGATTTTGAAAAAAATCCGATTTTTCATTATCTTTGTATTCGCATAAAAAATCCAATAAAATAGTATGTTTGAGAATCTAAGCGAGAGACTTGAAAAGTCGTTTAAAATACTGAAAGGTGAAGGAAGAATCACCGAAATTAATGTTGCCGAAACATTAAAAGATGTTCGGCGTGCCTTACTTGATGCCGATGTCAATTATAAAACCGCCAAAGAGTTTACCGAGACCGTAAAACAAAAGGCACTTGGACAGAACGTGCTCACTGCCATTAAGCCGGAACAACTGATGGTGAAAATCGTTCACGATGAGCTTGCAACGCTCATGGGAGGAACAGCGGTCGATATCAACATAAAAGGCAGTCCTGCCATTATCCTTATATCGGGGCTCCAGGGTTCGGGTAAAACCACTTTCTCGGCGAAGTTGGCAAATATGTTGAAATCGAAACGGGGCAAGAATCCTCTTTTGGTTGCGGGCGACGTGTATCGTCCGGCAGCTATTGAGCAATTAAAGGTCTTGGGAGAGCAAATCGGCGTATCGGTTTATGCCGAAGAAGCGAACAAAAACCCGATAAAAATTGCGCAGAATGCCGTGCAGTATGCCAAGCAGCACGGGAAGGACCTCATCATCATCGATACAGCGGGTCGGTTGGCTATCGATGAGCAAATGATGAACGAAATCGAATCCATCAAGAATGCCGTAAACCCTCAGGAAATACTTTTCGTGGTAGATGCCATGACCGGACAAGATGCGGTAAACACGGCCAAAGAATTCAATGAGCGACTCGATTTCGACGGGGTGGTTCTTACGAAGCTCGATGGCGATACACGCGGCGGTGCGGCATTATCTATACGGTCGGTTGTAAACAAACCGATCAAGTTTGTCGGAACCGGTGAAAAACTGGACGCCATCGATGTGTTTCATCCTGAACGTATGGCCGATCGTATTCTCGGGATGGGGGATATTGTTTCATTGGTCGAAAAAGCCCAAGAACAATACGACGAAGAAGAGGCTCGCCGTCTTCAGAAAAAGATAGCCAAGAACCAGTTCGATTTCAACGATTTTCTTTCTCAAATCCGACAAATCAAAAAGATGGGTAATCTGAAAGACTTGGCATCGATGATACCCGGCGTAGGAAAGCAAATCAAAGATCTCGATATCGACGACGATGCCTTTAAGGGGATAGAAGCCATTATATTGTCCATGACACCGGATGAGCGTTCTCGCCCTGAAATATTGAACGGGAGCCGGCGTGCGCGTATTGCAAAAGGAAGCGGCACAAGCATTCAGGAGGTGAATAAACTCATCAAACAGTTCGATGAGACACGCAAAATGATGCGTTTGATGACCACCGGTGGGCCTAGGAAAATGATGAGGAATGTAAGGAGACGATAAATAATAATTGATATGAAACTTATTGATGGTAAGGCTGTGGCAGCCGAGATAAAAAAAGAAATTGCCGAAGAAGTCAAGAGAATGAAAGCCGAGGGAGCAAAAACCCCTCATCTGGCTACCGTTCTCGTGGGGCACGATGGTGCGAGCGAAACGTATGTGGCCAATAAGGTCAGAACCTGCGAGGAATTGGGGTTTAAATCCACGCTTGTTCGTTACGAAGATAATGTAAGCGAGGAGGAGCTTTTAGCTTGTGTGGATAGGCTCAACAAAGACGACGATGTGGATGGTTTCATCGTACAGTTGCCATTGCCGAAACACATTTCCGAAGATAAAATCATCGAAGCCATCGATTATCGTAAAGATGTCGACGGTTTTCATCCGGTCAACGTAGGACGCATGGCGCTCGGTTTGCCTTGTTTTCTATCCGCCACGCCATCGGGCATTTTGGAGCTGCTCAAACGTTATGAAATCGAAACCAAGGGTAAACACTGTGTGGTATTGGGGCGTAGCAATATTGTAGGCAAACCCGTTGCCATGTTGATGTTGCAAAAAAGTTATCCCGGCGATTGCACTGTAACCGTATGTCACAGTCGGACAAAAAACATCAAAGATAGGTGTCTTCAGGCCGATATCATTATTGCAGCCATTGGGGTACCCGAATTTGTGAAAGGCGATATGGTAAAAGAGGGGGTCGTGGTGATTGATGTGGGCACAACCCGCGTTCCATCCACCAAAACCAAATCGGGATTTAAACTTACCGGTGATGTTGCATTTGATGAAGTTGCTCCCAAATGTTCATACATTACTCCCGTACCCGGTGGAGTAGGACCCATGACCATTGTTTCGCTGATGAAAAATACGCTTCTGGCAGCTAAAAAGGAAATTTACAAGTAACCGGGATTTTTATTTTTCTTGCCAACTTTTGCTCAATTCTTTAAATGTCCGTACCGAAGGATCGTTTTTGCTTTCTTCGGTAGCATCGTTCATTCCGTCTATAAAGATGCGGGTATTGCTCCAGAAGGTATGCATGATGCCGGCATAGCGCGGTTTCATTTTGTCTGATGCATTTTCCTTGAACCTATTTATCATTTTTACCTGATTAAGTGCCACATCCGTTTTTTGCCAAGGGCAGGCAATCACGTTAAATCCTTTCGCTGCAAACAAAACGGGCGTGGGGTGTGCTTTTTCGTAATGCCAATCGTTGATGACCACATCAATAGTGATTTGATTTTAAATGTAAAAAATCCGAGAAAGGCAGTTCATTGGACGACTATTAATACTATTAACCTTGGAATCCTGCTTTTACATGCGATCCGTCGCAGTAAGGTTTCTTATTGGAATGGCCGCAACGGCAGAGGTGAATTGTTCCGCTTTTTTCTTCTTCTTTCCCATCAGGACGAATGATTTTGAAATTGCCCTTCATTTCCAATGGACCATTGGGAATCATTTTAATTTCTAGTACTGACATAATTTTTTTGGTTTTTTAAATGTTAGACTTAGCGTAATTTATTTTTGGGCACAGTAGCCACAAATTCTTTCAAGTAAAAAGGTTCGAAGTAGGCAACGTCGACAAAGTCTTTTTCATCGAATGCTTTTTCTGCCAACGGAATCATGGCCGATGCACGAGGATAAATAGTTGGAATAAACAGTGCGTTTGGATGTTGAATGACGCGCTTGCATTTTTTTGCTCCGTTGCCGAAAAAGGCAACCTTTTGTTTGTCCAACAAATCGCCATAGCTGTTCTCATCGACAATATCGGCAGAAGTTTCGCGAATCGTATTCAACGATGTATCGAAAAATGTGGCGTATATTTCCATTCTTCGTGCATCAATCATTGGGCACAACAGCATTCCCCCTTCTACTTTATCTTTTATTGTAGAAGCCATGATTTTTGGTGTAGGAATGGCAATGAGTGGCACATTCAGACCATAAGCCAATCCTTTTGCTTCCGATACGCCGATACGTAAACCGGTATAAGAACCCGGTCCGCTGCTCACGGCTATCGCATCGATCAGGAGATTGTTTTTTCTTGCAAACCGCATAATTTCATCGACAAAAATTCCCAATAATGTGGCATGTGATTGACCCCTGTGATTTTCTTTGTCGATAATTATTTCTCCATCATGCGATAAAGCACAGGAGCATACTTCCGTAGCGGTTTCAATAGACAAAAGAACACTCATTTCTATTTTAAAGTTTATCCTTATAACGTTTTAATATGAAATTTGGTTCAAAAATAAAAAAGACTGTATCAATTGATACAGTCTTTTTTGTTCTTAAAGATTTTTCTTTAAATCAATACCTGTTTCTTTCGTGATAGTCGCGATTGCCATAATTGCGATTGTTCCGGTTTCTTTCGGTTCGTGGGCGGGCAATCGAAACGGAGAGGGTACGTCCGTCGTATTCGGCTCCATTCAATTCGTCTATGGCATGTTGTCCATCTGCGTCATCATTCATTTCGACA
>Ga0116169_1002989_pt1 | contig 11781 bp, 12 predicted proteins | sample AD_UKC130_MetaG_FD_89796 | JGI IMG/M metagenome (GOLD analysis project Ga0116169, IMG submission 89796) | Active sludge microbial communities of municipal wastewater-treating anaerobic digesters from Canada - AD_UKC130_MetaG | ecosystem: Engineered > Bioreactor > Anaerobic > Digestate | place...
GAGGACCTGGTGCCGCAAGCGCAGATGGATGCCGCCGCGCAAGACCCGACTGGCGAAGCGCCCTTCAACTCATCCGCCTTTGGCGCCACCACGCCGCCCTGGTCCGCCGCGCACGCCTACGCCAATCTGTATGGCCCCAAGGCGGCCGACAAGTTCGTTACCGCCACCGTGGTCGGCAACGTGCGCGTCACCGAAGTCGGCACCGACTACGACACGCACCACCTCATGCTGGACTTCGGGGCCATGCCCTTTCCGGTGCTGGAAGGCCAGAGCATCGGCATCATCCCGCCCGGCGTGGATGAGCGAGGCAAGCCGCACCGCCCGCGCCAGTACAGCATCGCCAGCCCGCGCAACGGCGAGCGGCCGGGCTACAACAACATCAGCCTGACCATCAAGCGCGTGCTCGAAGACCACCAGGGCCAGCCCGTGCGCGGCGTGGCCAGCAACTACATGTGCGACCTGAAGGTGGGCGACACCGTGCAAGTGACCGGCCCGTTCGGCACCAGCTTCCTGATGCCCAACCACCCGCGTTCGAACATCATCATGATCTGCACCGGCACCGGCTCGGCCCCCATGCGCGCCATGACCGAATGGCGCCGGCGGCTGCGCAAAACGGGCAAGTTCGAAGGCGGCAAGCTGATGCTGTTCTTTGGCGCCCGCACGCAGCAAGAACTGCCGTACTTCGGCCCGCTGCAAGGCTTGCCCAAGGACTTCATCGACATCAATTTCGCCTTCAGCCGCACGCCCGGCGCGGCCAAGAAGTATGTGCAGCACGCGCTGCGTGAACGCGCCGCCGATGTGGCGCCGCTGCTGCAGGACGCCAACACCTTCATCTACGTCTGCGGCCTCAAAAGCATGGAAGAAGGCGTGGTGCTGGCCCTGCGCGACGTGGCGCAGGGCGCGGGGCTCAACTGGGAGGAGATCGGCGGCCGCCTGAAGAAAGAAGGCCGGCTGCACCTGGAAACCTACTGAGCGGTTGCTCCTGATTTGATAGCTGCTCGCGCTTGTCTGACAAGCGCCAGCGCCTGTTTTGATCACTAGGTGCGCGCTACGCCGGCACCGCCACCGGCCGCCGCGTCGGCAACTGCAATGCCACCACGGCGGCGGCCAGCAGCAGCGCACCGGAGGCGCCAAACGCCACCCAGTGCGTGCCAAAGCGCTCGTAGCCCCAGCCGCCGAGCCAGGCGCTCAGCATGCCGCCCAACTGGTGGCCCACGTACGCGAACCCGTACAGCACGCCCACCAGCCGCACGCCGTACAAATCCGCCAGGATGGCCGACGACAGCGCGATGCTGCCGGCCCACACCAGCCCGCCGATGCTGGCGGTGACGTACAGCTCCCAATGCGTGCCCACGATCATCAGCGCGAAAAAGCCCAGCCCGCGCACGCCGTAGATGGCCGCCAGGATGTTGCGGCGCGGCAGCCGGTCTGACCAGCGGCCCAGCACCAGCGTGCCGAAGATGGCGACAAAGCCGATCAGGCCGATGCCCATCGAACTGCTGTGGGCGTCAAAGCCGTGGTCCATCAGCATCGGCACGCCGTGCGTGCCCAACAGGTTCATGCTGTAGCCGCAGGCGAACAGGCCGCCAAAGATCATCCAGAACGGCGCAGTGCGCAAGGCGTCGCGCAGACTCAAGACGGGCGCGGGCGCAGCGGGGGCTGCAGCAGCCGTGGCGTTGGTCGGACGCAGGTCGGTGCCTTCGGGTGCCTGGTCGCGCATGATGAACAGTGCGGCTGGGATGGCCACCAGCGTCAGCGTGGCGGCAAAGCCGACCAGCGTGGCGCGCCAGCCAAAAGCTTCGATTGCCGCCATCAGCACCGGCGTCATGATGGCCAGGCCCGCCATTGACCCGGTGGACAAAAAGAACAAGGCCATGCCGCGCTGGCGCGTGAACCAGTGGCTGATGATGGGTGTCATGGCGACCGGGCTGGCAAACGCCAGGCCGACCGAGAGCAGCACACCGAACGACAGCAGAAAACCGGTGGCGCCCTGGGCGCTGATGGTCCACAAGGTCGCCACATCCGCAATGACCACGCTGGCCAGCAGCACGGCGCGCGTGCCCAGGCGCGCGATCAGCCAGCCGGCCAGCGGCATCGCCAGCCCGTAGCAAATCATGCCGACGGCGACGATGGACGCCAGCAGGCTGCGGCTGAAGCCCAGGTCTTGCGCGATGGGCAGGAAGAACGGGCCGATGCTGAGCCGCATGCCCGACGACAGCAAGGTCAGCAGCGCCGATGCGGCAACGATGTTCCAGCCAAAGTACCAGCGCGTCATGGCCTTGTGTATGGGGGATGGCTGGGTTCGTTGCAGGGGCGGGATCGTGCGACCCGATGCTCGCCTGCATGGTACGCGATCCGCTCGCGCCGGCTTGGTATTGGCGGCGCGCTGCGTGGGGGGTGAAAAGATGCTGGCTGGGTCTTGCGGCCTGGCTTGCATTTAAAAAGCGCGTGACGCGCTTCCCACGATGAAACTTGAAAAACAGTGAACGGCGGCGGGCCTGCCCGTCACTTGGTGAGGATCAGCTTGCCCAGCTTGGTGGCCTGCAGGCGGTAAACCGAGCCGTTGTGGCTGATCTCGACGGCCTTGCGGCCTTGCAGCAACTGGTCGCTGGGCAGCGGCGCCGGCGCGTGGGCCTGCGCCGGGCGGGCGGCGGGCAGCAGCGCCTCGGGCGCTGGCGGCATGTCGATGCGCGGTGGGGTCATGCGCGGGCTCCTTCCTCAGTTTTTGGGCGGCTCGGTGATGAATCCGATTTTTGAAAGGCCGGCCTGCTGCGCCGCCGCCATGGCCTGCGCCACGCGCTCATAGCGCACGTCCTTGTCGCCGCGGATGTGCAGGTCGGGCTGCGGCTGCTTGGCGGCCTCGGCCTGCAGGCGCGGGGCCAACTGGTCGTCGGCGATCTTCTCTTCGCCCAGTGCGTAGCTGCCATCGGCCTGCACGGTCAGGCGCACGGTCTCGGGCTTGTCGACGGCTTTTTCGTTGCTGACCTTGGGCAGTTGCACGTTGACGGCATGCTTCATCACCGGCACGGTGATGATGAAGATGATCAGCAACACCAGCATCACGTCGATGAACGGGACCATGTTGATCTCGCTCATCACCTCGTCGGTGTCGTCGGCGGTGAATCCGGCCATGGCCGCTTACCCCTTTTTCATGGCGACAACCTTGCCGTCGCTGGCCGCCGTCACGCGCGCGCCGGTCACGTAGTAGGCGTGCAGGTCGTGCGCGAAGCGCCCCAGCTTGGCCAGAATGTGCTTGTTGCCGCGCACCAGCGCGTTGTAACCCAGCACGGCGGGAATGGCCACCGCCAGGCCCATGGCGGTCATGATCAGCGCCTCGCCGATCGGGCCAGCCACCTGGTCGATGCTGGCCTGACCGGCCGAGCCGATCTTCATCAGCGCGTGGTAGATGCCCCAGACGGTGCCGAACAGGCCCACGAAGGGGGCGGTGGAGCCGACCGAGGCGAGGATCGCCAGGCCCGCTTGCAGCTTGCCCGTGGTGTCGTCGATGCTGTTGCGCAGGGCGCGCGAGATCCAGTCGCTGGCGTCCAGCGTGTCGTGCAACTGTGCCTTGGTGGCGCGGTGGTGCGCGGCGGCTTCGCGCCCTTCAATGGCGATCTGGCGGAACGGGTTGGCGTCGTCGGTGCCCAGCTTGGACAGGCCCTCGGCCATGTCCGACGAGTGCCAGAACCCTTCGACGCGCGCCGCCTGGCCCTTGGCGCGCACCACACCCAGCGCCTTGATCACGATCACGATCCACGAGGCCACCGACATCAAGACCAGCGCCGCGAACACGCAGCGCGTGACCCAGTCGCCCTGGGCCCACACGTGCATCAAGCCAAATCCGTTGTTGTCCATTTCACTTCACTCCAACACAAAATTGATCGGTACGTTGAACCACATCGCCTCGGGCACGCCATTGCGTGTGCCGGGCACGTAGCGCCAGCGGTCGCGCGCGGTTTCCAGCGCGATCTCGTCCAGCCGCTCGAAGCCGCTGGAGCGCTGGATGCGCGCCTCTTGCGCGCGGCCGTTGGGGCCAATCAGCACCCGCACGATGACCCGGCCGGTCTCGCCCAGGCGCTTGCTCATGGGCGGGTAGGGCGGCGGCGGGTTGTTCAGGTAGGCGGCATTCGACGACGGCTGCACCACCACCGGCGGCGCTGGCGGTGCCGGCGCGGGCGCTGGTGCAGGCGGTGCCGGCACGGGCGCTGGGGCCGGCGCGGGCGCGGGCGGCGCAGGCGCGGCCACCACGGGCGCGGGCGCGGCCGATTCCTGTACGGCCAGCGGCTGCGGTGCCGGTGCCGGGCGCGGTGCGGGCCGTGGACGCGGCGCTGGCGCGGGACGCGGCGGCGCGGCGACCTTGGGCGGCGGTGCCGGCGTGGGCGGCGCGGGTTCGGGTGCGGGCGCCGGCGGGGCCGCGGGCGGCGGCGGCGCGATCATCTCGGCCAGGATTTGCGCTGGCACGATGACCTCGACCGGCGGGCGCCGCAGGCCGCGGTCAAACGCCCACAGCGCCACCCCGTGCATCAGCAGCACGCTGCCAATGATGGCAACGTTGCGCCCGGCGTGCGGCGCGGGGGATGGAGGGGGCAGGGCAGAGGCGGACATCGTGAACCACAAGCGGCAACACGCGGGCAACGCGCCCGGTGCGGCGGGACAAGAAAACTGGGGGCGGATCGCCGGCGGCGGCGTGGCCGAGGTGATGTGGCGGATTGTGTGGGATAGCCCCGCTAGCGGCGCAGCACCCAAGCGAGTGCGCCGCCCACCAGGGCCAGCGCGCCAACGGCGGCCAGCGCGGGGGTGAGGGCGGGCAGGGCGGTCATGCTGCGGCGGCCAGGCCGCGGTGCGCGGTGCCGGCGTCGTGCAGGGCGGCAACCGGCCGGCTGACGCTGCACTGGTCCACCAGTTCGCGCGCGCAGCTTTCGCAGCTGCCGCAGCAGGTGGCCACGCCCAACTCCAGCTGCATGTCGTCGAAGCTCATGCCCGAATGGGCGTGGCGGACAATTTCGCGGTCGGAAACACGGTTGCAGACGCAGACGATCATGGTGAAAACGGCCTTGACGAGCGAGATCAATCGATGGGCGTATATTAAATGCGAGTCATTCTCATTGTCAATATTTATCTTGTCGATAGGGTTGTTGGGTGGCGGCTGTGGGCGGATCGCGACGCGCTTTGAAATGGGAAGAAAAATGGCTCCGGCGCTTGTGCGAAAAGCGCGAGCAGCTATCGAAAATAGAGTGAATCGCGGTAAAACCGCAACGCCCGGTTACTTGACGGTGCCCGTGGCCGCGCCATTTGCCGCCAGCAAGGCTGGCCCGGCATCGGCCAGCGTGCGGCAACCCGTCAGCGCCATCGCCATTTCCAGCTCGTCGCGCAGCAGCCGGATGACGCGCGCCACGCCCAGGGCGCCGCCGCTGGCCAGCCCGTACACCAGCGGGCGACCGATCAGCACGGCGTTGGCGCCCAGCGCCATGGCCTTCAGCACGTCGGTACCACGGCGGATGCCACCATCGACGACGAGCGGCAGCGCCTCGCCGACGGCGGCGCGGATCAGCGGCAGTGCGTGCGCGGTGGCCACGGCCGTGTCCAGCGTGCGCCCGCCGTGGTTGCTGACGATGAGGCCGGCGACGCCCATCGACTGCACCTGGCGCGCGTCCTGTGGGTGCAGCACGCCCTTGAGCCACACCGGCAGCCGCGTCTGCGCCTGCAGCCAGGCCACGTCGTCCCAGGTCGGCGCGTGTGCGGGCACACCGGCGCAGTAGGTGTCGGGCGCTGGTGGCGCGGCGGGCGCGTGCTGCAGATGCACGGCCGGCGCGCTGGCGCCGGGCGGCAGCGGGTGGCGCCATTCGCGCTCGCGCACGCCTTGGACGGGCGCGTCGGCCGTCAGCACGATGGCCTCGAAACCGGCCGCCTCGGCCCGCTGCACCAGCGCGTGGTTGAAGCCGCGATCGGCCTGCCAATAAAGCTGAAACCACAGCGGCCCGCACCCCGCCTCGGCCAGCACGGCCTGGGCGATGCTTTCCATCGGCACATCGGATTGGGTGCTGAGCACGTAGCCCGCGCCCTGCGCCGCGGCGGCCAGCGCGCTGGCCCATTCCCCATCGGGGTGCGCCAGCTTCTGATGCGCCACCGGCGCCAGCAGGATCGGGTGCGCCAGTTCGCGGCCGGCCAGCGTCACGCGCGTGTGGCCGCCAGCCAGCGGACGCAAAACGCGCGGCCACAGGCTCAAGCGCTGCCAGGCGGCGATGTTTTCGCGCAGTGTGATCTCGTCCGCCGCGCCGCCCTCAAAAAAGGCCCACGCCGCATCGTCCAGCGCGTGCCGGGCGGCCTCGGCGTAGTCGCCAAGCGTTGCTGGAGTTGGGGTGGGCGATTTCAAAATTGATAGCTGCTTGCGCAGGATGGATAAGCGCTGGCGGCCATTTTTACCATGACGGCCGGCTGGCGAAGACTCATGTACTCGACCACTGGCGCAGCAGGTTGTGATAGACGCCCGTCAGGCGCGTGGCCGCGGCGCTTTCGCCATGCTGCTGGCGCAGCGCCAGCAGCGCCATGTCCATCTCGAACAGCAGCGCGCGCTGCTCGCCCGAGCGCACCATGCTCTCGATCCAGAAAAAGCTGGCGATGCGCGCGCCGCGCGTGACGGGCAGCACCTCGTGCACGCTGGTGCCGGGGTAGAGCACGGCGTCGCCCGCGGGCAGCTTCACGCGCTGGTCGCCATAGGTGTCGTGAATGCGCAGCTCGCCGCCGTCGTACTCGTCAGGGCGGCTGAAAAACACCGTGCACGACAGGTCGGTGCGCACCCACTGGTCGGGCGCGCGCGAATGCAGCACGGCGCCATCGACGTGCGCGCCGTAGTGGTTGGACTCGCCGCTGTAGCGGTTGAACAGCGGGTTGAAGATCTTCTTGGGCAGCGCGGCGGAGAACAGCAGTGGATCGCGCCGCAGCGCGCCCAGCACCAGCGCGCGCAGCGTCGCGGCCCTGGCGCTGTCTTGCGCCAGTTGCTGGTTGTTCTTTTGCTGCACCGCCTGCTCGCCAGCGCTGCGGCGGCCGTCGATCCACGGCGCGTCATCGGCCAGCAGCAGCGCGCGGCCTTGCGCCAGTTCGGCTTCGGTGAGCAGGTTTTTCAGGTGCAGCAGCATGGTGTCAAAAAAGCACATCGCCGCCCGAAGGCGGCGCGTGCCGAGCGAAGGATAAGAACTTGTGCGATCAGAACAGGTGTTTGAGCGTCAGCTGGATACGGCGCGGCTGCCCCGGCCCGTAGAAGCCGCGGTACAGCGTGTCGGCGTACAGCTTGTCGGTCAGGTTGCTGACGTTGAGCTTGAGCGTGGTGGTTTCGGTGAAGCTGTATTCCGCCATCATGTCCCAGGTGACGAAGCCGGCCGCCTTCACCGCGCGGCTGCCGTCGGGGTTCTGGCTGCTGCGGTAGTTGGCGCCCAGGCCCAGGCGCAGCTTCGGAAAAACGCGGTAGGTGGTCCACACGCTGCCGCTGTGCCGCGGTGTCAGGCCGGGGCGGTCGCCTTCAACCTGCGCGCCGCCGCCGTTGGCCGCCAGCACCTGGTTGCTGCGGCTGATCTTGGCCAACGGAATCCAGGTGTGGTTCCAGAACACTTCCCATGCCGGGGTGATTCGGCCGGCGGCGTTGAATTCCATGCCCGCGGCGTAGCGCTTGCCCGACAGCAGGTATTGCGTGGCGGCGCTGTCCGGGTCCTGGTTGCGTTCGTTGTACTTTTCTGAATAGAACACGGCCGCGCCCAGCGACATGCGTTTTTCAAGCACGTCCCACTTGCCGCCGATCTCGAAGTTGCGGCTTTTCTCGGGCGGCGTGTTGGCCAGCACCTGGTTGGGGCTGTTGGGCGTGAACTGGTAGGCGTCGCCCGAGGTGTTGTACGAGGTGCCGAAAGACACGTAATACGACTGCGTCTCGCTTGGCTGAAACAGCAGGCCGACGCGCGGGCTCCACAGCGATTCGCTCTTGCCAAAGCTGTAGCCCGGCGTGATGGTGCCGTTGGCGGCGGTGGTGGTGGCGGTGTCGTAGCTGGCTTTGAAATGGTCGAAGCGCAGGCCGGCCACCAGCTTCAGCGTGTCGGTCATCGAGACCATGTCCTGCACGTACAGGCCCAGGTTGCGCGCATTGAAGTGGTTGTACGTCGGCTCGCCGCGCGTGTCAGGCCGCCAGTCGCCGTTGTTGGGGTGGTCGACGGTGGTGGTCAGCGTGCTGGCCGGGCCGGCAAAGTTGTTGTTGCGCTTGGCCTTGTCGTAATACATGTCGATGCCGGCGATCAGCTTGTGCTCGCGCCCACCCCAGTGGTAGGTGTTGCTGTAGTCGCTTTGCAGCTGCGTCGTGTCGCTGGCGCCGATGCGGCCCTTGGGCGCGCGCGTAACGATGGTGTTCGGGCCCCAGTTGTCGATGGTGGTGGGCTGGCCGCCCGTGGTGCCGAAGCGGATCACGCTGGCCCACAAATCGCGCTCGTAGCGGCCGTGGCGGAACTGCGTTTTCAGCTGGCCGCCATCGTCAAAGCGGTGGATGTGCGAAATGGTGCCGTAGGTGGCCTGCGTGTCGAGCTTGTCGCTGTTGAAGCCGTAGAAATTGCGCGCCGGCAGCGTGGGCACGATGCGGCCATCGCGGATGAACCAGGGGTGGCTGTAGGCCGAGCGGCCATCGGTGTCGAGGTGGTACAGCCCGACCGAGAACTCGTCGCGCGTGCCGATGCCCCAGCGGAACGTGGGCGCAATGCCCAGCTTGCGCTGCTTGGCGCCCCAGTTCTTGGCGTCCTGCGCCATCACGTTGAGGCGCAATGCCGAATCCTGGCCGGTCTGCCAGTTGAAGTCGCCCGCAACGCGCTTCTCGTTGCCGCTGCCCAGCGTCATGCTGGCTTCGTGCTGGTTCATCAAGAAGGGCTGCTTGCTGACCTGGTTGACCACGCCGCCGGTCGAGCCCTTGCCGAACAGCATCGAGGCCGAGCCCTTGATCACTTCGACGCGGTCGTCGTTGAAGGTGTCGCGCTCGTACAGCGTGCCGTCGCGCATGCCGTCGCGGTAGATGTCGCCCGCCACGCCGAGCGAAAAGCCGCGCAGGCGCACGTCTTCCTCGCCCGTTTCGCCGGCCTGGAAGGTGACGCCGGCGGTGGTGCGCAGCACTTCGCGGAAGTCGTCCAGGTTGCGGTCCTGCATCAGCTTTTCGGTCATCACCGTCACGCTTTGCGGAATGTCGCGCAGCTCCTGGTTGCCCTTGCCGATCTCGGTGCGGGTGGCGCGCAGTTGCGTCTTGCTGTTGGTCGAGCCGTCGCCGACGGCCGAATCGCGCACCGTGACGGCCGGCAGCGTGCCGGCCACCGGCGCCGCGCTGGCGGGCGCCTGCTGCGCCGCGGGCGCGTCGGCCGCCGTCGCTGCGGACTGCGCCAGCGCCGAGGTGCCGAGCGAGCCCGCCAGCAGCATGGCGCCCAGCGGCAGCAGCGGGGCGCTGCCCTGGTTTGCTATTTGATTGGGAGCTGCCAGCGCTTGATCAGCAAGCGCTGGAGCAGGTTTTTTCTTGAAGACGCGGTTGACGGACATGGCGGGGCCCAGCTAAGTGATGGAAAAGAACTTGGCTGGCTACCGAGCGCCAAAAGGCGGGCGCGAGACCCCGCGGCGCTGTTCGCTTGCGTGCAATGAAGCTGGCGATTTTATATATAAATGAGAATTATTGTCATTAACTGTGTCGCCTCGTTGCGACACTGGTCAGGCATCCGGGCGAGCAACGGCCATAAAAAAAGAGGCCTTGCGGCCCCTTGTTTTCGTCACGCCCATGCAGGCGGTTCAGCTGGCGACTTCGCCCATCTGGCTTTGCAGGTAGTTCTGCAGCCCGACCTTGCCGACCAGCTCGATCTGCGTTTCGAGGAAGTCGATGTGCTCCTCGGTGTCGTCCAGAATCTCTTGCAGCAGATCGCGCGAGACGTAGTCGCGCACGCTTTCGCAGTGCGCGATGCCGTCCTTGATGGTGGCTTGCGCGCCTTGCTCCATCTTCAGGTCGCAGGCCAGGATTTCGGGCACGTCCTCGCCCACCATCAGCTTGCCGAGATCCTGCAGGTTGGGCAGGCCGTCGAGCATGAAGATGCGGTCCATCAACTTGTCGGCGTGCTTCATCTCGCCGATCGATTCTTCGTATTCCTTCTTTGCCAGCTTGTCCAGGCCCCAGTGCTTGAGCATGCGGTAGTGCAGGAAATACTGATTGATGGCGGTCAGTTCGTTCTTGAGCTGCGCCTGCAGAAATCCGATGGCTTCCTTGTCGCCTTTCATGGCGGTGCTCCTTGTACCTTTTTGCAAAACGCCATTCTAGGGAGCGCGTGCGTCAGCGCCAACCTGCGGGACTTTCGTAATGCGAACGTTTAGCGTTTCAGCAGCGCGCGTGGCCTGCGCGCGCTGATGGCGCTGGCCCGATCAGCGCTTGTTGTAGCTCTCGATCGGCTCGTCGTTCGGCCTGGCGAACAGCGCCTTCAGCTCATCCGACAAGGGCAGGTTGAGCGCCACGTTGCGCGGCGGAATCGGCTGCATGAACCACTTGTCGTAGTGCTTGGCCATCTCGCCCGAAGCCATCATGCTTTTCAGCTCGCCATCCACCGCTTGCTTGAAAGCCGGGTCGCCTGGGCTGCTTAATGTGACCCAGTATCCAATGCGGATAATGCGCCCATGTCCACCGAGGCAAGCATCCAGATCCACCCGCGCAAGCCGCGCCATCAGTTGAAGGGGCGCCAGGCGACCGATGCCGCACGCGCCGAGGTGCGCGCGCTGATCGGCGCGGCGCCGCCCGAAGGCCATCGGCGCGACCTGCTGATCGAGCATTTGCACGCGCTGAACGACCATTACCACGGCCTGTTCGAGCGCCACCTGGTGGCGCTGGCGGCCGAGATGCGGCTGTCGATGGCCGAGGTGTATGAGGTGGCGAGCTTCTATCACCACTTCGAAGTGTTGAAGGACGATGTGATGGCGCCACGCTTGACGGTGCGGGTGTGCGAATCGCTCAGTTGCCAGATGGCGGGCGCCGATGCGCTGCTGGCCAAGTTACCGGCGCTGCTGGGGGCCGACGTGAAGGTGGTGCCCGCGCCCTGCATCGGACGTTGCGAGCAGGCGCCGGCGGCGCTGGTGGGGCAGCGCGGCTTGGGGCATGCCACGGTTGAAGCGATTGTTTCAATGTCGAATCGCGCCGCAGCGCTTTCAGGACAAGCGCCAGCAGCTCCTGAAACTGTAGTGTTCGATGCGTATCGCCAAGCCGGCGGCTATGCCTTGGCGCAGGCTGTGGCGTGCGGCGAGCGCGATGCCGAGGGCGTGATCGCCGCGCTGGAACACGCCGGCCTGCGCGGCCTGGGCGGCGCGGGCTTTCCGACCGGGCGCAAGTGGCGCATCGTGCGCAGCTTTGAGGGGCCGCGCCTGATGGCGGTGAACATTGATGAAGGCGAGCCCGGGACTTTCAAGGATCGCTATTACCTGGAGCGCGACCCGCACCGCTTTCTGGAAGGGGTGCTGATCGCTGCGCACGTGGTGGGTTGCGAGGCGGTTTACCTCTACCTGCGCGATGAATACCCCGAATGCCGCGCCATCCTGACGCACGCCATTACCGAGCTGCAGCGCTTGCCAGATCTGCGCGGGCAGCTCCCAAAAATAGAGCTGCGACGCGGCGCCGGCGCGTACATCTGCGGTGAAGAATCGGCCATGATCGAGTCGATCGAAGGCAAGCGCGGCGAGCCGCGCCTGCGCCCGCCCTACATCGCCGAAGTCGGCCTGTTCGGCCGCCCGACGCTGGAGCACAAC
>Ga0116169_1002990_pt1 | contig 11772 bp, 12 predicted proteins | sample AD_UKC130_MetaG_FD_89796 | JGI IMG/M metagenome (GOLD analysis project Ga0116169, IMG submission 89796) | Active sludge microbial communities of municipal wastewater-treating anaerobic digesters from Canada - AD_UKC130_MetaG | ecosystem: Engineered > Bioreactor > Anaerobic > Digestate | place...
AAATATTTCCGGTGAAAAGCATACAAACTGATCTTTATACCATAATTTATATTTGGCACAACTCCGGTAATAAATCTCCTTTAATGAAGTATTCAGTTCAATTCTATTGGGAAAAGTAAGATTTGTAAGGTAAGAGTTTCCCAAATACTCATTGTACCACACATAATCAAAGGCAGCTTTATACTTTTCAAATTCTATCGGACAAGCTTTAATTACAATCTTTTCATTAGTTTTATTGTCTTTCATTGTGCTATTTGTAAAACCGTTAAAATTGTAAAGCATTTCTGAAGGATCGATTTCCGTTGTCTTTTTTATAAAGGGTTTTTTAAAATCAAAATCTATCATAAAGACAAAGGAAATTCTTTCTCTTCCATAATGGTTTGCAGTTTTTACCCACTTTTCAAATTCTTCACCTTCAAAGTGCTGAAACATACTACTACCCTTTCTTTTTTCCAATTCCATATCTGTTATAATGACTATCTTTCATTCTATTTCCTTTATTCTATCAACAAGGATTTCAGCCAATCTCTTATCTGCACCGAGAGTTTTGCCCAAACTCACTTTTATATCCGGATTCTTTTTCAAATAATCTTCCACTTCCCTTGGAATATTTTCACGAATGTGAATTCCATCAAACAAAAAGTAGGGTATTATTTTTATATCCTTCACGCCTTTATCGACTAAATTGTTCAATCCTTTTTGTAAAGTCAATTGGCTGAATTGCAAAAAGGCATACTCTATAATACAATTATCCATTTTTTCCTTTAGCATAGAAATTATTTTTTTAATTGTATCTTCTGCTGATTTATCCCTGCTGCCATGAGCTAAAATTAAAATTCCTGTCATTTTACAGCACTCCTATAACTTTACACCTTTCAAGCCCTTTGATTAAAAATCCCATCATACCGGACTGTTTGAAAAGATAAAAGCTTAATTTTTTAACCCACTCAATACCTTTTTGGCAGAATATAGAGTTTTATCAATGTCTTCTTCCGTATGGGAATAGCTCACAAACATGGCTTCAAACTGAGAAGGTGCAAGATATATGCCTTCTTTTAACATCGAGTTGAAATATTTTGCATAGAGCTTTGTATCACTGGTTTTTGCCTTTTTAAAATTATCCACCTTTTCGTTTGTAAAAAACACACCGATTAAAGAACCTACACGATTTACGCAAAGCGGCAAAGCAAGTTCCTCTGCAATACTCTTAAAACCATCTTCCATCCTTTTTGCCGTTGCATCGATTTTTTCATATATCTCTCTGTTTTCGTTCAAAATTCTTAACTGTGCATAACCGGCAGCCATGGCTATCGGATTTCCTGATAAAGTACCGGCCTGGTATACGCCTCCTTCGGGAGAAACAAACTCCATTATTTCTCTTCTTCCTCCATAGGCACCCACCGGCATCCCGCCGCCTATTATCTTGCCGTAGGTCACCAAATCGGCTTTTACATTGTAAAATTCCTGTGCACCTCCGATACAGAGCCTGAAACCGGTGATTACCTCATCAAATATTAAAAGAGCGTTATTCTTATCGCACAGTTCTCTAAGTTTTGTCAAAAACTCTTTTTCAGGAGGTACAACTCCCATATTGGCAGCAACCGGTTCAACAATTACTGCTGCTATTTGTCCTTCATATTGATTGAATAATTTCTCCACACTTTCTGTATCATTATATACGGCAACTAAAGTATCCTTAGCCGTCCCTTCGGTGACACCCAGACTGTCGGGCGAAGACAAAGTCAAAGCTCCTGAACCGGCTTTAACAAGCATGCTGTCGCTATGTCCGTGATAGCATCCTTCAAACTTGATTATTTTGTCTTTTCCTGTGTATCCCCTTGCCAATCTTATGGCACTCATTACTGCTTCGGTACCGCTGTTTACCATTCTCACCATATCCACATTGGGCACGATACTGGTAATAAGCTCTGCCATCAAAACTTCATTTACTGTTGCCGCGCCAAAACTAAGTCCATAGTGAAGTATATCGGTAATACTCTCAACGATCTCAGGATGGTTGTGTCCTAAAATAATAGGCCCCCATGAACACACATAATCTATATATTCTCTGTTATTTATATCATATATTTTTGATCCGTTTGCCCTCTGAATGAACAACGGAGTGGATCCGACAGCTTTAAAGGCTCTTACAGGGCTATTTACACCTCCGGGCATTACTCTTTTTGCCCTTTCATACAAAACACTATGATCCATCAGCCTATATCTCCTTTCTTTATGGCATCGGACAATTCCCTGGCATAGTAAGTGATCAGTATATCTGCCCCCGCCCTATAAATTCCCACCGCTGATTCACACATCACGGCATATTCATTAATCAATCCGGCTTTTGCAGCAGCTTTTATCATCCCATACTCACCGCTGACGCTGTATGCAGCAATGGGTAAATTAGTATTGGCCTTTACTTCTTTTATAACGTCCAGGTAAGAAAGTGCCGGTTTAACCATTAATATATCTGCACCTTCATCTACATCCAACAGTGCTTCTTTTATGGCTTCCCTAATATTGTGATAATCCATCTGATAGCTTTTTCTGTCGCCAAAGGCAGGTGTTGAACCTACAACATCCCTAAAAGGACCATAAAAGGATGAAGCGTATTTTACCGCATAGGACATTATAGGTTTATCGCTGAAACCGTTTTGGTCAAGGCATTCGCGAATAGCCTTAACTCTAAAATCCATCATGTCGGAAGGTGCTACAACATCAGCACCTGCAATAACATGGGACAGGGCTGTTTTTGCTAAATAGGGAAGCGTTTCGTCGTTTAGTATTTTATTTCCGCTGACCATGCCGCAATGTCCATTCGATGTATACTCACACAGGCATACATCGGTAATTATCATCATTTCAGGGAAACGGGTTTTTATTGCTTTTATTCCCTGCTGTACAACACCATTTTCTGCATAGGCACCGCTGGCAAGAACATCTTTTTTCTTTAGGAATACCAAAAATCAACACGGATCTTACCCCATAGTTTAAGGCATCTTCAATAGCATAAGGTACATTGTCGGGGCTATAGTAATAATGGCCTTCTAAGGATTTAATCTCTTCTTTGATACCGCTGCCTTCTTTTATAAATACGGGTAAAACCAAAGAACTTGCAGAAACTCGGGTTTCCCTTGTTAATTTTCTTATATTCTCATTTTCTCTCAATCTTCTGGGTCTGATACTATTCATTGCATACCTCCAAAATTTTAGCAATCATGCTATCTATTGTGGCTTGTTGAGAAATCACATGCTTTATTCCATAGTGCTTTGCCGTTTGGGCTGTTTTATTGCCTATACAAATGCCCGTTATTTTTGACAAATCCGCCTTCGGCATTGATTTGACAAATCCCTCAACCGTTGACGAACTGGTGAAAGTCACAAAATCTATTTCATTATGATTGATTAAATTCTCAAAGTATTTAGCATTTTCATTTTTTAATAATGTGTCGTACAGGGGAATATCTTTATAAAAAATCCCTCTTCCCTCCAATATTTTTGGTATTTCTACCGTTCCCTTCATTGCTCTTAAAAGCAAAACTTTATCACCATTACCTACTCTTTCGGCAATACCTTTGGCCAGGTGTTCTCCATCAAAGATATCCGGCACGAAATCGGAAATTATGCCATTATCCTTAAGTGCCTGTGCCGTTTGAGAGCCTATGGCAGCAATTTTAATGCCGCTAAGTATTCGGAAATCTTTTGCTTCCCTTTTTATGAAATCAAAAAATATTTTTACTCCGTTTTTGCTTGTAAACACCAACCAGCTATAATCGGAGATATGATCTATTTCATTTTTTAAAAGTTCATTGTCGAAAATCTCCTCAATTTCTATGCAAGGGTATTCATAAACTTCGGCCCCAAGATTTCTAAGCTTTGTACATAAAGTGTTACCTGAAATTTTTGGTCTTGTCACTATGATCTTTTTCCCAAATAGAGGCCTTTTTCTGAACCAATCATATTTAACTGATAGATTACATACCTTACCCACTACAATTACTGCAGGAGGTTTTATATTGCATCTAGTGGCTTTTTCATAAATATTTTCAATTGTCCCTACAACAGTGCGTTGATTTGGATATGTCCCGTTTTCTATAACAGCTACCGGTGTCAGACTATCCATATTTGCTTCAATAAGGCCATCCATTATTTCCTTTAAGTTTGCTACGCCCATTAAAAATACCAAAGTGCCTTCCAGTTGGGAAAGAGCTTTATAATTTATTTTTAATTTTTCATCCTTTTTTCTATGCCCGGTGATAATGTGAACACTACTGCTAAAATCCCTATGGGTAACCGGAATGCCGGCATAAGCCGGAACCGATAAGGCAGAAGTCACTCCCGGTACCACTTCAAAAGGAATATTGCTTTCTGCAAGAAGCTCCAGCTCTTCTGCACCTCTACCGAATAAAAAGGGATCGCCGCCCTTTAACCTTACTACAAAATTACCTTTCTGTGCCTCGGTAAGAAGGATTTGATTAATATTCTCCTGAGTAATTTTGTGGTTTCCGGCATCTTTGCCCGCATCAATTTTTTTGCACCCGATGGAATTAAATCCAGTATTTCCGAAGATACCAGCCGATCATAAACAACCACATCGGCTTTTTCTATACATTCTTTAGCCTTCAGGGTTAAAAGGCCGAGTTCTCCAGGCCCTGCTCCAACTAATGCTACAAACCCCTGCCCCACTTCCAAACCTCCTCTTTAAGCTTTCGTGCCAAGGATTTTCCTATATTTTGGGCATCTTCAACAGATCCGGACATACTGCCTTTTTTCAAAATACCCATTTTCTCATCTACATACAGCCCGTTTAAAATTAATTTATCACCCTGAATTTGTGCATGGGCTGCCACCGGTGATGAACATCCGCCTTCCAAAGCGGCAACAAAAGCTCTTTCCGCGTCAGCAATATATTTGGATTTTTCACAGTGAAAGCCTTTTAAAAAATCCACATTTTCTCCCTTTCGGGCTTGCACGGCAATAATCCCCTGACAAGCAGCCGGCATAATTTCTTCAGTTGAGAAGTATCTATAAATTCGTTCTTCAAGACCAAGTCTTTTAATACCTGCCGCAGCTAAAACAAGGGCACTGAACTGTCCTTCGTCCAGCTTATTAAGCCTTGATATAACATTTCCGCGAACAGGAGCTATGTTTTCATATCCCAATTGTAATAGCTGAATAGTTCTTCTTTTGCTTGAGCAGCCAATGGGTTTTGTTTTATCTATTTTACCTTTTGGCAATATAAGAACATCCCGTTCATCTTCCCGTTCTGACACTGCCACTATGGGTAAATCGGGATTTATCTCCATCGGTATATCCTTATAGCTATGTACCGTTATATCCACTTTGTCATTTAGCAAAGCATTGTCCAATTCCTTTACAAAAAGTCCTTTACCGCCAATCTTGTCAAGGCTTTTGTTCAATATCTTATCCCCTGTGGTTTTCATTGTTATAAGCTCTGTTTTTATGTTTTTATCATATCTTTCTATTGCATCCATAACAAGCTTTGCCTGGATGATTGCCAGTTTACTGTCTCTGCTGCCCACTCTTATGATTTTCATGTTTTTGTTTCCTCTCTATTTAAATACTCCCTTATTCCTTTTGACTTTTCCCTTACTATATTGTGATTGCTGCCGTTTTTTGAAATAATGCCTCCTACTATGTGCCGGTCGGAAAATACGGCAGGAAAGAAAAAGTCACAGTCTTCTTTGCTATCAGCCCTGTTCATGAGAATGTTTAATTCTCTTGCGTCTTTTGTCGCCGTCTCGTTTACCTCTTTATTATCAGTAGCAATAATGACAATAAAGGCATTTAAAATATCGCTTTTTCTATATTCCCGCATGATAACTTCAATTTTGCCAAGATTATAAAGTTCATCTATTTTTTCGCTTATTTGCGGTGCTATTACCGTAACCTTTGCACCAAACTTTATAAGAGTTTCAACCCGTCTTGCGGCAACGTTGCCTCCGCCAATTACTGCAACCTTTCGGTTCCTTAAATCTATAAAAAGCGGAAAATGGGAAAATTCTCTTTCTTCACTTTCAAACATTTTTAAATATCACATCCTGCTTTTCCTTGCACTTTTTAAGGTTTATTCAGCTATGAAAGCCTAAGTTACTGTTTCTTTGCCTCAATTCCCTCTATTATCTTTAAGAACATATCTTTTGTCAAATCATCTTTTATGGAGTATATGATATAGTCAACGGTTTTACTAATGGCTTTTTCTATTTTTTCTTCTTCCGTTAAGTCCTGCGGCAAATTATCCATCACTTTCTTAGTGGCCAGATCCTTAATATAAGTTATATCATCGGCGTATTTATGAATAGTAAACCAATCGTAACATTTAGCCATCTGCTTTTCGATTATATTGTTTACAATTTCCATTTCTTTGCTGTTATCCTTTATTGCAAACGTTCCAATGGTATCAATGTTATAATACTTTATTCCGTCAATTGCAGCAACATCAGGGTCAATATCCCTTGGAACAGCCAAATCAATCACATATTCCGGCTTCTTTGTGCATTCAATTAACATTTTATAGCTTATTGTGTGATGCGGACTTAAAGTTGTACTGATTACCGCATCTACCTTTTCCAAATACTCTTGTCTAGAATCATAATCTATAGGTATACAACCGCCAGGAACGATAGTTTCTCCATGCCTGTAACTTCGCAATGTCATATAAACTTTACATTGGGATTGAATTAATTTTCTGCATACACTTCTACCCACTTCACCATTACCTATAACCAGAACCTTAAATTCCGATTTGGCTTTAATACTTTCATCCAAAAGTTCTACAGCTTTTTGGGCAACCGATGGGCTGACACTTCTAAGTAAGACACTGGATTTTACTTCTTTCGCGCAAGTTACAGAATATCGAAACAGGGTATTTAGAATCGGATCACTCACCTTTTCTTTATTGGCTGTTTGAATTGCCTCTTTTACCTGAGAAACAATCTGATCCTCTCCAAATATCATTGAATGAAGTCCGGAAGCAACCTCCATTAAATGTTTTACTGCATCTCTATTTTGCTTAATGAAAAAAACTGTCTGTATTCGTCAATATCAGCTTCGGCATACTCACAAAGAAGCTTGACGGGATCGATATTTTTTTCATCTGTACTGCCGGATATATACAGTTCAGTCCTATTGCAAGTACATAGTAAAACTACACCTAAGTGACATTTTTTATTTATATCCTTTATTATTTCTCTGACCTTTCTTTTAGTAAAACTAAATTTTTCACGATATTCAAGTTTCGCAGTTTTATAATCAATTCCTGCCATTATTATGTTCAATACCGGCACCCCCAAGTGCTTCTTGCCCTTTGCAATTGTTTTTTTACTGGATCTTCTTTGCATCTGTTCTTTGTTATGTACTTCCTATTATTTATTAATTATACCGTATATTTTTATAAAAAATTGCTCTGTCACCATTGCTTTATTATATCAAATTGAAGAATTAAAAACATATAACTATGCAAAAAAGAGGTGATTTTTCATCACCTCTCCCACTTGCAATTTAATCTTTTTTATTATTGTTACCGCCATGATAAAATGGTTTTATTGTATATCAACAATAATGTTATTTTTTGTATCACTAACATTTTTATCATCATATTTTGACACATTACTTTTTATATCAATAGCTAACATATCTGAAATTTTTTCATAGGGTATTTCAAATACAATTGGTCCTGCGGCACCAATTGACAAAGCATATTTCGGATAGAAAACCACTAATGAGTCTTTGGAAAGATAAAAGTCATCAGGGTTAAAATTTCTGATACTTTTATATCCTTCACCGGAGTAAGGATCATCAAATAAATAATCGTGTGCCTCTTTGTTATTATTTATATCGTTCATTATTTTTTCAGATACAAAATCATATATGAAATTCATGTATTCATCTTCATTAACTTTAAATATATCCTTTAGTGCAAGCTTCTTTCCTGTGTCTAAATCGAAGGTGTCACCCTCTATTCCGGCCCATGATACACCACCAGCTCCACCGTCTAAGTATGCTTTCATGGAAATGATATTTCCAAACACAACTTCAAGACTGTGTAATCGGCACTTCTAAACCAGTTATCCTTTTGACCTTCAACTTTCTCATTGAATTCTTTTAAAAGATCGAGGGGCAGTTCTTCGTAGAAGAATTCTTCCTTTTCTGCGAAATATCTATTTATCTCGTCTATTCCAGCATAATTTCCATCAAGTTTGGGTAACTTTAAATTTAATTCCGCAAAACCTTCTGCATCATTGAAATACTTTTTATTAACTTCGAAAGTTGAAAAGTTCACTGTTTTCTGCTGGGGGCTTGCTGTCTCTTGTTCCGGTACAGGTGTATCTTTAGACTCATTTGTATAGGACGGTGTTTGAGTCGGTTGTTCCACATTTGTAGTGCTTACCGAAGACAAACCGCATCCGGAAGTTGCAAATACTATGTTAATCGCTATTAAAAGCAAAAACTTCTTTTTCCAATTCTTCATTTCAATAAAACCTCTCTTTTTAATTCTTATTATGCTGCCCATGCCAAAAATTTGACAAAGATAACAGTCACTAAATTAAACTATAATTTGCATATTATATGCTTAACCGAATACATTTTTTTCAGCAACATTTTTAACAAGAATTGATCAAGTCCACACAACAGAATTTCCAGTTATACATGATGCTTCAAATAATCGCATAAGTACTTCAATAGAATAAAAATCTTTAACTTCCAATCTACGTCTGATTACTTTCAGCTCTTTCGGAAAATAAAATTCTTTTCTCTCCCAATTAATACATCTATCAATTGGTTTTATGCTTTCAAAAGTTTTGCCCTCAATGATATCTTTAAATACAACTTCGAATTGAACTTTATCCAAATTCATTGTCATAGTTACATCTTGAGTAAAATCCTTAGAAAGAAAAAGCTCTTTACCCTCAGAATCAGTTATACAGAATCCCTTATTGTTTAATCTATAGTAAAATTCTCCTCCATGGCTATAAAACCATTCATCTTCATCCTCAAAAACTGCCCAAAACTCTTCATTGGTAATTTTATCTATTAAAAAAACACCTTCCATTTCATTGATCTTTGATTTTAGTAATTCGACTTCCTGCAATGCTTCTTTAGCCTTTTCCGGTTTTAAATGATCTGTCTCCCATATAGATTTTAATATAGGAAACTTTTCTTTTCCTGCTTTTCTTATTGCACTCCACAAAAAATTTAAACCACTTATATTGGAAACCCTTTCATGAATATAGTACAGTCTAGGATGATTACAGGCATTTTCTATCCAATCTAAATAGCTATGAAAAGTTTCATCCTCGACATCTTCCGAAATATCAAATATATTATTTTCATATTTAATCAAACTCAAATCAAAAGGCGGAGTTTTGATTTTACCTTCTTTAATGCAGTTACACTGAACATAGCCATCTAAGCCCATATCAAAAACACCTCTTATAATACAAAGTATAATCTATTTACTTGGCAATAGCGGCTGATACATCATAATTGCATGGTTTTCCGTTATATATTCATCATCAATTAATATACCATTTTCATAAACACGCCTGTATATTTTATTATTTCTTATATATCCACCCCAATAGGTACTGCTGATAAAATGCTCTTTTTCATATACTTCATAATTATATTGCGAAGGTTCCACTGACCTCCACTCACCTACCAGGCTATCTTCGGTAAGGTATACAATTAACTGAAATTCTTTATCGGTTCCGTTATAAATTTGGAGGTCCAAGTAATTATAAACGCAAGTAGCACCACTTCCAAAGGGTTGAGTTCTGTTGCTGTCCGGGAAAATATCGTGACTGTGTCTGTAACGTTCAATAACTGTCAAAGGCGTATGTAAAGTCATCCAATAAATCAAATTTGATAATTGGCATAAACCACCGCCAGTCCCGGCGCCAAAAGTTCCGTTGGGATTTAGAATCAAGCCGTCCTTATAACCCTTCCGTTTAGTGGGTTTGCCGATCAATTTCCAATAGAAGAACACTTCACCCGGTTTTATGCAAATACCATTTACTCTACTGGTTGCTATTTTCAGGTTTGTTACTTTATTATACTGCAGTACCGGATCAACGCCTTGAAGTTTTCTTATTAACGGTGTATTGTGAGTAAAAATTAAATAAGGCAATTGGTAATTCAATATATCTTTTGAGTATTTTTCATTACCAAAATACCATTTAATATATCTTTTAAATGTATAATATTGCTTTCCCAGGTATAACCGGAGTTTTGACCTCTTTTTCGTTTCATTATATATATTTCTTTTCATCATAATTGACCCTTAACTAAATTATGTTTTGTAATATTATACACACTATTATACTATTCTTTTAACACAAATCAATTCTTCACCTTTTATTTCTGACAATACTTGCAAAACTTCACTAATTTTATAATTGCAAACTCAATAAGCACCAATTTACCTATGTTACTTGCAAAATATCTACTTAGTAATTTAAACTCTATATATAACTCAAAAGATCATTTTGAAATTCTTGACAATTGATAGTAGTAATATTGAAATTATTTATTTAATTTAATATTATTTACTATAAACCAATTCTTCCAGACGTGTGCTGGATTTGTTAATTTCCTGTATTGATTTGTGAACGCTTTTTATATAGGATTTTTGCTCTTCTGCAATTTCCAGCATTTCTTTAGTTAGTGAAGAATGCTGTTCTGAAACACTTGCTATACTTAAAGATTGTTCACGTATTTGAGAAAAAATCAAGCTCAAATTTTCTATCATTTTTAACTCTTTAGATATATAATCATTAATGTTGTCAAAGGACAGCTTTATTTTTTCAAACCCTTCATTTACCTGGCCGATAATTACTTTTCCTTCATTTGCAGCCATGTATCCATTATTAGCCTTTTCTGAAACTAATACCGTTTTAGATTTGATGTCCTCAATAATTTTTTCGATTTCTTTAACCATGTTTGCACTTTGAGTTGCCAACTTTCTTACTTCATCAGCTACCACTGCAAATCCCTTTCCTGCTTCACCGGCTCTTGCTGCTTCAATTGCAGCATTTATCGACAGCAAATTGGTCTGCTCTGATATTTGATCAATTATTTCAAGAATTTTATTTATATTTTCAATGCTAGTAATTAATTCTTCTGCTGTGGTTAATGAATTTGCAACGGCAGTATTTATAATATCCATCTGCTGGTACATTTTTTTTATTTCCATTGCCCCACTAATAACTGTCTTACTGGTGTTAGATGATATTTCGGAGAGTTCTTTGGAGAAACGGAATATTTCATCAACTTTTTCATCTACAGTGTTCATTGCGTCACTTATATGGGTTATGCTTTCATCTTGTAATAGGACTCCTTTTACAATTTCTTCTATGGTCGACGCCATAGAATCACTGATTTGCAATAACCTTGCCGAATCATTATTACAACTTGTTATATCATTGTTAAGAGAAACAGTGTTATCTTTAACTGTTTTCATTACATTATCTAAGGAAGTTAGAAGCTGGTTTGTATGTGATTCCTTACTTATGGATGATTCAATCAAGTTTTGTCCCCATTTGCATACAAAAAATAATATCCCAATACTGATTCCTACGTAAATTATTGCTGAAATAAACCCCTCATATGTATAGTTATGTACTGTTAATTGTGCAATGATTATTAGGGAAAAGAATGTACTTCCATAAATAAGCAATAGAACCTTATTAAAATATAATGTTGCAAAACAGAGTGCTATTATAACTTGAATCGGAGCATCAAAGGAAG
>Ga0116169_1002995_pt1 | contig 11763 bp, 12 predicted proteins | sample AD_UKC130_MetaG_FD_89796 | JGI IMG/M metagenome (GOLD analysis project Ga0116169, IMG submission 89796) | Active sludge microbial communities of municipal wastewater-treating anaerobic digesters from Canada - AD_UKC130_MetaG | ecosystem: Engineered > Bioreactor > Anaerobic > Digestate | place...
TTTACTATGGGTTGGCCTGGCCGGTATGTTTGGGTGGATTACCTATGCCTCTATGCTTGAATACAGCGGAAATGTGGTGTTTTCGAGTTTTTTAGGGGCAGTTGTAGTGGGGTTGTACAGTGAAAGCGTTGCAAGACTTAGAAAAGCACCGGCAATGGTTTTTTCGATTCCCGGCATTTTTCCTTTGGTTCCGGGGATTGCAATTTACAACTCTACACAGTATATAGCTGAAAATAATCTGTCCAAAGCCGCAAACACCGGAATAGAAGCTATATCATGCGCTGGCGCCATTGCTTGTGGGATATTGATGACTTCTGCAGTTTTTCGTATTGTGAAGAAGAGAAAAAAATTGAAATTATATAGAAAAGTATAGATTAAAAGCTGCTGCCTAAAATTTCAGGCAGCAGCTTCTTGCTTGTTGTTCTATCGATTCTTTAATTTCCTTTTGCAAATTGCAAACATCCTTCGATAGCCTATTTAGTGTAAAAAGCATTTGTGAATTGGAATCTGAAGGTGTTATCTTAGACTTCATAACTGAAGAAAAAAGGTAAATATCGTTCAGGCTTTCATTAATCAGATACGATGCACCAAACCTCGAGAGATTACTTGAATCACGGTCTTCATTTGTGGAAATTCTTACAACGTCCTGATTCTTAATTAAGTCGGCCAGGTGTTTTTTTACTGTGTAAATGTTTCTTCTGGTGTTGTTGGATATGTAGTCTTTCACTTGGTTGTAACTCTGTTGTAGATTGGGAAGGAGAAAGTCTCTGACATAGTATTCCATTTCTTCGGGTTCTAATTCTTCGACAAAGGAAATGGAATTGAATCTAGAGCTTTCCCATTTAGCTTTGGTAACGCTTAAATCCTTCATATGAATCAGTCCTTTTTTAGTTTATTTGAATGAAAATTGATGTAAGACATAACTGAGACTTTGTGTAAAAAATGTGACTTAAGTAATCTGAAAGATTAACATTTAATTGCCAATAAAATTATATTATAATATTTCCAAATAATCAACTGGTATTTAGAAAAATTTTCATAGATATATTTTGGGAAATATTTCATTTTTATGGAACGAATATGGCAATACCAAAGTTTTTGCAGTGTTCACGACTTGACACGAACATTAGTTTGGTGTAATCTGAAATCTGGAGGAAGTACTTTGTAAAACACAGTTTTTTCATTTTGCGTGTTTTTTCATTGCCTGTTGCTCGGGAAAAATCTAAAATATTATTAAAGTGTTTTATTTCTATAAACTTTTTGTAACTGCCTTTTCTGGATATTTGTCGTCATTGCCTTTGAACAAAAAGAAAGAGATAAATATTAAAAAGGTTGTTTTTGAAATGGACTTGTACAGAAATTTCTAATAGGAGTGTGCGCAACAATATGTCAAAACAAGGTAAGAATAAGTATTACGGTAATGACAGTATTACCTCTTTGAAGGGGGCTGACAGGGTAAGGTTAAGACCTTCGGTTATATTTGGCTCGGATGGTATTGAGGGATGCCAGCATTCCGTTTTTGAGATACTTTCAAATTCTATAGATGAAGCAAGGGAAGGTTTTGGAAATGTAATTGAAGTTAGCAGGTTTAAGGATAACTCTGTAATGGTAAAGGATTATGGGAGAGGGATTCCTCTCGATTATAATGAAAAAGAAGGACGATATAACTGGGAGCTGGTTTTTTGTGAGCTTTATGCCGGAGGGAAATATAAAAACAATTCCGGTGAAAACTATGAGTTCAGCCTTGGATTAAACGGGCTCGGAAGCTGTGCCACCCAGTATAGTTCGGAGTATATGGATGTTACTGTCTTCAGAGACGGATATAAATATGAACTGCATTTTGAAAAAGGTGAAAATATCGGTGGACTGATAAAGCAAAAAGAAGATTATGAGAGTACAGGAACCATTATAAAATGGAAGCCTGATCTTGAGGTGTTTACCGATATAAACATACCCCTTGAGTATTATACCAATACTTTGAAAAAGCAGGCAGTTGTCAATGCCGGTCTTAAGTTTATACTTTATGATGAGGAATCGGGGCAAACTTTTGAATACTGTTATGAGAATGGTATAGTGGACTATGTAAAAGAAGTTTCACAGGATAAAGCTTTTACAGGCATACAGTTTTATGAGACAAGTACAAAGGGAAGGGACAGGGAAGATAAGCCTGAATACAAAGTAAAAATGCAAATAGCATTTTGCTTTTGCAATGAGATTAATTTGATAGAGTATTACCACAATTCGAGTTTTCTTGAATATGGAGGAGCACCGGATAAAGCGGTGAAAAATGCTTTTGTATACGAAATAGACAAGTGTATAAGAGCACGAGGAAAATACAACAAGGATGAAGCTAAGATTACCTTCCAGGATATTCAGGATAGTTTAATACTTGTCAGCAATTCGTTTTCAACAATTACCAGTTACGAAAACCAGACCAAAAAGTCAATAACCAACAAGTTTATCCAGGAAGCTATGACTGAATTTTTGAAGCAGCAACTGGAAGTATATTTTATTGAAAACAAGATAGAAAGTGACAGGATAATTGAACAGATTCTGGTGAATAAAAGGAGCCGTGAAACTGCTGAGAGGACAAGGATCAATATAAAAAAGAAGCTCAGCGGAAATATTGATATGTCCAACAGAGTGAAGAAATTTGTAGACTGCAGGACAAAGGACGTAAACCGTCGAGAGATTTATATAGTGGAGGGAGATTCGGCCTTAGGTTCGTGTAAATTGGCCAGAGATGCTGAATTCCAGGCTATAATACCGGTAAGAGGAAAGATTTTAAACTGTTTGAAAGCAGACTATGAAAGTATTTTCAAGAGTGAAATAATTGTAGACCTTCTAAAAGTTTTAGGATGCGGCGTGGAGATAAAGACAAAGCATAACAAGGAATTCAATACCTTTGATATAAACAACCTGCGTTGGAGTAAGATAATTATCTGTACCGACGCTGATGTGGACGGCTTTCAGATAAGGACCCTGATACTTGCCATGTTGTATCGACTGGTGCCTACTCTCATTTATGAGGGTAAGGTTTTTATTGCCGAGTCGCCGCTTTTTGAAATAACTACAAAGGATAAAACCTATTTTGCCTATTCCGATAGGGAAAAGAATGAAATAATAGCAAAAATAAAAGGCAAATACACCATACAAAGGTCAAAGGGACTTGGGGAAAACGACCCCGAAATGATGTGGCAGACCACTATGAATCCCGAAACAAGGAAGCTTATTAAAGTAATGCCCGATGATATTGAAAATACAGAGAAGATGTTTGATATACTGCTTGGGGACAATCTGCCCGGCAGAAAAAGTTTTATTGAAGAAAACGGTTACAGGTATTTAGACATGGTAGATGTATATTAATAGAAAATTGATAAAAATGATGCGAATTGTATTGAAATGATGAATATTTTGGAAAGGTGAAATATATGTCCGCAAAAAATGTAATAGAGCAGAAAATAGTTGATACACTTGAAAAGAATTATATGCCTTATGCCATGAGTGTAATAATTTCAAGGGCAATACCGGAAATTGACGGTTTGAAACCATCCCACAGAAAACTGTTGTATACTATGTATAAAATGGGACTTTTGACCGGGCAGAAAACCAAGTCGGCCAATGTTGTGGGACAGACAATGAAGCTTAATCCCCACGGAGACTCGGCTATTTATGAGACAATGGTCAGAATGACAAAGGGGAACGAAGCATTACTGCATCCTTATGTCGATTCAAAGGGTAACTTCGGGAAACATTATTCCAGGGATATGCAATTTGCTGCTCCCCGTTATACTGAGGTCAAGCTTGATAAGATATGCGAGGAGCTGTTTAAGGATCTTGACAAGGATGCCGTTGACTTTGTGGACAACTATGACGGTACCATGAAAGAGCCTACACTCCTTCCTATAACTTTTCCCAATATCCTGGTGAATGCCAATCAGGGAATAGCTGTTGGTATGGCCAGCAATATTTGCAGTTTTAACTTAAGAGAAGTTTGCGAAGCAGCTATTCAATTTATTAAAGATGAAAATGTAGATATTTCTGAGTATCTTAAAGCACCTGACTTCTCAACAGGCGGTCAGATAATATACAATGAGAAGGAAATTAAAGATATTTATAACAGCGGAAGAGGCAGCTTTAAAGTAAGGGCAAAATACCGATTTGACAAGGAAAACAACTGTATTGAAGTATATGAGATCCCTTATACTACAACTTCAGAAGCCATTATCGATTCGGTAATTGACCTGGTTAAAAACAATAAGATTAGGGATATTGTAGACGTAAGGGATGAAACTGATCTTGACGGTCTTAAGATTACTTTTGATTTGAGAAAAAATACCGATCCCGATGCGTTGATGAACAAATTGTATAAGCTGACTCCATTGGAAGACAGCTTCAGTTGCAATTTCAATATATTGATAAACGGGCGTCCGAAGGTACTTGGAATAAAAGGTATATTAACCCATTGGACCGAGTTTAGAATCAACTGTATTAAAAGACAGACTATGTTCGACATAAACAAAAAATCGGAAAAGCTTCATTTGCTGCTGGGTTTGCAAAAGATCCTCCTGGATATAGATAAGGCTATAAAACTGATCAGGGAGACTGAAGAGGAGGCTATGGTTGTACCCAACCTCATGAAAGCTTTTCAGGTGGACCAGGTACAGGCTGAGTTTATAGCTGAAATAAAGCTTAGAAACTTAAGCAAGGAGTACATTTTAAACAGAGTCAGTGAGATAGAGAAGCTTCAAAAGGAGATTGAAGAATTAAAGGATTTATACGGCAACGAAAAAAAGATAAAGAAGGTAATTATAAAGCAGCTTGAGGAAGTAGCGAAAAAATATGGGCAGCCCAGACGTACTGAGATATTGCATGAAGAGAATATTGAAAAAGTTACTATGGAACATTTTATTGAAGACTACAACTTAAAGCTGTTTTTAACTGATCACAACTATCTGAAAAAGATACCTCTTATATCATTAAGAGCAAATCCGGAGCATAAACTTAAGGACGATGACTATATAATACAGGAAATAGAAACTCACAACAAGGCCGATTTGCTTTTGTTCTCCAATAAGCAGGTAGTATACAAACTGAAAATTTATGAAATTGAGGACTGTAAAGCCAGCAGCCTTGGAGAATACCTGGCAAACCTGTTGGGCATTGAGGAAGATGAAAGGATTATTCATATAGTAGCTACTGATGATTATAAAGGATACATGATTTTTGCCTTTGAGAATGGAAAAGTTGCAAAGATTGAATTGAGCAGCTATACAACAAAGACAAACCGCAAAAAGCTGGCAAATGCATACAGTACTTTGTCCAAGGTTGTATATATACAGCATATTTTGGAAGATGAGGAACTTGTTGCTTTCAGCAGCCTAAATAAAGTACTGATATTTAATACTTCAAGTATAAACCCGAAATCTACTAGAGATTCTCAAGGGGTACAGGTAATGAAATCGAAAAAGGGAAGTGTTATGACCTGTATAAAAAGGCTGAATGAAGTTGCGTTTAAGGATTTTGAATATTACAGGACAAAGAACATACCTGCCATAGGTTGTTACTTAAAGGAAGAGGATAGAGAGGACAATCAAATTAAACTTGATATTTGATTGCATTTAAGAGATAAAGTAGGGAAAGGTATTGCTTGAGTTTTAAACCGGCAATGCCTTTTTTTATTTGTAGAAATTGTAAATTTTTTGAAGGCCCCTATATTGCGTATTGGAAATAATGGCATTTTTATTTTGGAAAAGTAACAAATTAGTTTATCTGTAATATAATATATTGTCTTTGAAAATTTGTTGGCAATTCATTTGTGAAAATATCTCAGGCATATTGTGGATAATTTTTTGTCAGGGAGGCTTATGTGTGAATACAATCGGTATGACAATGATGAATGCAATGCATCCATGGCCTATAATCAGTGACGAAGCAATTGCCTTTATACATGGTGGTCCATTAGCTCCGCAGATTAGAGGATATGTCTTATTTAAGGATGTTCCTGGAGGAACGGAAGTATATGTTGAAGTGACAGGACTTCCGGATTACAAACCGGGTAAGAATGGAGAGGCTCCTGTTGGCCCCCATGGCTTTCACATTCATGAAGGTAATTGCTGTGAAGTGGGGGATGCAGAAGATCCTTTCCTAGGTGCAGGTGGTCACTGGAATCCCGATGGTCAGCCCCATGGGAACCACGCCGGAGATTTTCCGCCTCTATTTTCCAATCACGGCTTATCAAGAATGTGTTTTTTTACCGACAGATTTAAAGTGAAAGATGTATTGGGCAAGTCGGTGATAATACACAATAATCCCGATGATTTTAGAACTCAGCCTTCGGGAAATTCAGGGAAAAGGCTTGCTTGTGGTGTGATTAAACCAAAATTTATAATTTGTCCAGAATAAAATGGTAATTTTAGGAATAAAAATAAATTAATTATATTAAAAAATAAGGAGGATTTGGGCATGAAGTTGTTAGATACTATTAAGGAAGCTAAAAGAAAGAAGGAAAGAGCAAAGAAGATTAAGACAGCTAAAAAGCTGGCAACAGCTGCAACAGTTGGTTCAGCTGCAGGGGCTATAGCAGGATTGCTTTTGGCACCGAAAACAGGAAAAGAAACAAGACAGGATATAGCAAAAAATGTTAAAGCTGCATCGGAAAATGTAAGAAATTCTGCTGCTAATGTGAAAGAAAAGGCTGTTGAAGTTCAAAATAACATAAAAACTGCTTTGAAAAAGACTAACAAGTTAATAAAGGATATAAAGGAAAAGAAGGCGCAAAAAGAGGAGAAAATTGAGCAAGAACAGAAGGCAGATGAGGAATAGTTTGGGTTATAGATCAATTATAGAGAATGCCTTATACAAAAAGTATTGGGCATTCTTTTTGTTTTGTGAATGTTTATAGAGTAAAAGTTTATTGAGCAAATAAGAAAGCATTATCAAATGTAAGGTACTCATAGGATTTGAGTTTTAAGTCTCATATGTATGTTTCAGCCAGGATTAAAATACAGATGCAATTTGCGAAAATACACTAAACGATCTAAAACATTTGAGGAATTTATAGAGAATTATTATAAAATAGACAAATTTTAATCGGTTCAATATTCAGATTTAGATTGTCTTGTATTTACTTTATGACATTAATTTGCTAAAATTTTAAACCAAAATATTTATTATATTTAAAACTAATGGGGGAGAACAAAATGTATAGAAGTAAAAGATTGATTGTTTTTATTGTTTCATGAACATTTTTACTTCAAATTTTAATCTCAAATGTTATGGCTGACGTTATTTACGAATCATTTGAAGAATTGCCAATGGACGGTCAGGTCTTAACAATTGAAGATGAAAATACAACTTCAATATCTGAAGAATTAACTGGCAATGAAAAGGATAATAGTGAGGAAATCACTGATACAAGTGTTCAGGATTCAGTTTATACTCCGAAAGAAATTCAGAATGAATTTATAGACGAATTACCTGTTGAACCGATAATTCCATCTTATATAAAAATGTTTTCTGAATTTCCAGAAGATAAACCGCTTATTGGTGACGTTGATGGAAATGGTGATGTGAACAGCATTGATTATGCGTTTATGAAGATGTATTTATTGGGAATAATAAATGATTTTAATGTGGAAGATGATCTTTGGGCATCAGATGTTAACGGTGATGGTGTTTTCAACAGTATTGACTATGCTTTTATGAAATTGTTTCTACTTGGTAGGATAAAAGAGTTTCCAAAACAAAATTTAATTGAAACTCCTACACCAGTACCTACTGAAATGACTATTGGAACTCCTACACCTACAGAAAATGTTAGATAAACTTGGTATTCCATATGAAAGGATTGATATAAAATGAGCATATTGGATAATGTAAGTAATCTATATTCTGTTGATGTGAAAAAACCACCAGCAACTGAAGAAGAAATAATACAGTTGATTAATTTTTCACCAATAGATGTTCCTTTGGAATATCTAGAAATTGTACGTGAAGCTACAGAAGTTGAAATAAAGGTAAAAAATGAGATGTATATTAGAATTTGGTCACCTACCAGTTGTATTGAGATGAATGAAGTATATTTTGTTCAAAAATATCTGCCAAAATCACTTGCTATTGGTGATGATGAAGGAGGAGCATTGATTTATTTGCATGGTAAAGAGGGGTTTGGACTTTATCTTTGTCGTTTCTCAGATCTTGATATAGATGAAGCAAAAATGATTGCTCCATCTTTAGCAGATTTACTGTTGAATAATGTTGGTATAGACGTTGTAATGAGTGGATATGTTTAGAAATAAAAAACGACAAGAATTTAAAAAATAATATTAACTTTTAATATGATTTTATTTGTACTTATTCAGACACAATTTTTGAAATAGAAAGCCAGGAATATATCATAATCCTGGCTTTTGTGTGTAGACATATGCAAAATATGAATAGGTTATAATCTATGAATGTCATAAAACGTACTGGTAGATGGAAGTATATAAGCTGATGATAAGGATAATTTATTAGGAAGTGAAGTCTGATATTAAATATACTTTTGATAACAATAACTGATGAATATAAGAAGCTTTTGACGTGTTGAAGGAGGAGCATCTCTTGCAGCGACAGCAGGAAAAGGAGGAGCAAAGGCAACCGGAAAGCAGATAATAAAGCAGGCAGCGAAGACAGCGGTAATAGAGGGAGTAACAGGAGCAGCAATAAATGCGGGAGCTCAGAAGCTAGTAAATGACGATGTAGATTGGACAGAGGTGGCGATATCGGGGGTATCCGATGCGATATCGGGAGGAGTAGGCTCAGCATTACCGAATACAAAAGTCGGTAAAAAGCTAATGGAAGCCGGAGAAAAAACGAAAGCGAAAATAGGAAAGTTTGTTTCATCGGTAGGAGACAGCATAAAGAAACAAATAGATAACGTAAAAAGTCAAGTAGACAACATGGTGAAACAAATTGACAACGCCTTCAGTCCGAAATTAGCAATAGTTGGCGGAATAGAGGTTGATATAAACAGCTTTGATAATGCACTGAAGAATATAGATGTAGCTCAAGCCAAAACACCGACACAAATAAACTACATGAAGGTAATGCAAGACGTTGACAATAATTTTGCATCAAAATATAGTAGTAACCTCACATCAAAATTTGAAGAAATAAAAATTGGAAAGGCTTTAAATAATATTAATGCTAGAGTTGATACAGCAGTTAGTAAAGCTGGTACTGATGATATGGCAATTTTAAAATCGATCAGACGACATAGTGAGAAATTAGTTCAAGGAAAAGTAACATCAACAGATCCAGTAATTAACAGAAAGGTTCGTGCAATCCAAAGGGCAATAAATAATAACGAATATGGAAAAGCTGGTGCAAAGTTCCATTCGCTTAACTTTAAACTTGTTCGCGATGCACAAAGTAGAGGATTTCTACAAAATCTTAATATTAACAAAAAATACTGACACCTGCAGGAATTAAATCTTTTAGAAGACCAGATTATAACTTTGCTAATGGAGATATATTTGATTTGAAACCATGGAGAAATAGCCCATTCGCATATGACAAAACACCACAGTTTCAAGATATTTATAATCAATCCGGTAATATGCCAATCCCATTATATTATACCTTTTGGCAAGGATAGCCTACTAAGGAGGGATTATATGATAATTAAGAAGCTAATAGAAAATAAAGGAGATGTAAGAAATATTATTAAGATTAATCCTGATGACGAAGGTTTTATTGATATTAGTGATGATGATTGGGAGAAGTCAATAGATGTGATAGAAAGTATAACATTTAATAAAATTAAAATTAAAAATCAAATAATTAGTCCTAATTTTATTAGGTGTTCATTTTATGATTCTAAATTTGTTGAATTAAAATCCGATGGACATTTTTGGGCTTCAAGTAATAGATGGGAATTTTGTGAATTTAAAAAAGTTGAACTATGTAATGTTATTTCACCTCTTAATTACTTTGAAAATTGTAGTTTTGAAGATTGTAGCCTAACAAAATATCATCCGTATCAAACTCTGTTTAAAAAATGCAGATTTAGAAATTTTTGTATTGAAGGTATGAAAGCAAGAACTATAGTAAATAAGTCCAAAAGACTTTTAGAGTTAGAATCAGCAAAGGGTACATTATTATTTTTAGATTGTATCTTTATAAGTCCAAAATTTTTTAATTGCTTTTTTGAAGGTGTTGAGTTTAAAAATTGTAAGTTTGAAAATCCAAAAGTGGAAGCTTGCAGTTTTGAAGGAACTTATTCTGATGATATTTGGTGGCAGGAACAAGAAATAGATCCATTTGTAAAATTTATAATGGAGATTTTAAAATTTATTGAAAAGAAATTTGGAAAAGAAAGTGCAAGTTTTAAAACATTTTATAATTATTATATAGACTATACAACAGGAAGGACTAAAAGCCGAGATTGTTCGGAGTGTTTATATAATGGAAATGTGCCTGAAAATGAATTAGACGAGATAGAGAACGAATTGGATAAAATAGAATTGAGGTTTCCATTTTAATAAAAACATGGTTCAATGTACATTAATTATTATTAGATTTATACAGTGAGTTAAAAATAGTTATTGGTCTTGAAAATTAATATTTAGCTCAAGTAAAAGGTGTAATATGATGCAATAAAGCGAATATATGGTTATTTAAAGTTAATTCGGAGAAAAAATAATTCTAGTCAAGAAACTGGGCTTTTTGTGGCGGAATAACCCAATATACCTATGACTCCTTGGACAGGTTGGATACAGTAACAGAGCCCAACGGAAAAGTAACCAAGTATACTTATGACGCAGCGGGCAACAGGAGAACTAAAACTGTAATACAATGCGAGTAAACGGTAACAAGCATATACGACTATAACGAGAAAAACCTCAAAAATAATTACTCAAGAAGAATATCAATACCTACAATGGATAGAAGATTTAATGAAAAAAGAAATCGAGGTGTAGATAAATTTTGGAGTGGGGAGAGAAAAAGAATTAAAGCAGAACAAGAAGGAACAAGAAACTGCTCAACAGAGTAAATAGCAGATATTTTAGAAGGTAAGACACCTACATATAACGGTCTGCCAATGGAAGGACATCACATATATAATGCTTTAAATTATCCTCAATTGGCAGATAACCCTGATATTATATATCCTGTAATGTATAATGAGCATTTAAATAGATGGTGTGGAGGAAATTGGCAGAATGATACTTCAGGTCAACCATTAAACCCATTTTTTGAGGAGGAATTCTAATGGATAAAACAATAAAATTATATTTTGAATCATTAATAAAAAAATACGGAGATCAAGTTGAGATAGTTGCCCCAAAAATAAATGATGAAGAATTGAATAAGATTCCAGTGGCATTACAACACTTTACAAATTTGCTTCTAAAGTGAAGTTGCCATTCGGTCAAATATTTACAATAGAAGAGGGAATAAAACAATCACAAATGAAACCGTTTAATCCTAACTGGTTTGTTTTTTTGGAAAAGATAGGTATTTTTCATTCTGGCTTTGCTCTTTCACTGAAGATGAAGAAGGTCTAAGTTTTACTTATTGGGACCACGAGTCTGGAAATGAGATAGATGGTGCTGTATGGAGTTATATTATTTCTTTTCTTAAAGAAATGGAAGAAGAATACGAAAGTTATAAATAATACATTGCTAAAATTTCCATAATTTAACGTAGTGTAAAAAGAAACTTAAGAGTTAATCTAAGGGTTTTATTTGTTTTTTAGCATATTGTTAAATAGCTAAA
>Ga0116169_1003000_pt1 | contig 11735 bp, 4 predicted proteins | sample AD_UKC130_MetaG_FD_89796 | JGI IMG/M metagenome (GOLD analysis project Ga0116169, IMG submission 89796) | Active sludge microbial communities of municipal wastewater-treating anaerobic digesters from Canada - AD_UKC130_MetaG | ecosystem: Engineered > Bioreactor > Anaerobic > Digestate | place...
CCATTTCGTGATAGACCATGCCCATCGGGAGTTTACCCTTCCACTGCATAAGGAACGGCACGCGGATGCCCCCTTCGTAAACCTGGCCCTTGTAGCCGCGGAGCGGGGCGTTGCTGGCCGTGGTCTGGGGTGTGGGCCCCCCCATTGTCGCTAAAGAAGAAGACCAACGTGTCCTCTTCGAGGTTCAAATCGCGAAGTTTCGCAAGCACGCGCCCCACGGCGTCGTCCATCGCCGCGACCATCGCTGCGTGGATTTTTCTCGTGCCGCTGAGAGCGGGAAACCTGGATGTGTATTTCTCGGGTGCCTCCATGGGAGTGTGCACGGCATTAAATGCGACATACAGAAAAAACGGCCTATCCTTGTTGCGCTCGATAAACGCTACAGCTTCGCGGGCGAATGCGTCGGTAAGATATTCCTTTTCATCGGTGACCAATTGGCCATTGCAGATGATTGGGTCGCTTTCTCGCGAATTCTCTGGATAGTAGCTTCGCGCACCGCTGAGGAAGCCGTAGAAATAATCGAACCCACGCTCGAAAGGACGTAACCCCTCTTTGAAACCGATGTGCCATTTGCCGACCATGCCAGTGGCATAACCGGCGGCCTTCAGTCGTTCGGCCAACGTCGGCTCAGATCGAGGCAAGCCGAAATTCGGGGCTGCGAAACGTTCCGGCCCGGGATTGTGCTCAAAGCCGAAGCGGTGTTGGTACCGCCCACTCATCAGTCCTGCGCGGGACGGGGCACAAACTGGGTGCGTCGCGTAACCGTCTGTGAACAGCACTCCGTTCCTGGCAAGCGAATCGATGTTGGGCGTAGGAATATCCTTGCATCCGTACACACCTAGACCGGCATAACCTAGGTCGTCGGCGAGAAAGATAACCACATTAGGCCTGCGCTCGGCGCCGAGTAACGACGCCATCGGGTAAAACGTTGTGAAGACGATTGTGAGAATGAGGAGGTTGTTCTTCATGATCTGGTCTCCTTTCGGAGGGGGGTTACTTGTGCAAAATTGAGGTTCAGATCGACGAACTGGTCGGCTTTTAGGCCGGTAAACGTCACGGTTTTGCCGTTGAGTAACGTGACTTTAACATCAGCAACAGTTGCTTTGCCGAGGCCGAAGTGGGCTTCCAGCGCGCCGCCACTCTTGTAGCTGTGGTTGCTGTGAATCCAGCGGTATTGCTTTTCGCCCATGGCAGTGAGTTCGACGCGCGCCCCGATCAGTTCGGCATCTTTTACGCCGCTGAAGCGCAGGCGCAGCCAGTGATTTTCTCGCGCGCCGTGAGCGCCGGTGTTCCAATAGACTTTGCTCTCGTAACGACGGATGTCGGTCGCGCCGCCGGTGTTGTCCGGGTCAGCGGCGATGACCAAATCAAGAAGGCCATCGTTGTTCAAGTCGGCGGCTTCACCAGCGATGCCGCTAGCGTCGAGGCCACTGAACGTGGTCGGCTTCGGCTCGAAAGTGCCGTCACCTTTGTTCAGAAAGAAGAAGCTGCGGACGACAAGGCCGGGAGTTTCGCGGCGGTCGAGCACGACGAGGTCCTGCCAGCCGTCGTTGTTGAAGTCGGCGAAGATCGCGTCGGCGTAGTAAGGACGGTTATCAATGGGATTAGAGGGCGCAAGGCCGGGCTGGCTCGAGAGCTTCGGGACGCGCGGTTTCCAGTTCAGATGAAAGCTGGAGAGCGGGCAGTCGAAGAACGCATACCATTGCCGGTAGGTGTTGTTGATGGCCGCCAGGCCCGCCGCTTCCGTTCGCTCCTCAAACTGGAACCCGCCAAGATTCTTCCAAAAGCGGCCGCCCACATACTCGACGCGCGGCGACCAACTTACGTCGCTGGGGCCAGTGGCAAAGATGTCCGGCAGGCCATCGTTGTCCACGTCGGCCACGGCAATGTAGGGCAGGCCGGGGGCCTTCGCGTCGGAGGCGGGTTCGTAAAGCTGTTTTTCGCGGTTGTAGCGCAGGCGCGCCTCGGCAGCGAAGCCGTTGCCGGTCACCTTTTGGAACTTCAACGCGCCGGTTTCAACAAGCAAATTCTTCCAGCAGAACAAGCCCTGCCGATATTCGCCTGGCGAGAACGGCAGCAGCGGCTCGCGCACGTCCACGTGAAAGCTCTGAATCAAGTCAAGGTCACCGTCGTTGTCGAGGTCGCGAAGGTTAATGTCAGGACCGGCCTTGTCCTTGGCGCTGTCGTGGTAGAAGCCGCCAAAGTCTGGCACAAGATCGGTGCCGCCAATGTCCTCAAACTCGCCATCCTCGAACCGCGGCCCATTCGGCTTGAACACATACAAGCGCGAGTAAGGCAGCCCGCCCATGGCGTTGCCAATGTTGTCGCAGCCGATGGCGATGTCGAGCCAGCCATCGCGGTTCACATCGCCGATGGAAGACTGGCGGTTGTAGGCCTTTTCATTCTGGATGCCCATCTTCGCTGACACGTCGCGGAAAGTATCCCAGGCCCCATCGCTCAACAACAGGGTGTTGCCGAGTGGCTCAATGGCTGGCCACCGCTTGCCCGCCCAGAACGGCGAGTGGCGCGTGACGAAGATGTCGAGCAGCCCGTCGCCGTTGAAGTCGGCGAGATTGAGGATTTGAGGGAACGGCCCGAAGTTCTCGCAAGTGAGTGTCGATTCACGAATCGTGATCGGGTGCTTCTGGAAGCGGAAGGTGCCGCGGTTGATGAATACGCGAAGATGGTGTCCCTTGTTGGACAGACCACGGTTCCGTTCCGTGTAGGTGGCGAGGATGTCCACCAGGCCGTCACGGTTGAGGTCGGCCAAGGCGATGCCGTTGGTGCCCTCGATGATGTCGGTGAAACCGGGGACGTGGACGCACTCGAAAAGCTGTCCCGTGCCTGCCGCATCGCGCACGGCGTCGGAGTCGGGCAGTTGTTTGAGCACGGGGCGGCCATTGACCGGAGGCGGCGCTGGGGAGGCGGACTTATCGGCGGTGGTCGCTGCCGTTGAGTCTGGTCGTTGCCGGCTGGCCACGTATCGGCGGAACTCTTCGACCGTCACCGCGCCGTCCTTGTCCGCATCGGCGGCAGTGAAGGCTGCCGCCTCGGCGACTTCCTCGCGCGTGATCCTCCCGTCGCCGTTCTTGTCAACTTGCTTGAATCGCTCCATGAGACCCCCAACGCCAGCGCGTGGTTGCGTTTGCGCTGAAGCGACAAGGCAAGCCAGAATCGTTGAAAGACTGACGAGTGTGATGATGGTTTTCCTCGTTTTTCCTTTCGGGTTGCCGCCCAAATCCCAGTGGCGTAATATGCTGCATCCGAAGGGGTGTAACCGCGTTCAACTTGCTAATCGGAAGCAGTTCCCACAGTTCGCCCTTTTAGTTAAACACTGGCAAACGGTTTTGGGTCACGACAAATACCAAAGATAGGAAGTTGCTTTGCCCTTATAACTGCGAGCTTACCATGAGGAAATGGCGCATCGAGCAACGCAAGAGCGGTCCAGCGGTGGTTGGTCTTTTGGACTCGGTTAGCAGGAACCGTTGTTCGTCAGCGGCCGGGCGAATCTGATCACCACCGGAAAAACCGGTATGGGTCATCCCACTCCTGGGGTACATCCAGGTACAAGCCCTCCAGCCAGCGGCCTGCACTAGGCGGTTCACAGGGCGTAAGTGCGAAATTCGCCAGCCACAAAGTTCCTGACCCATCAAACCAAATCTGCAACCGTGTGTTGGTTTCGGCCGTCTGTCGGCCCGGCATAAGGAACGTGAATTCCTTCCACTCCGGCCCCGGCGTGAACCGTCGATATTCCAACACGGCCTGCCAGCGGGTCGTCTCTTGGACGGCAAAGGTCACTTGCCTAGAGGAGATATTCTCACCCTTGGCCCAAAAACTCACGCGATACCACTGCCCCTCATGAATGGGGACATTCAATTGAGCCAACATAGCACTGCCCCGACGTTCACCGCTTTCCGGAACGCTAATCTGCACACACCGCGACACTCCGGGCAACGCCACTTCCTGTAGAGCACATCGGGCTAGATTGTTTTCACTAGAAAACAGCCATCCGTCGGGCACGCTGTCTTGATCTTCGTCAATTTCGAAGCTTCCGTTCTTCACCAAAGAAGGCCCTAATGCTGCCTGAACCGGTTTGCCAAACCGCTCCAACAGTGGAGTGCTCGCACGGACGCCACAATTGGCAAGTAACCGGCTCAACAAGAATGCCGTGCGACGGAAGGTTTTGCGGAGATTCTGCTGCTCCGTATTCCAGTTGAAATACCACGACGACGAACCAGACTCAAATCCCGGATTGGTGAAGAAATTAGCCTGGGGTTTCCTGTCGCCCGAGTTCGTTGGGACATAATCACCTTCGTAGAGGCGGAAATGATCCAAGCGGACACAGACCTCCGGCTGGCCGATGTGTACATAAGCCTGCCAGCCTTCGGGATAGGCTTTTTCCACGCGAAATGTCTCGTAAATCTCAGTCCAGCGATCAGGTGGTAGAACTTGGTCTTTACCGCGCACTGCGCGGTCCCAGGGTGATCCCGCTCGCTCAACTTCCAACCTAACCGTGGCGGGGCTCCCTACCGGTTTCACCATAGCGGCAACCGTGTAGAGCTTGCCCGGTGAGCCTGCCGAAATCTTCTGTCCAATTTGGGCGTAGGGGACCGTTGCCATGACTACCTCGGCACACTGAGTTCCCTCCGCCGCGTCTTCACGGATGATGCGGAGAGATGGCACATCCCGAGGACGCTTTACGAATTGATAGGGAACCATCTGACAGAAGATGACACATCCCTGCGCGGACTCTCCTAAAACACCGCCAAGAGCTGTATCCACACCGTCCGTCAACAAAGGCAAGATGCGAGGGTCGCGGTTATGGATATCCGCCGGACTGATTCCCGCTAATTGAGACGTCCATGAGGGCGGGGCAAAATAGGCCGCAATGTGTTCTGTGGGGGTCGTTTGCACCGCTATGGGCAAGAAGCGACGAGCTTCGTCTCCATCCAATCCCAGCGCAACCACCCTGCCGCCACCAGCGAGCCACGCGGCAATCTGTTGTGCATTAGGTGATAATATCTCCCCGGCCCCGGGCGTAACGATGAGGACTTTTTCCGGCCCAAGGACTCCAGGTCGATAGTCATCGCAAGCGATACCGGCTTGCTCGAGATATCGGCGGCCGTCGGTGTTCCCAGCATACACCGCCGAACGGTCAGGAATCACCGGATACTTGGTGGTAAGAACGTAACTGAGAATGTTTCTCACCAGACGTTCTGCGGCCGGGTCACCTTCCGTCCGTCCGGTCACATCCATCTGGCAAAAAAGGACCACCCCCCGCCCCTCGCGGTACTCCAACAACGGACTATATTGGAGGCTGAAACCGCCATCGAGAATTGGCAAAAAGTCTCCCACTTGGGGCTTTTCAATGAGGACGGATGCGACATTTCCTCGATTTCCGCACCGCCACAAACGTGTTACCTCAAGACCACACCACCGAACAACGGGTGCGCCGGCGTACTTGTCACTGACCTCGTACTTGAGCCGAGGTGGCAACAGCGTGGCCTCACCCCGCCAGTCATGGAGATGGTCCTCATTTAGTCCTGCCAGATAAGGATGGTTAGGGACCCGTGCAAAGACATTTCTTAGTCCATATTCTGCCACCCGAAAGCCCAATCGCTTTTCCAGGGCCTCGCCAGTTTGTTCAAAGACAATGACCTTTAGGCCCTCCCGAACCCGGACGAGCGACGGCGCAGGCCCATCTGCCGTGATCGCGCGTTTGCCAATAATGAGGACCTCCAGGCCAGTAAGATCGCTATCGGCTGAGACTACCCGGTAGGGTACCTTCAAACCATCTAACAGCTTGCGTGTCTCGCCGAGGGGATCAAAGAGACCGATTCGTCCTGCTGCTTGGGCCACGGCTGCACTAAGTTGCTGATCGTCCGGCAAGGGCAAAATGTTGACCAGAAACTGGTCCTTCTGTTTGTCACCGTTGTCGAACTGAAACTCCGCCCATAGCACATACGTCCCAGGCGAAAGATCTTTCGGCAAGTTAAGATGCACCATCGCACGAGCCTGTTGGCCTGTTTCGACAGAAAGCGTATCACCACCTTGCAGAAGCACGGATGCCGGTCTTATCTCCTCTTGGATGAGTACGGGAAGATGCCCCTTGCCTTTGATTCTCGCGGCTTGGTGATCTGGCACGGTACCGAATTGCCAGATGTATTTCACCTCTGCCGGCTCGCGTGAGTTATTTATGACAATGAGCTGTTTTTCGATGACCTCGCCCGGTAGGTAATTGTGATCCTTAGCGGTGAAAGCAGTGCTACCGCCGGCGATGTAGGCCAATAGTGGAGCATTGTTGCGGTACATGGCTTGGGCGGCCAAGGTGGGAACCCAATCGGATGGCTCATAGGCGATGTCCATTCGCTCGTACCGTACCTCAAGGTAGTCGGGGCTATAACCTGGTCTTTGCAGGTTTTCCCAGTCGGTGGAAAGTTCGGTCCGCTGGTTCCGCGCTAACCCCGGCCGCATTTTCCAATAGATATGATACTCCCATGGAGAAATGGCGGAAACACCCCAGGTGCGAAATGCCCGCCAGTTATCCGTCAAATACTGCGCGAAAATAGGATATCGCTCGTCGAAGTCACTGGATCCCAACTGGTGCGGATAGTCCCAGCGATACCAAAGACGACCTGAGCGAAACTGCGCGGCTTCCCACTTGAGGTTCCGTCTCTCCTGGTCACTGATGTTGTAAGCTCGGTCGCCGAGGAATTGCGCGTTCCACTCCGCCAGGCAGAAGTCCCATGGCACAACTGCGCTGCCAAACTCCCGCTGTCCCTTGTACCAACCCCGATACATCGCCCAATCCCAGGTGAAGGGCGCTCCATATTCACATGTAAAAAACGGCTTGACTCCGACCGTGGCCCAGTGCTCGAACCAATCACACATCTCTTGAATAGGTACCCAGTTGGGGTAAAAGTTGCTGGTATGCATGCTTCCCAAGTTACCCGACGAGTGGTGGTAAACAATTCGCGTGGGATCGAGTTGCCGCAGAATGGCCTCTGCCCGCAATGCACGCCGGGCATTGTTCAGCGACCAACCATCCCGGGGGTCATGGATGCCATCAATAAGATCAGGATTCATGTCTTCGTTATAACCAGTCGCATTATGGCTCGTCGAATACATCACGACCGAGGGATGATTGCCGGCCACCTGTACATAAAACCGGGCATGCTGGCGATAACCATTCGTTTCCTCGGCGTTCTCGGCCTGCCAGTCATATTGGGCGAAGTGCGGCTGAGACAAGGCCACAAGCATTCCCACATCGTCAGCCGCCCGAAGAATCTCTGAAAAACTCAGATGTGAACCGGGCTGGCAATCATAATTGTGTGTGTACACAAAATTGATTCCGAAGCTTTTCAGCCGCTGCAAACTTTCGCGGGCCCCTTGATAAGAGGCCCAGGCCGCGCCGATTTGGGCGTTATCGAGCGGCACAGCACAGAGGAAAATCCGCGTGCCATTGAGGTAAAAGTCTCTCCCATCAATCCAGAACTCGCGAAATCCGAATCGCTCCGGCCACGCGGCGTCGAGAACCTGGCCTCGCTCATCCAATAGCGCAACCTCGACCGTGTATTGATTTTGTGGCGTATGAATATCCCACAACTTCTCTGGGCGCCACGATGCTTCCAGGACGAGCTGGCTTTCAGCTGTGGTGCCAACAAGCGAGGCCGGGGACACAAATTCCTTAACAACCGAGGTGCCCTCCTTGACAATGGCCCGCAGTGAATACTTTTTGTTTGCTTCTGCGTTCTTCAAATTTGCGACAAACCTCACGAGGTTTTTACGAATAGAGGTTTCAACGCGGATTGCCTCGATTCGAACCCCTTGCGGTTGGGCGACGAGCCACACATCGCCACACAGGCCACGACGATTGACCGAGCCTTGGACTTGCCGGGCCGTGTTGCTATCGCGATGAACCAACATCACTCCCTTGAGCGGTAATGCTTCCACAAGAATTGACACAGTGTGCGTCTCCCCCGGGCGAACGGCGGAAGTGATATCCAGCTCACCAGCGGGAAAAACGATCTCTCCAACTTTTTGCCCATCAAGAAAGACCGTCGCCAGTGAATTCACATATTCGGCAATAAGTGCGATTCTCCGGTTTGCCCACGAAGCCGGGATCGTGATCGTCCGCCGGTACCATGCTGCCGTTAAGCTGCCGAAACGGATATTGCCCCAGGCAGGATGAGCATGGACGGTTTGGCAATCCTTCTGCATGTAGTCAGTGATTCCCGGCCATGCCCCGGGGACCTTGAAATATCCCCAATGATCTTGAGGAACCGTCTCCGCACCGCGCTCAGCCGGCTGCCACTGCCACAGGCCGTTAATACAGATCCGTTCGCGGGTTGCAGTGACCTCGCGAAAGGCCTTGTTTACATCCCAGACTGCTTTCACTCCTGGAGGAAGAACAGACGAAGAATCTGCTGGTTCTCCACGGCTCACACTTATAACAGCCGTGATAATGGCCAAGCAAACGCCAACACAGCAATGACGGAAAATGTCCATGACTCACCTCCCCCAATTTGAACTCCGTACATTGGAGCGGCCAGCGAAAGCCCGCGGCGCGATCAATATTACTGCCTAAACTGCTGCCGCAAGTATTCGCAATTGATGACCTTTTCCACTAGGTCCAACGGGACGTAATAATAATGGTTTGACGCCTCGAAACCAATCCGCGAGTCACATTTGGTAATGCTGTACAGTTGTTTGGCCAGCGAGATTTCGGCCGTAAGGATTTCGTCGAGTGTTGCCGCTGCCTGCGCGCGATCTGCCGCGTCTCGGGCCGAGTAATACCGATTGCGGGCCATGATAAACCGCGCCTGGTTGGCCACGCTAGCCAGGTGGATTTGGGCCGCTTGAGCTACCCGGTAATCCGCTTCGGCTGTAGGCTTCTTATCCTCATCGGCCAGGGCGACAACCTTGGCAAATTCCCTCAATCCATCAGCCCAGATGGTAGCAACCCGACTGAACTGCTGGGCGAACACCTCGCGGGGATAAGGTCCCCGCCAACCATCCAGGTCGTCATACGGAAATCCTACCATCGTAGCCCGATAGCCGGTTTGCTCCGCGAACAATAGGTTGGCCGGGCCCCAGTGCTGGGGACCGCGGTAAACCACTTGTATGTGAAATGGATATTCCTGGAAAGCCGTACTAAAGAGCCGCCACGCCTGCCGGGCTGCCCCAACTGCGCGCGGCCCATAGCGCTGTTGGGCGACTGTATTCAAGACGGCATCTGGGGTTGCACTCTTGTCAGAGAGCAGGCGGTTCGCCACCGCCAGATTAGGCGAAGGGTAGCAGCCCACCGTCCAACTCAACATGCAACCGTCCACACCCACCTGGGCTAGCCGCGAGCAATGTTCGGCTACCAAATCGAGCACCGGCACGAAGGGAACAGCGGACAACTCCCAAGTAGCCCCCAATTGCAACTTGGCGGCGGTTTTCAGACCGTTTTCCTGGGCCACCTTCCAATGTTTCAGGGCGCGAGGCCCCGGCCCCACAACGGACAGCGAATACTCCCCGACCCGACCGGCAACGCCACCCCGTTCAAAAGGCTGTGCCCATTCGCTGACCGACATCAGCCAAACCGACTTGGGTAAAAGGGGAATGAGGCTCGAGGCGTCCCCATGGCCGTGCCAGCCCCAATCCCATACCAAGACATGGGCCCGCGGCGAAGCAGCGTGCACACCGGCCTCGATGGCCGCGTTGACCTCGGCGATGATCTCATCAGGGGAACGATCCCGACATCGCGGGCAATCTTTGTGGCGTCCATGCGATGCGCAATTGGTGAGATTCTCCGAGGCCGTGATCGTAAACACCCCTGCAAGGTTGGGGACCTGCGAAAAAACATATTGCAAGGAGCGCGTCAGCCAAGCACGGACTTTGGGATGACTGGTACACATTGTCACGTACTGGCCCTCCGCAACGCCGGCAATCTCGGGGTGATTACGGAAGAACTCCCAGGGCATCGCACGCGGCTCATTGATATAAAGATAGATCCCGATTCCATACCTCTTGGCACGTTCTACTAACTTTCTAAGATTCTCCAGTCGCACTTCACACCCCGCCCCGAATTCGGGAAATTCTGGTTCTCCCGGCGCGAGGTTCCGCAAGACCACGTGTAACCACACACCGTTAACACCCAATTCCGCCAAGCGTTCCAGCAGGCCATCAGGATAGGGATCAATCCTCGGATCGCTCAGCGGATCACCGTAGGGCCCGAAGTACGAGTAAAGAAAGCGGGGGGCTTCTTGCGTGGATGTTGACGGCTGAGGTGGCACCGCCCGTCGTGGACGACTTAATTCCTCGACAAAGGCAAACCGCGGCTCTTCGGGAACGGCAAGTTGAGCGCCGAAGTGTTCCCTGACCACTTGGCGAATCCAACCGATTTGTTTTGCAACGGTCTCGTCGGGAGCTTGAAACACCACACGCTCACAACGCGGCTTGTGGTTGCCCAACTTCACAAACAGAAAATCATCCTCCCGTAGAGAATAAGCCAGTTCCTCAGCGGTCATTCCGAGGAGGTCGAGCAATTGATCGTACGGGAGTAAATGCCAATTTCGTCGAACGAGTGTAATGTAACCACGGCGGCGGAAATCCGGCGCTAGCGCTGGGTGGGCAGGCAGGCCCATCGCCTGCGCCAAGTTGCGAATGTTCTCCGGCGTGGTGTTCAGCACGCGAGCAAGATCCTCCGCCGAAATTAAACCCCAATTCCGCCACACCACGGCATGGGAGGGGTGGCCGAAGTAAGGGAAAGAGACTGGCTGAGGGGCGTTACCCTCGGGCAAGGCCGGTTGGGGACGGGCCGCTGCCGATGAACCTTTCGCGGGATTTTCGTACCACACCACGCCCAACCCTGCCACTCCGGGGGTTGAGGTCGCTTCGCTCTCCTCGGTTGTAAGGAGGTCAAAATCCCCATCACCATCGAGATCGACAAACTCGATGCGATCAAACTTGATGCCCACCGGGCCACTCAGATCGTGCACTTGCCAACCTTTTTCGGTTTGTTCCAGCCACACGACCCCTCGCCGTTGGCCGGTTGCCCCTTCGCACGTGAACGCCAGATCGAACCGGCCATCACCGTTCAGGTCGCGCGCTCGCACCGCCTTGCTGGTGCCTACTTCGAAATCCGCACCTGTAACTTTGATAACCTCTTTCACTTGCCAAGGTTGACGGGGATCAGTGGGAGCCACAAGGTGGTGAATTTCATTCGGCTTAACCGCCGCGAACACCTGAAGTCGGCCGGTGCTGTCAAAATCTCCCACGTCGATGAACATTACCTGGCGACCGATCGCCCCAACGGGGTGTTTTTTCCAAGGATCCCCGATCTTTTCGGAACCCGGATTTTCCAGCCAGTACACGCCCGACGGTTCACCGCCATTTTCCTTGACCGAATACCGGTCCGAATAAATGAGATCGACATCACCATCACGGTCAATGTCGAGGGCTTCAATACTCATGATCCAGCCGACCCGCGTCAGCTCGATCCAACGCCACTCAGTCACGTTGCGGGGCTCAGCGGGCGTCACGGCAATCCCCAAGGCCGCGCCCTTACCTGAGTCCGTTTGTTTTCCCCCCAAGACGAGGTTCAGGCCGTGCTGACCATCAAGGTCAAGCGGCAGGCAATACATCCACATTGTGTCGTGCTCCGGCAACGGCAATTCGACGGTCTGCCAGAGTTTTGCATTAAGATAATCCTGCTCTGGTCCCGGTGCCCAATGGACAAAGACTCGCCG
>Ga0116169_1003002_pt1 | contig 11721 bp, 10 predicted proteins | sample AD_UKC130_MetaG_FD_89796 | JGI IMG/M metagenome (GOLD analysis project Ga0116169, IMG submission 89796) | Active sludge microbial communities of municipal wastewater-treating anaerobic digesters from Canada - AD_UKC130_MetaG | ecosystem: Engineered > Bioreactor > Anaerobic > Digestate | place...
AAGATGAGTGCTTGAGCCCGACGGGCGTCTCCGCTCGCGACGTATGAACCCACTGCGCGCTTTCAACCCATCCAGCTGGCGGCGGCTCGGCCAAAGGGTCAGAGATCGCGCGACAGACCTTGCGCTGAAGCGCATCAACCTCGGTTGGAAGCTGAAATCAGGAATTTCAGTCAGAATCGCCACCCTGGGCGATTGGACCGTTTTCTCGGATATCTTCGCTGAAGGAGAGTACGACATCGCCATCGAAGCGGTTGCTTCACGCAGCGAAAGTCGCGCCTTGAACATCCTGGACCTGGGGGCCAATGTCGGCTTCTTCAGCGCGCGAGTCGCGCACGTCCTGCTGACGCGAGGCGTGAAGTCATTCCAAATCACGTGTATCGAGGGGAGCCCGACAGTCTACTCGGAACTGAAGCGCAGGATTCAAGCGTCACCTCCTCTGGCAGAGCGCACGAAACTCGTGCAGGGCCTGGTCGGGCTGAGGCAGGGCACGGCGGCCATCGCCGATTCACCGTTTCACCCGATGACCTCGATTTTCTCACCGGCTTCAGATGGCGTCAGCGTGGCGTATGTGGATCTGGATCGCGTGGTGGATCCGAATTCTCCGATCGACCTGGTGAAATGCGACATCGAAGGCGCCGAGCAGCAGTTTCTGGAAACGTACCCGCAACTGCTGGAACGAACGCATCTCGCCATCTTCGAGTTTCATCATGACAAGTGCGACACCGCGAGGTGCCGCGAGCTCCTGAGCCGATCCGGTCTGGTTCACAAGCAAACCATCGTCGACGGGCCATACACCGCGCTGCAATTTTTCGCGAGGGAGGCATGAATTCCTGGCGAACGCCGGCTCTCCCGGTTCGACACACTGCCGGCCGGCGCGATGCCGAGAATCCGGGTTTGATCTCGCCAGGTCAGCCGCATAGGCTGCTCGCCGTAAAATGAGCAAAGTCTGTCTGGTCACGGGTTCGTCCGGCCTGATCGGTTCCGAAGTGGCCGCCTTCTTTCACGCTCGAGGGTTCTCGATTCATGGAGTCGATAACAACCAGCGCGAGACCTTCTTCGGCCCGCAGGGCAACACGCGGTGGAACCAGGAGCGTCTTGCCAAAACGCTCTCCCGCTTCACGCATCATGAACTGGATATCCGCAACCGGCCCGGCGTCCTCGATTTGATAAAGGACCTCAAACCCGCGGTCATCATCCACACCGCGGCGCAACCGTCGCACGATCTTGCGGCCAAAATCCCGTTCGATGACTTCGACGTGAACGCGGTGGGCACGCTGAACCTTCTCGAAGCCGCGCGCCGGTCCTGCCCCGAATCGCCGTTCATCCACATGTCCACTAACAAGGTTTACGGGGACGGTCCGAACAACATCGCGCTGCGCGAGCTGGACACGCGATGGGATTACGCGGACCCGGCGTTCGCCAACGGGATCCCGGAGAGTTTCCCGATCGACCAATCAAAACATTCGCTGTTCGGCGCGTCGAAGGCCGCGGCGGATATTCTCGTCCAGGAATACGGGCGTTACTTCGGAATGCCGACGTGTTGCCTGCGCGGCGGTTGCCTGACAGGTCCGAACCACAGCGGGGTGGAACTGCACGGGTTCCTGAGTTACCTCATCAAATGCAACGTGGAAGGGCGCGAATACAAGGTTTACGGCTACAAAGGCAAGCAGGTGCGCGATAACATTCATTCGGAGGACGTGGCGCGGTTCATGTTCGAGTTCTATGAGCAGCCGCGCTGCGGCGAGGTGTATAACCTCGGCGGGGGGAAGGAGAATTCCTGCTCGATCCTCGAGGCTTTCAAACTGGCAGAGGCGTGCACGGGCAGGCAACAGGTTTACACGTATGTGGACCAGGCGCGGAGCGGCGACCACATCTGCTACTACAGCGATCTTTCAAAGATGAAGGCGCACTACCCGAAGTGGAACCTGCAGCACGACCTGAAGAACATCTTCGAGGAGATCGCCGCTGCCTGGCGCCAAAGGCTCGCGTGAAAATGGCGGGGGAATGTCTTTTGTCAGGAGTCTCGCCTTCAGGCGGAGCGCGCCTTCCGTGCAGGGCACGGCACCGCAGCGCGACTCCGCCGCGATTGGCCCTTCCGTCTTAGAAATCGTGGACGCCTTCCCGAGACTGCTGGTCGCAACCGAGTTCCCGCCGAACGCCTCGGGCGGCGGGCCCGCCGTTGTGCGCCAGATGCTCAAAGAGTGGCCTGCCGAGCGGTTGTTCTGGTGGAGTTGCCTTCCGGAAACGGATTCGCGCTTCGGCCGGGCCGTGGCCGCGCACCGGGTAAAGCCGATTCCGCCCCGACTGTACCCGCACTTTCGTCTGTGCCGGCTCAAGTCGTGGCTGTTGGATCGATTGTGGGTGCCGGCTGCCGCACGGAGCCTGCGCAAGGCGCTTCGGGAACTCAGGCCGGATGCCGTTTGGGTCATTCCGCATATCTGGTCCATTCCCCCCATCGGACGCGTGCTGTCGGGAGGGGAATTCAGGTTTCACATTTCGATTCACGACTACGTGGACATCAACAGCGGCATCGCGCGGTTGGGGGCCGGGCGGGCGGCGCGCATGGCGCGAACGGTCGAAAGGCTTTATCGCGCGGCCGATACCAGGGACGTGATCTGCGAATCGATGCAGTCGGACATGCGGCGACGCACGGGATGCGACGGAGCCATTGTTCACGCGGGGATCGAGCCCGAGGATTTGGCGTATCTGGAGCGGAAGGAGTCTGTCCCGGTTGCCGAGATCCGGATTGCTTACGCCGGAACCATCATTGTCGAAAAGGAGTTCGCGTTGTTTGTGCAGGCGCTCGAGGCGATTCGCCCGCAGCTTCCCAGGCCGGTGTTTCTCGACTTCTTCGGGTCTCATCGTTACGCGGGACGGCCCTGGTTCAACGCGAGCTGGATGCGGGAGCACGGGAATCTCCCTGAGCGGGAACTCCTTGATCGGCTGCGCCAGTGCACCTGGGGGTTTTCTCCGATGTCGCTGACGGACGAGGATCCTCGCTACAACCGTTACAGTTTTCCAACGAAGCTGATCAGCTACCTGGCCGCGGGCCTCCCGGTGATCGGGCTGGGGCACCCGGAGAGCACAATCATCCGCGCCGTCGAACAGAACGGAATCGGTCTCAGTCTCACAACGAGCGATCCCTCCGCACTGAGTGGACAGTTGCGCGCCGGTCTCCTCGAGGCGGACGACAACCCCTGGCGGCGCTACCAGAGCCAACTCCTTCGCTACTCCCGGAGCGAGTTTGATGCGGACCAGATGCGTCTCGTACTCTGGCGCTGTTTCTCTTCAGCCGCTTGACCGCGGGGTGTGAAGTGTCGGCGCAATCCACATGGGAATCCTGCGTCCAGGGGCGCTCCCTGTTCGGCGGGCGATCAATCGGAGCAAACCCTCCGATACATTGCGATCAACCGGGACCAGATGTGATTCCTGTCAAACGACGGCCGGATCTGCGACGCAATGATGCTGCGCTTTTCGGGTTGAATCCACTCGCGCGTTTCGATTGCGCGTTTCAGCGTTCGGGTCAGAGATTCCACGCTCAGGTCTTCAGCGAGGTTGCCAAAGTTGAATTTGCGAATGTAATGGCCCGGACCGCTATTGTCGTAGCACACCGGCCACAACCCCATCGCCATGGATTCCTTCAACGCCGTCGGCCCGGTGTCAATGCGTGTCGGCAGCAGGAAAACGCTGCTCTGTTGCATCAGGGTGACGATTTCCGAGGGCGCCAATCGGGGATAATGGGTGACGCGTCCTTTGCATGGACTCGAATCCGTCCACTGCTTGAGCCGCGCAACGTCGGCGGGGGTTCCGCTCCCCACGACAGCCAGCTTCCAATCCGGCAGCCCGGCCTTTTCGAAGGCTTCCAACGCGTCCCAGATTCCCTTGCGCTCTTCAATCCTGCCAAGAAACAGAATCTGTCGGCTGACACCATCCGTCGGTGGAGCCGTGAGAAAATCCGGGCGAAGCGGATGTTCAATCGCGTAGGTCCGCTTCGTGCGGATCATCGGCAGGGCGGATTGAAGGGAGTAGTCGTTTTCGGCGGCGACACAGAAGGCGCGTTTCAAAGCCAGTCGCTCGCTCCACGCGCACAGCAGCGACAGCCAGGGCATGCCGACCCGACGCCGGCACTCATTGATATTGCCCTGGACCTCCACCACGTTTCTGCGAGCCAACCGTATCGCGGATATGGCGTGAGAGTCCTCCGTTCCCCAGCCGTGAATGACGTCCGGCTGCAGTTGCCGAACCAGTTCGCGGAAAAACAGCCAATCCAGTTGGAACAGGAAGAAGATGCGGGCGCGAATCTTCAAGGGCACAAGATGAAAGGCGGCGCCCTGATAGTGGAATGTCCTCAACCGCGCATGCTTTCGATGACCGCAGGCAATGTGCAATTCGACATCCGGCGGCGGAGGCAGATGCCCGAGAATCCAGGACCAGTCGGCGTAAGCGCCTAAATCCTCGCCGGGGAAGACTTCGCGCTGAACCTGGAAGGGAAGACCGCATATCCACAGGACTTTCAACGGCCTGCCGACGAATAGGTTGTTTTCCATGCGGCAATTTGGTAGTGCTTAAGCCCATTTCATGGAAGCCCTAAATCGATTGGCTCTCTACTTCAAGGCCGCCATGGCACGCCGCGCCCCCCACCTTTCAGGCGCTCCCTGTCTGCCCAAAGCACTGCTCCCGGATGCTCCTTATTCCCGCGCCGCTTACAATTCCTTCGTCGTGTGGATCCAGCAGCTGGGCCTGAGCTCGGTCGCAACCGTGGTGGACGTGGGAGCGAACCATGGGGACTTTTCAAGAGCGGCGAGCCTCTTGTTTCCGTCTGCAAAGGTGTTGTTGGTCGAACCGCTCCCGAAGCTTCAGCAGTTGCTCCAGGGTGTCATCGAGAAGAGGCGACCCAACTGGCGACTGATCCCGTGTGCGCTTGGCAGTCAGCCCGGGCGCTTTCCGCTGTTCGTGGACGAGAACCGCGACGATATCGGAAGCCTGGTGGGGTTCAGCGATGAATACCGGGCGGTCCGCCCGGAGGCTCGTGCATCGCGGGAGATTCTGTGCGACGTAAAGACGCTCGACGCCGTATCAACAGAGTTCGGCCTGCACGGCATTGATCTTCTCAAGATCGATGTGGAAGGATTCGAATTCGAGGTGCTGAACGGCGCTTCGGAGATCCTGCGGAAGACTACGGCGGTGATTGTTGAGGTATCCCTGGTCAGAAGATCTGACGCTCAAAATGCGCTGCTGGAAATGCTCGAACGCCTGGTGCGCGGCGGATTCGAGGTCGTCAATGTGATCCCTTCCCTGTTCGATCAACGCGAGCCGTGGCGGCCCCGCGAATTCAATGTTCTTGTCCGCCGGACCGGGCCGTTTCAAGGGGCGGGGAACCCGGGGTAGCAGGAACTGCCGGTTCTCCGTTTCGGGCCACAATCCGATTGCCCGGAGCCGGAACCATGATAAAGTGGGCGGGTTTCCAGGCCGCCCCACAGCCGCCTGGGTGAGAAGCAATGAGCAATCAACTGCAAGCTTTCAAGGCGCTGATCACCTACGCCGTCATTGTGCCGATGGCCATTTTTGTCGGCTACATGCTCGCGGACCCGCTGCGGTATTCCACGTTCGGCGCCGTGGGCGTCGTCCTCGGGGTGATGATCTTTCCCCTGCTGCTCAAATGGCACCAGCCGCTGCTGTTATTCAGCTGGAACATGTCCGTGGTGATCCCGTTCATCAAAGGGCAGCCGTACCTGTGGCTGGTGATGAGCGCCGCCACGCTGGGCATCGCGATTCTCGAGCGGGCGCTAAATCGCGACATGCGATTTGTCCAGGTCTGGTCGTTGAGCCTGCCGCTGATCTTTTTCGTCGGGGTCATCCTGTTCACCGCGAAGATGACGGGCGGCATCGGATTGCGAACGTTCGGCAGCGAGGTGTACGGAGGACGCAAGTACATCTTCTTGTTGGGCGCCATCGCGGCCTACTTTGCGCTGACCGCATGGCGGGTCCCGCCGCATCGCGCAAAACTGTACGTGGGGTTGTTCTTTCTCGGGGCGCTCACCCATTTTGTGGGCGATCTCGTGCAGGTCGTCCCGGCGTGGTTGTATCCTCTTTTCTGGTTCTTTCCGCCTACGATCGCTATGAACCCGGACGGTGGCACGCGGTTGGCCGGAACCGCGACGGCTGCCCAGGCGGTGTATTTCTTTATCCTGCTTCGATATGGGATTCGCGGCGTGTTCCTGCAGGGCAAACCCCTCAGGATCGTGTTGCTTGGCTTGTTCTTCGTGATCAGCCTCGTCGGCGGGTATCGCTCCACGCTCCTGGCCAATATCCTGGTGTTTTTCTTTCTCTTCTTCCTGGAGGGACTGCACCGCACGCGACTGCTGCCGACCTTCGTCCTGCTGGGCATTTTGGGAGCCACCGCGCTGATCCCGACGGCGTCCAAACTTCCCTATAGCATTCAACGCGCGCTGGCGGTTGTCCCGGAAAGCATTCTTCCGGACCTGGACCCCATCGCCAGGTGGTCGGCGGAGGACAGCTCGCGCTGGCGATTGGAGATGTGGGAAGCACTGCTGCCGCAGGTGCCGCAATACCTCTGGCTGGGCAAAGGCTATGCGATTTCACAGGAGGATTGGCAGATGATGGGATACGACACCTCATTTCGTGCCATGAGCGCCGACGAACAGACGCTTGCGCTCGCGGGCGACTACCACAACGGTCCGCTGTCGATCATTCTGCCGTTCGGCATCTGGGGGGTGTTGGCCGTGGGCGCCTTCTTTATCGCCGGAGCGCGCGTGTTGTACTGCAACTATCGCTACGGCGACCCGGCCTTGAAACAGCTCAACACGCTTTTGCTGGCGCTCTTCCTGATGCGCATCACCATGTTTCTGTTCGTCGTGGGCGCTCTCGACCGCGACCTCTGGATTTTTGTGGGCCTGTTCGGATTCAGCGTCAGCATGAACAACGGAATGGCCCGCCCGGTGCCGGAACTCGCCACAGAGCCGGCCTCGGTTCCCGTCGAGATGCTGCCGCGTCCGAGCTCGCCATGAGGTTGCAGGGTGACGCGGAGGCCGTCACCCGCAGGCGTCGCGGATTTGAATCTCCGCGCGACTGGACGCCGCTGCGGCTTGAGGCAGAAATATTCGGGCCACGTCCTTGAAACCCCGACTGCTCATCATTGAACTGTGGGGCCTGGGCGATCTCGCCATCGCCAGTCCGTTTCTCCGGGCGGCGACCGAGCGCTTCGACGTCACCCTGGTGGCAAAACCCTACGCGCTCGATCTGCAGGACCGGTTCCTGCCCGGAATCAAGGTGATCCCGTTCCTCGCCCCCTGGACCGCGTTCATGGGCAAGTATCGCGTGTGGGCGTGGCCGTGGCGGAACCTGCTCCGTTTGCACAGGACGCTGTACAGGCAGTTTGATGTGGGGCTGTCGGCCCGTTGGGATCCCCGCGATCACGTTCTGTTGGCACTGACCGGTGCGAAGCGCCGTCTCGGTTTTCCCCGAATGGGCAGCCGGATGTTTCTGACGGACCCATTGGAGCGTCCGGTGCCGCCGTCCCATCGCTACGAGTACTGGCGGGCGTTGGCGCACGCGCTCGGGTTCTCCCTTCCGTCAATGGCAGAGCATGCGATCCTCCGGCCGGCAAACCGGAGCGAGATTCTGGTTCACACGGGTGCGGGACAACCGGTTCGGGTCTGGCCGCTCGACCGGTACCGGCAGCTTGTGCAATACCTGCGGGAGAAGGGTTATCGCGTCACGGTCGCGAGCGATCCTGCCCAGCGCAACTGGTGGTTGAACGCCGGCGAAAGCGGGGTGGAAACGCCGCGCACCGTGAAGGAACTCATGGCGCTGCTCGACCGTTCGGCCGCTTTCATTGGAAACGATTCGGGCCCCGGCCATCTCGCGGCGCTGGCGGGCGTGCCCACGCTCACGCTGTTCGGCCCGCAGCTTCCTGAGTGGTTCGCGCCCTTGCATCCGCAGGGGGAGGTCGTCGAAGGCAAGCCTTGCCCGTACAAACCCTGCTCGGACTACTGTCGATTTGCGCTGCCGATCTGCATACACGGGATTTCGGTTGAGGAAGTCTGCGCGCGAGCGGCGCGGTTTGCGGAACGCCACGTGACGGAAAGCGTCGGGCGCGAGGTGTAGGAGCGGCGTTGCCTACGGGATCCGGCCAAATGCGTATTTCAAGCGGCCGCGCCAGAAGGACGTGGGATTGGATGCGCGCAGGGTGACGCGCCGATCCGGGCTGGCCAGGGTATAAATGGAGTAATCAAACGGTTTTTGCGGCGGGATGTTTCGGGCGAACAACCGGAGCCGATTGTGGATCTGGATGGGGTACCGCATGATCTTTACCCAGGGCGGCGCCATTTGCCACTTGAGTTCCTTCTCGCGAATTGCATTCGGCTTGAGGTTCATGTTCTCGCCGGTGTCGGCGAAAACCGATGTGAACGCGGGCAGCACGGCAATGTTGAGCCCGTGCTTGACGAACTCCATGACCCAGAAGAGGTCGCCCAGATCCTTCCAGCGGGTATCGACGTAGATGCCCATCGGGTCCAGCACGCGGCGCCGGATGAACAGGGCGCACGTCAGCACGGGAAAGGTCACCCAGAGCGCGTGCCGGTAGGGGCGCAGAGCGTAGCGGTGACATACGTAGTTGCCGGCGGCGTCTGTGACCACGGTGTCCGCCACCGCCACGTCCACCTCCGGGCGCGCCGCAAAGAAATCGCGCACCCGCTTGAGAGCGCCGGGAAGGTATTGCTCGTCGCAATTCAGGTAGGCAAGGATGTCGCCGGAGGCCCGCCGAAATCCACGGTTCACGGCGTCGTACATGCCGTTGTCCTTCTCGATGAACGCGCGCACGCGCGAGTCGGAGGGGAGCCAGTCGCCGGTGCCGTCATCCGAGCAGGAGTCCTGGACGATGTGCTCGACCTCGACGTCCTGCTGGTCGGCAACGGAGGCGATGCACAGCTTGAGCCACTGCGAGCTGCGGAAGCTCGGCGTGACGATGGACAGTTTCATTGTGGGGAGTAATTAGCGGAAAAGAAGCTGGCAGGCAAATGAGTCCGTCAGGGAACGCCGCCTGGCGCAGTGTTCTCTCAGGGGGCTCCGAATGGTCATTGAACGGAATCCCTCCGTTCCCTAGGATTGCCGGACTGTTATGTTCCTGGTGAGAGCCTGGATTCTGCTTTCGGCTGTTCTGGTAGGCACAGGCTGGATTCTATCCGGGCTGCGCGCGCTGAACAGCGCTGGCTACGGGCTTGTGCTGTTGGCCTGTACAGTCCTGTGCGCAGTCTGCTTCAAACGCCGCGGAGTCCCATCAAGAGAACAATGGAGACGCGCCATGGTCCGGTTCTGCCGGCGTTTCCGGCGTCCTGCACCGTTGCTCTTCCTGGCATTGCTGCTGATGTCGCTCATCGCAGGACTGCTGTATGCGCCATACAACGGAGATTCCAATGCTTATCGCACTCCGCGGGTGCTGCACTGGCTTTGGCATGAGCACTGGCACTGGATTCGGACGTTTGATTCGAGGATGAACATATCGAGTTCGGGCTTCGAGTGGTTGAGCGCTCCGCTGGTGCTGCTCACGCGAACCGACCGATTCTTCTTTCTCATCAACTGGTGTTGCTACGCGATGTTTCCGGGGTTGGTTTTCAGCATGCTGCTGCGCTTCAAGGTGCGTCCCCGGGTGGCGTGGTGGTGGATGTGGCTGCTGCCGGGAGCCTGGTGCTTTGCGCTCCAGGCGAGCTCTATTATCAATGATCTGCCCGGCGTCATCTTCGCCCTGGCCGCGGTTGTGTTGGCGTTTCGAGCGCGCGAAAGCGGATCTATTGGAGATTTGTGGCTCTCGGCTCTGGCGGCGGCTCTCATGACGGCGGTGAAACCCACCAACCTTCCCCTCGGCCTGCTGTGGCTGGTGCCCGCGTTCCCGGCGTTGAGATTGCTGCTTCGCAAACCCGTTCTCAGCGCGTTCGTGGCCGGCGCGGCCCTCCTCATTTCCTTCGCGCCCAACGCAGTAATGAATGTTCAGCACGGCAGAGAATGGACAGGACTGGAAAAAGACACGCACTGGGAGCTGGAACCGCCATCCCCGCTTCTCGGAATCGCCGGTGGCGCGTTCACATTGACGACTCGCAATCTGATGCCTCCCTTCTTCCCATGGGCGGATGATTGGAACCGCGCGATGGAACGGTTTGTGGAGACGCCGTTAGGCGCTCCGTTCAGGCCTGTGTATCGCTTCGGTGTTCTGAGCGAAGGGATGCACAGTGTGGCGGACTCCAACGCCGGCCTCGGATTGGGAACTTGCGCGCTGGTGGTGTTGTCGATCGTCGGCGCGTGGCGCCACCGGTGCCCCGACGCCAGACCCCCGTGCACAGGCGCGCTGGCGCGCTGGATGCAATGGCTGCCATGGATGCTGGCGCTGGTGTTCATGGCAAAGGTCGCCACGGTGGAGAATGCGAGGCAGATGGCGCCATACTACTCTTTCCTGCTCCCCCTCATTCTCGCGCGTCGAGGCCATGAACGGCTGGTGCGCCGGCGTTGGTGGCAGGTGCTCGCCATCCTTACGTTGCTTGCCACAGCCGGGCTTGTGGTGATTTCGCGCGGCCGCCCACTGCTGCCGATGCGGACAATTCTGGCGCGATTGGAGGCGGCACGCCCGGATTCCCGGTTTATAGCGAGAGTGCGTTTTGCCTACGATACCCGCGTGGCTACGGAGAAGCACCGGACGTTCTTCTCAAGTCGCCTGCCCGCGGGCGAAAAAGTGGTCGGGTTCGCGGGCACCCTTGCTTTGAGTTCGGTGGGAGTCTGGCTGCCGTTTGGCGAACGGCAGGTCGTGCATGTGCTGCCGAACGACAGTCCCGAGACAGTCCGTTCGATGGGTTTTCGATATCTCGTGCTCGAGGAGCCGTTTCTGATCGAGGCCGACGAAACGCTCGAGCAATGGACCCGCCGCTACGGCGCCGAAGTCGTGGCAACCTACCCGTATCACAACCGTTCCTGGGAACCTCCCATCGGTCTTCACCTGCTTCGCTTGATCGATTCGCCTGCTCAGGAACAGGCCGGATCATTCCCGCCCGAAAGGTAGCCGGGAAAACGCGGGACTGAACAGCTCAGCCTGCTTAAAGCTTCCGGGGCGGAGCCGGAGATTCGAAAACCCGCTTGGAAAAGAGGTACTTGAGGATGCCGAAAATGGCGATGCTGCACAGTTGTGCGACGGCAAAATGAACGCCGAGGTGGGTGAGCAGAACGTAGAATATCCAGTCGCCGACCCGAAACAGAATAATCCCGTTGAAGAACAGCAGAAAACTCCGTCCCAGGCTGATTCCCGGTGCCGTGTCGAAGACGAAATACCGGCAGGCGAAAAAGTTGATGGTGACCTGGACGGCAAGGACAATGGCGTACGCCGGCGGCTTGGACATCCCCGCCCAGCGTATAAGGGCGTAGTTCAATAGAAAGGCCACCGCAAACCCCGGGGCGCCCCAGAGAAAGAACCGGGTGAACTTGCCGACCTCTTTGCGCGACAGGCGTTGCATTCGGTCAGTCCCGTTCAACGAGCCCCTGTGTCACAGACTGAAGGCCTTCCGGTTTCGGCGGGTTTTCCGGTTCACGGGCGGCGGCTTTCCGGAGCTGGTATAACGCCTCCTCGGTCAGCCGGCGTTGAGCGCGCATCAGTTCCGCAATCACGGCGAGCGCGGCAAACAGCCCGCCGTTGATGGCGAGAATGGACAGCAGGATGAGAGA
>Ga0116169_1003005_pt1 | contig 11715 bp, 7 predicted proteins | sample AD_UKC130_MetaG_FD_89796 | JGI IMG/M metagenome (GOLD analysis project Ga0116169, IMG submission 89796) | Active sludge microbial communities of municipal wastewater-treating anaerobic digesters from Canada - AD_UKC130_MetaG | ecosystem: Engineered > Bioreactor > Anaerobic > Digestate | place...
AAAGGCAGAACGCAGGAGGCATTCTACGTGCTCCCCAGTCTGCCGGAAAGTTCGAAAACCGGCGAGGGAGAGACGGACCAGAGGCCCGCGCTTCCCTCGCCGGTCATATCATCAACACGCAGCGTCGCCTTCCTCGGCCGGCACCACGCGCTCCCCATCCGCCACACGAGAGACGGCTCGCGTGGCCAGGCGGCAGGCTACCCTCAGCCGATGCGACGGCCCTCTTGTACCTGCTTCAAGGCACGCTCAGCGGCTTGCCGAATCGCCGGAATGCTATCACTCGTGCTGAGCGACTTGAGCAAGTCAACGGCGCGGCTGTCGCCAATCGCCCCCAGGACGAGGACCGCGCGCTGTCGGGCCTCCACATTTCCGGTGCGAGCGGCCGACATGAGGGCGGGCACTGCGCTGGTGCCAATGCGCGTGAGCGCCTGCTGCGCGTAGAAGGACGCGGAAGACTGAGCGGCGTTGCTCAGCGTCGCGACGAGGGCCGGCACCGCCGGCGAGCCGATTTCGGCAAGCGAGTCGCGTGCGCGCACCGCCACGCGCCACTTCGGGTCGCTCAGCGCGGCGATGAGCGGCGCGATACCGCGGGCATCGCCCGGGCGGCCCAGCGCCTCCGCCGCCATGCGGCGCACGTTCTCATCCGGGTCCTTTAGCGCCGAAGCGATGATTCCAGGAGTTCGCGGGTCGTCGATTCCCTCCAACGCACGCAACGCTCCGATGCGCACCTCGTAGCGCGGGCTCTTCACCAGGCCGGCCAGCGCGGGCACTGCAGGAGCGCCGATCTTGGAGAGGGCGGCCACCGCGGCATCGCGCAATGCCTCGTTGTAGCCAAAGAGGTATTTCTGCAGCAGCGAGACAGCCGCGGGGTTCTGCAGCTCGCCGAAACCCTGGATGGCCACGCTCACCAGAGCGGGATCCTTATCCGCGATAGCGGCGTTCAGCAAAGCATAGGCATCCGGATGGCGCAGCCGGCCCAGGGCTACCAGGGCGGCGTTTCGGATAGGCACAGGCACCTCGGCGGCATCCAGCATCGCCCGGATCGGCTTTGCTGCTTCCTGAACGCCCAGGCGGCCGAGGATATCGATGGCGCACGCCTTCGTGCCAGGATCCGTGCTCTCATCGGCAAGCTTCTGCAACAACCACGGCGCCACGTCGCCTCGCAGCGTGGTCACTACCCGCGTGACGCCCGGGCGCGCGGCAGGAGTGGCGATCGCGTCGATGAGAGGCACGCTCTGCTTGCCGTCTTTCTCGACAGGCGTGAGCACCGAACTGCCGATGGCAATCAGCGCCATCGCCGCGCGGTTCTTCACATTCAGATCCGGGTTGCTCAACGCACCGACCAGCTTCCCGATCGACGTCGGCGCCATTCGCTGCAAGGCAAACTGTGCCTCGTTTTGAACCGTCGGGTTGCGGTCCTTCATGAGCGCGATCAGCTCGTCAGCGGCCGCTTCCGTGTTCATATCGCGCAGGGTGCGTATCATTGGCCGCTTGACCGGGACAGGCTGCCGGCTGAGGACATCCGTGAGGATCTTCATCTCCATCAGCTTCTGCGCGCTTGTCACCCGCACCGAGTTCTCCTCGCTGCGAAGCCCAGAGATGATCATCTTCTTCTGGACGCTACGCGCCACCAGATACGCGATGATGAGGACGACAATGCCGACGACGATCCAAATACGGCGATTGCTACCGGCGGCTTCCTGCTCGGCTACTTCTGCCACTGTTGACCTCCTCGGATCGTGGGGGACTGATACCGCGGTCGGTTCGCGATGGCACCACTCTCGCGCCTGCCCGGGGCCTCGTATCCAGGGGAACCGAGGCGCGAGCACGGCCATCCCCGACTGAAACCGGCACAAACTGACGGTGCCATTATCCCACACGGCAGGGGCTTTGTCAACCCTGTGCCTTATGCGCAAAAGGCCAGGCGCGCACCGAACACGCCCCTCATAAACGCGCCCCTGGCCAAGAGGGCTCTCCCCCGCAACACGCCCTTATTCGACGTGGCCCACGCTCCTCCCTTCCCCTCGGCTCGCGCCGGCTTCAATGCCACGGATGGAGGAGACGGAGCGGGCTCCGACAACACGCGCTTGAACGATGCGCCCCTTCGATGTCGAGGCGTATCCAACGGGGCGCTGGCGGGAGGACCCTTCGATACCGGTTTGACAGCAACGCCCTGATTGTGCTATACTGCGCGCGTCATTGGCACTCCCGCGGCGGCGCACGGCGACTACGGGGGAGAGGCATCCCGCTCGAATGTGGCGCCTCAACCTCTCTGGCGCCGGCCCCACCCTTCACCTTTGTTGATACCGCGAGTGTCGCGCCTCTGGCGCGACCGACGCCGCGGGGAAGCCCCGGAGAGGAGTATTGTACCAGTGGAACGCTATCGTTTGGATGCCGCGCCGCGCACCCTGCTTGGCAAACAGAAAGTGAAGCGCCTGCGAGCCGCCGGCTATTACCCCGCAATCATGTATGGACGCGGCATGGAGCCCACCCCGCTTCAGGTCAGCCAGGAGGCCTTCAACAAGATGCTGAAGACGGTTGGGGCCAACACCTTGGTCGATCTCTACATCGAGGGCACCGACGGCCCCCAAACCGTGTTGGTGAAGAAACTGATGCGCGATTCCCTCTCGATGCAGCTGTTGAACATCGACTTCCATCGCGTCTCTGTCACGGACGTTATCACCAACCGGATTCCCGTAGAGCTGGTGGGAGAGCCGCGCGGCGTCAGCGAGGGTGGAACGCTGATGCAGCCACTCATCGACGTCGAAGTCCGCGGCGTCGCCGCCTCGCTGCCCGCGTCTCTGCAGGTAGATGTCTCGCACCTGGGAATCGACGAGAGCCTGCACGTGAGCGAAATCTCTGTTCCTGAGGGCGTCGAGATCGTGGCTGCGCCCGACGAGGTGGTGGCGGTGGTTCACGCGCCGCGCGCCGCTGTCGAGGAGCCGGTGGAGCCCGAGCAGATCACCGAGCCGGAGCTGGTCGTGAAGAAGGAAGAGGAAGAGTAATCCGCTTCCGCGTAAGGCAGCGGGGAGATCCCTCGGGATCTCCCCGCTGCCTTTTAAAGCGGGCGTCAGAACTGGGTTCGTACCGCCACCGGTTTGCCGGTCGCCGCGGATTCCACCGCCGCGCGACAGGCCGCCACGGTGCGCGCCCCCTCCCGACCATCGGTCAATAGTGGCTTCCCCTCCAAGATGCACTCCACCAGCTCGTTCACCTCTGCCGTGACGTTGTGCGATGCCAGATTCACGGGCAACGAGATCCAGCCGTTGCTCTCTGGAAGGTCCTTCGTGTAAAGCTGGATGGCGGGCGAGGTGTTATCGCAGATGATCGTGCCGCGGGTGCCATAGAACACGGACCGCATTGTGTAGGGTCGCTTGCATCCAATGGAGCACATCACTTTGCCGATCACGCCACTTTCGAACTTGTAAATCGCGATCGTGCAGTCGTCGACCGGCCAATCCGTCAACACCTTATGGTTGCTATACGCCGAGCACTCCACCATGTTCCCGGCGACCCACCGGAGAAGATCCACCGCGTGGCAGCCACCGCCGACGAACGGCTCGCGCTTCACTTTGGGATCCTTGCGCCAGCCACCGACCCCGCCGACGTGCGTATAGTCGTGCGCGTACTCCGACTCCACGAAGAAGAGGTCGCCGATCTCCCCCCGATCGACCAGGCGTTTGGCAAGCGCAAATCCGGGCGCGAAACGGCAGACCTGCCCCACCATGAGCAGCTTGCCCGTCCGGTCGGCGGCGGCGATCATCCGCTCGCACTCCGGCACGGTGAGCGCCATCGGCTTCTCGCACAGAACGTGCTTGCCCGCTTCCAGCGAGCGCACGGTCATCGGCTCGTGAAGCGGATCTGGCGTTGCCACAGAGATGATCTGGATATCATCTCGCTCCAGCAGCTCTTCCCAGTTATCGGTCACCAGCGGCACCGAGTGCTTCTCTGCCACCCGCCGCGCGCTCTCCAGGTCGGTATCGCAGACGGCGCGGAGCTCGGTGTGCGGGTTGTTGACGTAGCCCAGCACATGTCCCGAACCCATACGCGCGCCGATTACCGCAGCTCCCAGCGTAGACATCGACGCAAACTCCTTTCCCGGGTCCACCCCTAGCGCGTGGACCGTAACTCCGTTCGCGCGCAGTGCGGCAACTCCTCTCCCCTGCTCTTCCAAGCTCGCGAGGCCCTGAACGATGTTTGGTATCCCTACTGCCCTGGGAATAGGTTGGATGACACCCCTGCGAAGGAGAGGGCGCCTATCTCTCCCCGGCGGCATGGAACGAACGGCGAATGCCGCCGAAAGCGTTCAGAGGAGGTTACGATGATCAAGCTTCGTGTCGTGATGGCCGCGCTCGCGGTCCTGGTACTGGCGGCGTGTGCGCCACCTGCCTCCGCTCAGGAGCAAGGCCGGCTGGCAATCACCGGTGGGCTCTCCTGGTTCACGGGAGATGTCAATGACGACAACACGTGGATTGCCGGGCTCCAATACTCGTTCCCCACCATGACCGGGCAGCGGTCAAGGGGTACCTTCCTGCTCAGTGCGGACTTCCTCCAGGTGGACTCGACCCGGCTGGATGCGGGTATCCCGGTGACGGATCACGTGAATCTGATCCCCGTGCTGCTCAACTACAGGCATTCGCTGGGTGCCACGCCGTGGTACATCGGCGCCGGAGCCGGTATCTTCCTCTCGGAGGAGAACATCCCCGAGATGGGCATCAGCAGCGATGTGAACTTCGCCTGGCAGCTCTTCGCGGGCTACAATCTCGGCAACAACTGGTTCGTCGAGGGGCGGTGGCTGGCAGGCAACGACCCAGGTGACGACGGCATGCTGATCGCGCAACTGGGGTTCCGCTTCTAGCGCTTGCAGAAGGAGAGCCGCAGCAGGTGGGAGGCACGTTCCTTCATCCGCGGGTTCATATGCGGCTCTCCTTCTGCCACAATGCGTGTGGGCCGGCGGACCGCCGGCCGTGTCTAGCGCCGCCGTCAACCACCTGGCAAGCACGCGCCACCAGATGACGCCGATCCCGGATCCGCAGGCTTGCTGGCAAAAGTAGAGACCGCCCGGCGGGTCTTCCTGCTGCCGCACCGGGGACACGGCGTGCCAGTACGCGGCGCGCTCATCGGCTGTAGCTCAGAGAAGAGTGCATGGCACTCCTCGCAACGGTACTCATAGAGTGGCATGATTGCAACTCCCCCTTCACGTCGCTTCCGGCCGGGCCGAAGCGGACCGTCCCATTGGATACGCGCGGGCACTTCCTGGATTCGCATCCTGGCGCCTCTCTCACCCTGCGGTTGACACTGCCCTCCCGGATGCGCTATGCTAGCACTTGCCGGGAAAGCCGGCCCGATTGCAACCTCGAATGCCGGGCTGCCCGGACTACACCTTCAGGATTGAAGAACCAAGATGCGAATCGTCATAGCCCCGGACTCGTTTAAGGGAAGTCTGAGCGCGCAAGAAGTGTGCGACGCGATTGCCCGCGGGGTGCTGCGCGCCGCCCCCGAAACCGTCATCGACACCGTGCCGATGGCGGATGGCGGCGAAGGCACCGTTCAGTCCCTGGTGGATGCCACCGGCGGAGAGCTGGTGATGCAGCACGTCACCGGCCCCCTGGGCGAGCCCGTCACTGCCACATTCGGCCTCCTCGGCGATGGGGAGACCGCTGTGATCGAGATGGCGTCCGCGTCTGGCCTCCCCTTGGTACCGGAAGGCCGTCGCAACCCACTCGTGACCACGACCCGAGGCACCGGCGAACTCATGCGTGCCGCGCTCGACCGCGGTCGCAGGAAGCTGCTGATCGGGATTGGTGGAAGCGCGACCAATGACGGTGGCGCGGGTATGGCGCAGGCGCTTGGCGCCGCGCTCCTCGACGGCAATGGCCGGCCAATTGGCCCGGGCGGGGGAGCGCTTGCATCCCTGGCCCGAATCGATCTCTCGGGCATGGACCCACGCCTGGCCGAGACCGAGGTGGTCGTCGCCTGTGACGTGGAGAATCCCCTGACGGGCGCGCGTGGCGCGTCGGCTGTCTACGGCCCACAGAAGGGCGCCACCCCGGAGATGGTCCGCCAGCTCGATGCGAACCTGCGCCACTATGCCGAGATCATCCGGCGCGACCTGGGCAAGGATGTGGCCGAGGTGCCCGGCGCCGGCGCGGCGGGTGGCCTGGGCGCCGGCCTGATCGCCTTCACGGGCGCCAGCCTTCGCCGCGGCGTCGAGATTGTCATCGAGGCGGTGAGGCTCCGCGAGCGGCTGCGGGGCGCCGACCTGGTGATCACTGGAGAAGGACGCACCGATGGGCAGACGGTCTTTGGAAAGACGCCTGCAGGGGTTGCGCGCGTTGCCGGTGAACTCGGGATCCCGGTGGTAGGCCTGGTCGGCTCCTACTCCTCGGATGCGGGGGTTGTGCATGCGCACGGTATCGACGCGCTGGTGAGCATCCTGCACGAGCCGATCACTGTGGCCGAGGCGATCGCGCAGGGAGCCACTCTGATCGAGCGTGCTGCCGAGGAGTTGATGCGCCTGCTTCTAGTAGGCCAGCGTCTGCGGTAAGCCCGGCTTTCGTTCCCGCGGGCGCTTCCATTCCCGGGTTGTGCTCACACGCGCCGGCCAGATCGGCCTGCCTGCCAACGATGCCGTGGCGGTGTCGCCTTCTATGGCATCGCCGCATTCGCGCGCGGCGCGGGGCTCGCCGCTGCTGTCGGACGGTGCCCCGCGCGCCGGATCAGGAGGCTTCTGATGCTTGCTCTTCGGATCTCGACTGCGGTACTCGTCACGCTCCTGGCTGCTGGCCCAGCCCTCGCCGCGGAGGCGGCAAAGCGGCTCCCCTGGCAGCGCGAAGTAGACCAGCCCGATCCCACGGCAGTCAAGCCGCTCCCGGATCTGGTCTCCGAACGCTGGAGATCAACGGGAGGCGCCGAGGGGAGCGTGGCCCCATCGGCAGAGAACGGGCCCTGGGGTGCCCCCTACCTCCGTTTCCGGATCAAGGTGGACCATTTCAACGCAGGCAACTATCCCCAGGGATGGCCCTCCATCAGCTATGACGGCCAGCCCCCGCTCGATTTCAGCGGTTGGGACGCCATTCAGTTCCGGATTCGCGGCGTCTCAAAGCTCGACCGGCTCCTGCCGATCCGTTTCATCCTTCGCTCTGATGGGGAGCTGCGCATCAACCAGCTCGTGAAGCCGTTCCGCGCGGGCGATTGGCAGACGGTGCGCTTCCGGATCCGGAACATCCCCGCCATCGACAAGGTCACCCTCCTCCACTTCTTCATCTGCGAGTCCGACTATGCGCATGGCGATGAGATCACCTTCGAGATAGGCGGTTTTGAGCTCTGCAACCTGAAGAAAGGGATCACCCGTCTCCCCGCCACGGAGGCCGCGGCGGCGCTCTACGTGGGCGAGCGCACCGATACGAGCGACGAGATGGTGATCCTGGAGAATCCGACTGGCAACATCCCCGCGCTCCTCGCTTTCGAGACGGGGGGGCAGGTGGAGCTTGCCGCGACCGACACGGTCCGCTTCCGCTTCCGGGAGATGTTCACCGGCAAGGAGATGGTTCACACCGCGCCGCTAGGTGAGCCGGTGCCAAAGGGCAGCATCGTCCGCGTGACGCGCGCGATACCGCTGGACGGGCTGAAGCTCATCCCTGGCTACTACCTCATCACCGCGGACGTCCTGCGCGGCGGGAAGTCGGTTTTGAATGGGCGCGTCGGAAGCGACGACCTCTACGTGAAAGCGCCTGGCGAGAGCATGACCTACACCGTCCTCTCGGTGCGCACGGGAATGGCCAGCTGGGTGCGTGACATCCTTTACGGCGATCTGATGTGCCGGACGCGCATCGCCCTGCCCCACGTCTACGACCCGTTGAACAAGGAGACATTCCCCCAGTTCGTGAGCCTCTTCGCCCACTCATCGGGCAAGCATACGGAGGGAAATGAGGCGGGGGACCGAGGCCTGGTGCTCGCGGCCGAGGCATTCCGTAAGTCCGGCGATATCGCCCGCGCGCGCTTCGCCGAGGCGCTCCTCAAAGACAGCCTGGAACATATGATCACCGCCATGCAATCGCCGGAAGGGGGCACCATCACCTGGAGCAACGAGTTGATGGATCGCCACGGCGATGTTCTGGAGAACAAAGGCGGTGCCTCGGAGAGCTTCGGCAGTTACGACTCGAACCAGATGGGCGAATGGCTGCGCCCCCTGGCCTACTCGGTCCTCTACTTCCGCACGGTGCCGGGCGAGGAGCAAACGGTCCGGCGGTTGCTCGCGGCGGGCAAGAAGGCGGCCGATTTCCTCGCCAGGCACGCCACCGCCGAGAGCGACGGCATCCCGGATGTGATCCGCCACGTCCGGCTACATGCCCGGCCGGATGGCAGCGTCCAGCAGCAGGTCTACTACCAGGAAGGCCGGAAGTGCGACGTCTATCTGGGCCGGGCGCTTGCCGGCCTCGCCTACTTTGCCTATGCCTTGCAAGTCTCGGGCGAGAAGGTGCCGGAGCGCTATTGGCGCGTGATGGACCAGACGGTCACCTGGTCGATGAAGAAGATGAAGCCGGATACCGGCTGGTTCGACTGGCAGTGCGAGGATATCGTCGAGGGCGGCTGCCACACCTTCCTGGGCAACATCTACATTGGCGAGGGCCTCTTCGGATGCTATCTGGCCAGCCGGAGCGCCGGGCGCGCGGCGCAGGCCGCCGCGGCGGCGAAAGCGGCCCACCTGGCGTATCGGTATGTCACCGACCACTGCACCATTCGCGGGCAGCGCTATAAGCCACCGCTGGAGTTCTGGGTAGGACCCTACGTCTACTGGCTCTTCACGGAGTATCACGACGCCGTAGGTAAGGATCCTGCCTTCCAGGAGTGGCTGGAGACGCTTCACCGGCAGTGGGCCGTGGATCGGGAGTGGCGCGACTTCCTCGCGCGCGACGAGAAGGCCGGGCACCGCACGTCCACCAATGGCGCGTTGGAGATCTCCATCCTCGGCTATCTCGGCCTGCGGCACCTGGAGGAGATCGGCAAGCCCTACCACCTCCCGCGGTAGAGCGCGGTCATGCCACGCCGGGCGACCGGCATAGATCGAACTGACAGGCTCTCTCCCCGCGCGGGGAGAGAGCCTGTCGCGGTTTCCAGGAGTTCGATAGTGTCCGCGCGCGGCCTCAGCCGGTTACCACGCGAACTGGATGCAGACCGGCTTCGGCACGCTGACCTGGTGGCCGGTTGGGGTCAGCTTGCCGGTGCGCGTGTCGATGCGGAAAGTGACCACGGTGTTCGTGTTCTGGTTGGCAGCCAGGAGGAAGTTGCCCATCGGGTCGATGGCAAAGCCGCGGGGCTCTTTGCCTCGCGTGCTTTCGTGGCCCACGGGGACGAGCGCGCCACTCGCGTCGATGGCGAAGATAGCGATGCTGTCGTGGCCCCGGTTCGAGCTATAGACGAACCGGCCCGAGGGATGCACATGCACATCGGCGCCGGTGTTGTTATCGGTGAACTCCTCGGGGAGCGTCGTGAGCATCTGTACCGGCTTCAGAGCGCCCGTGGACGCATCGTAAGCACAGCGGGTGAGCGTCGAATCGAGCTCATTGACGACAAAAGCCTGCTTCCCATCCGGTTGGAAAACGATATGCCGGGGCCCGGCCCCGGGGTGGAACTGCGCGAAGGGGGGATCGTTCGGCACGAGCTTGCCCGTCGTCTCATCCAACCGATAGATCACCACTTTGTCGATTCCAAGATCTACCGCGAAGACAAAGCGCCCGGCGGGATCCATTCGGATGCAGTGCGCGTGGGGGCCCTCCTGCCGGTCGGGGTTGGCGCCGCGGCCCTCGTGCTGCACCACATGGCTCAGGGGAGCAACAGTGCCATCTTCCCGGATGGGGAGCACACCGACGCTCCCCGCGGAGTAGTTGGCGACCAGCGCGTGCCGGCCACGTTTGCCCAGGCTGATGTAGCAGGGCGCTCCTCCGGAAGAGGGCTCCTGGTTGAGCAGGGTGAGCTCACCCGTCCGCCGGTCGATGCGGAAGGCACTCACCCCCCCGCCCTTCTTCTCCTCGAAGGTGCCGACCTCGCACACCGAGTAGAGATGCCGGCCATCGGGATGGATCGCCAGATAGGAGGGGTTCGCCACCTTTCCGGTATGGCCGGTAAAGGTCAGCTCTCCCGTCGCGCGGTCGAACCGGTAGACGTAGATCCCCTCGGACCCGGAGTTGGCCGTGTACGTGCCGATATAGACTAGCGGCGCCTGACTTACCTGCGCGTCCATTCTCATCACCCTCTCTGCTGGCTCCTGCCAGCACGGTTCCGGTTGCTTGCTCTCTTTAATTCGCCTTTCGCAGGCTCTCAATCGCCCGGGCGATCTTCTCGCGGTGGGCGTAAAGCGGCGCCGGGTCGAGGGTGAAGGTGGTCATATCCACGCAGACCTCGGGCGGCACCTGCAGCAGCTTCTCCGCGGCGGCGAGCATGTTGGCGGAGACGCCACGAGCGCGCGCCTGGGCAATCGTCTCGCGGAGCAGGTAGAAGTACTCGTAGTCCTCTATCCCCTCGCGCAGCATCTCCCAGCGGAAGGAGTCGATCGGACCGGTCAGGTGCTTCCGCTTGTCGTTCGCTGGGTCGCGATTGGGTGGATAGATGAAGCGGCCATCCCCGTTGCCCCAATAGCCGATCTGCCCCGGCTGGTAGTCATACCCGGAGATGTAGGCCATCGCGTCCTCCCACGGATTCTGGACCGCCGGAGGCGGGAATGCCGCGTTGCTGGTCCAGTAGTTGCTCGTCCAGACGAGAATCCCCTCGACGTTGTACTTCACCGTCTGCCACAGCCACATCCGCATCTCGATGCCCGGATGATCGATGAAGAGCGTGCAGTAGGGCGCCTTTGGGCCGGTACAGACGTACCACCAGATCTTCTCGCCCTTGGCCTGGCGCTCGCGGGAACGCTCCTCGTCGTAGTTGGATGTCACCGGGCACCAGATATCGACATAGTCGGCGAGCTCCGGCTCCACCTGTTCGGTAAGCATCCGCGCGAGCTTGGGCGCCGCGCGCTTGATGAGCGCCATGCCCTCCTTGACGAAGTCATAATCGCGCTGTTCCGGCTCGTCGAACCAGTAGATGTAGGCCTTATCGAGCCAGCCCTTCTCCTCCAAGTGATCCTGGAGTTGCCGGGCATAGCTGGTGAAGAGCGCCTCATACTCCGGGGTTCCCTGCTCGTAGGCACCGATGCGTCCCTTATGGCGGGAGTGGAAGGTGCCCCCGCCCATGCCTTGCAGGTGCAGCCGGAACGAGTTGAACCCGAGTTCGTTGAACGCGCGGTGTGCGGCCCGGTCAAACTCGGTGAAATCGACCTTCACGCGGAGCGGGTCTGCCACTTCCTCAAAGCCGCCATCCTTCAGGAGCTCGGTGCCCCCTGCCACGCGCAACGAGAGGGCATCGAACCACGCGGTGCCGGTTGCCTCGCCCTTCTCGCTCCAGATCACTGGGCGCAGGACAATCTGCACCGCCCGGGAGTCTTTCGGCAGCCGACCTTTCAGCGAGACGCTCTCCTGCTTCCATGTGGTGCTCCCCCGGAAGCGCAGGTCGATGTTCCGGCCAGACATCCATGCACCGGTGGCATCGTAGTTCTGAAGTGTCATCAGGTAGGTCTGACCATCCTTCTCGGTGCGCGCCGCCCAGGAGAGGATGTATTCGGCTTCCGGATCCACGGTCACACGATTTCGATAGCTCGCGCCGATGCTCGACCTA
>Ga0116169_1003006_pt1 | contig 11707 bp, 10 predicted proteins | sample AD_UKC130_MetaG_FD_89796 | JGI IMG/M metagenome (GOLD analysis project Ga0116169, IMG submission 89796) | Active sludge microbial communities of municipal wastewater-treating anaerobic digesters from Canada - AD_UKC130_MetaG | ecosystem: Engineered > Bioreactor > Anaerobic > Digestate | place...
CTGTTATCATGGGCTGCGGCCGAGGCTGTTAGTTTCCTTCCTCTTCCGGTGTGAATGACCAACCGAAATCCCCGTGGTAGATCATCAGCTTGGTCATGCCGCCGTCCACCACTAGGTTTTGGCCGTTGATGAAGCTGTTTTCTTCGGAGCAGAGGAACATGACGGCGCGCACAATATCCATGGGCTGCCCAATGCGCTTTACCGGATGCTGCAGTTGGTCTGCAGGTGAATGGCTGGGCATGTAGTTGGATCCGTGGTAAGGGGTAGTGTCGATCCAACCGGGGGAGATGGCATTGACCCGTACTCTCCCCGCCAGGCTGGCGGTCAGACCGTGGGTGAGGGCGGTAATACCGCCTTTGGCTGCGGTGTAGCTTTCCGTATCTGGCTGGGACATGAGGGCCCGGGTGGAAGAGATATTGATGATGCTGGCACCGGGATTGAAGTGGGGAAGGAGCAGGAGGCTTAAGAAGTACGGAGCGGTAACGCCGATGCGCAGCACGTAATTGAAGTCCTCGTAGCTGCATCCAGAGAGAATGCCGCCCCGGGACAGGCAGGCGTTGTTGATCAGGTAATCAACCTTACTGTATGCTTTGACCACTTCTTGGACGAAGTCGCGCAGCACCTGCTCTTCCGCAATATCACCGTGGAAGAACAGGGCTTGGCCCCCTGCTTGGCGGATAACCTCTAAGTTCTCCTGGCCAGCCGCTTCATCCCGATCGATGAAGGCCACTTTAGCGCCGCGGCGGGCAAACTCTTGGGTTAGGCAGCGGCCGATGCCCAGGGCACCTCCGGTGACCACACAGACCTTGTTTTGGAAATCCATAACTTTGCCCCCTTGCTGCTGTTGCTTGATCTAGGTTAATCATAGCACTGGCGGGCCTTTTGGACAATGAGCTGGGGACTGAACTTGCATTTTGCAGCAAATCAGGTATGATAGAGCCTGTAAGCTCCGAATAGTGATAGTGGGGGACCCAACTATGTGGGGTGAATCTTGAGTATTCAAGAAGGGCGACTTGGGCGTCCTAACCCGTCAGCTAACCCCATAGGAGTACACCAAGCGCAGACATCTAGGTCACAGGCCTAGGGTACGCGCTTTTTTGCTTTCTGAGCTCAGAGTGCCCCCAATCTGAAGTCAGGGCAGAAAGTCGCGCAACATCTACTTCACGGGAGGGATTCTAGTGGACGTTCTTTTGAAACTTGGCATCGTTCTGGCAGTTGGGTTGGTGGGTGGGAAAGCTGCCGGGAAAGTAAAACTGCCTAATGTCTCGGGGTATTTGGTGGCAGGCCTTCTGCTGGGCCCTTCGTTTGCCGGTCTAGTTACCGCTTCTGACCTGAATGCGTTTGCGGTTATCAGTGAAGTCGCTCTGGCCATGATTGCCTTCAGCATCGGCAGTGAGTTTGTGTGGAAAGATCTGCGCAGCTTGGGCAAGTCAATCTTTATCATCACTGTGCTGGAAGTGGCAGGGGCTATCGGGGTCGTCTTTACCGTGATGTACTTCGTGTTTGGCCAACCCTTTGCGTTCAGCATTGTGATCGCATCCATGTCGGCAGCCACGGCTCCCGCGGCAACACTGCTGGTCATCCGGCAGTTCAGGGCTGATGGGCCCGTAACCAGGACACTGCTTCCTGTTGCCGCCTTAGATGATGTTTTGGGCATTGTGGCCTTCGGTATTGCCCTGTCCCTAGCCAGGCTGTCCGTGGGCAGCGCGGACACTTCACTGGTCCGCATGCTGCTGCAGCCTGTAGGGGAGATCGTGGGGTCTTTGGCTTTGGGCACCATCTTAGGTTGGGCCTTGTCGCAGGTGGCCGCCAAAGCCGAAGATAGGGATGAACTGCAGGGTATGGCTCTAGGCGCCATCGCCGCAGCCACGGGCCTCGCGAATTTCCTAGGTTTATCGGCACTGTTAACCAACATCATGATGGGAGCTGTTCTGGTGAATGTGATGCGCTACTCCATCCGGGTGTTCCGCTCCGTCAACGATTTCGCTGCTCCGGTCTACGTCCTGTTTTTTGCCTTGGCAGGCGCCAGCCTCGATCTGCGCATCCTGATGACGGTGGGTCTCCTGGGCCTGAGTTACATCTTCGCCCGGGCCGCGGGCAAGATTATCGGCGCCCGCCTGGGAGCACAGCTGACGAAAGCCCCGGCAGCGGTCACCAAGTACCTGGGTTATACCCTGCTGCCCCAGGGGGGAATCTCCATCGGGCTTTCTGTTCTGGTCAGGCAGTTCCTGCCCCAGTATGCAGCAGCCATCACCACCATTATCATGTTCAGTGTGTTAGTGTACGAAGTATCTGGTCCCATCTTGGCCAAACTGGCCATCCAAAAGGCGGGGGAAATTGGCGGGCTGGACCGGAGGCAGACTCCGGCGGAACAGGAAGGGCCAGCCGCCGACAAACGGGAACTGCCGGTCATTGCCTTTGAGCAAAGCTGAGCATAGCTTTGTAGTGGAAGTTGGCCTCAATTCAGCTGGAGATGAACTCACTATCGAGACCAATCTGCAGGAACCCAAAATGGTCGGCACCAATTTGGGTACAAGCGTTGAGTGGGACCATGCCGCACAGAGTGGGGGAGAGCTGAGCATACTGGCCACTCCCATCGACAATCCTGATGCCGAGTATCTGGCCGAGACCACCAAGATCGACATTTCAGGCTTGCCCTTCGGCAGCACGCAAAACTCCATCACCGACGGTATCCTGACCGTTTCTTTCAGCACACCTGTGGAAAAGTATGGGCCCGTGCCCGACGGCTGGCTCACCTGGTCCTCCCCTCCGTTCTCCGAGGACCCCAACCCGTATGTACTGCGCGCTGATACCACCAACTTGGTTTTGGACCTTTCGGAGTATGTAACCATTTTCGGCTTTGAGCTGGAGCCATTCCCCTTTTCGGCTGAAACCTTTATTGTGGAGTTCTATGATAACGATGAGCTCATAGAGTCCATTACCCGGGTTGTGAACGGCAATTCCGGCGCCCGCCTCTTCGCCCGGGAAGGGGATCCCATCAACCGGGTTGTGATCACCGGCAGTTCCAATTTCGCCATCGCCCAAGTCCGCTACCAGTTAGCTTCGCCCATCCCCTTTTGGACCACATTAGCGGCCCTAGTGTTGATCGTGATCTTGGCCCTCATCTTGCTCTAATCAGGGAAAAGAACCGAGGCTTCGGAGCTGCTCCGGGCCTCGGTTCTTAGTTAATGGTCCGTCAAACAGGAAAGCTCGGCCATTTCCCTTTCTCAAGGAACGCATATGTATGGCCCAAGGGAAGGGGGTGAACTGATGTCACAGCTAGGCAACAATTTGCATGGGGATCTGCGGGAACAGGTTCAGGTCCACCTAGTTCCTGTTCCCGAGGGAGGGATGACCACTGCTGCCACTCCCATCGATAACCCGGATGCCGCCTATCTGGCCGCCACCACCAAGATTGACATCGCTGAGCTGCCGCCCTTCAGCGTCCATGAAGCGATCAGCGATGGCATCTTAACGGTAACCTTTAGTGAATCCATGACCAAGGTCGGGCCTGTTCCAGAAGGCTGGCAGACGTGGTCTTCGCCGCCTTTTTCCGAGGATCCTAATCCCTTCGTGCTCATCTCTCCCACCAACATCCTGACCCTCGATCTTTCGCGACCTGTATCCATCTTCGGCTTCGAGCTGGAACCCAGCCCGTTTGGCGAAGCTGATTTCACGGCAGACTTCTACCTGGGAGATACCCTAGTTGAAAGCGTCAATAGGGTTGTGGATGGCGACAGCGGTGCTCGCTTGTTTGCCCGGATGGATGGCCGCATCGATCGAGTGGTTATCTTTGGCCCTTCAGATTTCGCCATCGCCCAGGTGCGCTATCAGCTGGATCAGAACAACCAGACCGCAGTTCTGGTACTAGCCCTGCTTTTGGTGCTGATTCTGCTGCTGATTTTGCTGTAAAGGTGTGCCGCGGCGAAGGGGTCCGGCAGGTCCTGCTGGGCCCTTCTGCTGCGTGCCCAACAACTGAAGGAGGAAAGTTCCCATAAACACTGCATGGGGGGAGCCCAAGTTGGTAGGCAGTAACTTTGGTACTTTGGTGGTAGAACCGGCAGGTGGGCCAGGGCAAGCAGGGAGTCTCGCCGCCCCCATTGACAACCCCAATACCGCCTATCTTGCTGCCACCAGGAAGCTTGACTTTTCGGGACTGCCTGCGGGAGAGTATGATTCCATCTCCTCAGCGCACCACTGGTGAAGACGGGGCCGGTGCCCAGTGGTTGGGCAACCTGGTCCTCGCCTCCCTACGCCGAAGACCCCAATCCCTTCGTGTTGGTTTCCTCGGGCACCACATTGACCATGGAGCTGTCCCGTCCGGTGACCATCTTTGGCTTTGAACTGGAGCCTGGCCCCTTTGCTCCCGTGGGGTTCACTGCTGTGTTTTACCGCGGCGACACTCCCGGTGGAAAGCGTCACCCGGGTGGTGCAGGGAGAGGGAGGGGCGCGCCTTTTCGCCAGGCAAGATGGGGGAATTGATCGGGTGTTCATCTTCGGAGGAGCGGATTTCGCCATTGCCCAAGTACGTTATCACTGCTGGAACCTGAGCAGATCTTCCTAGCCCTGGTTATTCTGCTCCTTATTGGGATCCTGGTGCTTTTGTTGTAACAGCAAGCAGGGCTTTTGGCTCCCAGCCAAAAGCCCTGTGCAAGAAAGGCCCCAAGGTCAAAGACCGAGTTTAATCTTGAGGTTCTTCAGCATATCTTCAGTCATGGCATCCAAATCGTATTTAGGACTCCAGCCCCATTCTTCCCGGGCGGCGCTGTCATCCAGGGAGTTGGGCCAGGATTCGGCAATGGCCTGCCTGACCGGGTCCACATCGAAATCCAGTTCAAACTCGGGGATGAACTTCTGGATCGAGCGGGCAATGTCCTCCGGGGCAAAACTCATGGCGGTCACGTTAAAGGCGTTTCTGTGGATCAGCTTCTTGGGATCTGCTTCCATGAGATTGATAATGGCATCTAGGGCATCGGGCATATACATCATGTCCATCTTAGTGCCGGGGCCTATGTAACTGGTGTATCTCTTCTGCCGCAGGGCTTCGTAGTAAATATGCACGGCGTAATCGGTGGTGCCTCCGCCGGGCAGGGTTTTGTAGGAGATAAGTCCTGGAAAACGCACGCCCCGGGTGTCCACCCCAAACTTGTGGAAATAGTAGTCGCAGAGCAGCTCCCCAGCCACCTTGGTCACTCCATACATGGTGGAGGGCCGCTGAATGGTATCCTGGGGGGTTTTGTCTTTAGGGGTGGATTCCCCAAAGGCCGCAATGGAGCTGGGGGTAAACACAGAGCAATTCTCATGCCTGGCCACTTCCAACACATTGTACAACCCGTTGATGTTCACTTCCCAGGCCAGATGGGGGTTCTGCTCGCCCACCGCCGAGAGTATGGCGGCCAGGTGGATGATGGTGTTGATTTTGTGCTTCTGCACCGCCTGGGCCAGCTGTTCCCGATTGGTCACGTCCACGATCTCAAAGGGCCCAGAGGCCACCAGTTCTTCATGTCCATCTTTGGCGCTCTTGCTGCTGGCCACCACATTACTCTCTCCATAGATTTCCCGCAAGCGTACAGTCAGTTCAGAACCGATTTGGCCCAAGGCCCCTGTTACTAAGATTCTTCGCACTGAGGACCCTCCTAGCTGTCGTGGTAGATAGTATCGTCACAGTAATATTTGTTGACCCCCTGGCAATAACCTGCTTCCCAATGCACTTTATTCTGTGATTCCAATCACATTCCCTTCGCTGTCTCCAAGGATACTATGGCAATAATCTTTGCAGAACTTTAAAGAGGAGAGGTTGGAAATAAACCTCTTTGCTTAAGGAGGATCTCCTTTACACATCGAGAATATTAACTCTACAGAAAAGGTTGTCTATGACAGGGGCAGCTACATGGCGACGTATCCGTATCGACGAAAACCGCTACAATCACGACTGATAGTGTCTTTGCATAGTGCGTTAGAGCTGAGCGGTTCCCTGAAATCGCTGTGCCTGGTGAAAAGGTTTTCCGACCAACACACTGCAGGAGGTGATAGCCCTTAGGACGGCCAGTTGAAAATTTGTGAGCACACAAAATTTAGAACAAAAAAAGGGGGATTGCATGATGCGAATCAGAGTGTTGGCGTTGTTGCTCATGGCTCTAGTCGTCGTAACCATGTTCCCAGGCTTAGCACTGGGTGCTAGCCAAGATTTCCGGGTTGCTGTGTTGACTATGCGCAAAATGACCACGCCGGCTGACCTGAACACTTTGGAAGGCATTGAACGGCTCAGGGAAGAGTTGGGGATCGAGATCAAAATCGTGGAAGCGGTTGAGATCGCCGAGTATAAAGAGCAAGTACTGGCAGTGAGCGAAGAGGGATATGACGTAGTCTATTTCATCTATGACAACTTCCTGGAACCTGTCAGAGAGCTTGCGCCTCATTATCCACACATTAAGTACATCGGCCTCTGGATCGACCTGGGTGATGACCATGGAATCCCCAACTTAAAACCGCTCTTTTTCAAGCCGGAGCAGGGAGCGTTTATGTGCGGGGTGGTGGCCGCGCTTATGAGTGAGACGGGCAAAGTTGGTTTCATCGGCGGAGGCATTAACCCAGGCATCCTTACCTTCCTGGCAGGTTTCGAAGCAGGCATCAACTACATTGACAACGGCACCGAGCTTGTTGTTTCCTGGGCCAATACCTTTGAAGATCCACTCAAGGGTAAAGAATTGGCCAGAAGTCTGTACAACAGGGATGTGGACATCATCTTCCAAGTAGCCAACCAAACCGGCTTGGGAGTGATCGATGCCGCGAAAGAGATGGGTAAGTTCGTGATCGGTGTAGACGTAGATCAGTCCCCGCTTGCACCCGAGAATGTGATTGCCTCATGCCTGTTGGATCACGGTTATGCTACTTACGACTCCGTAAAACAAGCCTATGAAGGGCAGTTCAATAGCAAACAAGTCTACTATGGTTTGGAAGAAGGGACTCCGGTTATAGCCATTAACACTGCTTTGGTTCCCGAGGAAATCCAAGCTCAAGTGGCGGACATTGAAGAACGGATCATCCGGGGGGAAATCGCTATCCCCAAGACCACTGAGACGCGGTAGTTGCCTGGGCGGGAACTAGACGGGCCTCCCGTTGGTTCCCGCCCTTTGCCACCCTGCAGGTCTATTTGTGACGTTGGTCTCCATACGGAGGCCAGAAAAGGAGTGGATGAGACTTGGGTCCCAGAATAACGGTGGTAGGCAGCTTTATTATGGATCTGGTAATCAGAGCACCGCGCCGGCCTGAGCGGGGCGAAACGCTCATTGGTACGAGTTTTGGGATGTTTCCCGGAGGTAAGGGGGCCAACCAAGCGGTGGCTGCGGCCCGACTTGGGGCGGAAGTGGCCATGATTGGGCGCTTGGGAAACGATGACTTTGGCCGAACCTTTCTCCAGCTCCTGAAGGCGGAGGGCATCAACACTTCAGGTATAGTGGTGGATGAAGGCCTGGGTACAGGCATTGGTAATCCAGTGGTTGAGGACAGCGGGGACAATAGCATTATTATCGTGCCTCAGGCAAATTCTGCGTTATGTCCAGCTGATGTGGAGAAAGCATCTCCCCTCATCGAGCAGGCCGACGTGCTTTTGGTACAGCTGGAGGTCCCCATAGAGGCTTCTTTCGCGGCGGCCCGCATAGCACGGCAAGCTGGCGCCAAGGTGATCCTCAACCCAGCGCCTTATCGGGAATTACCTGCAGGGTTTCTGAAACTAGTTGACATCTTAGTTCCCAATGAAGTGGAGTTTGCTGGCTTCACTGGCCGAAGGGCCGAAGGGTTTGCGACAGTGGTTGAGCGGGCGAAACCGCTGCTGGATCTTGGTCCTCAAGCTATTGTGGTAACCGTAGGAGCCGCGGGTTGTTATCTGGTTGGGCGAGACAATGCTCTGCATATCCCGGCTCAGCGCGTCAACCAAGTGGTGGATACAACAGCGGCTGGTGATGCATTCTGCGGTGCCTTGGCTTGGGCCATCGCCTCTGGTCAGTCTCTACGCGAAGCTTGTACCTTTGCCAACAAGGTGGCGGCAGCGGCCATAACTAAGTTAGGCGCTATTTCATCTCTACCGAGGGCCAATGAGCTCTAAAGGCCTCAGCATGACAGTTTTTGTTGCACAAGTGGGGTGATACCGTATGAGTGACACAATACTGGAGCTGCGGAACATTACCAAAGTGTTTCCTGATCTGGAGACACCGGTAATTGCAAACGATCGGGTGAGTTTTAAGCTCCGCAGGGGTGAGATTCACGCCATTGTGGGCGAGAATGGGGCCGGCAAGACTACGTTGATGAACATCCTGTATGGCCTGCTCACTCCAGATGAAGGCGAGATTTATCTAAATGGTGAACGGGTTCAACTGAAGAATCCTAGGGATGCCATTGCCAGGGGTATAGGCATGGTTCACCAGCATTTTATGCTCATTCCTTCGTTCACAGTAGCCGAAAATCTGGTGTTTACTTTTGAACCAACGAAGAACAGGTACTTTGTGGATAAAGAACGAGCGGTGGAGATCACCAGACAGATCTCGGAACGATATGGTCTACACGTGGATCCCCACCAGAAGATCGCCGAATGCCCGCTGAGTATGCGCCAACGGGTTGAGATTCTCAAAATCCTGTTTCAGGGAGCTAACATCCTGATTTTCGATGAACCAACCGCTGTTTTAACTCCCCAAGAAGCTGATGAACTGTTCTCTGCCTTCCGCGAACTCAAACGAGATGGCAAGTCCATCATCTTCATTACCCACAAATTACGTGAAGTAATGGCCGTCGCTGACCGGGTTACTGTGATCAGAAAGGGACAAGTGGTTGACGTCGCTGCAGTTAAGGACTGCACCATTGAAAGCTTGTCAGAGAAGATGGTGGGCCGAAAGGTGGACATTCACGGGCGAAAAGTCGATAGCGCTGAATTGACGGCCGATCCCAAGCGCGAGACCATCTTGGAAGTCAGGAATCTGGTCACTGAACATTCCCGCACGGGAGTCGCCCTTCAGGATATCTCGTTCATTGTGAAGGCGGGCGACATCGTTGGTGTGGCCGGTGTGGGAGGCAATGGCCAGGATGAGTTGGTGGAATGCATCACCGGCCTGGACAAAATCATCAAAAACGGGAAGATCTTCTACAGAGGCCTTGATATCACTTCCTACAATGCTCATCAGATCCGTGAGCTGGGGATTGCCTATATTACCGGAGAGAGATATGTTCGCGGCATCAGCGCCAACTCCAGTGTGTATGATAACCTGATTATGGGTGCACACCGCCGTAGTCCTTGGGCAGGGAGGTTATTTATGAGCCTGAAAAGGCTGCGGGAGCTGGCTGATCACTTGATTGAGAAGTATAACATCAAGGCATCCTCGCGTAACACTCACATCATGAACCTTTCAGGAGGCAACATTCAAAAGTGTATATTGGCCCGCGAGCTCAATTTGGCTAAGGACTTGATTGTGGCCGAAGAACCTACCCGGGGTGTGGATGTGGGTTCCATCGAGTTCATCCACAACCAGTTAATTGAGAAGAGCAAAGAAGGTTACGGGATAATTCTCGTTTCTACCGATCTGGATGAGATCCTGTCATTGAGTACTAAGATTATAGTCATGTATAGAGGACGGATCATTGGCACTGTGGATCCGGAGACCGTCGCAGACCGCAAGGAGATCGGTCTGCTCATGGCGGGGATTCCGGCGGGGGAAGGAAGTGAGACGGCATGAAAAGGGGCAGTGCCCTTTTGAGGCTCGGACTATCACTGATTATCGCCTTGCTTATCAGCAGTCTGTTCATCTTTGTGGCCGGAGAAAAACCAAGCTTTGCTTATTATCACCTAATTCGCGGAGCTTTTTACGGCAGGATGAACATGTTGACCACGCTGCGCTGGACAGTCCCGTTTATCATTACCGGTATTGCGGCTACGATTTCTTTTCGCGCTGGCCTGTTCAACATGGGGCTCGAAGGCTGCATCTATCTTGGGGGCCTTACAGCTGCCGTGTTGGGGATGTACATTACCAACCTTCCAGCCATTCTGCACATTCCGCTGTGCCTGGCGGCTGCCATGCTCGTCGGTGCACTGTGGGTTTACCTCCCAGCCCGACTAAAGGCCTATAGGGGTGTGAACGAGGTAATTGTTTCCTGGATGCTCAGTTACATCGCCGTACTGTTATGTCAGTTTCTGGTGTCCGCCATTTTCCAGGATCCCGCGGATGTGTCCCAGGCTGCCCAACAGGTACGCACTCCCTATATCCAGAAATCGGCGGTCTTGGCTCAGCTAGTTCCGCCCTTTCAGCTCAACGCCTCGCTGTATATTGCCTTGGTGTTAGCCGGCCTGTTCTTTGTCTTTAGTGTATATACCAAGTATGGGTACGAACACAAAATGCTGGGTCTGGCTAAGGAGTTCGCGCGTTACGGTGGCGTGAATATTGAGAAGATGCAGTTCTGGTCCTTCCTTGCCAGCGGTGCTGTTGGGGCTCTAGCGGGAGCCACGGAGGTTATGGGTGTGCACCATCGCTATATCCATGGCTTTTCCACAGACATGGGTGCCAATGGCATCCTAGTTGCCCTGATGGGCAGGTTGAACCCGGTGGGGGTACCCCTTGCTGGCTTTTTCATGGGGGTTATTCAGAATGGGTCTCGCGCTATGGCCAGGATGAGCAACGTTTCCTTGGACACGGTGCGCATTTTTACCTCCATCATCGTGATCTGCCTTACCGCGGAGGGACTCTTTGAACTGCTGCGTCTGCGCCGTCTGCATAAGGAGGGTAAGTAACGTGCTAGAAGTAATTTTCAGCGAACACACTCTCATGACGGGAATCAGTCTTGCCACACCTATCCTGCTCTGTGCCCTGGGTGGGGCGGTGTGCAGTAAGGCCGGCAACTTCAACATTGCTCTGGAAGGATTCATGTTAACCGGGGCATTCTTCGGAGTGGTCGGCGCCTATTTCTGGAAGAATGCCTTAGTCGGGGTCTTTTTGGCCGTAGGGGCTACTGTGCTTCTGGCCCTTTTATATGGGCTTTTTGTGAGTGTGTTCAAGGCCCATGAGATCATTCTTGGGTTTGGGTTCAACATGCTAGCAATAGCCCTCACTGGCTGGTTGTTGGGGCCCATTTTCGGCGGAAAAGGGTCGTTCTACGACCCCACCACACCGTCCCTGGCCAAGATCCATTTGCCGTTGATCAAAGACATTCCACTGCTTAGAGTGCTCAGCGGCCATAATATTATAGTCTACCTGTCCTGGGTGGCCATCGTTTTCTTGTTTGTGCTGTTGTATAGAACCCCATTAGGTTACAAGATTAGGGCTTTAGGTGAAAATCCCATGGCCATTACAGCAAGCGGGCTCAATGTCCAGAAGTATATGTTCCTGGTGGAAATCATCGCTGGCATCACCTGTGGCCTGGCAGGAGCGTTCTTGTCCATAGGAAATCTGTCCATGTTTACCGAGAAGATGACCGACGGCCGCGGGTTTATCGCGGTGGCAGCCGTTGGTTTCAGTAACGCCTATCTACCGCTAACGGCCTTCGCCAGTTTCTTGTTTGGCATCGCCAACAGCATCGCCATTCAGCTGCAGGGGTTGGGGCTCCCCACGGAGTTTGTTGATATGATCCCCTACATCCTAACCATCTTGGCCATTGTTCCTTCTGGGTTTAGACGCAAGGGCATCTTTAAGCATCTATAAAAGACCGAAGGAGGTTGGGCAGAATGAAA
>Ga0116169_1003012_pt1 | contig 11694 bp, 13 predicted proteins | sample AD_UKC130_MetaG_FD_89796 | JGI IMG/M metagenome (GOLD analysis project Ga0116169, IMG submission 89796) | Active sludge microbial communities of municipal wastewater-treating anaerobic digesters from Canada - AD_UKC130_MetaG | ecosystem: Engineered > Bioreactor > Anaerobic > Digestate | place...
CGACAGCGAGTTGTCAAGAATACATTGCACACGTGCTATGCAAATATAGCGTGTGTGCGATATGTTCGCTTCATGGTTGTTCCGATCGAGCACGAAGGCTTCTATGCCGGGCTTGCTCAACAAGTGATAGATCAGCGCGGCGTTCGTCGGCTGTCGCAACGTGAGCTCGCCGAACTGTGTGGCACCACCCAGTCGGCGATCGCACGTTTCGAAGCCGGCTCGCGACCGCCAAAGTTGGACACTCTGTTGCGTATCGCCGCAGCTTTGGATTGCGACTTGACCGTCACTTTTCGTCCCCGGACCGTTCCTTCCCAGGAGAGAAAATGAGTACACGAATTGCCACTGAGGAAATTGAAGCAACACGTAGCGAGAAGTTCCTCTCGGTGCTGCTTGCGGCCTTCTTACTAATCGGTGCCGGCTGGACCTATTACAAGATTCCAGGTTGGGTCGAGGAGGCGCTGCCAAACACGGTCTCGTATGCCAGCGTTACGGCGGCAGACGAAAAGGCCAACGATGCGATGGAGAAATACAACCTCGCCTTGTCGGCAGAAGAGTCAGCAGTAAACACGTTAGATTTGGCGCGGTCGGAGTACACCTTGGCGATGGCCAAGGGCGAAGGCGTACCTGAGGCCAAAGAGGCCTACGAAGCCGCCCAAGCAAACCAGAAGCTATTGGCGCAAGAAACGAAGGAAAAGAGCGCGCAGGAGACAACGGCGCGAAAAGCCGCTGAGGACGCGAGGAAAACCTATGAGGAGCAGAGCAAATCAGGTCTGCGCGGCTGGATCACTGCGCTCCTGCTGTTTGGCCTCGTTGCGCTAATCACGGTCGGTTCTTATGTGCTAATCGGTCGCCTGCGCGAACGCGAGTCACGTTACTTGCCGCTCGGCTTTGCTTGCGCCGCGGTCGGCGCGGTGATGGCGCTGGTGTTTGCCGTTGACTACATCACTGACTACATCGATCCGCTCGACCTAGGCCCGATTGTGCTTTCGATTCTGGGCGTCGTGGCTACGATCGTGGCCTTTAGGGTGCTACAGAAATACCTAGCCGTACGGGTTCCGGGAATGCGGGTGCGCAAGGGCGATTGCCCGTTCTGTGGGTTCCCGCTCCACGATTCGGGATTTGCCGCCGGGCACCACTGCACCGGTTGTGGCCGCGAGGTAATCGCGCCGTGTGCAGTCTGTTCGCAACCGCGTCGCGTGGGATCGCGACATTGCGCCGAATGTGGTGCTGTCTAACTAGTTGGCCCCAGCGGCGAACCGAGCACGCAGGTCAGAGTTCGTCAGGACCTGTTCGCTGAGTTGAAGGTTTCCGGACTGGTTCGGGTGGATGCCGTCAACCGTATTCGCCCGAACCAGCGGCTCGGTTCGAATCCAATTGAAACCAGATGCAACTGCCGAGTCACGAATGATGGGCCGGATCACGCTGCCCTTTTTGGACATCGAAGATCCCCAAGGACTCAACACATAAACATCGCTGGCAGACCTGCCCATGTCTGACCAAACAGTTGCGAGAATTCGGAAGTAGGCGTCGGTTTCGTGCTTGATTTGAGTCCGGGTTGCAGGCGCCAATCGACCGGACGCTGTGCAAGTTCGCCAATCGTTTCGGCCACCAGCGATGACAAGAATCTTTGGGTTGGCTAGCCGGATTGCCGACATTCTCTCGGCAAATTTGGTTAATTCGCACGATCTGCCGCTGGCCACGAAACCCGTGCCTGGCTGTGCGCGAACTACGGGCTCCAAGTTGAGGTCCGCGGCCAAGTACGCCCACCATCCCGGGTAGCGGGTGGTTAGGTCGCCGTAGTACGAGGAGTAGGAATCACCGATCACCATCATGGTCTGGGCGGGTGTGTTTTGGGTCGAAGTGAACGAAAGCTTCGATAGTTCGACAGGGTCTTGCGGTGCCGAAGGCGGCGAAACGGCCGTAGAGGCAACGAGGACAGCGACAACCGGAGTCGCCAGCGCCATGGAGGCGCGACGAGTCAGCGATCGTCCACGTGCCATCTTTGAATCATCCCTCATCTTTGCCAGCTATTTATGCCAACGAGGAGATTACCCCTACGTGCAGTGTTCTGCCGTGGCAACATGGCCGTATCCCGACTGCGAGGTCCCGAGGCCACGCAGCGATGGGAACGAGGCGCTCAGGCGTGCACCCGAGATTTCGGCACCCTGGGCGCCTCGTCTCGTAGATGACGGGCCGCAGGTCCGAATATGACACGGTTTCGCCTACTTTTTGGGCCGCAAATCCTTTCGGTCTGGCGCAGCACGCTTCGAGCGTGACCCCCTCGCGAGTTAGCGTAGTGACACGCATCACATGACCGGTGGTCATATTCGAGCGGTGCGCAGGAGGAATAGATGATTCTTGAAGAGACTGACCGCAATTTTCTCGTTGGGGCAGTACGAGACTTCGCCAGGACACGACTGAACCAACTGACCGAAAGGCCTGAACTTCCGGCAAGCAGACCGGCCATGGACTCGACCTTGGCTGAACTCAGCGCGCTGGGTGTGATCAGCGAAGATGAGCCGGCGGGTTTTGGGATTTGGGACGATCTAGCCGACCGCCAGTCTTGCCAGTTGTCGGCCAACCTGCTTGGTGAACTCGCCGAAGTTTCGCCAGCGGTCGCCATCGAAGTCAGCAACCGGGCATTGGCCGGCGCCTTCGGGCGACGTGGCGAAGTGACCGAAACGGGTTCGGTGACCTTCGACGCTTCAGTAGGTGGCGGCGGCCGGATAACTGGCCGGTCGTTGGTAAGTGAACCGCCAACCGCTGACGTGCCGCTACTGACTGACCTATGGGGACGGCCAGCACTGCGGCCAAGATTGCATATTGGCGATCCTGATTGGTCGATGCTGTGGTGGCCCGAGTGGAGCGAGTCAAGCGGCTGGCAGTTGCGCGGCGTGCCCCGGGCCGATTGCCAAGTCACTGAGTTGCCACGTGGCCACGGATTTGATGAGTCCGTATTCCAGCACGTAGCACTTGGCGCAGAAGCGGTCTTCGTCGAACATCTGGCACTCGGTCCGGCGGAGGTGATTGACGGGTTCACTTGCCACGGCATTGGGCTGGTCGCGATTTCGATCGCAACCGCGCGCCGGGCGGTTGATCGAGCTCGGGAGTATTCGCGAAACCGTCGCCAGGGTGGGGCACTAATCGGCGAGCATGATGCAGTCGCCGAGCTTTTAGCCAATAGCGAGAACTCGATTGCGGCTGCGGCGGCAATGCTCGAGGGGGTGCTGGCGCTCGAAGCTGGTATCGACCGCCTTCATCTGCTGTGGCGCACCCGTGCTGAAGTCCAACCACTGCTTAGCCGAGCTGGCAGCGACGCCCTGCAGGTGTTCGGCGGCATCGGCTACATGAGAGATGTCGGCCCAGAACGCGACCAACGCGATCTCAACTCACTGCGCCGCCTCGGCGGCTCGCCAACCGAACTGACGCTGCGGTGCGCGGCGCTCGACGACCACAAGAGGAGCAGCCGATGAGCAGCGAGTCCACGGCGCCGTTAGCCGGGGTGCTGGAGCCAGCACACAAATTGTCGGCCAGGTCTGTCACCGCAGGTTTGCCGGCATTTACCAAACTCGCCTTCGGGGGCACCGCACCGATTCCAGATACGTGGGAGCACGAGACCCGCAGCCTTCCCCGGAGCCTGCAACGCCACCGCCGTAAAGCGCGCGCGTTCGCCGAAACGAAGCTCGCGCCGCTGGCGTTGGAATTGGACGCGACGCCTCACTGGAATGTTGGTGAGCAGCCAGCGGCACTTGATCAACTTTTGGTCGAGGCCGGCAGGGCTGGCTGGCTTTCGGACCTGCTGCCCAAGCCGCTAGGCAGTAGCGATTTGGCGAACGCGAGATTCCCGTTGCCGCTGGCCTCCAGTATCAAGATCGAGGAGTTCAGTCGAGTCTGCGGCGGGCAAATGCTGCTGCTGTCGGCGAACAGCCTCGGTCAGGTTCCGCTGCTGTTGTCGGCAAACCCCGGGCTCATCAAACGTCGACTCGTCTCGGGGATGAAGTCATGTCAATCCGGTGACCCATACCTCTACGGGTACGCGATCACCGAACCGCAGGCCGGTTCAGATGTCGAGGACGGCTACGGCGCGGCTACGGCAAAACCTGGACTTGTTGCTCGCCGCGGCAACGGAGGATGGATCCTAAACGGTTCCAAGGTGTTCACCAGCGGGGGAGACGTGGCCCGCGGTTTCACAGTCTTCGCTTCGCTTGAGGGCGAAGGATACGAGTCGTGGACTTGCTTTTTCGTCGAGAAGGGCACTCCTGGGTTCAGGCCGATCCGCACCGAACTAAAGATGGGCATGCGCGCGTCTGGCGCGGCTGAGCTGGAGTTCGTGGACGTCTTCGTGCCCGACGCTGACGTGGTCGGCAAACTCCGCCAAGGTTGGTCTTTGAACCGCCAGACGTTGAACCTGTCTCGGGTGCCGGTGGCGGCCATGTCAGTGGGCTTCGCCCAAGCCGCCTGCGACATCCTGATCGACTATGTCCGGCACACTTCGCTGGGCGGGCGGCCACTGCTCGACCAGCAGTCGGCCCAACTTGTAGTCGCCGAGGCGATCGCCCAAACCAGCGCCATCCGGGCGCAACTGTGGCGCACCTCTGGTTCGTGGCGAGTTCACCAGAGTTACGCCGCGATGAACAAGTTCCACGCCTCCGACACCGCCATGAGCGTGATCGAACTGGCGATGGACGTACTGGGCCCGGATTCGTTGTTGCACCAGCAGCGACTAGAGAAGGTGTGGCGCGATTGCCGACTCACCCAGATTTTTGAGGGAACCAACCAAATCAACCGGCTTGCGGTCATCGAAGGCCTGCAAGCGCACCTTGCCTGAGTTCAGATAGGAGATCGAAATGGGACAGCCAGAACCATTTTTCAGCGTGCCGCGCACCACGAAGCAGACGAGCGAGGGGCCGGTCGAGTTGCCGATCCTTTACTACGACACCACGTCGGTAGTTGCCGGTTTCTTTGGTGACTTGGCGGCGGCAACCGCCGAAGTTGCGCCGCTGGGCTTGCGGCCTGCCTTGACTCGAAAAAATCGCTCGGCGGTGTTCATCGCCGGTTATGACTACCGCCTGACCACAGTCGGGCCCTACTTCGAGGTGGCGATCGCGATTCCAGTGGTGCAGCACGACGCGCCGAAGAAATTCCGGTGGAACCAGATGCTCGCCGATGTCGACGGTGGCCGAGATCTCGCGTTCCACATCCTGCATCTGCCGGTTTCTACCGCAGCAGCGAACGCGGCCGGTCGAGACATTTGGGGCTTCCCAAAATTCGTCACGAAGATGGATGTGCAAGCGAACGCGCGCGACATCGTGGTGCAAGTCGAGGATCCAGACGGCGGTGAGAAGATCATGAACCTGCAGGGTTCGGTGGGGCTGTCGGTGCCGAGTCCAGCGTTGTCGTTGTTGCTGTATTCAGAACTGGACGGCGATCTGGTTCGCAGCACGGCGAACGTTCGTGGCGTCAACAAGTTGTACCCAACGAACGGCTTGAGGTTGACGGTTGGGGCCAGCGAACACCCGATGGCGCAGACGCTTCGCCGACTCGATCTGGACGGAGCCAAACCTTGGAACTTGATGGCCACGCACCGGTTCCAGTCCAGGCTCAACGATGGCGTCGTCGTCAAGAGCCAAAAGCGCGCTGAAGCATCGTCGTAAGCCCACGCAAAGCATGCTGACGGCCGGCCCGGTCGAGTTCCTCTAGGCGCAAGACCGGGTCAAGGCCGGGCGTTTGTGGTGCCAACGCCAGGTGGGGCAAAAGGAGCAGCAGCATCGCCCCGAAAGTCTGCAGGTCGGCGTCGGCGCGCAACTGCCCACTTTCAACACCGGTGGCTAGGACAGGCCCCATCGTTTCTAAGTAGTGAACGTTCACTGCTTGGCGTACGGCCATGCGGGCCCCCGGATCACTTTCGAGGTTCACTGCCGCGGTCATCGCCAGATCGCTGGGGTGGCTGGCGAAGTAATCGTCCCAAGCGACGAAAACTTCAAACAGCGACCCAAAAAAGTCGTGCTCGAAGTCGAGGCGGGCGATTGTCGACTCCATCTCGTGGCGGATCCGAAGCGCGGCTAGGCCCGAAAGGTGAGCGTAAAAGTCTGCTTTGTCTTCGAAGTACTGGAAAAGACTGCCCTTGGCGACCCCTGCCTCGCGGGCGATCGTGTTCAGGCTCGCCCGGGAGAATCCGTGCGAACCGAACTCGGCTTCGGCCGCGACCAGAATTCGTTCTCGACGTTCGGGCCGTAGTCGATCCCACGTGGGCGTTGGCATTTCGGATCCTTCAGTTTCTTGGGTGGCCTCAAACCTATCTGGCATATTCGCGCAGAGGTGTTTTTTCGCTCGAGGCGGTGCCGCAAGCGAACTAATTAGATTCGCAGTAACTCCCAAACAGCCTCACGAATGCTTCCTCGCTAACCACAGGTATCCCGTAACTTCGGGCTTTTGCGGCCTTGCCACTCAGCGAGTCTGGGTCAGCTGCCACGAGCAGCTTGGTCGACTTAGCGACACCACCAGAAACAAGCCCGGCCGACATGATCGTAGTGACCCATTCGTCTCGATCTCGCTGCATCTGGCCGGTGAATACGACGCGGTCACCAGGCAGCAGGTTGAATGCTTTAGTGGCTTTTGCTGAGGAGGCATTCGCTTGCGCCCACTCAAGCGCGGTATCGATTTCGTGCTCTGGAAGTCGCAGTGCGTCGGCGACGGCGCTGAGTTGGGCTTGCTCATCGGAAGAAACGACGCCGTCGGCCAGAGCCTCAACAGCAACCGCTCGCAGGTAGTCAGAGTGCAGGCGCGCTATTGTCTGTCCACTCAAACTGGCCGCGCGTGCGGCAGCAGCTAGTTCGCGCCCTTCAGTTAGTGAGATTTCACGGTCCAGAAGCGCACGATCGAGGACCAACAGATACGAGGCCTCATCTTCGGGCACGCCCGGAATCCAGGTTGCGCCAAGGACTTCATCGAGCCAACCGTCGGACTGTATTTGCGGCTCAGACCGGTTCCGAAGGACTGCGGTGCCGGATTTCCCGTTCAGTGCCGGCCAAGAATTTGCACTGGCGCGCCGAACATCAGTTTCCCAGTCTCCTTCGGCGTCACTCATTGCCAAGAAATGGGGGAGCAGGTTCGCGGTCGCTTTCGCGTCTGCCAGGGCAGCATGTGCATTTGAAAGGTCGATACCTAGCGCTTGGCAACACTGTGAGAGTTTGGCCGGACCGACGAGGCGACCGGACCACTTCATCGTGCAAAGTGCGGCCGGTCTTTCTTGGATTGGGTAGCCCGCGCGGGAGAGTTCGCTGAGCAGGAACCGCATGTCAAAGACGGCATTGTGTGCGGTGATGCTGCGTCCGGCGACCAGTTCGAGGATGTCGTCGGCTATCTCGTCAAAGGTGGGCGCATCGAGTAAGTCGCGGGCGGTTAGCCCGTGAATATGGCTGGCTCCAACATCACGTCTTGGGTTCACCAAGGTGGACCATTCGTATTCGATTGCGCCAAAGTCATCGGTAAGGACTAGGCCAACCTCGGTGACTCGGTCACCGCGTTCGGGACTGATGCCTGTCGTTTCAAAGTCGATGACGGCAAACGCCATGAGTTGCTCCCGCTGGGATCGTAGGTTTTGCTTCGGCGACGAAGCTTGTCGGTCGCCCCAGTTCTATCAGCCGAGGCGGCCAGTTTTGCACCGCGCTGAGGCGAAATAGCTGCTAGCCTACGAGCAGTTCAGTCCGAGTGACGGACTGCTTTTAGGAGGTAATTGTGCGAAATCTGACAGCGGCGCTGAGCGCAGTGGTGTTGGCTGGCGGAGCCTTGGTTGTGAGCGCGCCTGCGCAAGCGGCGCATCCGACTCGGCCAACCGTTTCGATCCGGGCGGAGTTGGACCTGCCAGATCAAGACAGGGGACCCAAAACGTATGTTGCTAATGACGTTGTCGTGGGTTCTGGGGTGGAGCTTTCCGCGGCCAATGTTCAACCTGGTACGGCTTATCGCTGGAGCGGGGATATCAAAGTCGACGTCAACCCCACGACGAAAAAGGTGACCATCGCCGCTGATGGAACTGTTTGGGACTTCAAAACCGTGAAGGTTTGGATCACTTCAGCCGATTTGCGCTTTGGTGCTCAAATTTCCGACACTCTGATGCCGGGCGTGCCGGTGAAGCGTTCAATCTCCGGGAACAATATCTCACTTTCATGGGATGCGGGTGACCATTCGGAAAACCTCTCGGGTACTCACGAGTTCAGCTACAAGCACACCTCGTCGATTTCGGCTAACGCTAAGAGCGCCAAGAAGAAGCAGGTTTCCGTTACCGCTGCGGCGACGACCTTCGGCATGCCCGCAGCAGCTACTGGAACTGTGGAAGTTCGCGAGGGCAAGAAACTGATCAAGACGTTTGCGATCAAAAATGGCAAAGGCTCCACGAACTTCATTGCCAAGCCTGGTAAGCACGCCTACAAAATCACCTACACAGGCGCCGCGGACCGGGCACCAGCGACTGTCTCAAAGACCGTGAAGGTTAAAAAGTAGCAGCTACGTACGAAGCGTTGCCGTTATAGAAATTGCCTCTGGTTCCAGAACTGGAACCAGAGGCAATTTCTTTGAGGTGGGCGATACTGGGTTTGAACCACTACGCCACGGGTTTTTGTACGTCCTGCAACGTCGGGCAAAAGGAGCATTTTTCACTGGTATTTCAGGCAACACCTTGTGGAATCATGCGGAAACGAAATGCAACGAGATAGCATAGTTTCGTCCACGTAGCGTCCACGAAAGTGAGATTCAGGTGATCGCCAAGAAGGGCCGACCCGCTGGGACTTCAGAGCCGGAGAAACTGCCGAGCGGCCGATACCGTGCCAGAGTCACCGGTCCGGACGGCAAGCGACACCCCGCGCCGGTCACGTTTGACGACTTGCGCACCGCTAGGTTGTGGATCGCCAAGGAGTCGCGCCGGATCGAGGACGACCCCGAAGGTTGGTTGCCGCCCAAGGAGCGCATAGCCGCCCTGAACGCAGTCGCCGCCATGCCCACGTTTGGCGAGTACGCGCAAAGGTGGATCGAGAACCGACGCGTAAAGGGCAAGCCGCTAGCCGCCCGAACCCGTGACCACTACACCGCACTACTCGAAAGGTATCTGAACCCGACGTTCGGAAGTGTGCCGCTCGACGCGATTACACCTAGTGCCGTGAACCTATGGTTTGACGCGTTTGCAGTTGGTCGAAGCCGAAAGGGTGACACGGGCGCAACAAGTCGTGCCCATACCTACGCGCTTGCCCGTGCCGTTATGAACACCGCTACAGGTGCGCACGGTCCAATCGTGGGACAGGTGAACCCGTTTGCCGTGAGAGGTGGCGGTTCAACGCCGAGCCGCAAGCGAACCGAACTGGCGACCGGTGAACAGGTGCGCGTGATGCTCGAAACGATCCGCCCAGAGTGGCGGCTAATGATCCTATTAGGGCTTTGGACAGGGCTTAGGTTCTCGGAGATAGCCGAACTGCGCCGGTCAGACATTGACCTATCGCAAAGCGTGATTCAGGTGCGCCGTGCAGTCTCAAGGTCAAGGGTCGATGGGGTCCACGCCAAGGGGCCGAAGTCCGAAGCGGGTAACCGTGACCTACACGTGCCAGCGGTCGTGCTTGACGACTTGCGCAAGCACTTGCGCTCGAACGTCAACGGCCGCGATGGGTTGCTATTCACCGGCTCGAACGGGCAGCACCTTGCGCCGTCCACGTTCTACGGGAAGGTGACCTGCCAGACCTGCAAACAGACCCCGAGCGCGTGCCGTAACAGGCAGCGGGGCAAAGCCACCAAGCACGACTTCGCACCGCGTGAAAGCGGTTGGTACGCGGCACGGTATGCCGCTCGTTGTCCCGAACTGCACTTTCACGATCTGCGAGCAACTGGGGCCACGCTTATGGCCCAACAGGGCGCGACCGAAGCGGAGATTCAAGCGTTCTTGGGAGACAGCACACCGCAAGCCGCTCAACGCTACGTCCGGGCCGCTCAGAGCCGTATGAAAGCGCACGCCGAACGAATGAACGCGCTAGCAGTCGAAGGGAACTGGTGACCGCGTGATGACGGGCGAATACCGGCAATTCATAAGTGAACAGGTCCGCAACAGGTTCACTTGCTCGAACGCACACCGACACCAACCGATAGACCTAATCCGGTTCGGTTACGTGGCCGGCGAAACAGAGCCGCGCCCGATCACGTCCGAAGATATTGAGATGCGCCATTACCCCGCGAAGGGTGGACGGCCAACAGTCAAGTCGGTGCGACCCGGACCAGACCGACACGTCGAAACGATCACCGCCGAAGGTGACCGCGCTTGGGAAATGACGTGCCCACGCTGCAAGCGTGAATACACCTTGACGGCCACCCAGTACGCGCTAACCCGCGACACGCTGGGGCCGGACTGGATCGTAGACGTATCGCTGCAGGTGTGACCTGATAGGGTACAGGTATCTGTAAGGGGCAACCCGTAGCAGTTGTGGAACGCAAACCGCGTGACTTTTTGCGAGAAGTCCGGTTCGGTACGACCGAATCGGAGTCATTCTCGTACCCGAAAAGGTCACCGAAATGCCCGAAACACCCCAAACCGTCAGGCTCAGCCGCGAGTCACTTGCTGCGCTGGCCGAAGCACTCAAAGACAAGTCCGAACGCGACTTACTCAATGCCGAATACATTTCGGTAGCCCGAGCCGCCAAGCGCATCGACGCGTCAACCGACACAATCCGCCGCCTGATCGAGAAGGGCCAACTACCCGCCTACAGGTTCGGTACTTCGATCCGCATCCGAATCCGTGACCTTGACCGCGCCGCCAAGCCGGTAACGCCTTCAGCCGAACCGCTGGCAGGTGATCGCGCATGAGCCGCGCAACTAGTTCACCTGACCTACTCAGCCCCGCCGAGTCTGCCGAATACATCGGTGTTTCTACCCGCACAATCAGGAACTACATTGCTCGGGGCGTACTGCCAGCGAGCCGCCCTAAGGGGTCCAGACTGGTGCGAATCCGGCGAAGCGACCTTGACGCGCTCATGCGTCCGATCCCGTCGGCCGGTGATGCGTCATGAGCGGATACAAAAGCCGCCCCAGCATGGGAACTGGGACGGCCTCAAAGTCGTTTGGTGGCGACAACAACAAGCCTAACGCAGACCGCCGCCAGTTTCGCCTTGACGCGCAAGCCCGACTACGCGACTTGAACGACCTTCACGACTGGCCGAACGAACCCGAACGCTCAGGATCACAGGACTACGGCATGAATCGTCAGCAACTTCAGGACTACGGCAATGCGCTGGCCGCTGCAGGTTGGCAACCTTGGGAACTGGCCGCACGTCTACGTCACCCATCGGAGGTTGCCGCATGATCGCCGCGTTCAATCCCGCTTGGGACACGTCACCGCCCGAAGTCGAACCCGTGGCCCAGGTCGAACCGTCCGAAGTGGAATACGTGCCAGAGCCGCCCGAGAACAGCCACGAGGGACACCAACCGCCCGAGGAGGCCGAAAGTACGGCACGTGCTGCACGCTACGCCTCAATGATCCGTAACGGCGAATGGCTCGACCGGCAACAGTTCGCACCATTGGCGTGGACAGTTCCGGGGCTGATTCCCGAGGGTTTCGGCTTGCTCACTGGCCCACCGAAAGCGGGTAAGTCGTGGTTGTCGTTGGCGACCGCGTTGGCAGTAGCGGCCGGAGGCAAAGCCCTCGGCAAGATTCCCACCGGC
>Ga0116169_1003018_pt1 | contig 11673 bp, 11 predicted proteins | sample AD_UKC130_MetaG_FD_89796 | JGI IMG/M metagenome (GOLD analysis project Ga0116169, IMG submission 89796) | Active sludge microbial communities of municipal wastewater-treating anaerobic digesters from Canada - AD_UKC130_MetaG | ecosystem: Engineered > Bioreactor > Anaerobic > Digestate | place...
CCAGCGCGCTCAGGGCTTCCTGTTCCGCCTCGGCGGATTTATCGCGCTGGGTCAGGGCCGCTTTCATCTGGACCAGCATGGCCGACATGGCCTCTTCGACGGCCGTGCCGACCCCTTCCTGCAGGCTGTGGGCCAGCCTGTCCCAGTCCGGCGGAGCCAGTTCCTGCCGCATGCCCGACAGCGCTTCCGATGTTTTTTGCAGCGTTTCTCCGACCGGTTCCATCGCGTCCCGAACCGCCGCCTTCACGGCCTCCCGCGTGGCCTGCGCCCAGGATTCCACATCGATCTGCGGCGGCTGGGGCCGTTCGGCTTCCTGGGCCATCAGTTGCCGGATCGGATCGCTCAGCGCGTTTACCGCGCTGGAGATGGTTCCCGCCACGGAGTTTTCCAGGTCTTCCGTGAGCTGTTTCAGCGCCTGTTGCAGCGTCGCGCCCTGGTCCGCCGGATCGTTAGCGGCCGGCGGACGGAGGGTTTCGCTCAGCGGCGCCAAACCGTCCCGCACCGCCTGGGCGACGGCGGTCCGCAAAGCATCCAGGTCCAGCGCGGAGGGGACAGCCGGAGCGTTTTGTTCGCGGGGCTCCGGGGGTGGCGCCGCGTTCTCCCTAACCCGGACGGCTTCAGCGACCGCTTCCCGGATTTCTGAAGCCAGCGATGAAAACGACGCGCTGATCTGTTCCTGAAACGCATCAAACGCGGGCCTGAGCAGTGCCGCGGGATCCGCCGGCGCGGCCGGAGCCGCAGGTTCCGCGGGAGCAGGCTGCAGGGCGGATTTCAGTTCGATGAGGCTTTCCCGGAATGCCGCCTGCATGGCCGTCGCCAGGCTTCTGGCCAGTGCGTCCGGGTCCATCGGCGGCGCCATGGCCGCCGCATCGTGGGCCGGTTGCGGCGGGGCGATCCGGATAGGTTTTTCGGCGTGTTCCTCCCGGGGGATCTCCGCTGGAGGCGTTTCGGTATACGTTTCCAGTTCCGCGGACGCGGCGCGCTCTGATTCCCGGATCGTGATTTTTTCCGGAGGGGCCGCGGGCGCTGCCGCGGGCGGGGTTTCCGCCTTCGGCGGAGGGGCGGCCGTTCCTCCGGCCGCGTGGGGTATGCCAAACGAGGCCGCATCTTTTTTGGGTTTCTTCCCGAACTGCCGTTCCACCACCGTGGCGAAGTGGTCCCAGTCGCACAGGATCGGTTTAATCCGCAGGTTGGGGCACAATCCCCGCACTTCATCCAGGGCAGCCTCGTCGAGGGGATCGATCATGGCCACGGTCAGGATACGCCCCAACTTGTCTATGGGCAGCAGTTTCAGCCGCAGGCAGACTTCTTCCGGCACCAGTTCCAGCGCCTGCTTATTGATGCTGTAGTCCAGCAGGTTCAGGTGGGGAATATTGAACTGTTTGACCACGAACTGCCGAATTGTGTCGTGGGTAACGTACCCCAGGGCCACAAGGCTCTGGCCCAGAAATCCCCCGTGTTCCTGCTGGTGCCTGAGTCCCTCAGCCAGCTGCTGGGCGGTTATGATGCCTTCTTCCACCAGCATCTCACCCAGCTTTTTCCGTTCCGGCGCCTGGCCGGATGGGTGCGGGACCGCGCGGCTCATTACCATTACCGGGCTCTCCGATGGCACGTATTCCAGTACGCGTATTGTAGCACGGCTGATCCTCTCGCGGGGAAGGTTTATGGTCGTGGTTCGGTCGGTATCCCGGCGGATTTCCAAAAAAGATTTGACTTTATTATGGGCATATGCTTATAATTGGATGGAAAGGACACAGCTTATGCCCAGGCCCTGCCGCTGCAGAAAAATAGCCCATCTGGTTTCGTGGAACCGCTTCATCCCCCAAATCGGCGCGGAGAATATTTCGGAAGCCGGCGAAGTGGTCCTGACCCATGATGAGCTGGAAGCCATTCGCCTGGCGGATCTCAGCGGGCTGTACCAGGAGGACGCGGCGAAGCTCATGAACGTTTCCCGCCAGACCTTCGCGCGGATCGTCGAGGCGGCCAGGCGTAAAGTGGCTGAGGCACTGTGCGAGGGAAAAGCAATACGCGTCGAAGGCGGCGCGGTGGAGGTTTGCCCTATGCGTAAATTCTGTTGCGCCAAGTGTGGTCACGGTTGGGAAGTTCCCCATGGGTCCGGACGTCCTGCCGGCTGTCCCGCCTGCGGGAGCGCGGCGTTTCACAGGAGCCCCGAGGACCGGGGGTACGCCCGGAACGGTCCGCGTTGCCGCCGGGGTAATCGGGAAGGATGCGGCAGGACCGGCGGGGGACGGGGAAGGGCTGGTTTTTCCGCCGGGGATCCGGCTGAGCGATAACGGGAACTGAAATGTACAGGTCAGTCCACACGTATAGCAAAGGAGCCTTTTTATGAAAATCGCAGTTGCGTCCCGTGACGGCAAATATCTGTCAGAGCATTTCGGACAAAGCGCGTGTTTTGTGCTATTCACCGTGGCGGACGGTCGAATCACGGGGGAAGAGACCCGGATGAATGACCGCGGACACCACGGATCCGGGGGGGAGCACGGCGGGTGCCACGACCACGACCGCGGCGACTGCCATGGCCACGGCGGGGAAGAACACCACAGCCGGCACGCCCGGCACGGCCATGCCGGACTGCTGGCCCTGCTGCATGACTGCGAAGCGGTCATCTGCGGCGGAATGGGTCCCAGGGCTGTCCATGACCTGAAAAAACACGGAATCCGTCCTGTGATTGCGGCCCGAAAGGATCTGTCTGTCCGGGACGCCGTCGAGGCGTATCTTGCCGGCGCGCTGGACGTTTCCGGAGCCACCTGTTCCCATCACCGCCACTGAACTTCCCCGGGGGATTTCCCGTTCAAATTGCGCACGGACAGGCCGGTTCGGGTACAATACGCTTCTACTGGTTCGCCACTTCTTTTCCGGGCGGAACAGACAGCCTGTGTCATGTGTTGCCTCATCCGGGGAAGGGCCCCGGATGGTAGGACATGGTCTCAACCGGCAGGTAGGTTACCGTGAGCAAAAAAAGCAGCCCTTCTACCGCGGCGCGTCGCAAGGATCCCGATGTGCCCGCCATTCGGACGTTCAGCCTGACCAAGGTTTACGAAGGCGCCCGGGCCGCTCAGGATGTCCACGCCCTGACGGATCTCAACCTTGAAGTGCGTCCCGGCGAAATCTACGGGTATCTTGGGCCGAACGGATCGGGTAAAACCACCACCATCAAGCTGATCCTTGGGCTGATCTTTCCCACTTCCGGCCATGTGGAAGTCTTCGGAAGCCGGGATATCGGGTCAGTCGAGGTCAAACAGCGGGTGGGCTACCTTCCGGAAGGCGCCTATTATCCCGACTTTCTGCGGGGCGAAGAGATCCTCAGGTACTACGGGCGGCTGTACGGCCTCGGCGGCAGGGAACTGGACCGCAGGGTCGGCGCCGTGATGGAGCAGGTAGGCATTGCCCATGCCCGCAAGCGGCTCCTGCGCAGTTATTCCAAGGGCATGCGGCAGCGTATCGGCCTGGCCCAGGCGCTGATCAGCGACCCCGATATCCTGATCCTGGATGAGCCGACCACCGGCCTTGATCCCATCGCGCGCAAAGAGATCCGGGACATCCTCGCGGCGCTGCGCGATGCCGGAAAAACCCTCCTGGTTTCCAGCCACGAGCTTCTGGAAGTGGAACTGATCTGTGACCGGGTGGGGATCCTGTTCGAAGGCGTGCTCCAGAAACAGGGCACGCTGGCGGAACTGCTTGAAGCCCGGGATCTCCAGGTGGAAGTGGATGGGTGGAAACCGGAACTGGCGGAACAGCTGTCCGGCAAAGGGGTGGTTCTGGATGACGCGGTCGGCGCGCGCGCGAAGCTGCGCATGCCCCCCGGGTCCGCTGTGGACGCCGCGGTCGCGGTCTGCAGGGATCTCAAACTTAACATTATTGGCATCACGCCCCGCCGGGAGACCCTGGAAGAGCTGTTTGTGCGGGTGGTGAAATCCGCCCGGCAGCAGAACCCGGCTGTTGCGGCCGCTTCGGGAGATGGCGCGAAATGAAACAGATCATTGGATGGGTCCGCGGTCCCTGGGCCATTGCGGTCTACACCTATCGCGAAGGCATACGAAAGAGAACGCTGATCGGCTTCCTGATTCTAAGCCTGCTGGTCATTTTCGGGTCCAGTTTCATATCGGCCTTTCTCGATCCCACGTCCCGGACCGATATCGAACTGAAGCTCATCAAAGACATCTGTGTCGCCACCATTTCCATTTTCGGCGCGCTGATCACCGTATTCACTTCCGCCTCTGTTGTCCCGAACGAAATTGAAAACAAGGTTATTTACTCCATCCTGACCAAACCCATCCGCAGGTGGCAGTATCTCCTTGGGAAGTTCCTGGGCGCCCAGCTGATCATCATCGTCAACCTCGCCCTGATGGGCATCCTGTTCTTTGCGGCCCTGTATATCCGCCAGGGAATTCTGCCCACCCTGCTGCTCTGGGCCCTCCTGCTGACCTATTTCGAGTTCCTCATCCTTTCCGCCTTTACCTTTGCCATTTCCACGGCGGCCACCTCGCCCGTCCTCCCGACCATCGGCGGACTGTTCGTGTACATTACCGGGAACCTGACCGAATACCTCAAAGACGTGCAGAACCGGGCGGGGCAGACCGGCAAGTGGCTCGATGACATGCTGGGGCGGATTGCGGGCATCCTTTACGACGTCCTGCCCAACCTCCAGAATTTCAGCCTCCGCAATCAGATCGTCAACGGCATGCCGAACGATCCTCCAACCGATGTCATGATCCCCAACCTGATGGCGTACGGGCTCATCTGGGCTGTCGGCGGATTCCTGCTCGCCTGGTTGATCTTCTGGCGCAAGGAGCTCTGACACATGAGGTCCCGTTACGGCAGGCTGGTGCTGGCGGTTGCCTTTGTGCTCGTGGCCGCGCTCGGCGCGTGGCAGGGACGCCGCGTTACCCGGCTGCGCGAAGCCGAAGCGTTTTACCGCTGGATGCTGGCCGCCGCCGTGGATGAGCGCCTGTTCCAGGACACCAGTTCAGAGTACCTGGATCGCGAGCTGCTGGAGACCTGCAACCGGCTGGCCGCCGCCGCGCCTGAAACCGCCCAGCTGGAGGCGGATCAGGCTGCAATGCCCATCACGGCCCTGGCCAAGAACCTCAAAAACGATGAGGCCATATGGAGTCTTGTCAGGGGAGCGGCGCTGGCCCCTGCCCGCGGACAGTTCCTGGATGCCGCGCGCCGGGGGAAACTCCAGTTTGCCCGCAGCATCGGTTACCTCGAGGCGCAGGAAGGAAACGTCGGCATTTTCAGCCTCTTTTTCGGTTTCCGCAAGGTCGCGGCGAATTGGCTGTGGATTCAGGTGGACCGTTACTGGCACCGCGGCGATCTCTTCCGGATGGTCGCCCTCATGAAAACCTGCGTCCTGCTCGATCCCAATTTTATCGAGGCCTACCAGATCGGCGCGTGGCACATGGCCTACAACGCCACCGCGAAAATGGCCGATACGCCCTGGGCCCTGCGCGAATGGGATGAGCGGTACCAGGCCTGCGTGGGCGAAAAAGAACGGTACTATTATTTCGCCATCGACTTTCTCAAGGATGGCATCCGAAAAAATCCCCGCAACTACAAGCTTTATTTCGACCTGGGATTTGCCATCTACAAGCAGAAGATGAACGATTACGCCAACGCCGTGAAATACCTCTCGGAAGCGGTCCGCCTGCCCCATGACCGCTGGGTGCCGCGCCAGCTCTATATCTGCATGGAACTCAACGGCCAGTATGAAGAGGCCATCCGCGGGTGGGAAGAATATCAGAAGCGCTTCCCCGAAAGCGAACTGACCAAGGAGGTGGCGCCGCGCTTCATCCGCAGCAACCAGGGCAAACTGCTCGAGAAACAGTGGGAGGACGCGCTCAAAAAGGCTGAAGCCGCCCGCGATACCGCGGAATATCCCGCCCTGAAAGCCGAGGCCGACAGGCTCTTCCAGCAGGCGCTGGACCACTGGAAAGCGATGGGCGAAGACGGCGATGTCCGCCGCATGCGGCTCGAAGCCCTTAAGCTGCGCGGGGAAAAGCGCTGGTTTGAAGCCGTTGCCCTCCTTGACAAAGCCCGCTGGGACGCGCCGGACCAGTGGGAGGACTTCTCCGACCTTATCATTCAGATCAAACAGGAAGGCGGGATTCCGTTGTCCCTGTCCGAGCGTAAAGCCGTGGAGCGCAAAAAGGACGAGGGGCGCTGCAAAGGCATGCCGGAAGACGCATCGACCCGAACCTCCTGAGTATCGGGATGAAGCGCTGGCGCGCGCCCGCGCGGATCGGAAGCGGAGGGCAGTTGCATGTCGCGTCTCGTTGTGCTCGTGGAAAATACCGCGTCCGGACGGGGGATACTGGCGGAGCACGGCCTGTCCTTCTGGATAGAGCACGGTGCGCGGCGGGTGCTTTTTGACGCGGGCCAGGGGTATGCCCTGCGGCACAATACCCAACAATTGGGCATCCCCCTGGAAACGGCTGATGCCCTGGTCTTGAGCCACGGGCATTATGACCACACGGGGGGACTGGGGGAGGTCCTGGACGAAATCCCGGCCGCCAGGATATTCTGCCATCCCTTCGCCCTCTCATCGAGGTATGTCCGTGCCGCGGATGGTTCAGTCCGGGAGATTGGCATGCCCCGCGGGGTGGCGGAGAAAATCCGGGTGCTGGAAAATACCGTCTGGACGCAGGCTCCGACGGAGATCTTTCCCGGGCTCAGTGTGACAGGTCCCATCCCCAGGGCGAACGGCTTCGAGGATTCCGGCGGGGCGTTTTATTAGGATGAGGCCTGTCGGCGCCCCGACGCGTTCCCGGACGACCAGGCCCTTTTTCTGGAGGCCAAACAGGGCACATGGGTACTGCTGGGATGCGCCCACGCGGGAGTAATCAACACCCTGAATTATGTCCGTGAACTTACCGGAAACCGTCCCCTCTGTGGAGTTATCGGGGGCATGCATCTGGTCTCCGCGGATCAGGAACGGTTGGGCCGTACGGTGGAGGAGCTGTGCCGCATGGGGGTGCGCTGTCTGATGCCGGCTCACTGTACGGGGTTCCACGCCATGGCGCGGTTATGGCAGGAGTTCCCGGAGGAGTATATTCCCTGTCCGGCCGGCGCCGCGGTTGATTTGGATGCTTTATAAGGGAATCCCTGCGATCAGCGTTGTCCTGCTGCGATATAGCAGATCAGGGCGACGGGAATCGCTTTTTCGCTGACATATCCCGGGCTCCACGGGTCCCGTTCATCCGTCCCAGGCCGGGTCGGATAAATCTTGAGTTTTCCGCTCCCGGGATCCTGTTCCACCCGGATGGCCGGCCGGTCTTGGTCCCGCGTGTTCGTGCCGGGATGGGTCGGCGCGATGACAAAGCCGTTCCCGACATTCCGTTTTACGATATACCCCGGTTTATCAAAGTCCCGGATGTCCCAGCCGGCCTTGGTGGGATAGATAATGGTTTGTCCGTTCCGGTCCGTCTCGCTGGCCAGCGCGGGCTTGCTGTAGTCCCGCATGTTGGTGTCTTTCAGGAGCGGGTAGACCAGTTCGCCGCCCCCGGCCCTGCGTTCCACGGCGATGCCCGGTTTGGACAGGTCCCGGATGTTGCCTTCCGGATGGGTGGGCTGGACCAGCAGCTTGCCGCCTTTGTCCGGCTGGACCAGCAGCGCCGGCTTGTGGTAGTCACGGGTATCCCACCCCGCCAGCGTGGGGTAAATCACGAATTCCTGCTGGGCGAATGCCCATTCGGCGGACAACACCAACGCCCAGAAAACCAGCGCATGCCTTTTCATAAAGTATATCCTCCCGGGATTCAGGTTTACGTCCCATGATGACATTATACGGCAGGCCGCTCCTGTGTCGCGGGGATTCGTCGGGATACGGGACGGAGATCCCGCATGCCGGTCCGCCCAATCCGGTACCGCGTCCCGGGCCGCCGCTTAAAGGTCCGCCGGAACGCGCGGTTTGGCCGGAATTGCCCGGTTTTTGCCCATTTTTGCCGGGTTTCCCCCCGGTCCGGGCGCAACAGAATGCCTTTATATATAGAGGCATGTTGCGTGTCCCGTCGCGGCAGCATGCCCGAACGCCCCACCAATCCGGAGACAGGAGGAACTTCCATGCGTGAAAAATCGGCATTGCCTGAAATTCTGCGGCAGCTGATGCCCGGCCTTGCTGGTGCCGCGGCGGATGCCTGGACGGAAACCGCTTGCGGCATTATGTCCGCCTGCGGAGGCCCTGAAACTTTTGAAAAGAATCCCATCCGCGCGATGCGTTTGGCGCACGCGGCGTTTCTGCTGCTGATGGTCCGGAAAATGGAATCCCGCCTGCTCGAAAACCTGGAGCAGGAGGACGCCGAACTTCCCCCGGCGGCGCTGCTGCGGCAGGTTATGGCGATGTACCGGGAAGCGAACGGCCTTTTGGAGAAGCTCGCTGAAGTTCAGGGGCCTGAACCGCAGGGCGCAAAAAAAGACGGTGTCGCATCCGCGGAGGACGGGCAGGCCGTTTCGGAAGTTTCCCGGTGCGCGGCCGGGACGCCGCCGGCTGAAAAGGCTTCGGAGTCCCATCATTCCGGTCCCCTTGCGGCGCCACGGAGCAGTGCCGATAAAACGCGCGGCGATACGCGTCCGCCCGCCCGGGCCGTCTCCGCGGGGCTGACCCGGGAGGCCATGCTCGCCGCCGCCCGGCAGCACTGTCTGAACCGGACCGTTGTGCCGCGGTCCGCGCCGAACGGTTGAACTGAAAAATGCGGCGGACGGACAACCGGCTGTCCGCCCGCCTTACCTGCCTGCCGGTTCAGGTATTTACCGCTTAAAATGCCGCCGCGATCAGGCCGTACGTGTTGGCCCAGGGGCCGCACGCCGGGAATTTTCCCCGGTCGCTGTACCGCTGGAACTCCACGTGGCCGTCCATGTACAGCACGTTCGCGCCGCCGGGAACGTGGTTGAACGCCGCGGCCGCGCCGGGCGTCGCGCTCACGCTGTCCCAGTAGATCGGCACCATCGACTGGGCGATATTCGAGGACGCCGCGTTGTTGATGTCCGTGATCAGGAAGCGTTCAATTCCTTCGCGCAGCCGGTAGATTGTTGTTCCGCCGGCGTTGCCCAGGGTCTGTATGCCCGGAATCAGGTTCGCCAGCGGGGAGGCGGTAACGTCAATGTCTGTGTCCAGCAGCGAGCGGATCTGGGCGCCGTTCGGCGTAGGACTGGTGCCAAACGCTCCCCCCTGGAACAGGGGCAGGGCCACCGCGAGCACCTGGGCGCATCCCTGGACGCCTGACGGAAGGCTCAGGCTCAGCAGGCCCGATATCATGGACAGGTCCATGGTCGGATCGTCGCCGTCCGCCTGGTCAATGACCCAGCCGAAGTACTGGTAGCAGTCGCTGGGATTGTCCGCGATGCCTTTGTACGGGCTGGCGCAGGCCTGCCCCGGCTGATCGGAGATGATCGCCAGCGTATCCTCGGCGGGGCCGGCGTCCGGCACCGACGGGCAGACCAGCACGTTCCAGTCGCTCAGGTATTCCGGGAACAGCGCGCTCGTCAGCGGCGCCAGTTCCGGCTCATCCTGGCCGGTGCAGCTCGACGGCAGCCCGCCCGATCCGTCCGTGTAATACAGGGAAATCCCCTGCATCGGCGGGAACGCCCCTTTCGCCTCGTTCGCGTACATCTTCAGGATGACACCCATCTGTTTCAGGTTGTTCTGGCAGGACGAACGGCGGGCCGCTTCCCGCGCCCGGGCCAGCGCCGGCAGCAGAATCGCCGCCAGAATGCCGATGATGGCGATCACCACCAGCAGCTCGATCAGGGTAAATCCGTGTCGCGTGGAGTGTTTGTGGATCATGGCTCTTCCTTTCTGCTTTGAAATGCCTGTGTACTGCCGTTGACTCCGGATACACGTTACCCCCAAATTGCAAGCGGAAAATGATGGAACCGTAAAAGTTCTGTTAAGGCAAACGGATGCCGCAGAGCGCTGGAGGGAACAGCGGCAGGAAGGGGCGCCTATTCGTGGCGAAGCGCTTCGACCGGATCCATGTAGGCGGCCCGAAGCGCCGGATACAGCCCGAAAACCACCCCGATCAGGCCTGATATCGAAAAAGCGATCAGCGGCCCCCACGGCGTGACAATCGTCATCATCCCGCTGAAGTACGTGATCAGCCGCGGTATCAGTAATCCAAGCCCCACCCCGATAATCCCCCCCGTGCCGGACAGAATCACGGTTTCCACAAGAAACTGAAGCACGATATCCCGCCGCCGGGCGCCCAGCGCCCGCCGGATCCCGATCTCCCGGGTCCGTTCCGTCACGCTGGCCAGCATGATGTTCATGATCCCGATACCCCCCACCAGCAGGGATATCGCCGCGATCGCCCCCAGCACCGTGTTGAAGATCTGTTTGGTCCGTTCCGCCTGACGCAGCAGTTCCAGCGGAACCACAATCTCAAAATCACGCTTCTTCCGGTTCCGTTCCAGCACGGCTTCCGCCAGCCGCGCCACCGATTCCACCCGGTCCTGGTCGTCTACGTGAATGGTGACCTCGTGCAGCTGAACCTTTTCCGCCTGAAAACTGCCCGACGCGCGCCGCACCAGGATTTCCCCGAAGCGGTTTTTCGCCGTGGTAAGGGGAATATACAGCTGCCCGCCAAGCCTGGGCGTGTTCTCTGTTCCGCCGGTGTTGGGACCAGCGCCGCCGCTGTCCGCGATCCCGATAACCCGGTAATAATCGGCGCCGATCCGTACCAGCTGGCCCAGCGGCGGGGATAGCGGAAACAGCGCCTGGCCCAGGGTCCGGTTCAGCACGCATACGTTGATCGACATCTCCGTTTCCAGATGCGTGAAAAAGCGCCCTTCCGTAACCCGCAGGTTCCGGATCTCCGGATACCACGGCACCACCCCCAGAATCTCTGCTTCCAGGCTCCGCGTCGCGTTGAATACCCGTTCCCGGATAATCCGCGCGGGCGCGTAGACCGTAATGCCGGGAATCGTGTCCCGAAGCCGCGAAAGGTCCAGGTACGTCAGGCCGTAATCGCTCACGAAACTCCGCTGCACGTTCAGTTTCTGTTCCTCCGACGGCTTGACGCTGCGGATGATGATGTTGTTGCTGCCCAGCTGGCGGATCTGTTCCTGCGCTTCAAAGCTGGCGCCCTCGCCCACGGCCAGCATCGCGATCACCGAGCATACCCCGAAGATGATGCCCAGCGCCGTCAGCAGCGAACGCAGCCGGTGCAGCCACAGGCTCTTAAACCCCACCTTAATGGTCCGCCAGGTCAGCCGCGCCCAGTGGATCATGGCCGCGCCTCCGCGGGCCGCGGGACGTTCCGCTGGTCCGATTCGATCTGCCCGTCCTTCAGCCGCACCACCCGTTCCGCCCGCCGGCCGATTTCGGGATCATGGGTAACCATGATGATCGTTTTCCCCTGCCGGTGCAGCTCGTCAAACAGCTCCAGAATTTCGGCGCCGGACCGGCTGTCCAGGTTGCCCGTGGGTTCGTCGGCCAGCAGCACCAGGGGATCGTTCACCAGGGCGCGCGCGATCCCCACCCGCTGCTGCTGTCCCCCCGAAAGTTCCATCGGCTTGTGGTGCAGACGTTCCGAAAGCCCTACCCGTTCCGCCAGTTCCAGCGCCCGCCGCCTTCCGTCCGGACGGGGTCGCAGCTGATAATAAAGAGGAAGCTCGATGTTCTCCAGCACGTCCAGCTGCTGGATCAGATTGTACGAC
>Ga0116169_1003019_pt1 | contig 11673 bp, 14 predicted proteins | sample AD_UKC130_MetaG_FD_89796 | JGI IMG/M metagenome (GOLD analysis project Ga0116169, IMG submission 89796) | Active sludge microbial communities of municipal wastewater-treating anaerobic digesters from Canada - AD_UKC130_MetaG | ecosystem: Engineered > Bioreactor > Anaerobic > Digestate | place...
AAGTTGTAACACCTTTTTGCTATCCCGAATACCTGCTCTACACGGAAGCGTTTCTTGGACCATGTTTTATTTTCTTCCACTTCTGCGTCCGTTAAAGGCTTATTTCTTTTCCCCTTATGTAGGGGGGCTGCGAAGAAAATTTGGACCATCCTCCGTATCCTTTTCGGACGAAAAAAGGATCCGTTCTGTTATCGATGAAGTTAAGCTCGACGCCGCAGCCGAAGCCATCCTTGACGCCAAATCAAAAGACGAAGTTTTAAAGATACTTGAGTAATAAGATATCAAATCAAAATTATGATGAATAGTAATAACCGGCGATAGTAAATTTAAGCTAAATTACGATCTGGATTACAAAATGTTGTTGGAGAAGGAGCAGAGCATAGGAGGCCAGATCTTTACTTTTCGCCTTTCTTGGCCTCCCCTAATCTTTTTTCACGCTTCACTCCTCACTGATCACTCACCACTTCTCACTCTCACATTCACTTTCACTTCTACACCCCCTGAGCGTCCGCCGCTCATTGACCTGTTGGCACGAAAATGGTATATTCTTTGCGTTAATTAGGAGGTGAAACATGAAAACCCTTGCGGCCTACATAGAATGGGACCCTGAGACAAAACTGTATGTTGGGATTGTCCCTGGTATCCCAGGAGCGCACACCCAAGGCGCAACTTTGGACGAACTCCAGAAGAACTTGAAAGAGGTGCTCGAGCTTTGTCTGGAGGAAAACCCAGAGTTTGAAGAAGATTTTCCGCATTTTGTCGGACTGCAACAAGTTGAGGTGGGCGAGTGAACAAACTTCCCGTCGTCGACGCCAAAACGATGGAAAGACTGCTCTTAAAGTTGGGGTTTGAAAGAGTTCGCCAAAAGGGGGGTCACGTCTTTTACCGACATCCCGATGGGCGAACAACTACGCTTCCTTATCATCCGGTAAAAGATTTAGCCAGACCTCTTGTTCGCGAGATCTTGCGCGAGATCGAGCTATCTCCCGATCAGTTTCGTGAAGAACTGAATAAATTATAATCCCCTCTCACTTTCGCACCCACCTCCCGCTCTCTTGCATCTCACATCTCACTTGTTTTCTCATTCACTCTTACAGTAAGCCCTCTTGGCGGTCAGGTCTTTGCTTTTTGTGTTTTCCTCCCTTCCTAACTTCTTTCACCTCACCCCTTACGCCTCGCATCCCTGCCTCTCGTATCTTGCACTCTTTGCGCATTACTCATCACTCGCCACCTCTCACTCTCACATTCACATTCACTTTTGTCGCGGCGTCGTGAGTCCTTGCCAATCGCCCGTATAAAGTGTATACTTCGTATATACCTTATATGTGGAGGGATTTTGATGAGCGTGAGAAAATCCGTAACGCGGGTAATGAAATGGGGCAATAGCTTAGCTATCCGTGTCCCTGCCGATATTGCCCGCATGTATGGGTTAGATAAAGGCTCATGCGTGGCGATTGTGCCCGAGGGGGATGGTTTAAAGATTAAATGCCAGTCGGATTTAGAGCGCATGCTGGATCAGATTACCGAAGAAAATCGCCACTCGTTGGTGGATTGGGGCGATCGAGCAGGGAACGAAGTATGGTGAGCTTCTCCGGGGAAAACGGCCATATAGAGCAATTGGATTATATCCCCGATGAAGGGGATATAGTGTGGGTTAATCTCAGCCCGGCCAGTGGTCACGAGCAAGAGGGTAGAAGGCCTGCGTTGGTGCTGACTCCAGCTGCTTATAACAAAAAGGCGAAGCTCTGTTTTGTCGTCCCTGTTACCTCGTCGCAGAAAGGCTATCCCTTTGAAGTGTTATTGCCTTCGGGTATGCATATCGCTGGTGTTGTTCTGTGTGATCAAGGGAAGACCATCGATTGGGTCCAACGCTGCGTCGAATTTGTAGATAAGGCCTCACTTGATGTATTGGAAGAAGTGAGGGAGAAGATCAAAATTTTGTTGAACATAAAATGATCCTGGGCTCTACCGTTGCGAAATCATGTAGATGATAATGGGTAGTGAACCTATATGATATTATACAAAGGCAGGGCAACAGGAGTTAGTGCATTATCTGTCAAAGAGTCGAGGGAGATTTTAGCCCTATGCATTTGTCTGTTGAGAGTCTCAAGAGTTAGGCCATTGTTTTTGTGTTTTCCTTTGTTATTGTTCTTTTAGTAGTTATAGTTTTTAGTTTATGGTGGTGATATTGAGTGAAGCAGTTGAAAGGGAAATTTTTTGTAAGATATCATTATGTATATGAGGAATAAATTTTATGATGAATTCTGAAGCAGAAGAATGGTTTTCACAAGCCAAATATGATTATGCAACTGCTGAAGCTATGTATGATAGCCAGCGATATGTTTATGTAGTGTTTATGTGCCACCTTTCTTTAGAAAAAGTTTTTAAAGGTCTAATTGTTGCACGCAACAAGGACGTCCCGCCAAAAACCCATAACCTCTTAAAATTAGCAGAACTATCCAAAGTTGAGCTAACCAAGGAGCAAATCGAATTTATCTCCATTCTCAACACAGCTGCAATTAGCACCCGCTATCCTGAAATGTTGCAAAAGGCAATTGAAAAATATCCTAGCCATGTGGCTATGGAGTATCTTATAAAAACAAAGGAAGTGCTTTCATGTCTACAAAAGGGGCCGAATTAGAAGAAATCATTTTAGATTTCATAAAAGCCGTAGAAAATCAGGGAATTAAGGTTGAAGAATGCTATCTATTTGGCTCGCAGGCTCGCAATGAAGCAGGCGCAGATAGCGACATCGATTTGATACTGGTTTCCAGCGATTTTGCTGGAGTGCCGGCCTGGCGCAGATGGGAGATACTGGGCAAAGCTGTAGCTCAGGTAATGGAGCCTATAGAAGCACTTGCTTTTACACCTGAAGAGATCAAGATGTGTTTACAGCGCGAAGGCAACTTTATCCGTCATACACTTGAACAACTTGAAACGACGTCTTTGAAAAATTTGAGGGTCAAAAACTTGAGCGTTTGATCTTTATTTTTTGTGTTTTTCCAGCTTGTTTAGGATCACCCCTTTCGGTGCTTTAGGTTCATCTGCGTCACGAAGTCGTTCCTGTTGACGAAATTGTCACCAATTTGTATACTATATGTGGAGGTGATGAAAATGGCGAGCGCTACCGTGCGGATCAGCCTGAAGGCCCAAGAGGTTGTGCGAAGACTTTCGGCCCAAACTGGCCGAAAGATGCAGGACATACTTGACGAAGCGGTTGAGCTATACTGTCGTCAGCTCTTCTTAGAGAAGGCCAACGCTGCCTTTGCCGCCTTGAGGATGCAACCGGGGGCGTGGGCTATTGAGGAGGAGGAGCGGGCGGCCTGGGACGCCACCCTCTCTGACGGGTTAGACGACTAATATGTATGAGCCATCCCGCGGAGAGGTTTGGCTGGTGGATCTAAACCCTGTGCGCGGCCACGAACAGACGGGTAGGCGGCCCAGTCTCGTGATATTGGTGGACGGCTTTAACTACGGTCCAGCAGGGCTTATGGTTATAATTCCCATAACCACAAAGGCCAAGGGTATCCCGTTTCATGTAATCGTATCCTTATGCAGCGTCATAGAGCACCTCGGCATTACGAAGGACTTCTTCGCGAAAGTAGGGGCTCAAGAATCCCGGCGTGTTCAAGTCCACCTTCCGACCGAGGATCTCGGACAATTCCCTTTCCATCTCGAAGAAACGCAAGCCCACAGATTTTCCCTTCTCGAATTCAACTAAGACGTCAATATCGCTATCGGAAGTGAAGTCTTGCCTTAATACCGAACCGAAGAGGGCAAGCCGCCTAATCCCGTTCCGGCGGCAAAATTCCTCAACTTCTTCCCGTTGTTTTGGGGAAACAGCAATTTTTGCACTCACTGAAACGATCCGCCTCCGTTTTGGGGTCAGGTTTTTTACTTTTTGTGTTTTTGTCTCTCATATCCCCGTCTCTTGGCTATCATACTCTGCTTTATTGTTCTAATGATGCCAGTTGCCACTGAAGGGAAGAGTAAGCCGGCTTCCTTCCACTTTGTGATTAGATAGTCACCCGCCAATACTCGATCAGTCCTGCTGGTTATAGCAGCGATGATAACCTCCTGATGGCCTTGATGGTAGGTGTCTGAGCTTACTATCAAGGCTGGACGCCGCTTTATACCGGTCTCGTCGGATAAGATGAAGTTAACCAGCACTATGTCCCCTCGGTTATATTCGATCATAGGCTGCGTCTTTTTCGTTGTCCCACGCTTCGGCGAGCACCTGGTCTTCTGTGGCCGTCAGCGCGACCAAACCGTTTACGTTGTCCTCAGGCACGCTTTTTTGAGAGCTTTGTCAGCTCGTCCTTGCGGAAGCGTCGGTAACCTCTCTTGCTGGTCCTATAGCCTACCAATTTTCTCTCTTGGCAAAGTCTGTAAATTGTCCGCCTTGAGACCCGCAAATACTCGGCGGCCTCATCTACCGTAAACCACTCTTGCTGTATTGTCACACCTTCGCCCCCTTATTTCTGCTTGTCGAGTTTTGGCAAAAGTTTAACTTTTCTGGCAAGAATTTACAACCTGAGGACAACCTGTGTCCTGCCTCTCGTATCTTGCACTCTTTACGCATTACTCATTACTCATCAGGATCAAGGCTACGGCTGGTATAATAATAATCGCCTTTCAGGTGCTGGACGTGGGAGAGGAGGCCATGTATGAAATAGCGCAAAAAATCGGAGGTGAAGAAGTGATGCCGTCGCTGGCTGAGAGGTTAGAAAAGAGGGGCGAATTGAAGGGCAAGGAGATAGGCAAAATAGAAGCCAAACGCTCGACATTGATAAGGCAGCTCAAGCGCAAATTCGGCCTCACCCTCGCAGAGGAAGAGAAATTGCGCTCCGTTACGGACGAAGCCAAGCTCGAAGCTGCGCTGGATGCGATTTTAGACGCAAAAGACAAGCCCTGAGGTTTTAAGAGCACTGGAGCGAGGAAGGTCGCACATGCGTTAATTGAGCTTCAACGCTGTCAGTCCCAAATGAGGTTCAAGCGCGAGAAAGAGAAAGGAGAGCGCCGTTGTCAGGCACAGCGAAGGACGAAAACGCAAAAAGTAAAGACCCGACCCCAAGGGTGTTGGTGTTAGATGTAGGGAATACGAACACTGTCATAGGCGTTTACAAGGACGACAAACTACTTGGGCACTGGAGGCTTATATCGGAGCGGCACACCGCAGACGAACTGGGCATATACTTGACGAATCTCTTGAAGACGGTGGATATTCATCTAAACTCCTTTGACGGGGCAATCCTTTCCAGCGTTGTGCCCTCCCTCGATATTCCATGGAGGGATGGGGTGAAGCACTACCTCGGCGTGGAGTGTATGATAGTATCGGCGGATTTAGACCTGGGCATAGAGGTGCTCTACGGAGCGCCGAAAGAGGTTGGAGCGGACCGCCTGGTCAACGCGGTGGCCGGTGTGGCGCGTTACGGCTCTCCGCTCATCATCGTCGACTTTGGCACAGCCGTTACGCTCGATTACGTAGGGCCTGGAGGAAAATATATGGGAGGGGCGATCGCTCCTGGACTCGAGGTGAGCATGGAGGCTCTCTTCGGTCGCACGGCCAAGTTGCCGCACATAGCTTTGGATGCCCCGCCGCCGAGCGTCGTGGGGAAAAACACGGTGGATTCCATAAAATCGGGCATACTTTTTGGCTATGTGGGGCTGGTGGACGCGCTCGTAGAGCGCATTTGGGACGAGTGCGGAGGCCAGGCTAAAGTCATAGGCACGGGTGGCCACGCGCATCTAATCGCTGCGCATTCGAAGTATATGAAAACGGTAGAGCCATGGCTCACTCTGGAGGGCTTAAAACTCATATACGAAAGAAACACTTCCAGGCGTTAATGGCGTCCTATAGCATCCGTAACATCCAAAAAGAAAGAGCTCAAGCCTTCAGGCTTTAGCGGCATTGCGTCCCGCTTGCGCGCTATGGTTGTGGAAGATTGCCCTTGCGCGCAATGGCGCGCGACATAAAATGCGGTAAAATATCGGCTATACGGGTGCAAAAGTTTGTCAAAGTCTCTCGGGCTCGCTTAGACAAGCTCTATAGCGGACAAGCCCAATATTTTATAGCGCCCATCACTTCGCCGCTGATATGCGCTGTGCTTTTATATAAAGCTTCGCCTACAGCGTGGTTCGCATCAAAAGTTACAGAGAGGGGTAATTGCGATGGCACCTCACGATGAGGTTCAGCTCAACTCCGAAGCGCCGGAAGAGGAAATTTACAGACAGAGATTGGAAAAGCTCGAACGTCTGAGAAAAGAGAAAGACTATGATCCCTTTCGCATCGAGCGCTGGACGAGGGAGCATCCTCTGTCTTATGTGGTAGAACACTATTCTCATCTCGCTCCTGACGAGCATGCCGACTCCTTCGTCGTCACGGCAGGCAGGATCATGACGATCAGGAGGCACGGCAGAGCTTCTTTTGCCGATTTAGAAGACGAGACATCTCGTCTGCAACTTTATTTCCAGGTGGATGCCCTCGGAGAGGCATCGTATGACTTTTTTAAGAAATGGGTTGACCCAGGAGACTTCGTAGGCATAAAAGGGCACCCTTTCAGGACGCGCAGGGGAGAGCTTTCCATACATGTCGTGGAATTTAAGCTTCTCTCTAAGGCGTTGCGGCCGCTTCCGGAGAAGTGGCATGGCCTCAAAGACACGGAGGTCCGCTATCGCCGGCGTTATCTCGACCTGTTGGCGAACCCTGAGGTGCGGGAAGTCTTCAGGAAGAGGGCGCTTATAATTGAGGCCGTGCGCGAATGTATGAGGCGCCACGATACCGTTGAAGTGGAAACCCCTGTCCTTTCTCCCATAGCGGGGGGTGCAACTGCCAGGCCCTTCATAACCTACCATAACGCCCTCGGCATGGACCTATATCTGCGCATTGCCACAGAGCTTTACTTGAAGCGCCTGATAGTGGGCATGATGGGCCGCGTCTTCGAAATAGGCAAGAACTTTCGTAACGAGGGCGTGGACTCCATGCACAACCCCGAGTTCACGGCGATGGAAGTTTACTGGGCATATGCCGACTACAAAGACATGATGGACCTTACAGAGGAGATCGTTGTAGCTTGCGCCGACGCCGTGGGCGGCAGGCGCGTCGTCTATCAAGGGCAGGAGATAAACTTTGAGCCTCCCTTTAGGCGTGCCACCATGGCGGAGCTCGTAAAAGAGCATGCCGGCGTGGATTTTTCCCAGATCGGAAGCGACGAAGAGGCCCGTGAGATCGCCCGGCGACTTGGGGTCGAGGTGGAGGCAAGCGAGAGCAAATACTCGATCCTCGCGGAATTGTTCGAGGAGTTTGTGGAAGAAAAGCTCCTGCAGCCTACGTTCGTGTTCAAATACCCGGTAGAAGTGTCGCCTTTGGCGAAAAGAGATCCTGAAGACCCAAATTTCACCAACCGCTTTGAACTTTTCATATGTGGCGCTGAGGTGGCAAACGCATATAGTGAGCTGAATGACCCCATCGACCAAAAAGAGCGTTTCCTTGAACAGCAAAGGAAGCGCCAGGCAGGTGATGAGGAAGCTCACCCGTACGACGAGGATTTTGTGATGGCGCTGGAATACGGTATGCCCCCCACGGGCGGGCTCGGCATCGGAATAGACAGGCTTGTCATGTTTCTCACCGACTCGCGCTCTATTCGCGATGTCATGCTCTTCCCCACGATGCGGCCAAAAGGATAACGGCAGATGGATAAAGCAGCAGCGGCAAGGCGCATAGAGGAAGTTAAAAAGGAAATAGCTCGCCACGATTACCTTTACTATGTGCTCGATTCGCCCGAAATAAGCGATGAAGAATACGATGCGCTTATGCGCGAGCTGCGCGCGCTTGAAGAGGCCCATCCAGATCTGCGCACGCCCGATTCTCCCACGCAGCGCGTCGGGGGTATGCCCGTGGACGAGTTTGAACATGTGGTTCACGAGGTGCCGATGCTGAGCTTGGACAACGTCTTTGATTTTGGCGAGCTCAAGGCCTTTTGTGACCGCACAAATCGCGCCTTGAGAGAGGAAGCCTCGTACACTGCCGAGCTCAAAATAGACGGCGTCGCCGTCTCTCTCATTTACGAAGACGGCATCTTCGTCCGCGGATCCACCAGAGGAGATGGAAGGGTGGGCGAGGATGTGACGGCCAACCTCCGCACCGTAAAAAGTATGCCGCTGCGCTTGATGAAGCCCGTTTCTGGGCACCTGGAAGTGCGCGGCGAGGTTTACATGCAAAAGAAAGACTTCGCCGAACTGAACGCCCAGCGCGAGGAGGAAGGCGAGCCCCTCTTTGCCAATCCGAGGAATGCCGCCGCCGGTAGCCTCAGGCAACTCGATCCCTCGATAACGGCGAAAAGACGCCTGCGCATCTTCGTTTACCAGGTGGTGAATGCCGTGCAACGCGGCTTGAGGTCTCAATACGAGGTGCTTCAGTGGCTAAAGGGTTTGGGCTTCCCTATCCAGGGCACAGAGAAGTTATGCAGCAGCTTTGACGAGCTGACGAGCTATATAGACGAATGGAGGGAGAAGCGCTTTACTCTGCCTTATGTAACGGACGGCGTGGTGGTCAAGGTCGATGACCTGGCCAAACAGGAAATCTTGGGGGCTACGGCCAAAGCCCCGCGCTGGGCGGTGGCCTTCAAATATCCGGCCGAGGAGAAGAGAACGAGGGTGAAGGGTATAGAAATCTCTGTCGGCCGCACGGGGGTGCTGACGCCCGTTGCTATCCTCGAGCCCGTACAGCTTTCGGGGACGATAGTCCAGCGCGCATCTCTCCACAACGAGGATGAGATACGCCGCAAGGACGTCAGGGTGGGCGATTATGTATGGGTCAGGAAGGCTGGGGAGATAATCCCTGAAGTTGTGCGCGTGGATAAAGAAGCTCGGACAGAGGAGCTGCCCGTCTTTGAGATGCCCAAAGAGTGCCCGGCGTGCGGCTCTTCGGTGGTGCGCCTTCCCGGTGAGGCCGCCCACCGCTGTCTCAATCGCTCATGCCCTGCGCAAATAAAGGAAGGCTTGAGACATTTCGCCTCACGAGGCGGCATGGACATTCAAGGCCTCGGTGAGAAGTTGATAGACCAGTTGGTGGAAAAGGGCCTCGTCCGCGATATAGCCGACCTGTATACGCTTTCGGAAGAAGAGCTGGCTTCATTGGAGCGAATGGGGAAGAAATCGGCGCAGAACCTGATTCGAGCGCTAGGGGCATCGAAAAACCGCCCCTTGGCCAATCTCATCTATGCCTTGGGCATACGCTACGTCGGCTCTCGCGTCGCCGAGCTTTTGGCCGAGAATTTTGAAAGCCTTGAGCGCCTTATGGAAGCCACTGAGGAGGAGATCTTGCAGATAGAGGGGATTGGCCCTCGGATAGCCTCCTCTGTGGTAAGTTTTTTCCGCGATGAGGCCAATAGAAGGACCATAGAGCGCCTCATCGCGCTCGGCGTTAAAACGCGTTTGGAACGTCCTGCGCTCGAAAAGGATGTATGGCGGGGCTTGCGTTTCGTCTTTAGCGGTGAACTCGAGCGCGCCACAAGGCTCGAGGCGGAAAACGTTGTGAAAAGCCTCGGAGGACAGGTCTCTTCTGACGTAAGTCGCAAGACCTCTTATGTGGTCGTAGGGAAAAACCCTGGTAGCAAATTAGAGCGCGCTGTCAATTTGGGCGTTAAAACTATAGATGAAGATTCGTTCTGGCACATGGTCGAGGAAGCCAAGGAGGGGTAAAAATGGCAATATCTGAGGCAGATGTCCGCCGCGTCGCCCTTCTCGCCCGCCTGGAGGTCACAGACGAGGAGGCAAGATCGCTTGCAGAGCACTTTGGCAAGATTTTGGAGCACTTTCATCGCCTTCAAGAGTTAGAATTGAGCGAGGTCGATCCCTTTTCCCTTGAGGGACCGGGCACGCCTTGGAGGAGCGACGAGGCCAAACCCTGGGGTGGGCGTGACGAAATCTTGTCTGAGGCGCCACGGCGCGAGGGAGATTTCTTCGTCGTCCCGCGCATCATAGAGGAGGAATGACGGATGGAATTGTGGCAACTTCCTGCCTGGAAGATAGCGGAGGAGGTGAGGCGCGGAAACCTATCCGCATCGCAGGTGGTGGAATCGCACATCAGACGTATGGAAAGCCTCGAGCCTTCGCTTAACGCCATGATCACCCCTATGCCGGAGGAGGCCAGAAGGAGGGCATTAGCCGTAGATGAGGCTCTATCCAAAGGAACCGACCTCCCCTTAGCCGGCGTGCCCGTCGCGGTGAAAGACCTCCTCTGCACAGAGGGGATCCGCACGACGTGCGGCAGCCGCGTCTTGGGAGAGTGGAAATCCCCTTACACCGCTTCTGCCGTGCGCTATCTGGAGGAAAACGGAGCGATTGTGATAGGTAAAACTAATATGGACGAGTTTGCCATGGGAAGTTCCACGGAGCAGTCGGCCTTCGGCGCTACGTCGAACCCCTGGGACCTTTCGCGCGTCCCCGGCGGCAGCTCCGGCGGGAGCGCGGCGGCGGTCGCTGCCGGCTATGCTCCTATAGCGCTTGGAAGCGACACGGGCGGCTCGATTAGGCAACCGGCTGCGCTCTGCGGCGTTTATGGCCTGAAGCCTACATATGGCCTGGTGAGCCGCTGGGGCCTCATAGCGTATGCCTCGTCATTAGATCAAGTAGGGCCGTTTTCGAGAGACCTTGCGGACTTAGCGCTCGTCCTTGAGGTGATTTCTGCTTACGATCCGCTGGACTCCACGTGCGTGCCGGGGAGTCGTCCTCGCTATCGCGATGCCCTGAAGGCGCATGACCTAAAGGGACAGCGCATAGGTTTTCTGAAAGGATACCAAGATTTCGATATGGATGACGAGGTGAAAGAAAAGTTCGCTTTTGCTTTGAGGATATGCCAAGAGGGCGGAGCTGAGATGATGGAGGTCTCTTTGCCCGTCTCTACCGGATACGGCCTTCCTTGTTACTATATAATTGGGCCTGCCGAGGCGAGCTCAAACCTTGCTCGCTATGACGGCGTCCAGTACGGCTTGAGCGAAGAAGGAAAGAACATTCTCGAGCTTTATCTTAAAACCAGAGGTAAGGGTTTCGGAAACGAGGTGAAGCGGAGGATTTTGGTCGGGACTTATGTGTTGAGTTCGGGCTATTACGATGCCTACTACCTCGTGGCTCAAAAGGTTCGGCGCCTGATAGCGGACGAGTTCGCCAGGGCTTTCTCGGCCGTCGATGCCCTGATTATGCCGGCATCTCCCACGGTCGCTTTTAAAAAAGGAGAGAAACTCGACGATCCGATCCAGATGTATATGTCAGATCTCTTCACATTGCCCGTAAACCTGGCAGGGCTACCGGCTGTTTCGATGAACGTCGGTTACAGCAAGGCCGGGCTTCCCGTGGGCGTTCAGGTCGTGGCTCCAAAATGGGGGGAGATGGAGATTTTGAAGGTGGCCTCCGTTTTGACCGATGCCGTCGGCTCGCCGAAGGTGGCTATGGGAGGTGAGGGTTGATGCCGCTTTCTTTTACGCCTGTCATAGGGCTTGAGATCCATGTGCAGCTCGCGACCGTTTCTAAGCTCTTTTGCAGCTGTTCTACAGATTACATCGGGCAAAAGCCCAACACCAATGTCTGCCCTGTCTGTCTGGGCCTTCCGGGGACGCTTCCGGTCCTAAACGGGCGCGCTGTGGAGTTCGCCACGAAGACTGCCCTTGCCTTGAA
>Ga0116169_1003026_pt1 | contig 11661 bp, 11 predicted proteins | sample AD_UKC130_MetaG_FD_89796 | JGI IMG/M metagenome (GOLD analysis project Ga0116169, IMG submission 89796) | Active sludge microbial communities of municipal wastewater-treating anaerobic digesters from Canada - AD_UKC130_MetaG | ecosystem: Engineered > Bioreactor > Anaerobic > Digestate | place...
AACTTTCATTGGATCATCGCCGCAGTCGTCGGCATCACTGCGCTCGGCGCGCAGGCGCAGGACGCGGTATCGCTGCGGCTGAACTGGTACCTCGGTGGCCTGCACGTGCCCTATTACTACGGCAAGGAGATGGGCTTCTTCAAGCAGGAGGGCATCGATCTGACGATCAATGAAGGCCGCGGCTCCGGCAATACCGTGCAGGTCGTCGCTGCGGGCTCCGACACCTTCGGCATGGCCGATTCGTCCAGCCTGATCACGACGGCATCCAAGGGCGCGGACGTGAAATCGGTGATGTCATTGCTGAACTCGACCGGGTTTTCGGTCGTGTCGCTGGCATCGACCGGTATCAAGACTCCCAAGGATCTTGAAGGCAAATCCTTTGCCGTGTCGCCGGGCGATCCGCTGGGACAGCTGTTCCGCGCGCTGGCGGCCCACAACAAGCTGGACATGAACAAGATCCGCTTCGTGCAGGTCGACCCGGCGGCCAAGGTGGTGTCGGTTCTCGAGAAAAGGGTTGATCCATTGCTCGGCGGTGCCGACGACCAGTACTTCCTGATCAAGTACAAGGGCCAGGAGCCGGCGGCGCTGCGGTATGCCGATCATGGCGCCAACATCGTTGGCATGACCATCCTGACCACCGGCAGTACGATCAAGAACAAGCCGGACCTGGTGCGCCGCTTCGTCAAGGCATCGGTGCGTTCCTGGGAGGAGGCGAAGAAGAATCCGAACGCCGCCGTCGACGCGGCGATGAAGGTCAAGCCGGACCTGAACCGTCAGTCCACGCTGGACCAGATGATGGTCGATTTCGAGCTGCTCGATTCGCCGAATTCCAAGGGCAAGATCGGCATGGGGGCCAAGGCGGACTGGGAGCAGACCCTGACCTTGCTCAAGCAGTACCGAGATCTGGACACCAAGGAGCCCTGGACCACGTTCCACACGAACGAATTCCTGCCCAAGTGAAGGCGTCGGCCGACATCCGCGCCGGGATTCAAAACCCGCTGGTGGCGCAGGGCGCCATCGCGGCGCATATTGCTATCCGCGACCTGCGCCACACCTTCATGCGTGCGGGTATGGTCACGAACGCGCTCGATGGCCTGGATCTGGAGGTCGGTCAGGGCGAACTTGTCTCGGTGGTCGGGCCTTCCGGTTGCGGTAAAAGCACGATGCTGCGCATCGTCGCAGGTCTGTTGCCGTTCACTTCGGGGGAGGTCCGGGTCGGTGGTGTCGGCGTTTCCGGGCCGCAGACGGATCTGGGCATCGTGTTCCAGAGCCCGGTTCTGCTGGACTGGCGCAACGTCCTCGACAACGTGCTGATCCAGCTGGAGCTGCGCGGTCTGGACCCGCGGCAATACCGTGACCGTGCCTTGCAGTTGCTGGCCGATGTCGGACTCGAAGGCTTTCAGGACCGCCGCCCGCGCGAGCTCTCTGGCGGCATGCGCCAGCGCGTGGCCATCGTCCGGGCCTTGATCCACGAACCCACGCTGCTGATGATGGATGAGCCCTTTGGCGCACTTGATGCGCTGACCCGCGAGCAGATGCGGATCGATCTCGAGAAGTTGTGGCTGGCCCAGCGCCACACGCTGATCTTCGTCACCCACGGCATCTCCGAAGCAGTGGCGCTGGCGGACCGCGTGGTTGTCATGACACCGCGACCGGGGCGGATCGAGAAGATCATTCCGATCGACCTGCCGCGTCCGCGCAACAAGGCCGTCGTGACCAGTGCCCGTTTCACCGAATACTGCGACGAGATCACCGAGTGCTTCATGCGCAACGGCGTGATCCGCTACTGACGTGACCGTTGCCCAGGAGACCCTGCCATGCTGACCCGCCCCTTTACCGGTGTCATTGCGGCCCCCATGCTGCCGATGTTCGAGGATGGAGAGATCGACTGGTCGACCCTCGAGCGCTACATCGACTGGATTGCCAGCCAGAAGCCCGCGGCCATCGTCATGAATGTCGATGCGTCGGAGGTCATCGCGCTGGACGACGCCGAACAGTTGCGCATCATCGAGGCTTGCCGGACCGTGGTTGCCGGGCGAGTGCCGCTGATTTCCGGGGTGGTCGCCGGCTCGACACGTGCCGCGGCACGCAAGGCGCAGTTGCTGCGCGACGCGGGTGCCCAGGGCCTGACGGTGTTTCCGCCGTTCCCCACCTTCAGCGGTACCCCGGTTCCGGCCGACATGATTGTTCGGTTCCATCGCGCCATCGCGCAGGCGGCGCAATTGCCGATCGTCTGCTTTCAGTTTCCCAAGGGTTGGGGCCCCGACTACACGCCGGAGATCCTGCGGGCCATGGCGGACATTCCGCAACTGGTGGCGATGAAGGAGTCCAGCTTCGATGTGGGCCAGACGATGCAGGCGATCGAGGTGGCGCATGCATTGGCACAGCCGATCGGGGTTTTGACGGGCAGTGACACCTTCATCTTCGAGGCCATGGTCATGGGTTGTGATGGCGCATTGATCGGCTTCGCCGGTACCGCCACTGCGGAGCTGGTCGCGATGCATGATGCGGTGCGCCGAGGCGATCTTGCGGCGGGGCGTGCCATCTGGCAACGGCTCGGACCGATCGCCCGCTATTGCTGGCGTTTGCCGATCCGCGACTTTCGCCCGCGCATGAAGGAGGTGTTGCGCCTGCAGGGCCTGTTTCCGTCCGCGGCCTGCCGCGAGCCGCAACTGGGCATCGCGGCGGCCGAGCGTGCAGAGATCGCGCAACTCTGCCGTGCGCAAGGTCTCATCCCGCACTGACACGCATCCCTGCGTCAGCAGGATCCGGGCGTAGCCCGTATGCTTGGGCGCTGCTGCCGGCTTTGTCGGCGCGACGTTTGCACGCGTTCCCTGCAAATTTTCACATTGGCAATGGCGTTTTCATGAGTATCCTGTTTTCCCCGTTCACCCTGCGCGATCTGACCCTCTCCAACCGGATCGTCATTTCACCCATGTGCCAGTATTCCGCCGTCGACGGCGCGGCGCAGCCCTGGCACATGATCCATCTCGGGCATCTGGCCTTGTCGGGTGCTGGCATGTTGTGCCTGGAGGCGACGGCGGTGGAGGCCGAGGGCCGCATCACACCGGGTGACCTGGGCCTGTGGAACGACGCCACCGAAGCGGCGCTGGTGCCGGTGCTGGCGGCGATCCGCCAGCATTCGCCGACGGCCGTGGTGGTGCAGCTGGGCCATGCCGGGCGCAAGGCGTCGAGCCGGGCGCCCTGGGAGGGCGGGCAGCAGATTCCGGTCGCCGAGGGGGGCTGGCTGGGGCATGGGCCGTCGGCCGTGCCGATCAAGGACGGCGAGGTGCCGCCGCGCGCGCTCGACGAAGCCGGCCTGGCGCGGATTCGCGAAGCATTCGCGGCGTCGGCCCGGCGCGCAGCCCGGCTGGGCCTGGACGGCATCGAACTGCATGCCGCGCATGGCTATCTGCTGCATGAGTTCCTGTCGCCGATCTCCAACCACCGCAGCGACAGCTACGGCGGCACGCTGGAGAACCGCATGCGCTTTCCGCTCGAGGTGTTCGACGCCGTGCGGGCGGCTTTCCCGGCGCACAAGCCGGTCGGCGTGCGGGTGTCGGCCTCCGACTGGATGGAGGGTGGTTGGGACATTGCGCAGACCATCTCGTTTGCCCAGGCGCTCAAGGCGCGGGGCGTCGACTGGATCGATGTGTCGAGCGGCGGCATTTCTCCGCAGCAAAAGCTGGTGATCGGTCCGTCCTACCAGGTGCCGTTTGCCGAGCAGGTCAGGCAGGCAACCGGCCTCACGACCATGGCCGTGGGCCTGATCACCGAGCCGCAGCAGGCCGAAGGCATCGTCGCCGAAGGCAAGGCGGACCTGGTGGCGATCGCCCGCGCGATGATCTTCGATCCGCGCTGGCCCTGGCATGCCGCGGCGGCACTCGGCGCGCAGGTCACGGCACCGCGCCAGTACTGGCGCTCGCCGCCACGGGAGCTCGGCCACCTGTTCGGCGATACCGTGCTCGGCATGCGCTGAGCTGCGCAGGCATCGCCGGCACAGTCGGCGGCGTGAGCCGCCGTATCGATCTCAAGGTCAACAGTCGCGCAGCGCGCAAGAGGGTTCGTTCAGCGGTCGCTGGGCGGCAGTGTATCCAGACCCGCGGCGACGGCGGCAATACGCGCGGCCTGAATCGCCGCACCCACCTGCGGCCCCGATTGGCCGGCCGCCATGACGCGGCGCGCGATGGCGTCGGTGGCCACCGACTGCGAGATGGACAGAACCATTGCCAGCCGCGCCAATGGGGGGTAGGCCGACAGATCCGTGGTGCCGGGCTGTACCGCCAGGATGGCACACAGTTGAAGCAATTCCCGAAAACGGGCTGGCTTGCGCAAGGCGTCGCAGCGCTCCAGCAATTGGACCAAGGCGGGCGCCTCCTGCACGGCACTGCCATCGATCGCCGCACGTTCGCGCGCTGCCAGCAGCGCCAGATCGCGGCAGTCGGTGGGAACGCGCAGCCGGGTGCAGACCTGCAGCCGGGCGGCGTCGTCCGGCATGCCCAGGGCCAGCACGGCAAAACGCACGGTCAGCGGTGCCTGGCATGCGGCAGCGCGATCGAGCGTAACGTTCACGGCGCCGTCTGCCGGCAGTTCGGCCAGCAGATGCCCGAGAGCCATGCAGTCGGCCAGCACCTCGAACATGCGCGCTGGCCGGTCTTCCATCAGTCCACGCGCGAGTTCCTGCCACACCCGTTCGGCCACCAGGGCGTCGACCTCGCCGCGCGTCACCATGCGGCGCATCAGATCGCGGGTTTCGTGGGCCACGTGGAACTCGGAGAACCGCGCCGCAAAACGCGCCACGCGCAGGATGCGCACCGGGTCTTCCTCGAATGCGTCGGTCACATGGCGCAGCCGCTGCTGCTGCAGGTCGCGCTGCCCCTGGAACGGGTCTTCGAGCCGCACAGTGCGCGGGTCGAAATTGCCGTGTGCGTCGAGCTGGTCCTGCGACACGGCGATGGCATTGATGGTCAGGTCGCGCCGGGCCAGGTCCTGGTCCAGCGTGACGTCGGGTGCGGCGTGAAACGCAAAGCCCTTGTAGCCGGGCGCGGTGCTGCGTTCGGTGCGCGCCAGTGCATATTCCTCCTTGCTGACCGGATGCAGGAATACCGGGAAGTCCTTGCCTACGGGCAGATAGCCCTGGTCGAGCAGCTGCTGGGGGGCTGCGCCGACCACGACCCAGTCCCGGTCCTTGACCGGCAGGCCCAGCAGGGTGTCGCGGACGGCTCCGCCGACCAGATAGATGTCCATGCGGGCAGTTTAGTGCGCGGCGGTCTTGGCACCGCGCGGCGTGCGGCCGGCGATCAGCGCGAGAGGCGGTAGGGTTCCTCGAAGTCGAGGAAGTCCTTCTCCTGCAGGGCCTGTTCGACCCAGGCCGCCACGCCGGGCAGGGCCTCGACCCGTTGCATGTAGGCCGTGATTGGTGCCGGCACCGGCAGGCCGTAGCGCGTCAGGCGCATCACCACCGGCGCGAACATGGCGTCGGCGATCGAGAAGGCGCCGAACAACATGGGGCCCTTGTAGGTATCGAGCAGTTCGCTCCACATGGCGATGATGCGTGCCACATCGGCACGCACGCCCGGCTTGTCGCGCCAGGCCAGCGCGCCGACCTGGCGCAGGTCGGCCTCGATGTTCATCATGCAGGCGCCGCGCAGGTGCTGGAAGCCGGAGTGCATTTCAGCGCTGACGCTGCGGGCGCGGGCACGGGCCTGCGGGTCCTGCGGCCACAACTGGCGGTCGGGAAATTTCTCGGCCAGGTATTCGGCAATTGCCAGCGTGTCCCAGACCACGAAGCCGTCGTCCACCAGGGCTGGAACCTTGCCGGTCGGGCTGACAGGTCCCATGGTCTTCTTGAACGCGGAGTCGGTCGCGAAGGAGTCGAAACGGACCATGACTTCGTCGAATGCAATGCCGGCCTGTTTCAGCAGCACCCAGGGACGCATGGACCAGGACGAATAGTTCTTGTTGCCGATGTAGAGCGTGAGCATGTCAATTTCCTCGAAGGTGCGAATGGCGACGTGACCTGCCACGGGGACGGGCAGGCCGTTGCGAATGGGTCGAGTCTGGATGCTAGTCGGAAATCGCTCCCGCTTTGATGCGAAAACAGGACGCGATTGATGCGCTTGGGGCGCTGTGGCATGCGATGCGCGATCGCCGGTTGCTGTCGCGGCGCGTGCGGTGTGCACGTGCAATGCGCTTCGTCATGGATGCGCGCGCATGGACGCGCTATAAGTGGCTTTGTCCACAGACGAGGTGCGAGATGTATTTCATTGCCCAATCCAGCAAGAGTTTCGAGCAGGCCGCGCAGGATCTGGATGCTGCTGTCAAACGCAATGGCTTTGGCGTCCTGCATGTCCACGACCTGGGGGCGACGCTGCGCAGCAAAGGCATTGATTTTGCCGAGCAGTGCAAGGTGTTCGAAGTGTGCAATCCGGCGCAGGCGGCCAAGGTCCTGTCGGCCGACATGCGCCTGAACATGGCCTTGCCCTGTCGTATCTCTGTCTACACCGAGCAGGGGCAGACCCGGCTGGGCCTGATTACGCCGGTGAAGATGCTGATGGCCTTGTCGCAGGACCCTGCGCTGGAAGCGGTCGCGCACGACGTGGAAGAAAAGACGATCCGCATGATCGAGGAAGCGAAGTAGGGCGCCTGTCGCCGACCGTCCTGTGCCGACGGTCCGTGCTGCCCAGGGCACACATGGGGCTCCCGGAGCACCTCGCGCATGTGCCCGGGGACCTTGCGATGCCCGTGGCCGGGTTTTCGCTGGGGTGCCCATTGGATGGGGTGTGCGCGCACGCGAATCGACAGGCCGGCTTCGACCCTGTCGTCAGCCCCGGTATTCGCAAAAACTTCTTGAGTTAATTTGATATTTCTATAAAAATAGAAACATGGAAGAGAAAACCGCTGTTACCGCTTTGGCGGCCTTGGCCCAGGAGATGCGTCTGCGCATCTTCCGGGCGCTGATCGGCGCCGCGCCGCAGGGCCTGACACCGGGCAGCCTGTCGGCCACGCTGGATGTTCCCGCTTCGACCCTGTCGTTCCATCTGAAGGAACTGATGCATGCCGGCCTGGTGAGCCAGGAGCGCGACGGACGCAGCCTGATCTACCGCCCCGACATCGGGCAGATGAACGGCCTGCTCGAATACCTCACGGCCCATTGCTGCCAGGGCGCGGCATGCGATGTGGCGACCCCTGGCGATTGCTCCCACTGTTGAAAAGGAAACTGCCATGAACCGCTTTCATGTCCATCTGCATGTCGACGATCTCGCCACCAGCGTGGCTTTCTACTCCCGCCTGTTTGCCGCCGATCCGACCCGGCTCGAAGGCGACTATGCCAAGTGGATGCTGGAGGACCCGCGGGTGAACTTCGCGATCTCCACCCGCGGCCATACCGCCGGCATCGACCATATCGGCATCCAGACCGATGACGCCGCAGAACTGGCGCTGTTGCAGGCGCGCGCCGAGCAGGCGCAACTGGCGCTCAGCGACCAGGGCGAAACCACCTGTTGCTACGCGCGCAGCCAGAAGCACTGGGTGACCGATCCGCAAGGTATTGCCTGGGAGTACTTCCATACGCTGGGGGACATCCCTCTCTTCAACGAGGCTCCAGCGCCGGCCGCACAGGCCAAGGCATGCTGTGTGCCGGCAGGCAAGCCGGTCGGTGTACCGGTGAAGTCCGCAGCATGCTGCTGAAGTCGATGCCTGTGCGACACACGCTCGCCATCGCGCGTCGCCGGCTGCGTGCCGTGCAGCGCTGGTTCGCCGAGATGGCCTGCCCATCCGGTCCCGCTTGTACGGCGCGTCGCCTGTTGTGTTGCTGGGGTTGATCAGACCCTGAATCTCGCTGCCATGGCCGTTCACCGCGAACGCGGGTGACCGGGCCCCTGCGCTGGCGCCCTTGGCTTTATGGCCTGTTGAATGAGGATTACCCGATGGGATTGTTCGAGCGTTTTCTGACCGTCTGGGTCGGACTGGGCATGCTGGCCGGTGTCGGTCTGGGTTTGTGGCTGCCAGGCCTGTTCCAGGCCGTTGCGGCCCTGGAGTGGGCCCATGTCAACCTGGTGGTGGCGGTTTTCATCTGGGTCATGGTGTATCCGATGATGATCCAGATCGACATCGCCGCGGTGAAGGATGTGGGCCGCCGGCCGCGCGGTCTGGTGCTGACGCTCGTCATCAACTGGCTGGTCAAGCCGTTCACGATGGCGGCGCTGGCGGTGCTGTTTTTCCACTACCTCTTTGCGCCCTGGGTCGATCCGCAATCAGCCAGCGAATACATCGCCGGCATGATCCTGCTGGGTGTGGCCCCGTGTACGGCAATGGTGTTCGTGTGGAGCCAGCTCGTCAAAGGCGATCCGAACTACACCCTGGTACAGGTATCGGTCAATGACCTGGTCATGGTTTTCGCGTTCGCGCCGATTGCCGCCTTCCTGCTGGGCGTGACCGATGTCACCGTACCTTGGCAGACGCTGCTGCTGTCGACGCTGCTGTACGTGGTGCTGCCCCTGATCGCCGGTGTCATCACCCGCAGCATCTGGATGCGCAGTGGCGGTGCCGCCCGGCTCGCCAGCGGCGTGGCCGCCCTCAAGCCCTGGTCGGTGCTGGGGCTGATCGCCACCGTCGTGCTGCTGTTCGGCTTCCAGGCCGGGACGCTGGTCGACAAGCCGCTGGTGATCCTGCTGATTGCGGTGCCGCTGGTCCTGCAGAGCTACGGCATTTTCGCGATCGCCTACCTGGCCGCCCGGCGGCTGCGCCTGTCGCACGACATCGCCGCGCCGGCCTGCCTGATCGGCACCTCGAACTTCTTCGAGCTGGCCGTGGCCGTGGCGATCTCGCTGTTCGGCCTGCACTCGGGTGCGGCGCTGGCGACCGTGGTCGGCGTGCTGGTCGAAGTGCCGGTGATGTTGTCGCTGGTGGCCTTTGCCAATCGCACGCGCCACTGGTTCCCGGCTTGATTCCACGATTGTTCTTTCACACCTGCAAGCGGCGCTGAGGCCCGGCAGTGCGGGTGAACGGCTCCGCGAATGTCTCCCGAAACGGGCTGCGCCCGTTTCTCCTCCTTTATTTCGCTGTGCCGTCCACCCATACTGTCGCGCTCTCGTGTCTGCAAGCGGCGCTGAGGCCCGGCAGCGTGGGTGAACGGCTCCGCGAATGTCCCCCGAAACGGGCTGCGCCCGTTTCTCCTCCTTTATTTCGCTACGCCGTCCACCCACACTGCCGGGCAGGCGACTTTGTTGGCCCAGAAGACCCGGTTCGACGGGTTGCGCACGCCCGAACGCCGCCCGATCAGGATGGTGCTGCGCTCTGCGGAGCGAAATAAAGGAGGAGGCCGAAGGCCGGGGGACATTCGCGTAGCAGAGTGCAGCGCCAGCCTGATCCCACCAGCAATCCCCCCCGCGTTGACCCGCAAACCGCCCAGCTTCGGTACACCTGCGGCCTAGCGCAGCAACATCCCATTCAGGCCACTGGCCCCTCCAGCGCCCGCTTGACCGGCATGATGTGGATGCCTTGCGGATCGATTTCCAGGTGGACGGTGGCACCGGTCTGGATGTCCAGCTGGCGTGCGAATCGCGTTGTCACGTCCAGGTGCAGGCGAGCCTGCGGGAGTTCCAATGGGCGGCATTGCAAGGTGACGATCTCACCGAGCCGGCGCATGTCCTGGACCCTGCAGGGGACGATGTTGGTACTCGTCGTGGCCTGGGCATGCAGTTGCACGTATTCGCCGGAGATGACCCAGCGGACATGGGCTTCGTTCTCGAGCCGGCCCTTGTCATGGGTCACCAGGTCGATGCCGCCTGCAGCATCGCCCCAGACCAGGCGTGCCATGCCGCCGACCGTTACCGCCGTGTGGAAGATGCCCTGATGGATATCGCGCAGGCCCACCAGCGCGGCCACCCGGGCATTGCGCGGCTGCGACATCACCTGCTCCGGCGGTCCATCCTGCAGCGTGGCGCCTGCATCCAGGATACAGATCCGATCGGCCAGCATGCGTGCCTCGCGCAGGTCGTGCGTCACCATGATGATGGGCAAGGACACGCGCGCGCGCAGCTTCACCAGTTCGTCGTACAGGGACTGTCGGGTGGGCTGGTCGACGGCGGCAAACGCCTCGTCCAGCAACAGCACCGCCGGCCGGCGCGCCAGCGCGCGCGCCAGCGCCACGCGCTGGCGCTGGCCGCCGGAGAGTTCATGCGGCTTGCGCAAGGCCAGCCCGTCGAGCTGCATGTCGGCGAGCAGGCGCAGGGCCGAGTCGGCACTCGACTTGTCGGGCAAGGCCAGCCGCACGTTGTCCAGCGCGCTCAGATGCGGGAACAGCGCATAGTGCTGGAACACCATGCCCACCGGGCGTTGCTCGGCCGGCACATCGATGCCGCTGGCCGAGTCGAACCAGACATGTTCACCCAGGCAGATGTGGCCCTGGGATGGCCGCAGCAGGCCGGCGATGGCGCGCAGCACGCTGGTCTTGCCGCTGCCCGAGGGGCCGACCAGGGCCAGCAGTTCCCCCGCCGCACAGTGGATTCTGGCCGTCAGCGCGATCGGTCCGGCCTGAAGCAACTGGGCTTGCAGCATGGGTTCAGCCGTGCGCCGTTCGGGACGACGGGCGCGACAACCAGGTGGAGGCCAGCAGCGTGACCATCGACAACACCAGCAGCGTGGCCGACATGACGCCCGCCGCCGCCATGTCGAAGGACTGCACCTTGTCGTAGATCGAGATGGCGATGGTGCGGGTCTGGCCCGGAATGCTGCCGCCGACCATCAGTACCACGCCGAACTCCCCCAGCGTATGGGTGCAGGTCATGATCATCGCGCTGGCGATGCCGCGCCGTGCCAGCGGCAGTTCGACACGCCACAGCCTGCGCCAGGGGGACAGGCCACAGGTGCGTGCCGCGTCGTGCAACTCGGTCGGTATCGCCTCGAAGGCCCGTTGCATCGGCATCAGCGCAAACGGAATGTTGAAGATCACGCTGGCCACCAGCAGCCCGGTGAACGAGAACGCCAGCGTGTGCCCGAACAGCTGCTGGAACACGGCGCCGAGCGTGGAGTCTCCGCCCATGGCCACCAGCAGGTAGAAGCCCAGCACCGTGGGCGGCAGCACCAGCGGCAGGGTCAGCATCGCCTCCAGCACGGGCCGCAGGACATGGTCGCTGGTCGCCAGCCAGCGCGCCGCCAGCACACCGAGCGGCAGCAGGATCAGGGCGGTGGCCAGGGCCAGTTCGACCGAGAGCCAGAGGGCAGGCCAGTCCATGCGCGCCTCAGCCGGCGGCTTCCCCGGCAGCACGAAGCCATGCCGCTTGAAGACGGCGCGGGCAGTGGGTTGCTGCAGATAGGCGTAGAACGCGCGCGCCGTGTCGCCGGCCTTGCGCAGCAGCACCATGCGCTGGCGCAGCGGCTGGTGCATAGCCTCGGGAATCAGCACATAGCGGCCGCGCGTCGCAATGGCCGGTGCCAACGCCAGCGAATACGCGAAGATGCCGCCCTGGGCTGACCCGGATACCGCGAACTGCGCCGCCTGCGACACGTTCTCGCCCAGCACCAGGTGGGCCTGCAAGGGCTCCCACAGACCGGCCGACTGCAGGGCCTGCATCGCGGCACGGCCGTATGGTGCGTGTTCGGGGTTGGCGATCGCGAAGCGCGCGATCCGGCCGTCAGCCACGGCCGCGCGCAGATCGG
>Ga0116169_1003028_pt1 | contig 11656 bp, 7 predicted proteins | sample AD_UKC130_MetaG_FD_89796 | JGI IMG/M metagenome (GOLD analysis project Ga0116169, IMG submission 89796) | Active sludge microbial communities of municipal wastewater-treating anaerobic digesters from Canada - AD_UKC130_MetaG | ecosystem: Engineered > Bioreactor > Anaerobic > Digestate | place...
ATAGCCATCAACCCTTTACCCATTGGATTTGCGAATTCACTCCGCTCCGGCGCACTAATGCAGTTAATTCTCCAAGCCCAGCGAAAATCCTTGGTAAGTTACTAAGCATTTGTGTAAAAAAGCAGCAGCCCTCGAGGACTGCTGCTTTGATCCGTTATGGCTTTAGCTTTGCTCGGCCATCCGCTTGTACAGCTGGTAGCGGCGGCGTACATCTTCTTCCGCCTGCTTGAACAGGAGTTCAGCCTGTTCGGGGAACTGGCGGGCCAGACGGGCATAGCGGACCTGGCTCTGCAGGTAGGCCCGGAACTGCTCGTAGTCAGGCTCCTTGGAATCGAGCTGGAACGGATTGAGGCCTTCCGCCTCCCTCCGTGGATCGTAACGGTAGAGGTTCCAGTAGCCGCACTCCACAGCCCGCTTGCTCTCTTCCACGCTCTGGCTCATATCGATGCCGTGGTTAATGCAGGGAGCGTAGGCGATGATCAGGGACGGCCCATCGTAGCTTTCCGCCTCGATCATGGCCCGGAGCAGCTGGTTGCGGTTGGCGCCCATGGCTACCGTTGCCACGTACACGTAACCGTAGGACATGGCCATCAGGCCCAGATCCTTCTTCCGGGTGCGCTTGCCGCCGGTGGCAAACTTGGCCACGGCTGCGGTGGGTGTAGCCTTGGAAGCCTGGCCGCCGGTGTTGGAGTACACTTCCGTATCCAGAACCAGGACGTTCACATCTTCTCCAGAGGCCAGCACATGATCCAGGCCTCCGTAGCCGATGTCGTAAGCCCAGCCGTCACCGCCGATGATCCAGATGGACTTCTTCACTAGGATATCGGAGTTGGCCTCGATTGCTTCCAGCACTTCCTTCAGATCGCCGCTGGCCTTCTCAATGGCCGCGGGGAGCAGCTCTCTGATTCTGGCCGCGGTTTCCTTGGTCACCTCAGGATCGTTGATGTTGTCCATCCACATCTGGAAGGCTTCCTTCAGCTCCGCGGGAATATCCTGCTCCAGCAAGTCTGCCATCATGTTGGCCAGCTGACTGCGGCGGGCTCCCATGGCCAGGTTCATGCCGTAGCCAAACTCGGCATTGTCTTCAAACAGGGAGTTGGCCCAACTTGGCCCCTGTCCGTGCTCGTTGAAGGTGTAGGGACAGGTTGGCGCGCTGCCGCCGTAGATGGAGGAGCAGCCGGTGGCGTTGGCGATAACCATTCTGTCGCCAAACAGCTGGGTGGCCAGCTTGATGTAGGCGGTTTCGCCGCAGCCGGCGCAGGCTCCGGAGAACTCGAAGAGGGGCTGCCTGAATTGGCTGCCTTTCACATTGTTGGCCGGGATATGGGCGCCGCGGTTGGGCAGAGTCATGGCAAAGGTCCAGTTCTCGTGCTGTACCTCCGCATGCTCATGCAGGGGCTCCATAACCAGGGCCTTCTGCTTAGCCGGGCAGACCTGTGCGCAGTTGCCGCAGCCCGTGCAGTCCAGGGGAGAAATCTGGATGCGGTAGCGCAGTCCATCCATGTCCTTGCCCGTGGCCTTCAGGGTGATGAATGACTCGGGCGCAGAGGCCAAATCTTCCTCTGTGGCCAGGAAGGGACGAATAACCGCGTGCGGGCACACGAAGGCGCACTGGTTGCACTGGATGCAGTTTTCAGGAATCCAGTTGGGCACGTTGATGGCAATGCCGCGCTTTTCATAGGCGGTTGTGCCTGTGGGCATGATGCCATCTGGCGTAAAGGCGCTCACGGGCAGTTCGTTGCCATGGAGCGACTGAACCGGGCGGACCACCTTTTCCACAAACTCAGGCACGGACTCGGCCGCTGCCGCCGCTTCTTCTGCAGCCTCGGCCCAGCTGGCTGGGTAGTCGATCTTGACCAGGTGCTTCACGGCATTGTCTACCGCCGCGTAGTTCATCTGGACAACCTTTTCGCCCTTGTCGCCGTAGGTGTTGTAGATCGCTTCCTTAATATACTTGATAGCGTCTTCGGGCGGAATCACATTGGCGATCTGGAAGAAGGCGGTCTGCAAAATCGTGTTGATTCTGCCACCCAAGCCGATTTCCTGGGCGATCTTGACCGCATCAATGTTGTAGAAGCGGAGCTTCTTCTGGGCGATGGTGCGCCGCAGGGATGCGGGCAGCTCGTGCTCCATCTCCTCCACAGTCCAAGGGGAGTTGAGCAGGAACACGCCGCCTTCCTTAATGCCATCCAAGAGATCGTACACCTTCACGTAGGAAGGCTTGTGGCAGGCGATGAAATCAGCCTGTTTGACCAAATAGGGAGCCTTAATGGGGCTCTTGCCGAAGCGCAGGTGGGAAATGGTCAAACCGCCGGACTTCTTGGAGTCGTACTCGTAATAGCCCTGGGCATACATATCGGTATGGTCGCCGATAATCTTAATACTGTTCTGGTTGGCGCCAACCGTACCGTCGGAACCGAATCCGTAGAACTTGCAGCTGATCAGATCTTCAGGAGCAATGTTCAGCTCTTCCGTAATGGGCAGGGAAGTGAAGGTCACATCGTCCACAATGCCCACTGTGAAGTGATTTTTCGGTTCGGGCAGGGCCAGATTGTCGAACACAGCCTTAACCATGGAGGGTGTAAACTCCTTGGAGCTCAAGCCGTAGCGTCCGCCCACCACTTCAATGTCGGTGCGGCTGGCTTCCTTAAGGGCGCCCACCACATCCAAATACAAGGGCTCGCCCACGGCCCCGGGTTCCTTGGTGCGGTCCAGGACGGCAATGCGCTTGACGGTCTTGGGCAGAACCGCCACAAAGTGCTCGGTGGAGAAGGGCCTATATAGGCGCACTTTAATGGCACCCAACTTAGCGCCGCGGGCATTGAGGTACTTCACCGTTTCTTCAATGGTCTCGGTGCTGGAGCCCATGGAGACGATGATGTGTTCAGCATCTTCGGCGCCTACGTAGTCGAAGGGCTTGTAGCTGCGTCCGGTGAGCTCGGCTACCTGGTTCATAGCCTCAATTACGTACTGGGGCACGGCCAGGTAGTAGGGGTTGGCAGCTTCCCTGTTCTGGAAGAAGATATCGGGGTTTTGAGCGGTTCCCCTTAGTTCTGGATGCTCAGAGTTGATGCCCCGGGCCCGGAAGGCGGCCACAGCTTCCATGTCCACCAGTTTCGCCATCTCTTCATAATCGATGACGTCGATCTTCTGGTACTCGTGGGAAGTCCTAAAGCCATCAAAGAAATGGAGGAAAGGAACACGGCTCTTGATGGCAGCCAAGTGGGCCACCAGGGCCAGGTCCATAACCTCTTGAACAGAACCGGAGGAGAGCATGGCAAAACCGGTCTGTCTAGCGGCCATCACATCGGAATGGTCGCCGAAAATGGACAGGGCATGGGTTGCCACCGTGCGTGCGGATACGTGGAAAACCGCGGGCAGCAGCTCACCAGCGATCTTGTACATGTTGGGGATCATGAGCAGAAGCCCCTGGGAAGCGGTGAAGGTCGAGGTGAGCGCTCCGCCCACGAGGGACCCGTGCACAGCCCCGGCTGCTCCTGCTTCGGACTGCATCTCTACAACACGTACAGGCTGTCCGAAGATGTTTTTCTTGCCATGGGCGGCCCATTCATCACAGAATTCGCCCATGTCAGAGGATGGGGTAATGGGATAGATCGCTGCTACATCACTGAAGGCGTAGGCCACGTGGGCAGCTGCGAAGTTCCCATTAACGGTCATCTTGCGCATAAGCCTATAATTCCCCCTTATGATTTAGTTCTGAAAAATAAAGCCTGCGGCACATAGTGCCGGTCCTTGGCCGTCGTAGGACGTGGTACGGAATGTGATGGCGGTCACAAGGTCAGGCATTTTTCCCTGCAAACAGTTCTCCATTGGACCTGGGATTCCTTCACAGATTATATACTTAATGTAAGGAGGCGTCAAATTAGGAAGGGGGAAAGGAAAGAGGTCTGAAAAAATTCACATTACCCACAATTTTACGATTTTCGTCAGCAGTAGGCACAGTGCCATGCCCCAAAGGGTGGGGAGCAGGGCGGCCAGCAGGGCCCACCTGCCGCCCGCTTCCTTTTTGACAGTGAGCAGAGTGGTGGCGCAGGGCCAATGGAACATGGCAAAAATGATGAAGTTGAGGGCCGTGAGCCACGTCCAACCGTTGGCGAGAAGGATCCCCTGCAGAGCAGCCGCATCCTGCACCTCCAGCAGGGCATTGGCCGAGAGGTAACCCATGAGCAAAATGGGCAGGACTGTCTCGTTGGCCGGCAGGCCCAGGACGAAGGCCAAGAGGATCATGCCGTCCAATCCCATCGCCCTACCTAAAGGAGCCAGCGCCTGGGCCAAGTAGGCCAGGAGGGAAGCTTCGCCCATGTGCACATTGGTCAGTATCCAGGTGAGTAGGCCGCAGGGGGCAGCCACCAGCACAGCCCGCCACAGCACGGCCAAGGTGCGGTCCAGAAATGAGCGCACCAGCACCGCTCCCACTTGGGGTACGCGATAGGGGGGCAGCTCCAAAACAAAGAATGAAGTTTCGCCCCGCAGAATGGTGGCAGTGAGCAGTCGCGAGACCAAAAAGGTGGCTAGAACGCTCACCACCAAGGCGGCACCCACTACCAACACGGCCGCCAGTGCCCGGGGCAGCTGCGGCACTGCGCCTGAGCCTGCCATGGCCCCCACTATGATCAAAAGGGGAAAGCGCCCGTTGCAGGGCACCAGGTTGTTGGTGAGAATGGCCACCAACCGTTCCCGGGGCGAATCGATGATACGCGCGGCCACCACTCCCGCAGCATTGCAGCCAAAGCCCATGGCCATAGTCAGGGCTTGCTTGCCGTGGGCGCCTGCCCGCTGGAACATGCGGTCCAGGTTAAAGGCGATGCGGGGCAAAAGTCCGAAGTCTTCCAACAGGGTGAAGAGGGGAAAGAAGATGGCCATGGGGGGAAGCATCACCGCCACTACCCAGGTCAAGCCGCGGTAGAGGCCGAAAACCAAAGGGTCATGGAGCCAGAGGGGGAAACCCAGGGTGGTGAGCAGCCGGGACAACGCCCTTTCCCCGCAGCCGAAGGCCTCCGCCAAAAGGCGAGAGGGATAACCGGCACCGGCCATGGTCAGCCAGAGCACCGCCGCCAGCAGCGTGAGCATGATGGGTATGCCCCAGCGGGGAGATAGGATCAGGGCATCTAGACGGGCAGTGAAACTAGCTGTGGGCTCCCGTGGCCCCTGCACCACCAGCTGCGCGATCTCTTCTGCCCGGCGGTACAGCACAGGGGCGGCTTCCCCTTCCTGCACCGACACCGTCTGGGGCTGGGGGTGCAGCTGGCCCTGGATCATCTGGACTATGGCATCCTTGAGCATGTCCAGTCCCTCCCCCCGGACGGCCGCGGTGGGTACCACCGGAATGCCCAGCTCCTGCTCGAGCTTGGCCGGATCTAAGCGCAGCCGCCGGCGCCGGGCTTCATCCATGAGATTGAGGCAGAGGATTACCTGGGGCGTGAGCTGGAGAACCTGCAGGGCCAGGTGCAGGCTGCGCTCCAGGCAGGTGGCATCGGCCACAACTACCACCAGGTCAGGCTTTTCCAAGCGGAGGAAATCCCTGGTGGTCTCCTCTTCTGGCGAGGCGGCCCGAAGGGAGTAGGTGCCAGGCAGGTCCACCACCTGACAGGTGCAGCCTTGGTGGCGGAAGCTGCCCTTTTTCAGCTCCACCGTCTTACCGGGCCAGTTTCCCGTGTGCTGCTTCAAACCGGTAAGTGCATTGAAAACGGTGCTTTTGCCGGTGTTGGGATTCCCGGCCAGGACCACAAGACCGCTTGTCTTCACTGCCAGTCCTCCTCCTTAGTTACCACAACCTGGGCTGCCGTGGTGCGGCGCAGGGCCAACAGCGATCCCCGTACATAGTAGGCAACTGGGCTGCCGCCCCGCCCCACAAACTGGGCCTGGACGGGAGTACCCGGCACTAGCCCCAGATCAAGCAGCCTCTGCCCCAGGATTCCCTGGGCCTGCACCCTTTCCACCACCGCCCGCTGGCCCTGTTTCAGATCTGCTAGAGTCACAGCACCACTTCCCTCCCTTGGCTCGCTTTATTAGGGTATGAATTTGAGCGGCTTTGGTGCCCCGGGAGGAAACAGGGTTTTGCTCTGGAAAGTAGAATACAAAGGGAATAATGTTGGCAAGGAGCAGAAACTATGGATCTAGCCGTACTCAAAGATTTAGCCTGGCGCGCCATGGGCACAAGGATCAGCCACCCAGGGCGGGAACCGGGCTTTGTGTACTACCACGGCCAGCGTGTGGCCCAAATTGCCCTGCAGTTGAGGGAGCTGATCTTTCCCGGGGAGGACAGCCTGGATGAGGTGATCTTGGTTGCGGGCTGGTTTCACGATGTGGGTAAAGGGATAGAGCCCCACTGGGAGTACGGGGCCCTGGTGGCCCGGGAGATGCTCAAGGATTTCTGCACCCCAGATGAACTAGAAAAGATTGTGGAGATGATTGCCGGCCATACCCTGCGCAAACAGAGGGAATACCCATCTTACGTGCAGCTCCTGCAGGATGCGGACATCTTGGATCATTTCGGCAGCCTGGAGGTGTGGCTGAACTTTTATCACTGTGCCAGCCACAGTCAAGGTGTAGATGCTGCTCTCCAGTTCTACGCGGAGGAGTATGAGCGGGAGGTGGCCAGCGTGCGCAGCCTAATCAATTTTGCTGCGGCGGCGGAGATCTTCGAGGAGAAGGTCTGCTTTGTGCGCTCCTTTGTGGAGCGTCTGCGCCGGGAGGCCCGGGGCGAGATCGTCTGGGATCAGAAAAAGGCCAAGGATTGAGTCCTTGGCCCTTTGAGAGGGAGGAAAAAGCGTCGTTGCCGCAAGTTAACAGGAAGTAGTGCCCTCGTGATCAAAGGTAATCTGCACTGTATCAGTAAGTACATCGGCATAGGTGTAAGAACGGCGGCGCACTGCATTGGATTGGTCTAGATGCACAACAAACAGTTTTGGATAAGTCTCCGCCAGCACTCCCTCAGACTCTAAGTAGCGGCGGCGTCCCTGGTTAGCTCGGATGAAGACCTTCTTACCCAGATTGGACTCCAGGTGCTGTCTGATCTCTTCGATGGTGGTCGGCTTTTGCACACCCATGTTCTCAACCCCTTTCAGGAAGTTCTGGAGTGCTGTCAACCAAAGGCGGGCAGCACTCCCGCCGCAGTGTGCGGTCAAAAAAAGCGCATGAACGACCATTAGTCGCCACACGCTTGGAGTACTCCTACGAGGTTAGCTGACGGGTTAGGGCACCCAAGTTGCCCTTCCTAATAACCAGGATTCACCCCAAAGAAATCGGGTCCCCCGCTGTCATTGAACAATGATATTCGGAGATATCAGCGCCGCTTATACAGTTGTAAACTATCCAAAACTGTGCAACTATACGATAGCACAATACTTAGAAATTTGTCAAGGAAGTAAGTAAATAGTGGGTTAAACGCTAGTAAAAAGGTTGGGGGGGTGATGGCATGGACATTCTGATTGTTGGCATGGGCAAGTTGGGTTACAAACTGGCCGAGACTCTAGCGGGCCCGGAACATGATGTGACCGTAGTTGATCTGGACGAGCAGGCTTTGGCTAGAGCAGTGAACAGGTTGGATGTGCTGCCTGTGAAGGGTAACGGCGCGCAGCTCCAGCTCTTGGAGGATCTGGGAGTACGCAAGAAGGATTTGGTCGTAGCGGTGACCAGCAGTGATGAAACCAATGTTCTCATCTGCCTCACCGCCAAGAAACTGGGCTGCCCCCGGGTGGCGGCCCGGGTGCGTAATCCGGAATACGCAGGCCAGATCGACTTTTACAAAGAGCAGCTCCAGTTGGACTTCATCACTAATCCCGAGCTGGACACGGCCAATGAGGTGGCCCGCTACCTGCTTCGGGGTTACAGCGCCCATTTGGAGTCCTTTGCTGGAGGTAGAGTAGGACTGTTCGAAGTTCCCGCTTCCGCCGTGCCTGGAGTGGTGGGCAGGACCTTGGCGGCAGTCGATGCTTTCCAGGACATGTTGGTGGGGGCCATCTACCGCAGCGGCGAGGTGATCATCCCCTCCGGGGCCACTGTAGTCGAAAGTGAAGATGTACTGCATCTGATCGGGCGCCGCGAGGCGGTGACTGCCCTGATTCGGGAGCATTCGTCCTTGGGACAGAGACATGTGGCTAAACGGGTGATGATCCTGGGGGGAGGCAAAGCGGCCTTTTACCTGGCCAGTCGCCTTTTGACCAGCGGTTTGAGTGTGAAGATCATTGAGCAGGACGAGGAACGCTGCAATTACCTGGCAGCTCAGCTGCCTGGAGCCTTGGTCATCTGCGGCGATGGGACAGATCTAGATCTGCTCCAGGACGAGAACCTATCCGAAATGGATGCCCTGGTGTCCTTTACTGGGCACGACGAAGAGAACCTTATGCTGGCCCTGCTGGGCAAGCAGCACGGGGTAGGCAAGGTGGTGGCCAAGGTGAGCCGCTCTAATTTTGTGCCCATCATTGAAGAGCTGGGGATCGATCGGGCCGTCAACCCGGTGCTCATCTCCGCCGGGGAGCTGGTACGCTTCATCCAAGGAGGGCAGATCGCTTCCCTGTCTCTTATTTTTGGAGGACAAGCAGAGGTTATGGAGTTTGTGGTGCCGCCTGATGCGCCCATTATCGGCGTGAAGCTCGCTGAAGCCCGCATTCCCCCAGGGGTGATCTTGGGCTCCATTGTTCGGCGCGGGCAGGTGTTCATTCCCAAGGGCGACTTTGTCGTTCAAGCCCAGGACCGGGTGATTGCTTTCTGCCTGCACAGACAGCTGCCTGAACTGAACAAGCTGTTTTATCCCAAGCGAAGGGGGCTGGGGCATGAACTTTGGTTTGGTCGCAAGGGTTCTGGGAAACATTCTGCTGATTGAAGGAGGGGCCTTGACCATCCCCTTGGGCATCAGCCTGTACTTCAGGGAACGGGGCGCGGTGATCGGTATCCTGCTCTCCATGGGGATCTTGGGCCTCACGGGCCTGTTTTTGTCCAATGTGCCCGTTAGGTCTCCACGCCTGAAGGCCAGGGAAGCGGTGGCCATCGTCACTTTGGGCTGGGTGATCGTCTCCTTTTTCGCTGCCTTGCCCCTGGTGCTGTCGGGCGCGGTCCCTTCCTTTGTGGATGCCCTTTTTGAGGCTGTTTCCGGTTTGACTACAACGGGCGCCACCGTCATCACCCAGGTGGAGATGCTTCCCAAGGGCATCCTGCTTTGGCGCTCCCTGCTGCACTGGTTGGGGGGCATGGGCATTTTGGTATTAACTCTGGCAATTTTGCCCACCCTAGGAGTAGTGGGTTTTCAGGTGTTTAAGGCGGAAAGCCCCGGGCCCACCCCGGACAAGTTCACGCCGCGCCTTGCCGCGACGAGCAAGATCCTGTACACCATCTACACAGCCCTCACAGCCCTGATGGTGATCGCGGTGCGGGCAGCAGGCGTTTCCTGGCTGGACAGTTTCATCCTGGCCTTCGGTGCGGTGGGTACAGGGGGATTCGCTCCCTTCAGTGACAGCCTGATGGGGCTGAGCCCAAACAGGGTGCTGATGGTGGTTTTAGCCGCTTCAATGTTCCTATCTGGCGTCAACTTCGCTTTGTATTATGATCTGCTCAAGGGACGCTGGAAACAGGTGTGGAGCAATTCTGAGCTGCGCCTCTACCTGGGCATCACTGCCGCGGCGGTACTGGCCCTTTCCCTTAATCTCTACGGCCGAGTGTACGGCACCTTAGGGGAAACACTCCGGCAGGCCTGGTTTCAGGTGAGCTCCATCATGACCACCACCGGTTACACCTCGGCGGACTTCGACCTCTGGCCATCCTTCAGCAAAGCTGTTCTCTTTGCCCTCATGTTTGTGGGGGGCAGTGCCGGATCCACCTCGGGTTCGGTGAAAGTAGTGCGGCTTTTGGTTACGGCCAAAGTGGTGAAGAGGGAGATCAACCGGGTTTTGCATCCCCAGGCGGCGCGGCCGGTGATCATCAATGGAAGGGTCATGTCTTCCGATGTGGTCCAGGGTGTGGTGAGCTTTCTTCTGCTGTATGTCGCCGTTTTTGCCCTCGGGTCGCTGGTGATCTCCCTGGAAGGGGTGGACCTGCTCAGCGCCATGAGCGCGGTGGCCGCCACCTTGGGCAATGTGGGCGTTGGTTTTGGAGCGGTGGGCCCCACAGCAGGCTTTGTTGGCTTGAGCTCTGCCAGCAAGCTTTTCCTTTCCTTTCTCATGCTGTTGGGGCGCTTGGAGCTCTTTCCCCTGCTGGCCGTGCTCAGTCCAAACTTCTGGCGGGAGTAGCTGACTGACCCAGGAACGCGGTGCCGCTTGCGAAGAGTGTAGGGAGTTGTTTTGACTACCCAAACTGGTGGAGGGGAGAGTCTATGAAAAAAACGCTGGTGCTGGTTGTGGTGGTCCTGCTTGCTGCCGCAGGGGCTGCCCTGTGGTGGTATTGGCAGCGCGACCCCGAGGGTACAGCCAGGGCTTTTCTGGAGCGCATCGCGGCTCAGGATTTTGCGGGCTTGGACACCTTCTTTACGGCTGATCCCCATCCTGACGAGGAAGAGTTGGCAGCAGCCTACAGGGAGTTCGGACAGGCCTTTGCCCTCAGTGAGATCACCCTAGCTGATCTGGCCCTCCTTTCCAAAAACACCAACGAAGCAGTATTCACCTTTACTCTGCGCTATGAAAGCCGCGATTTTGAGCCCCTTGCCGCAGAAAGCAGCTTGATCGTCAAGCGGGGGAATATCTTCCAGCCCTGGCAGGTTCAGTGGCAGGATAACCTGCCCCTCCACGAGTATGGGCTGCAGGCTAACTACTCCCGGGTGCGCCTGGAACCTAGGCGGGGGAGGATCCTAGACAGCTCCGGCCAGATCCTGGCCGGAGAAGGGAGCCGGGTGACCATTGGCGTACAGCCCGACCGCATCTTGGCACCCGAGTGGCTGTTGGAGGCGCTCCAGACAGAGCTTGGTCTGGATCCTGAGTATGTGCGCCGGCAGTACGAAGCCCCTGGCGTGCAGGGCCACTGGTTTGTGCCCTTAATCACAGTCACAGAGGAAGAATATCAACGGGTGGATCCCCTTTTGCGCCCCATCCCGGGGGTCTTTTTCCGCAGAGTGGAGGCCCGTGCCTATCCCGAAGGAGCCTTAACAGGGCACATCACGGGCTACGTCGGGGAAGTAACCGGGGAGATGCTGGATGCTTACCCGGAACGGGAGTACTTGAGCGGAGAGATTGTGGGACGTGCCGGTTTGGAAAACAGTCGGGATGATCAACTGAGGGGACGCCCCGGCTATCGGCTTTACGTCGAGGTAGAGGGCAGAAGCCCTATTCTGCTCCGGGAAAAGAAGGTGCAGGAAGGCGCTGATCTGGAGCTGACCATCAACCGCAACCTGCAGGAGCTGGCCTATGGGGTTCTAGGAGGGCGCACGGGGGCTTTAGTGGTGCTCAACGCGGAAACGGGAGCTGTGCTGGCCCTGGCTTCCGCGCCCGGTTATGACCCTAACGAGTTCGTTGGCGGGATCAGCCGCAGCCGCTGGCAGCAGCTCAGCTCCGATCCGCAAAGGCCCCTGTTCAACAGGGCTCTGCAGGGGCTGTATCCACCTGGCTCTGTGTTTAAGGTGGTGACTGTGGCCGCGGCCTTGAATGAAGGCCTATATGGCCCGGACAGCACCTTTACGGACCGCGGCGAACTTTCTGTGCAGGGCAATATC
>Ga0116169_1003030_pt1 | contig 11650 bp, 9 predicted proteins | sample AD_UKC130_MetaG_FD_89796 | JGI IMG/M metagenome (GOLD analysis project Ga0116169, IMG submission 89796) | Active sludge microbial communities of municipal wastewater-treating anaerobic digesters from Canada - AD_UKC130_MetaG | ecosystem: Engineered > Bioreactor > Anaerobic > Digestate | place...
AATGACCACGACAAACCATTTTTGCTGGTGATGGCGCGTGAACCGGGGCGTACGCCGCCGGAGGCATTGTTGCGCTTGGCTACCGCCCCTGGCCGAACGGAGAAGATCAGTTTAGCCAACCACTGCAGTGGCGCGCAGTACCAAGTCGCGCAACGAGAGTTCAACCGCGTCTTCCCGAACTATTACAGAATTGCAAGGGCATTCCTCGCTAGCGCCAAGCGGCTCACTCGTGGCTTGGAACTGATCTTCGCATCCCGCCGCAGCTTCCTGACGACCTCATCGGACGTGGCCACGCCGTCGACCATTCCTTGTGCCTGCGCCGCGTTGGCCCCCAACACCCGGCCCTGGCTCACGCCCTCGCGCACCTGGGCAATCGGTACACCTCGCCCACGTGCCACCGCCCTGGTGAAGCTGGCGTAGTCTGAGCGACAGTTGATGGCTCAGCCTTGCCGCCGAGTAAGGCGAGAGACTAGCTCGGAAAAGCCGGACTTCAGGAAGTGCTCGATGTCTGATTTTGCGTCCTCGGAGTGGCCACGAACGTAGGGCTCTGGGTCATGCTGGCCTTTCTGCACGGCTTGGACAGAGCGCACATCTCGAAGCTCTAGGCATGTTCTTGCAATGTGGCCGATGCCAAGAAGTGCATTGCCTCGGACGGTAGGGCTAGGATGTGATGAAAGCCGAATGCAGACTTGCTCCGCCCATTCGGCGCCGCAGGCGGGCGCGTTCATGCCCACGACGATGGGAACGTACAAGAGTTCCTCCTGGTCGCCACGGAGCAAGACGGCTTCAACGTCTTCATTGCTCCAACCGTCGAAGAAGGGGCTCATGTAGGGCTAACGCTCCGACTCAGGCACGCGCGGTTTTTCGCGCGTCGCCTGCGACCGGAGGTTAGAGCGCACTTTGCTGGCCTACCCGTCTACTTGGCATTTTCTTTCACTGAAATTTGTTGACCGACCGAGCCAATATAGAAAACAACAAGCTTTACGGGTACCGAACCAACATTGCGGCCATTGTGAGATACATCTACGACCTCAGCTAGCGCTTCACCTGATTTCAACCGCTTTGTAGCGCCATTTTTCAGACGAACTTCGAGCTCACCCTCCAGAACCATGCCGAACGAAGGAACCGGGTGTAAGTGCCAACCGGTCTCACCACCAGGAGCAATTTCAATAACCATACCTGTAACCTCAGCCTTACCGGCTGGATACTCAATCGGCTTGCCATCCCAACTGGACTCAGCCTTCAATACAGTTAAAACCTGAACTGCAGGGGACTGTTCCAAGGCAAACGCATCAGAAAACCATAGAACAAGAGTGAACGGAAAAAAGACTTTCAGTATCTCCACGGCACCATTTCTGTATTTTTTAGGATTCATGTTTTGCTCTGACGAATAGCGGGTGCAGTTTTGCTGCGTAACTCCGGCGCCTACTCCCTCGTTCGGCGCACTGCATCAGGCCGGGAGGCACTTCCCGGTAAGCTTTCCGCAATACGGTGGCTGCTTCTACGCAGTACTGAGTTTCCGCGAAAGGCAGCACTTCGTATGAAGAGCGTATCATAGAGCATGAAACCATGCGCCTCCTCGTCGGGCGGCACATACGGATTGCCCTCGACCTTGTCTTCCCGGCCGAGATCAGCGTCGGCTGGATGCCTTCGGCTGCAAACGCCTGCGATTGATCGAAATGCGTCTGCCAGACACCACTGGGTGATGACACCGTACAGGGGCAGCTCCGCAATCCCGCCACAGGAGACTGCGGTCGCCGCCTGCCGGCGCGCTTCCCTCACCGCGCGGTCGGTGGCGATGCCAGCAAGCACGTCTTCGCCAGCCGGAATATCCTGTGACCAGCGAGCCAGGACGGCAGCCACCACATTGAGACGTTCGGGCATCAGGCCGAGGGGGTCGCCAGAAACTCGGCGATCAGCAAGTGGTGGTGCATGGTGTCCTTCCCATCCGTCATTCGTCCATCGGTTCCGACGCTTCCCGCGCCGGCGGTTCAGCCTGCCCGGCATCAACCGTCAGATCTTGATGACCTTGGATATCTCGCCAGAATCCGGCGGCGGCGCGCGGGTCACCTGCCGTCCAGCGGAGATTCATGCTGAACGGCAGCTTGTCGATCCGGTGCTCTCAGACTGCCGATCCCAACCCGCCAGTCGATTTTCAGAGGTTGCAACGGCGGGTCCCTGAGTAGCGTGGTCGCAATCTGGCTATGGCGCTCGGAGCAAACCAGTAGCGACGTCATGTCCTGTCGTGATAGCTTTGCGCTTCGAAGACCAACAAGGAGATCCCACAATGAGTGAACAACCCATCAGCAAGCGGCTCAAGTGTGCCTCGATCGGGCTGACCGTGCTTTCCCTTGTCCTGCTCGGTGCATGCGGCAAGCAGGCCGAATCCCAGGTCGACCGGGTGGCCATGGAAGCCAAGGCGAAGGCCGAGGCAGAGGCGAAGGCGGTTGAGGCGGCGGCGAAGGAAGCCGAGGCGCGTGCAATCGCCATCGAGAGCTACGTCTACGCCTATCCGCTGGTCACGATGGAGATGACGCGACACATCATGACCAACGTGGAGGCGCCGCAAGGCTCTCGGGCTCCGATGGGGCAATTCGTCCGGATGCGCAGCTATCCCGATGCGTCGTACCGCGATGTCACGGCGCCGAACGCCGACACGCTCTACACGACCACCTGGATCGACGTGTCCAAGGAACCCTGGATCCTGAGCCTCCCGGACATGAAGGACCGCTACTTCCTTTTCCCGATGCTCGACGGCTGGACCAACGTGTTCCAGGTGCCGGGCAAGCGGACGACGGGCACGAAGGCGCAGACCTACGCCATCACCGGACCGGGCTGGTCGGGCGAATTGCCTGCTGGCGTGACCGAGTACAAGGCACCGACGGGTCTGGTCTGGATCCTCGGGCGGATCTACAGCACCGGCACCCCCGAGGACTACAAGGCGGTTCACACACTGCAGGACAAGATCTCGATCGTGCCGTTGTCCGCCTACGGGAAGCCCTACACGCCGCCCCCCGGCACGGTCGATCCGGCCATCGACATGAAGACCGCCGTGCGCGAGCAGGTCAATGCGCTCGATGCCACCGCGTACTTCAAACTCTTCGCGGAACTGCTCAAGACCAATCCGGCGGCCGCTGACGATGCCCCGATGCTGGCCAAGCTGTCCAAGATCGGCATCGTTCCGGGACAGGATTTCGACGTCGCCAAGATCGATCCCGCCGTGGCCAAGGGCCTTGCCGGGGCGCCCAAGCCGGCTCAGGACCTGATCATGGACTGGATGAAGGCCGGCATCGTGGCGGGCGACATGAAGCTCGAAAACGGCTGGCTGTTCACGACGAAGACGGGCCTGTACGGCACGAATTACCTGCAGCGTGCGCTCGTCACCGCGATCGGCCTCGGCGCCAACCGACCGGAAGATGCCGTGTATCCGACTTCCACGGGACCGGACATTGCTGCCAAGTACAACGGCGAGAAAAAGTATGTCCTGCGCTTCGAAAAGGGCCAACTGCCGCCCGTGAACGGCTTCTGGTCACTGACGATGTACGACGCGGACTACTTCTTTGTCGACAACAAGCTGAATCGCTACACCCTGAGCCAGCGCAACAAGCTCAAGGCGAACGCGGATGGATCGGTCGATCTCTACATCCAGAACGAATCGCCGGGCAAAGACAAGGAATCGAACTGGCTGCCGGCACCCAAGGGTGACTTTGTCCTGATGATGCGTCTGTACTGGCCGAAGGAACAGTCGCCGTCGATCCTTGATGGCAGCTGGAAGGTTCCCGAGGTCAAGGAAGCGTCCTAGCCGGGTGCCCGGGCAGGTCGGCCATCGCGCCTGCCGCTGAAGGATAGTTCGAAGAAAAAAAGCCCGCCGGATGGCGGGCTTTTTGTTGCCGCGTGGGCGCATTTTTCCGATCCGCGGCCGATTATCCGCTTTAGCCAACTATGCCCCTCCATCTGTACTCTTGCCGTTGGTACCCCAGGGCGTGGTCTCGTCCTTGGGGAAGGCCATGCTGTTGCCGCTGATCTCGACGTTGTCGGTGAGGGGCAGCAGCGAGTCTTCGCCGAGCGAGAGCTTGAAGATCTCCTGCGAGAACTGCGGCGGCACGAGGAAGCCGCCGTCCTGGCCCGAGGCTTCGTTGCTGTAGTTGCTGGGCGCGGCGGCACCGATGCCGCCGATCAGCAGGCGGGCGTCGATCGACTGGCCGGGCTTGTCGGCCTGATAGACGGCCTGCATGAATTCGCCGAGGGATCCGAAACCGCGCCGGGGGTCGGCTTCACGGTTGTCGGTGACGATTGGGCCGATGGCACTCTGGATGACGATGCGGGCTTCGTCGGCGATCAGGGCGGCTTCGCGGTCGATGGCCGCGGACGCGGCGTCGATGCGGGTGCGCAGGGCGTCGAAGGCGCTCACTTCCTCGTCGGTCAGGTCGCGGTTCTCCGAAGCGGCGCGGTCGGTGAGGCTGCTGGCTTCCTTGACCAGGGTGGTCTTGCGACACCTGTAGCTCGCGCAGGTGCTTTCTCATGTGGATCTCCAAAAGCAAAGAGGCGGGTTCGAGGGGCACAAAAAAACCGCTCGGAGGCGGCTGGGGTGGGGGACGACCGAGGGGTCGGTTTAGAGCAGGGTGAGGGTCAGGGGACCCTCGGTGAAAGGAACGTCAGCAGTTCACGAGGGCGTTGTCTCGGGCGAATGAGAGAAACTAGTAGTGCGTTTCGACAAGATAGTTACAAGTGTCGGCTGGCTTGGATGCCGGCGACTTGCCCTTAAATTCTGGCCTTTGACTAGTTCAGGCTGACCACTTCATGTGTAACCGTATTGCCGGATCGAACTACTACTCGTGGCGCATCAAACAACAGTCCCACCCAATTCGGAGAAATGCGATGCACGCTGAACCACGTCGGAACTGCCTCTCAGTGAGCTGCGGCCCAACGTAGTGCCAAGTATGCCGCGGCGATCGCTAGCGTTACGAGCGTCACCGGGATACCGATGCGGGCATGCTCGCGCCAACCAATCACGATGCCGCGTTGCGCCGCCGCATCAACGACAATGATGTTCGCTACACTGCCGACAATCAACAAGTTGCCAGCCAGTGTGCTCACCAGAGCCAGAGTGGGCCCGGCCAGCGTGTGGGCGACACTGGGCAGCAGGAGCATTACAGCGGGTACGTTGGAGACCATGTTTGATAGCACGAAGGTGGTCGCAAACAGCGGGCCAAGATCCGTTAGTGGCATGCCCGCGGCAGAAAGGTCGGCAACCAGGAGCGCCGGCAAGCCTGTTTTTTGGAGCGCGTGGTTAACCACGAAGAGGCCAATGAACAGCACCAGCAATTCCCAGTCGACCAAGCCCAGCATTTGGCGCGAATGCAAGCGGCGACTGGTCAACAGCACGCCGGCACCGGTCAGTGCGACTACTTCGCGCGGCCAATCCGTGAACAAGAAGCAGGCAACGATGCCCCCTGCGACAGTCAGCCCCTTCATTGTTTGCCAAGAATCCAGTGGGACGCCTGCTTCCGGCATTGCATCTTCCTGGGTGCCGTCGTGCGATGCGATGTCGGCTACGTCGACGAGATTGCGCCGCGAGAGCGCCAACACCAAAGCCCAAGTCGCGGCCAGGCCAAGCCCGACAGGCAGCGCAGCCTCACGCAGGTAGCCCGCGAACGAGAGGTGCAGTGTCTCGCCGATTAACATGTTCTGCGGGTTGCCAATCAAGGTTGCCGCCGATCCGATGTTGGCGCTGCAGGCAAGCGCGAGTAGGAATGGGAGCGGTGCCAAGCGCTGGCCACGACAGACATCTATCAGGATCGGCGCCACGACAAGGCAGACGATGTCGTTGCTGAACACGGCTGACAGTGATGCAGCCATAAAGATCAGTGCGCCTATCAGCAGCGGCGGTGCCACCGGCAGCCTGGCAATCCAGCGTGTCACTTCGTCGTAAAAGCCTCCCAAGCGCATCTGAGCCGAGACGACCATAAAGGCGAACAGCAGAATCAAGGTCGGCAGGTGAATGGATTGCGCAGCTTCTTCCAGACTTACCGCATCGAAGCCGATAAGCGCGATCGCCCCCAGCAGCGCAACGCCGGTGCGATCGATCTGCAGAAACGGGAGGCTCCCCAAGATCATTCCCAGGTAGACGATGATGAATATTGCGACGACGAGTTCGATCATTTGTGTACCAGTGCGTGGCCTGCAGAACCTCTATACTGCCACGCCCTTGATGCCAGCAACGGACCGCCGCCCACGAAACAGAGCGAAGGTGAATAACTCGTTCCGACACGCCGTAGACGCTGCCGCCCGGACTGTCGATGTCGATCAGGATCTGGCTGACCGAGTCATCGGTCTGCGCCTGACACAAGGCAGAGGCAAACTGCTGCGTGTTGACACTGCCCGGTCCCAAGACATCATCGACCATGTTGCCGCGCTGCGTGACCACGCCGTACAGCGGCAATACCGCAATCCCGCCACTGGAGACCGCCGTGGCCGCCTGCCGGCGCGCCTCGCGTACCGCAATGTCCGCGGCGATGCTGGCAAGCACCTCCTCGCCCGCCGGAATCTCCTGCGACCAGCGCGCCAAGACGGCGGCCACTGCATTCAGCCGTTCGGGCATCAAGGCCCAGGGTGTCGCCAGAAACTCGGCGATCAGCAAGCGGTGGTGCATCGTGTCATCCCCAGGCTTTTAAGCGGTCCTCCACATAAAGTACTGGGGCTTCACCGGCAGCCTGAACGAGCAGGCCGAAGCCGCCTGGCCGATCGCGATGACCGCCATCTCCGACGCCCCCAGCCAGCCGCTCGAATCGGTCCGGTGCTTCCTCGACAGCCGGCATGGTCGCCACTTTGCCGACGACGTGTTGAACCAACGGCTCGCCGGTGTGCCCCTGGCTGACGCGATCCACGCCGCCACGTAGCAGTGGATGGGCTGGACCGTTTGCCGGGCCACCCACAAAGTGCATCTGCGCGCCAATGGCATTGAACGCGTGGTGCTCGATCTACGTCCGGAACTGGCCGAACGGCGGCAGGAGGCTTTGGCATGAACGGGTTTCGGATCCGCAAGACCGGAGCGCCGGATGTGATCGCCGCCAGCGACGGCAGGCTGACCCTGTCGATGCCGATTCGGATCAAGCGCCGCAGCGGGCGGAAACTGGTCACCCTGCCGAATGGTGATTCCACGCAGCCCAGGCCCTGGGATGTGGCGGCCACGCCGATGCAACTGGCCCTGGCCAGGGGCCATCGCTGGCTGGCCATGTTGGAATCGGGCGAAGCCCAATCCATCACCGCACTCGCTGCCCGCGAGAAGATCGACAACAACTCTATGTGCCGCATGCTCAACCTGACCACGCTCGCGCCGGATATCGTGGCGGCCATCCTGGACGAGACCTTGCCTCCTCACGTCACCGTGCATGAGATGGCGATCAGTCCGCCGGTGGTGTGGGAGGAGCAGCGGGAGCGATGAGTGTGGTTAGCGAGGAACTGGAGCCTGGCTGATCGACAGCATCCCGATTCATGGGGGGAGGCTGGCAATGACCGTGCTGCCTGTCGGCCAGGCCGGCGTGACCTTCTGAGACTCGGCTTCGGGGGCGGTTGCGGGGACGATCGTAGCTCGCCTACGCCCGCTTTGCGGATGCAGTGCTCACAGGCACTCTCGTCCATCAAGCGACGATCAGCAGCAGATCAAGTCCCCACTCTGGCCAACCGTTGGAGGTGTTTGCTGGGCGCCAAGAAAAGTCACATCGAAATCCTGGAGCGGCGTACTATTTTAGGCAGACGCCGATTTGATGCGAGTGGATTCTAATGCTCACCAGTCCCCTTTCCTTCAAGCCCGATTCGGGCAAAGGGCCGGTGTGAAATTGCAATTCTTCCACTGGCGCTCACTCAAGACCCCTGTGACGCTTTGCACGCTGCTCATTTTCGTGATCAGCCTCTGGTCGCTGACGTTCTATATCAGCCGTCTGTTGCGGGACGATATGCAGCGCGTGTTGGGTGAGCAACAGTTCGCTACCGTTTCCTTCATCGCCGCGCAGGTCAATGATGAGTTGAGTGAGCGGTTGGCGGCTCTGGAACGAATTGCCAAGCAAATTGACCCGCCCTTGATGGGCGATCCGGCCGCGTTGCAGGCACGGCTGGAGCTGCGACCGATTCTTCAACTCCTGTTTAACGGTGGCATCTTCATTACTGACCGCGATGGCACGGCAATCGCCGATGTGCCGCTGTCGGCCGGTCGGATTGGCACCAATTACATGGATCGGGAATCCGTTTCGATTCCGCTCATGGAGGGCAAAACGCTAATCGGCAAGCCGGCCATGGGGAAAAAACTGGGGGCGCCGATATTCAGCATGGTGGCGCCGATTCGCGATGCTCCGGGCAAAGTGATCGGCGCTGTGGTGGCAACGGTCAATCTGGGTAACCCCAATTTTCTCGACAAGATCACACAGGGTCACTACGGTCAGAGTGGCGGCTATTTGCTGATCGCCCCGCAGCACAATCTGTTTGTCACTGCCACCGACAAGAGGCGCATCATGCAGCCGCTACCGGCACCCGGCCTCAATGCCATGCACGATCGATATATGCAGGGTTATGAAGGTTTTGGTCTAGCCGTTAGCTCGACCGGTGTGCTGGAACTGTCAGCGGCCAAGAGTATTCCTGCGGCCGGCTGGTTTATCGTTGCCACCCTACCTGCCGAGGAAGCCTTTGCGCCGATTGACGCCATGGTGAAACGCATGTTGCTTGGCGCACTCGTTATCACTTTGCTGGCCAGTACCTTGACCTGGTGGCTGATCTCGCGCTTGTTGCAGCGTCAGCTGGCCCCAATGCTGGCGGCCAGTCAGCAACTCGCTACCCTGTCCGCCAACGACCAACCTGTTCAAGCCCTGCCGGTTACCAGCCAGGACGAAATCGGCGAACTGATCGGCGGCTTTAATCATCTGCTGGAGACTCTAGGCAAACGTGAGGAGGAATTGCGGGAAAGTGAATTCCGCTGGAAATTTGCCATCGAAGGCGCAGGTGACGGCGTTTGGGACTGGAACATTCAGTCAGGTGAAGTGGTGTACTCCAGGCGCTGGAAAGAAATGCTTGGCTTTGCCGAAAGTGAAATCAGGAACGACATTTCCGAATGGGCGAATCGTGTGCACCCGGACGACATGCCTTTGGTGATGAAGGCAATCCAGGACCATCTCGATGGCAAAACACCACCGGCCACGGTTGAATTCCGCATGTTGTGCAAGGATGCAAGCTGGCGATGGATGCTCGGCCGCGGCATGGCGGTCAGTCTCGATTCAAATGACAAACCAGTGCGGTTGCTTGGGACAATTACCGACATCACCGAGCGCAAACAAGCAGAGGCGCAGCTGATACGACAGAAGCAGCGTGCCGAAGCGCTGCTTCAACTGCCTCAACTTTCCGAAGAACTGAATGAGCATGACTTCATGCAGCGCAGTCTGACGCTCGCGGAAGATCTCACCGGCAGCTTGGTGTCGTTCATGCACTTCGTAAACGATGACGAGGAAACGATCGAACTGGTGACATGGTCGCAACGAACCATTTCCCACTATTGCCAAGCATCATTCGATCGCCATTATCCGGTTTCCCTTGCCGGCGTCTGGGCGGATGCCGTACGTCAGCGCGCCCCTGTGGTCTGCAACGATTACGCAATCTATCCGGGGAAAAGGGGGCTGCCCGACGGACACGCACCCCTCCTAAGATTTGTTTCAGTACCGGTGTTTGAGCAAGGCAAGGTCGTTATGCTCACCGGGGTGGGCAACCGTGCGGCAGCCTACGACGAGTTCGATCTGGAATCGGTGCAATTGATCAGCAACGATGTATGGCACATCGTTCAGCGTCGTCGCGATCAGCAGGAGTTGGAGCAACAGAAAGCGCTTCTGGAGGTCCGGGTGACGCAGCGAACCGCGGCACTCGCGGTTGCCAGCAAAAATGCCGAAGCCGCCAACGTCGCCAAGAGTGCCTTTCTGGCCAACATGAGCCACGAGATCCGCACGCCGATGAATGGCATTATCGGCATGGCCAACATCCTGCGCCGGGAAGGCGTATCGCTCCAACAGGCAAAGCGCCTCGACAGCATCGACGTTTCCGCCCGGCACCTGCTGTCGATCATTGACGATATCCTCGATCTGTCGAAGATCGATGCCGATAAGATTACTCTGGAGGAAGCCCCGATCGTCGTCAGCAATTTGTTGGCCAATGTCTACTCGATCCTCTCCGAACGTGCCGCTGCCAAGGGCATTCACCTGCTGGTTGAAAACGCTTTCCTACCGCACAATCTGGTGGGCGACCCGACTCGGCTGCAACAAGCCTTGCTCAACTACGCCACCAACGCCGTCAAGTTCACCGAGGCGGGAAGCGTGACGCTACGTACCCTCATGCAGGAGGAGACTGACCATGCGGTGACGGTGCGCTTCGAGGTCCAAGACACCGGAATCGGCATCAACTCCGAAGCCATGCCGCGGCTCTTCAGGGCCTTCGAGCAGGCCGACAATTCGATGACCCGCAAGTACGGCGGCACCGGCCTCGGGTTGGCGATTACCCGACGTCTGGCCGAACTCATGGACGGACAAGTCGGCGCTGACAGCAAAGCAGGCGTCGGCAGCACCTTCTGGTTTACCGCGAAACTGAAGAAGGGCAAGTCGGCTGCGATGGTTGTGCCGACGGAAACGGATGGCGATGCCGAAGCGGAACTGCGGCATCGCTACGCGGGTCAGCGCATTCTGGTGGTAGACGACGAGCCGATCAACCGGGACGTTGCCCTGCTGGAACTTGAAGTTGTCGATCTGCTGGTAGACACAGCGGAGAATGGTGCCGAAGCCGTTGCACTGGCGCGGAAGAACAGCTACGCCGCCATCTTCATGGACATGCAGATGCCGAAACTGAATGGGCTGGAGGCAACGCGTCAGATACGCCAGTTTCCTGGCTATCGGGACATCCCGATCATCGCCATGACTGCTAATGCATTTGCCGAAGACAAAGCACAGTGCCTGGCGGCGGGAATGAGTGACTTGCTACCCAAACCTTTCGTCCCACAGGGGTTGTTTGCCATGCTGCTGCGCTTATTGAAACGACGCCCTGGGTAGCGGCGAGCGTTGTCTTAGTCTTTTTGTCTGGTGGTGCAACCGCACCCTGGATCACAACTCGCTATCGGGGCATGTGAGTACTGGTGAGTACTGCATAGGGTGTTTGTCCGTGTAATACGGGTGTTGGCCGAAATGCTACTGAGCCACACTGAACCTCAGCGCAACTCGTACCAAACTCCCCGCCCGCTGCCCTGCTGACTCAGGTGACCTCGCTCCACGAGGTTGCGGAAATGCTGCTTCAAGGTGTTGCGGCTGGCCCCTGTGAGTCTGATGGCATCGCCAATCGTGACACGCCCGTGCTCGCGAGCGAACTCGACGATCTGCAGTGACAGGTCTGGCAAGGTGGCCAATACGATCTTTTCACGCTCGACCTTCTGTTCCAGTCGGCGGACTTGCTCGGCCAGCGAGTGTAAGAAAAACACCAGCCAGGGTTGCCAGTTCGGTGCATCAGTGCGGATTGTCCCTTGCGTCTGCCGTAGGGCCAGGTAGTAGGCTTCCTTGTTCGACTCGATAACGCTTTCCAGGGAACTGTATGGCACATAGGCATAGCCCGTCTGGATCAGCAGCAGTGTCGTCAG